>Ga0265325_10001306_pt1 | contig 17652 bp, 18 predicted proteins | sample 41420metaG_FD_202090 | JGI IMG/M metagenome (GOLD analysis project Ga0265325, IMG submission 202090) | Rhizosphere microbial communities from Carex aquatilis grown in University of Washington, Seatle, WA, United States - 4-14-20 metaG | ecosystem: Host-associated > Plants > Roots > Rhizosphere...
CCGAGTACGACCGCCTCTACGAAAAGGCCAGCAAGCTGCCGGAGAGTGCGGAACGAACTGCGCTCTGGGTGGACATGGCGCGCCTGCTCGAGTACTACGGCGCCCTCAAACCGAGCGTCGCCCGCAATCGCAACATGGTAATGCAGCCCTGGGTGCTCGGTTTCAAGAAGCATCCCATCTTGCTCGCCGACTGGCTCTACATCGATGTCGAGGCAAAGACAAAGGATAAATGACATGAACAGGCTTTGGCTGTCGCTCGGATTCTGCTTCGCTTTGTCGGCGCAAGCTACAGAACGTCCTCTCCTGCCGGTGTTCACGACAGCTGAAGAGGTCAAAGCGGCCTGCGATGCCGGCCTGGCTGGCGCGCAGACGACCATCGACGCTTTTGCCACAGCCGCGCGCGACGACGCTGCCGCCGCGACGGCACTGCGCCGCTGGGACCAACTCGCCATCCAGATCGAAGACTTCGGCGGCCCGATGGACATTACCGCCGCCGTGGCGGTCGACGCCAAGATTCGCGACGCCGCCGATGCCTGCAATGTGCGCCTCGCCGGTCTTTACAACGCGCTGTTTCAGAACCTTGGCGCCTATGAACAAATTCGTCAGGTCAAGAACGCTGCGGCTGCCGATGCCGAATTGCAGAAAGTCCTGACCGAGGGCTTCGAGGACGCCGGCGTTGCACTACCCGAAGCCGCGCGGCAGCGGGCACGTGAAATTCTCGACCGGCTGGCGGTCCTGTCGGTGGATTTCCAGAAGAACACGCGCGAAGTCCGTTCGCCGATTGTCTTCACTGCAGCCGACGTGCGCGGCCTGCCGCAGGCCTATCTCGACCAGCACAAGCCCGACACTGACGGCCGCTATACCCTGACCATGGACTACACGGATTATTTTCCGTTCATGGAAAACGCCGAATCAGCCGACGCGCGGCGACGCTACTTCATTGCCTTCAACAATGTCGGCGGCGAAAAGAACCTCGCCCTGATGGACGCAGCCGATCACCTGCGCAAGGAATTGGCCGGCCTGTTCGGCAAACCGTCCTACGCCGCCTATGCACTGCAACGGCAGATGGCGAGCACGCCGGAGAACGTCCTGCGCTTCCTGGCGCAGGTCAGGGGCAAGATCACGGCCGTCGAGCACCGCGACCTCGAAGTCCTGCGCCGAGCCAAGGCCAAACACCTGGGGCTGCCGCTGGCCAAGACCAAACTCGATCGCTGGGACACGTACTTCTACACCGAACGCGTCCGCCACGAACGCTTTGCCGTCGATCAGGAGGCGTTGCGCCGCTACTTCCCCAGCGAAGCCTCGGTGGCCTGGATGTTCGACCTGGCGCAACATCTCTACGGCGTGCGCTTCGTGTCGGTCGACGTGCCGCGCTGGCACGACGAGGTGCGTTACTATGACATCATCAACGATGCCGGCGAGCGCGTTGCCGGCGCTTACCTGGACCTCTATCCCCGCCCTGGTAAATACAACCATGCTGCGGTCTGGCCGGTGCGCCACGGTTCCACCCTGGTCGGCCGCACACCGATCGCCGTGCTGGTGGCCAATCTGAATCGCCAGGGCCTCAACCATAGAGAACTGGAAACGCTGTTGCACGAGTTCGGCCACCTGCTGCACACCGACCTTTCGCAGGCACATTACGCCACGCTCTCCGGCACCAGCGTTCGCCATGACTTCGTCGAAGCGCCATCGCAGATGTTCGAGGAGTGGACGCGGCGGCTGGAGCCCCTGGCGCTAATGACCAGTCACTGCCACGATTGCCCCGCCGTCGACGCGGAATTGTTGACGCGCATCAATCAGGCGCGGCGGTTCGGCGCCGGCATCCAATACGCGCGCCAGCATGAGCTGGCCAGCTTTGATATGCAACTCGCCGGACCGAACCCGGGCGACCCGATGGCAACCTGGATCAGGCTGCAAAAGGCAACCCAGCTCGGCTATGTTCCCGGTACCCGCTTCCCGGCGCAGTTCGGCCATCTGCTCGGCGGCTACGCGGCCGGCTACTACGGTTATATGTGGTCAGAAGTCCTGGCACTCGACATGGCCAGTCGCTGGGGCGCCAACCTGCTCGACGACAAGGTCGGACGGCGTTACCTGGATCTGGTGCTCTCGCGCGGCGGCGAAGTGCCGCCGCAGAAGATGGTGCATGACTTCCTTGGCCGCGATCCGTCGCCGGCCGCCTTCTTCGCCGAAATCACCGGCAAGCGCCATTAGTCACCGCCATGAGCGCCTACATCCTGCGCCGACTATGGCAAATGATTCCGACCATGCTCGGCGTGGTGCTGCTGGCCTTTTTCCTCTTCAACTATGTCGGTGGCGATCCCGCGTACATCCTCGCTGGCAAGATATCGAGTCCGGAACAGATCGCCAGCATCCGCCGCCAGTTGGGCATCGACCAGCCTTACTACGTACAGTTGTGGATCTTCATCCAGCAGATTCTGACTGCCGACTTCGGCTCGTCGTGGGCCACCAACGAACCGGTGTCGCAGATCATCATCACCCGCATCGGCCCGTCGCTGACGATCCTGATTCCCATGCTGATCATCGAAACCGTCCTTTCGGTCCTGATCGCCGTCGGCGTCGCCTACGTCCGTGGCTCGCTGACCGATCGCGCCGTGATGATCGGCTGCACGGTGGCGATGTCGGTATCGTTGCTCGTTTACATCATCGTCGGCCAATACGTGCTCGCCTACCAGCTTGGCTGGTTCCCGGTGCAAGGTTGGGGCAACAGTTTCCTGGAGAACTTGTTCAAGTATTCGCCGCTGCCCATCCTGCTTGGCGTCGCCGTCGGCATTGCGCCCAACACGCGACTCTACCGGACCTTCATTCTCGACGAGATTAACCAGGATTATGTCCGTACCGCGCGGGCCAAGGGCCTTTCCGAAAACACCGTGATGCTTCACCACGTGCTACGCAACGCCCTGATCCCGATCATCACCAACCTGATGACCTATCTGCCGGCTCTCCTGGTCGGTGACTTTCTCATCGAACGCTTCTTCTCGATTCCCGGCATCGGCCGCGAAGTCATCCTCGCCGTCGAACGCAGCGATTTCCCCGTCATCAAGGCCATCACGGTCTACGTCGCTGCCGCCACCATGATCGTCAATTTGGTCGCCGACCTGTTGTATCAGGCGGCCGATCCACGGGTGCAACTGAAATGAGTGCAGCGGGCCAATCCGCCGGTCTCTGGCAACTTGCCTGGCGGCGCTTGATCGCCGACCGCGTTGCGGTGGTGTCGATGGTCGTCGTCGGCTTGTTCCTGCTCTTGATGATCGCCTCTGGGCTCAACCTGATCGCCGCCAATTGGAGCGAGGAGGTCGCCGTCGGCTACGCCCCGCCGTCATTTGTCGGCGCCGCCAAGAAGACGGCAGCCAATGCGCCGCGACAGGCCGACAACGGCCCGAACGCCTACCCGGGAACCGTCAAGGATCCACTGGCCACCGAGATCGCCGAATTGCGGCGTCAACTCGACGGCGGCGTAACGACATCGTCGGAGGCCGATCTGGAGCTTGGTGATCTCAAGGTCGTCGATCCCCTGGCCAAAGAAATGGCCGAGATCCTGGGTACCACCACCGTGGCAGCCCGTCACGAACTGGCCGATACGCTGCCCTTCGGCGCCGACAAATGGGGCCGCGATGTCATCAAGAAGACCGTCAAGGGCTCCGAGACATCGATTTTCGTCGGCTTGACCGCGGCCCTGCTGGCCACCATCATCGGCACCGTCCTTGGCGCCTTCGCCGGCTACTACGGCGGCCGCATCGACGACTTCTTCAACTGGTTCTACAACGTCTTCACGGCCATCCCCTACATGTTGTTGATCCTGGCCATCGCTGCAGTGTTGAATCAGCGCGGCGTTACCGCCGTCGTCCTGATCCTTGGTCTCACCGGCTGGACGGGCATTTACCGTCTGGTGCGGGCCGAGTACATGAAGCACAAGTCGCGCGAGTATGTGCAGGCAGCGGACGCCATCGGCGCCTCGAACCGGCGCCGCATGTTCGTGCACATCTTCCCCAATATCAGCCACGTTTCGCTGGTTCAACTGTCAGTCAATGCCGTCGGCTTCATCAAGTCCGAGGTCATCCTGTCCTTCCTCGGCTTTGGTGTGCCGGTCGACAAGGTGTCGTGGGGCTCGATGCTCAACGAAGCCCAGAACGAACTGATTCTCGGCTATTGGTGGCAACTGGCGGCGGCGACGTTGGCGATGGCCCTGCTGGTTACGGCCTTCTCGATGTTCACCGACGCCCTGCGCGACGCCCTGGACCCGAAAATCAAATGAACGGCGACGACATCATCATTTCGGTACAGAATCTGCGCGTCAGCTTTCGGCTCGACAAGCAGACGGTCGTCGAGGCGCTGAAAGGCGTCTCCTTCGACATCCCGAGAAACAGCACGGTGGCGCTGGTCGGTGAGTCGGGGTCCGGCAAGTCGGTCAGTTCCTTGGCCATTCTGGGTTTGTTGCCGAAGGAAAACGCTTTGGTGGCACCGGAGAGCCGGATCCTCTACCAGGGCCGCGACCTGTTGCGCACGTCACAGAGCGAATTGCGACAACTGCGCGGACGCGACTTCGCGATGATCTTCCAGGAGCCGATGAGTTCCTTGAACCCGGTGTTCACCGTCGGCAAGCAAATCGGCGAAGTGCTGCGGGTGCACAAGGGCATGAATGCCCGGCAGGCCAAGGCCAGGACAATCGAATTGCTCGACGAGGTCGGTATCCCCGAACCGCAGCGCCGCTACGACGCCTATCCGTTCCAGCTCTCCGGCGGCCAGCAGCAGCGCGTGATGATCGCCATGGCGATCGCCTGCGAACCGAAACTCTTGATCGCCGATGAACCGACCACGGCTCTCGACGTCACCATCCAGAAACAGATCATCGATCTGGTCGGCGCGCTGCAAAAGCGTCGCGGCCTGTCGGTGCTCTGGATCACCCACGATCTGGCGGTAGTCGGCGAAATCGCCGATCGTGTCATCGTCATGCGTCACGGGGTCGTCCGCGAAAGCGGCGATGCCAAGGAAGTCTTCGCTCATCCCAAGGACGACTACACCTGCGCCCTGATTCAGTGCCGGCCACCACTCGACCGGCGGCCGCGGCGCCTGCCGGTGATCGACGATTATCTCAATGGCGCCTGCCTGCCAGCGGCAGAAGAAATGCAGCGCGGCACTTCGGACAGCGACGAAACGGTGCTCGAAGTCCGCGGTCTGTGCAAGTACTTCGTCAGTCACGAAGGCCTGTTCGGCAAGCGGATCACGCGTGCAGTCGATAACGTCTCGTTCGCCATGCCGCGCGGCAAGACCGTTGGGCTGGTCGGTGAGTCGGGATCCGGCAAGTCGACCGTTGGCCTGACGATCATGCGTCTGCATCAAGCCGACGGCGGTGAAGTGCTATTCCGCGGCAAGAACCTGCTCGAGCTATCTCCCCGCGCGCAGATGGAATACAAGCGGCACATCCAGATCATCTTCCAGAACCCCTACGCCTCGTTAAATCCGCGCTTCGTCGTTGGTGACATCCTGACTGAACCAATGCGCTTACACGGCATCGGCGTCAACGAGGCCGAGCGGGAGAAGATGGCGGCCGCCCTGCTCGACCGGGTTGGCCTGCCAGTCATGTCGCTGCGGAAGTACCCCCATGAATTCTCCGGCGGCCAGCGCCAGCGGATCGCCATTGCTCGTGCTCTGACGTTGAAGCCGGAAGTACTGATCTGCGACGAATCTGTGTCGGCGCTCGACGTTTCGGTGCAGGCCCAAGTGCTGAACCTCTTGCAGGACTTGCAAGATGAGTTCCGCATGTCTTACCTGTTCATCTCACACGACCTGGCTGTGATCAAGTACTTCTCAGACCGGGTCGTGGTCATGAATGGCGGCGAAATCGTCGAGACCGCCGATCCCGACGAGATCTACCGCAACCCTAGAGAACCCTATACCCAACGACTCCTTGCTTCGATACCCCGCGGACTGCCAGCACTTTGACAACGAGGTCGACTTGCTCTGCTATCATGTATGAATAATGCATATATGCCGAATGGGAGGTCATATGCCGGGACATGCGGACCATTGGCAGGCCATCTGCGGCCTCGAGCACTACACCCGCGAAGTCGTAGTCCGCGATTACGAGAACTCCGAGCTGATCGGCAGCGCTGCCTGCCGCGACGTCTTCAACCAGACCCGGCGCAAGGAAACCGTCGCCTGCCTGCGCCGTAGCAGCGGGCGTATCAGCCATGACCTACTGGTGGTCACCGACAGCCGCAGGGATGAGTGGGTGCCGTTCACTGCATTTCCGGTGCTCCACGACGGCCAGGCCCATCAAGTCACGATCCGCGCAATCGAACCGTGGCAACACGGCATCGAGGCCTGGATCCACGGCTGGTTGTCCGCGGAGAAGCGGCCGATCACCTGGTTCGACAGCCACCATTGGCGCGATGGTGCCCGGCTGCGGGCCGGGCAAACCGTCGAAGTCTGCCTGGCGGCACTCGCCTACAGCTTGCAGTCCGCCGAACTACAACCGGAACCCTGGCCACGCCATGATTCGCCGCTATTGCCCTGTGGCGGCAAAGACAATCCGGACGATTGGCTGTTTCAAAGCACGATCGACGAAATCGAATGCCTCAAGCATGATGACTGCGACTTCTTCCGTCTGAGCATGACTTTCCGTCATCCCGGCGAGGAATTCATCAGCCTGCCGATCTTCGTTGCCAAGCAGGTGCTTGGCGGCTACAAGCCGCATCTCGGTGACAAGGTCTCGGGCGCCCTCTGGTTACAAGGCCGATTCGCCGAGGCGCGGCAGGACAGCTAGCGTATTGCGCCTGCTCTGCTGCGCAATCTCGGCAACGCCCACACCGCGCAACTCCGCCAGCACGCCGGCGATGCGCCTGAGTTCCGCCGGCTCATTGCGCCCCCGCCCCAGCCATTCTGGCGGGATGTCCGGCGCGTCGGTTTCGAGAACGATGGCTTCCATCGGCAAGGTCATTGCCAATTCGCGCAGCCGGGTGGCCCGCGGATGCGTCATAGCGCCGCCAAAGCCCAGCTTGAAGCCAAGACCGATGAACGCGTCGGCTTGTTGGCGGCTGCCGTTGAACGCATGGGCAATGCCTCCTGGGACGACAATCCGCCGCAGCTGTGCCAGCACGGCATCTACGGCTCGCCGCACGTGCAAGAGCACGGGCAGCTTCAGGTCGCGGGCGAGTTTCAGTTGCTCGGCAAGAAAGAAACCCTGCAGTTCCACGGCCGGTTCGGCGACGAAATAGTCGAGCCCGATCTCACCGACGGCCACTGTCGATTCGTCGGCCAGCTTCGCGCGCAGCGCGTCGAGATCAGCCTTCTGGGCGCGACCGACGAACATCGGATGGATGCCATAGGCCGGCCGACAGCAGGAAAATTCCCGGCAGACGCTGGCAACGGCCGCGAAATTGGCGCGCTCGATCGCCGGTACGACGATGGTCGCGACGCCCAGGCCGAGCGCCCGTTCGACCACTGCCAGCCGGTCGCCGTCGAATTCCGCGGCATCCAGGTGGCAGTGGCTGTCGATCAGCACTAGTCGACCTCGTCGATCCAGGCTTGTTGTATCGCCTCGAGCACTTTCTCACCACAGTGCTTGGCATCATCGTCGAAGCCGGGCAGCGCCAGTACCCAATTCATCAGGTCCACGAAATTCACCTGGGTCGGATCCCGGTCGGGATAGGTTTCCGCGAGTTCAATGGCGATGTCGCCAACGTCGGTCCATTTCATCGCTTGCCTTCCTTCACCTGGTTGATGGTGTACTTGGGAATCTCGACGGTCAGTGGCGTGTCACCAATCACCGCCTGGCATGACAAGCGCGAGGTGGGCGTCAGACCCCAGGCCTTGTCGAGCAGGTCGTCCTCCAGCTCATCTGCTTCACCAAGCGAGGCATAGCCTTCGCGGAGGATGACATGGCAAGTGGTGCAGGCGCAGGACTTCTCGCAGGCATGTTCGATCTCGATGCCGTTGTCGAGCAAGGCGTCGCAGATCGATTGCCCCGCCTCGGCCTCGATCACCGCTCCGTCCGGGCACAGATCGGCATTGGCAAGAACGATGATCTGGGTCATAGGCTCAGTTGGTCCACGGTCTTGCCGGCCAGCGCACGCTGCACGCTCTGGTTCATCCGCCGCGCCGCAAACTCGGCGGTACCCTTGTTGAGCGCATCCATGGCATCATCGATGGCGCGCCGGTCATCACCCATCATCACTGACTGCAACTTGGCCAGACAGGAATTGACATGGGCAAGCTCCAGTTGCGACAGCAGCCCGGCATCGGCCGTCAGCGCTGATTGCACGGCCTCGATCAGCCGCTGCGCCTCAACCTGGGCCTCACGCAAGGCGCGCCGGAAAGCATCGTCGGAGGCATGGCTGAAGCCGGCCTTGAGCATGGCTGCCACTTCGTCGTCGGTCAGACCATACGACGGCTTGACTTCAATGCGCGCCTCGCGGCCGGTCGACTGTTCGCGCGCCGTCGCCGACAGCAAACCGTCGGCATCGACCTGGAAAGTGACGCGGATGCGCGCCGCGCCGGCAACCATGGCCGGAATGCCGCGCAATTCAAAACGGGCCAGGCTGCGGCAGTCGGACACCAGTTCGCGCTCGCCCTGAACCACGTGCAGGGCCAGCGCCGTCTGGCCGTCCTTGAAGGTGGTGAAATCCTGGGCCCGCGCTACCGGAATGGTCGAATTGCGCACAATGATCTTTTCCGTCAGGCCGCCCATGGTCTCGATACCGAGGCTGAGCGGAATCACGTCGAGGAGCAGCCAATCGTCGCCGGCAGCACGGTTACCTGCCAGCAGGTTGGCTTGCGTCGCCGCACCCAAGGCAACGACCTTGTCGGGATCAAGATTGTTCAGCGGCTCCTGGCCGAAGTATTCGGCGACGGCGCGCTGGATTTGCGGCATCCGCGTCGCGCCGCCGACCATGACCACGCCCTTGACCAGCGCCGGATTCAGGCCGGCATCGCGCAAGGCCTTGCGCGTCGGACCGAGTGTCTTCTGCACCAGGTTGCGGGTGATCTCGGCGAAGACTTGCGTCGTCAATTTCAGTTCAACGAATTCACCGGTCGACAGTTTGGCCGTGATCGGCGCCTCGGCGTGCAGCGTCAAGTACTCCTTGGCTTCGCGGGCGCGAGTTTGCAACAGCCGGGCATCATGCGGCGAGACCGGCGCCAGCTTCGCCTGCTCGATGATCCAGCAAAAGACGCGATGATCGAAATCGTCGCCACCGAGTGCCGAGTCGCCGCCGGTCGCCAAAACCTGAAAGACACCCTTGGCCAGTTTGAGGATGGAAATGTCAAAGGTACCGCCGCCCAGATCGAATATCGCATAGACACCTTCGGCGCCGTTATCGAGGCCGTAGGCGATTGCTGCTGCCGTCGGCTCGTTGAGCAGGCGCAGGACATTCAGTCCGGCCAGGCGGGCGGCATCCTTGGTGGCCTGGCGCTGGGCGTCGTCGAAGTAAGCCGGGACGGTGATCACCGCGCCGGTCAACTGGCCGTCGAGGGCGGCTTCGGCACGCAGGCGCAAGGTTCTGAGAATGTCGGCGGAGATCTCCACCGGCGAATGCACACCTTGGCGAGTGCGCAGGCGCACCATGCCTTCGGCATCGACGAAATCGTAGGGCATGCTCTCGATGTGGGCGATGTCCTTGCGCCCGCGGCCCATGAAACGCTTGACTGAAATGATGGTGTTGCGCGGATCGATGGACTGCTTGGCCTGCGCGTCGTAGCCGACTTCGACCTTGCCTTCGTCGCCATAGTGCACCACCGATGGCAGCAGGGGACGGCCAAGCTCATCGCTGAGAACGACCGACTGACCGCTGCGTACGGTTGCCACCAATGAGTTGGTCGTACCGAGATCAATGCCGATGGCAAGGCGATGCTCATGCGGAGCGGCCGATTGTCCGGGCTCGGCGATTTGTAATAGGGCCATGGTGTTGCCTTGTGTTATGCCTCGACCGCGGCCAGTGCCTCGTCGATTTCGTGCAGCAGTTTTTCCTTGAACATCAGCTGGCGCACCATCTGTGCGGCGAGCGAGTAATCGTGTTCGCCATCGAGCACGCGGGTGAGTTCGTCCTGCTCGACGGCCAGCTCCGCGCGCATCTCGCGGTGGTAGGCATCGAGCCGGTCGACATCGGCACCTTGGCGAGCGGCTGCGACACGCTCGCGCCACTCCATCTGGCCGACGAGAAAATCAACCGGCATCGCGGTGTTCCGCTCGATTTCCGGATCGTGGCCCGCCAGGCGTAGCAAATATTCGGCGCGCTTGAGCGGTACCTTCAGGGTCTGGTAGGCCTCGTTGATGCGCGTCGCCCACTGCATGGCCAGTCGACGTTCCGACTTGCCCAGATGCGCATGCTTGTCCGGATGGACCCGGCCCTGAATCTCCTGATAGACGCGATCGAGTTCGCCTTCATCGATGCCCTGCCGCCGCTGCAGTCCCAGCAAGTCAAAATGATCCCGATGGAAATGCTCGAGGTCGAAGCTCGTCATCACCGATTACACCGTGAAACTCTCGCCGCAACCGCATTGGTCCTTGATGTTCGGGTTGTTGAACTTGAAGCCTTCGTTGAGCCCTTCCCGCGTGTAGTCAAGCTCGGTACCGTCAATGTAAGGCAGACTGCGCGGGTCGACGACAATCTTGACACCCTGGCTATCAAAAACGCAGTCCTCGGTATCGGCGACATCAACGAACTCAAGCTTGTAGGCCATGCCGGAGCACCCCGATGTCTTGACACCCAGGCGGATGCCGATCCCTTTGCCGCGCTTGCTGAGAAAGTTGGCAACGTGCCTTGCCGCACTTTCGGTCATGGTAATCATTCGCTGCTGGCTCCTTCCTGTTTCTTGCGGTAGTCAGCCACGGCCGCCTTGATGGCGTCCTCGGCCAGTATGGAACAATGGATCTTCACCGGCGGTAGCGCCAGTTCTTCGGCAATGTGGGTGTTCTTGATATCGAGTGCCTGGTCGAGCGTCTTGCCCTTGACCCACTCGGTCACCAGCGAACTGGAGGCGATGGCCGAACCGCAGCCGTAGGTCTTGAACTTGGCGTCTTCGATGACGCCACCCTTGCCTACCTTGATCTGCAACTTCATCACATCGCCGCAAGCCGGTGCGCCGACCATACCGGTGCCGACACCGGCATCGTCCTTTTCGAACGAGCCGACATTGCGCGGGTTTTCGTAGTGCTCAATGACCTTGGTGCTATATGACATGACGACTGTCTCCTAAAGAGTTCCCGTCTGGGCGGGTCTCAATGCGCTGCCCACTGTACGGAATCCAGGTCCACGCCGTCCTTGTACATTTCCCACAAGGGCGACAGCTCGCGCAGTTTGGCGATTTTGGCATGCAACAGCCGTATCGTGTAGTCGATATCCTCCTCCGTGGTAAAGCGACCCAGGGTGAAGCGAATCGAACTGTGGGCCAACTCGTCCGAGCGACCGAGGGCGCGCAGCACATACGAGGGCTCCAGGCTGGCCGAGGTGCATGCCGAGCCGCTCGACACGGCGATGTCCTTGATGGCCATCATCATGGATTCGCCTTCGACGTAGGCGAAACTGATGTTGAGGTTGTGCGGCACCCGGTGTTCCATGTCGCCGTTTACATAGGCGGCCTCGATGTCGGTCAGGCCCGTGAGCAAGCGATCGCGCAGCATGCGGATGCGCTCGTTCTCGGTCGCCATTTCCTCGCGGGCAATACGGAAGGCCTCACCCATGCCAACGATCTGGTGGGTCGCCAGAGTACCGGAGCGCATGCCGCGCTCATGGCCGCCGCCGTGCATCTGCGCCTCGATACGCACCCGCGGTTTGCGGCGAACATACAACGCGCCGATGCCCTTGGGGCCATAGGTCTTGTGCGCCGAGAAGGACATTAGATCCACCTTCAGCTTCGACAAGTCGATCGGCATCTTGCCGGTCGCTTGCGCCGCATCGACATGGAAGATGGTTCCGTTGGCACGACAGATTTCGCCAAATTCAGCCAGGGGCTGGATGACGCCAATCTCGTTATTGACCGCCATGACCGACGCCACAACGGTATCCGGACGCAGCGCCGCCTTGAACTGTTCCACGGTCACCAGACCGTCCTCACCGGGAGTCAGGTAGGTGACTGCGAAACCTTCGCGCTCCAGCTCCTTGCACGTATCGAGCACTGCCTTGTGCTCGGTACTGACGGTGACGATATGCTTGCCCTTGGTCTCGGCATAGAAATGAGCCGCGCCCTTGATGGCCAGATTGTTCGATTCAGTGGCGCCCGAAGTCCAGATGATTTCCTTCGCGTCGGCCTTGACCAGGGCCGCCACCTGGTTGCGCGCCTCTTCGACCGCGGCCTCGGCTTCCCAGCCGAAGGCATGCGAACGCGACGCGGGATTGCCAAAATGTTCGGTGAGATACGGAATCATCTTCGCGGCAACCCGCGGATCCACCGGTGTGGTCGCGGAGTAGTCGAGATAGACGGGTGACTTCAACATCAGGTTTCTCCTCAGCCAGCCAAAGCGGCCAGCCTTTTCAGCTGAAAAATCGTTTGCCCCAGGACGTTCAGGAAATCGCCGACCTCGGCCGAGGACGTCTGCCGACCAAGGCTAACCCGCACGGCGGCTTGCGCCAGTTGCGCATCGACGCCCATCGCCAGCAAGACATGAGAAGGCCCCGGATGCGCGCTCGAACAGGCCGAGCCGCTGGCCACGGCGAAACCGGCGCGGTCAAGCTTGCCGACCAGCGTCTCGCCATCGATGTGCGGCAGGGCGAAGAAGCAGGTGTTGGCCAGCCGCTTTGCACCCTGGCCAAAAACAACCGCCCCCAGGCCGATCAGTCCCCGCTCCAGTTCGTCACGCAGACTGGCAAGGCGTAGTGCCGTCGGCGCGAGATCGACCGCGGCCAGTTCGCAAGCCAAGCCAAAGCCGACGATGGCCGGCACGTTCTCCGTACCCGAGCGCAATCCGCGTTCCTGGCCGCCACCGGCGATCAGTGGCTCCAGTTCCAGCCGCTTGTCGACCACCAGGGCACCAGCGCCCTTGGGGCCACCGACCTTGTGCGCCGACAACGAGAGGGCATGCACACCGGCGCCATTCAGGGCCCGAAAATCGATTGGCATCTTGCCCAGCGCCTGGACGGCATCGGAATGAAACCGTGCCTGCGTCGGTTTTGCCTGCTCGGCCAGGACGGCGATATCCTGGATGACGCCGGTCTCGTTGTTGGCCAGCATGATCGACAGCGCCGTCGGCCGCTGCTGCAGCAGCCGGCCGAAGTCTTCCCGATCAATGCGCCCTTCGCCATCAACTGCGATTTCGCGCCAGCCGCCTAAGCGTCCAGCAAACCGGGCCGGCTCGCGCACGCTCGGATGCTCGACCGCAGAAATTCCGATCTGGCCGCGCAGATGGCCCAAGCCGCGAATGAAAAGGTTGTTCGCCTCGGAACCGCCACTGGTGAAAACGACTTCGCTTGGATGGGCGCCGACGGCCGCCGCCACTTGCTCCCGCGCCCGGTCAACAGCCGCGCGGGCCGCGCGGCCGTACTCGTGCCGGCTCGACGGGTTGCCATAGCGCTGCGACAGCCATGGCAGCATCGCCTCGACGACGGCCGAATCAACCGGCGTCGTGGCGTTGCAGTCGAAATAGACGGGCGCGAACATGGCCTGGTTGGCGCTAGCTCAAGCAGCAACCGCTGCAGGAATTCGCCGGATCGGCCGCCGCAGGGGCAGTTCCTTTTCCAGCGCTTCGGTGCAGGCCGCGTTAGCGCGCTGCTCGGCGACCAATTCCGCCAGATGCACGCCAGTCAGATAATCGAACATGCGCTGGTTGAGGGTCATCCAAAGCGTATGGGTCATGCACGGATGGTCGTCCTTGCAATCGCCGCGGCCGCCACATTGGGTGGCATCGAGCGTCTCGTCTACCGCGCGAATGATGTCGGCCACCGACATCTGCTCCATCGGTCGTGCCAGACAATAACCGCCCCCCGGGCCGCGCACGCTCGACACCAAGTGATGCCGGCGCAGCTTGCCAAACAGCTGTTCCAGGTAGGAAAGGGAAATCTTCTGCCGCTCGGCGATCCCGGCCAGCGTTACCGGCCCGAGATGCTGACGGAGCGCCAAGTCGATCATGGCAGTGACGGCGAAACGGCCCTTGGTTGTCAGTCTCATGGTTTCTTCCTCTCGTCTCTCGTTGAAGGGAACGATCAATACTTGACCGTTTTGATCGACTATAGCTGATCCCAGGATGGCTAGTCAACTATTTTTGACAGAAAGGTCGGATCGAACTTGTCCGCGGTCGCGACATCGTCCTCGACGGAAACACCACAACGCTCAATGTACTTGAGCAGGACCTCGATACGTCGGTCGGTCTCGACAGCATGGTCGAGCAATCCGTGGATGGCCATCGACAGCGGATCGTCCTCGTCGCGCGATACCGCATAAGCGGAAAATCCCATCTGCGCCGCCTTCTCCAGACGCGCCTGGTCCCGGCCAGGTTCGACGATGCGGGCCGGAATGCCTACGGCTGTGGCCCCCGGCGGCACATCACGGACGACGACGGCGTTCGATCCCACCTTGGCGCCGTCGCCAATCGTGATCGGGCCGAGCACCTTGGCACCGGCACCGACGACCACGCCCTTGCCCAGCGTCGGATGGCGCTTGCCCTTGTTCCATGACGTGCCACCGAGCGTCACCCCGTGATACAGCGTGCAACCCTCGCCGATCTCCGCCGTTTCGCCAATGACCACGCCCATGCCATGGTCGATAAACACGCAACGCCCCACCGTCGCCCCGGGATGAATCTCGATACCGGTGATCCAGCGGGTGAAATGCGACATTGCCCGCGCCATCCAGCGCAGGCCGTGTCCCCAGAGCCAGTGCGAGAAGCGGTGCAGGGTAAGGGCGTGAAAACCCGGGTAGCAGGTCAGCACTTCCCAAGTAGTGCGCGCCGCGGGATCGCGGTCGAATACGCAACGAATGTCTTCGCGCAGCCTGTTGAAAAACACGAAAAGCTCCTGTTCGGGAAGTGGAATTATAGCTGCGGTCGGTCAAGCCCAAGTACCTGAGTCGGACTTACGACAATGGATTTCATGCATGATCGCACTCGCAAGTTCCACGCCGGCAGATCGACCCGTAGCTCAGTTCTTCACCTCAAATGACGAAAGCATTCCGCGCAGAATCGCCACTTCTTCATGTTCCAGGCCCGCCCGCGAGAACAACCGCCGCATGCGCAGTATCAGTCGCTTCGGCTGCGCCGGATCGAGAAAGCCGCTGGCGACGGCCGCGCGTTCCAGGTGCGCCATCAGACCTTCGACTTCGTCATGGCTGGCCGGCTTGCCGGCATCGGCAACCCGCGGCGGTGCGCCAACTTCGCCAGCGGCCAGGCGCAATTCATAGGCGAGTATCTGCACCGCCTGCGCCAGGTTGAGGGAATGGTAGTTGGGCGAAGTCGGAATGAGTGCCCAGTGGCGGCACAACGAGACTTCGTCATTCGACAGGCCAGCGGTTTCGTTGCCGAATACCAGCGCCACCTCGCCAAGTGCCGTCTCGGCGATCATCTCGGCAGCCGCCTGGCGCGCCCAGCGCGGCGGCGTTGCCAATTCGCGCCGACGCGCAGTGAGTGCGGTCGCGGAGATCGTTCCGCTGAGCGCCTGCGCCAGGGAATCGACGACTCTGGCGCCAGCCAGAATGTCCACGGCGCCGGTGGCCATCGCATCGGCCTGCGCGTCCGGAAAGTACTTCGGCCGCACCAGGACCAGCTTCGACAGGCCCATGGTCTTCATCGCCCGCGCCGCCGCCCCAATATTGCCTGGGTGGCTGGTTTGCGTCAGCACGACACGCACTCGGTCAAGGGAAGCGGAGCTCATCGGGGCCGTCTGTTAGAATTGCGCTCATGCATCCTATGCTCAATACCGCCGTCAAGGCGGCCCGCCGCGCGGGCCAAATCATCAATCGCGCCAGTCTCGACATCGGCGGCGTCAAAGTCACCACCAAGCAGCAGAACGACTTTGTCACCGAAGTCGACAAGGCTGCCGAAGCAGCGATCATCGGCATCTTGCTCGACGCTTATCCAAAGCACGCAATCTTAGCAGAGGAGACCGGCGACTCCGGCACCGCTGGCAGTGAGTACCAGTGGATCATCGATCCGCTCGACGGCACGACCAATTTCATCCACGGCTTCCCACAGTACGCCGTCTCCATCGGACTCTCGCACCGGGGCGTGCTCAGCCATGCCGTCGTCTACGATCCGGGCCGCAACGAACTGTTCACCGCCAGCAAGGGCGGCGGCGCCTTTGTAAACGACAAGCGCATCCGTGTCTCGAATCGGACCAAGCTCGACGAAGCGCTGGTCGGCACTGGCTTCCCCTATCGGTCCTTCGATCACATCGACGCCTATTTGGCGATCTTCAAGGAAATGACCCGGCGCGCCGCCGGTGTCCGCCGCCCTGGTGCCGCCTCGCTCGACCTCGCCTACGTTGCCGCCGGAAGACTGGACGGCTTCTGGGAATTCGGTCTGTCACCCTGGGACATGGCCGCCGGCGCACTGCTGATCAGTGAAGCAGGCGGCTTGGTCAGCGATCTTGCCGGCGATGCCAATTACCTCGCCACGGGCAACATCGTCGCCGGCACACCGAAAGTGTTCGGCCAAATCCTCAAGTTGATCGCCGATAATGGTGGTGCGGCGCTCACCGCTTGACCAGCACGCGGCGGCCGTGACGACCGCGCATACGCCCATGATGCAGCAGTACCTGGCCCTCAAAGGCCAGCATCCTGACCTGCTGCTGCTCTACCGCATGGGCGACTTCTATGAGTTGTTCTACGCGGATGCCGAGAAGGCGGCGCGTCTGCTCGACATCACACTGACCAGCCGCGGCCAGTCGGCCGGGCGGCCGATTCCGATGGCCGGCGTTCCGTTTCACGCGCTCGAGCAGTACCTGGCCAAGCTGATCAAGGTCGGCGAGTCGGTGGCAATCTGCGAGCAAATCGGCGACCCGGCCACCAGCAAGGGACCGGTCGAGCGGGCAGTAACGCGTATCGTCACGCCCGGCACGCTGACCGACGCCAACCTGCTCGATGACAGGCAAGACTGCCTGCTACTGGCGATCGTGCCGGACCGACAACGCGTTGGCCTTGCCTGGCTCAATCTCGCCAGCGGCGATTTCCGCATGATGGAAACGACAGCAGCGCTCTGTCCCACCCAGATGGAACGCCTGCGGCCCGCCGAGATCCTCCTCCCGGACGATGCGCCGGAGCCCATGGGCACACGCGAAGCCGCCCTGCGGCGCCTGCCGGGCTGGCATTTCGACAGCCTGCACGCGCAGCAGCAAATCGCCGAACACTTGGGCACGCGCGACCTCGCCGCCTTCCTGCCGGAAGTAGACGCACCGCTGGCGCTTGCCGCTGCCGGTGCCCTGCTCCAGTACGCACGGTCGACGCAACTGCAAACGCTAGCGCACATCACAGCGCTGCGCTACGAACGCGACGCAACCTACCTGCGCCTGGACGCGGCGACCAGGCGCAACCTGGAAATCACCGAGACGCTGCGTGGTCAACCGGCGCCGACCTTGCTGTCCTTGCTCGACACTTGTTCGACCGGCATGGGCTCGCGCTGGCTGCGCCATTGTCTGCATCACCCATTGTCCGATCGCCAGGAGGCCGCGCAACGGCACCAGGCCGTTGCCGGTTTGCTCGGCGACCAGGGCG
>Ga0265325_10001307_pt1 | contig 17652 bp, 16 predicted proteins | sample 41420metaG_FD_202090 | JGI IMG/M metagenome (GOLD analysis project Ga0265325, IMG submission 202090) | Rhizosphere microbial communities from Carex aquatilis grown in University of Washington, Seatle, WA, United States - 4-14-20 metaG | ecosystem: Host-associated > Plants > Roots > Rhizosphere...
AGCGGTGCCAAATCGCCGGAAGAACCGACTGATCCTTGGGACGGAATCAGCGGGATAATACCTTTGTTTATTATTCCGCAAAGTAAATCCAGCAGTTCCTGGCGAACGCCGGAATAACCCTGAGCCAATGAATTGAGTCTTACAAGTAAAATTCCACGCGCTATCTCACTAGAAAAAAACGGGCCGACGCCTGCCGCGTGGCTCCTTATGAGATTGCGCTGTAAAGCGGCGACTTCATCATGATGGATATGTTTGTTCTTGAAATTTCCGAATCCGGTTGTGACTCCGTAAACGACGGCATTGCTCTCTACCATTTTTTCAACCACCGCGCGCGATCGCTTGATCGCCCTTTTTGCGGCCGGTGATAATTCAACTCTTACGTTCCTGTTATTTGCCACTTCATAGACGATATCAGGCGTCAGTTCTATATCGGGACCTATAAGGATGGTCTTCATAAATATGAAGATAGCACAAAAAGGATGAACATAAAATATCAATAGCTCAAATCTAAAACTTTACTTTTTCAGGCAAATATTGGATAATTATTCCAGTTAATTATTTAAACTAACCATTCAGAAAGGGCTCATTATGAACCGAAATGATTTTTTTCTGCTTGTCTCAGACAGACCGACAACAGAATTGGCAAGAATCCAGCTTGCCTACTGGCTGGCGAAAAACTCGCATAGACCATTCAAACGCGATAACGGGGAACGCTTCTTTGAGCACCCAAGATCCGTTGCAAGATCATTAATCGTCCACGGATTCAAAAAAACGGATTTTGTCATAACCGGCCTTCTTCATGATGTTATTGAAGACACTAATACGCCTTCCACAGTCATGGTAGATTTGTTCGGTCCTGAAATCTGGTATTACTTAGAGACGTTATCCAGATACATGCCTCTCTTCGATCCGATAACAGGTCAAATCAAGGGACGTTATAAAAAATCGGTGGAAGAGTATTATGAGGCGATTTATAAATCTAATGATCTGGTTAAAACCGTCAAATGCTCTGACCGACTTAATAATCTGGAGACTTGCGATATGTGGGATAAGGAACGACAATATCGATATATACTTGAGACCGAAAAGCACGTGCTGCCAATTGCCGAACAACTCCATACCACCTACGAAGACGAACTGAAAGTGGTTATCTCTAGTCTAAAAGCCAAATAAAACGTTTTGTAGACATTATAGAACCGGCCATGCAATAGAGTCATGGCCGTTTTTTATTTTATGAATTATCTCACAGTCTTGTAGCCGCCCAATACGCCATACTTAGAAAAGACGATTTGCCAAAGCTCGTTCCGGCGAGCCTTGAATGAACCGACAGCCGATAGGAGATAATACCTCCACATCCTATAAAATCTTTCGCCGTACTTATCTTTAAGTTTCGGCCAATTCTTTTCGAAATTATCGTCCCAGGCTTTCAGAGTGTCGCTATAATAAGATCCGAAGTTATGCCAATCCTCCATCACAAAGAGACTCATATAAGCATCCCCAATTTGCTTAATGCACGGCAGATGACCGTTGGGAAAGATGTACTTTTCCGTCCAGGCATCCGTCGTGGTCATCCATCTATCACTACCGATTGTATGCAAAAGGAATAAGCCGTCATCCTTAAGACAGCGGTCAACTACTTTCATGAAAGTTCGGTGGTTTTTGTAACCCACGTGTTCGAACATGCCTATCGAGACGACCCGATCGAATTTATAATCGAGCTCGCGGTAATCTTTCAAAATTATTTCAACCGGCAATCCTTTGCACAACTCTCTCGCCAACTCCGCCTGTTCTTTGGAAACGGTCGCCCCTACCCCTTGGATACCGTAATTCTTCGCGGCGTATTTTAGAAAACCTCCCCAGCCGCAGCCAATATCCAAGACGGTCATTCCCGGCCTCAAACCGATCTTTCGGCAGATCAGATCATATTTGGCGTACTGGGCCTCATCCAAATTTTTGGCATTTTCCCAATAGCCGCAAGAATAAGCCATCGACGGGCCAAGCATCGCCTCAAAAAGTTCATTGCCGGTATCATAGTGCCTTTCCCCTATCTCGAACGCCCGGCTTTTCGATTGGCGATTGAAGACGGCTGATTTTACCGCCAGCCAGACCAAAGAAAGGCTTATCTTTATCTTTTCATCCAAACGGCCATTCATAACCCGATAGAAGAACTGGTCCAATTCTTTCGCGTCCCACCAGCCGTCCATATAAGCTTCGCCGAGACCCAAATCTCTTTCGTGGATGATGCGCCGATAAAGCCCTTCATTATGGACTTGGATATCCCAAGGTCGGTCGCCGTTTATCTTTATATCGGCGATGGATAAGATTTCTTCGATTTTACCCTTTAGGCCGTCCATATGATTACAAAATCAATTTATAACAAAACGGGCGTAAATTCCAGAAGGGACCCGCCGCTCCGAGACCGCCTCTTTTATCTGGAGTTCGCCGAACTCGATGTCTTCTTTTTTGAAAAAATCCTCCGTTGCCTGAAGAAAAGACAGGGGCGAATATCCCGCCGCATAGCCGTTAAGCAGTAAGAAAGAGCCCTTCTTGGGAGATAAGAGCTTCTTCAGGGATTCCATGAGTTTGGGCAGGTCTTCTTCTATCCTCCAAACCTCCCCTTTCGGGCCGCGGCCGAAAGCCGGCGGGTCGAGAATGATGCCGTCGTAAACTTTTCCGCGCCGCACTTCCCGCTCGGCGAATTTCAAAGCATCGTCAACCATATAACGTATCTTATCTCCGGGAACTCCCGAAAGTTCTGCATTCTCTTTCGTCCAACCGTTCGCTTGTTTCGATGCATCCGCGTGAGTCACAAAGGCACCGCTTTGGGCCGTGACGATGGTCGCAATGCCGGTATAGCCGAATAAGTTCAAAACCTGAGAGTTCTGAAGCGCCCCGACTCTTTCCTTCAGCCACTGCCAATTCGGAGCCTGCTCCGGAAATATTCCGGTATGTTTGAAAGACGTGGGTTTTATGTAAAAACGGACGTCTCCCCAAGAGAGCTCCCAACTCTCCGGCATATCGTCGCCCCGCCACGCGCCCTTACCATCGGACCAGCGGAACTCGCCCTTGGCCTTTTTCCATTCATCCGGCTTACTGGGTTTCCAGATGGCCTGCGTCTCGGGCCGAATGAGAATAATGGAGCCGTAGCGCTCAAGCTTACGATTGTCTCCCGAATCTATAAGCTCGTAATCTTTCCAAGGATCTGAGATGAGGTTTATATTCTTGCTCATTCTTTTATTTCAGCGCTTTCGGATGTTCCAAACTCCAGTAGAAAAGGACGATGGCGGCGGAGACCGAGGCATTCAAAGATTCGCACTTGGAACTCATCGGAATTTGCAGTTTCACGTCACACCGCTCGAAAGTCTTCTCGCGGATGCCCTTTCCTTCGTTCCCGACGATAAAAAGAGATGGGGCGCCGAACTTCTCGTCGGAAACATTCTTATTCCCTTCCATCTCAAGACCGTATACCCGAAAGCCTTTTTCTTTCAAGGCGTCTACGGCCTGATTCACATTGCCCACCTCCGCTATCGGAATGCGAAAAACCATTCCGGCCGAAGCCTTGACCACGGCGCCAGTGATATGAGCCTGATTCTTCGAAGGTAGAAGGACACCGGAAACGCCGAAAGCGGCGGCCGAACGGATTATGGCTCCGACGTTCTGGGGATCGGTGAGCTCGTCTAAAAGAACGAGGATGGTATTTTCATCCGGCTTGAGACCGTAAATAAAATCGTTGAAACTCAGGAGAATTTCCGAAGGGTCCACCACAGCGATCACGCCCTGATGCGAAGCGTCTTTAGAGACCATTCGGCCCGCCTCATTCCCCTTCATCGGCGAGAATGGAATCTTATTCTTATTGAGAAGCGCGCGGATTTCGCCGCTATCCGCCTCAGGCGATAGAAATGCTTTCTTTACCGTTTGAGGGGCGTTTTGAAGAGCCTCTATAAGAGCGTGCTTCCCATAAACATATATTTTCTCCCGTTCGGGTTTCATGTCGAGCTATTGAAACTATCATCCATTACTCGTCGCTAAACTGCAAGTCGTGAAGACGTTTGTAGGTCGGGCTCTTCTTAAGCAGTTCCTTATGCGTGCCTGTCGCTTCTATCATATTATCCTTGAAAACCACGATCATGTCCGCACGAAGAATAGTGGAAAGCCTATGAGCAATAATAAAAGAGGTTCGGTTCTTAATAAGTGCATCCGTCGCCTTCGTAATGAGCCGCTCACTCTCCGTATCCAGATGACTCGTCGCCTCGTCCAAAATAAGAATGCTCGGATCGCGAAGTACCGCCCGGGCGATGCCTACGCGCTGGCGCTCGCCGCCGGAGAGCTTTATTCCCCGCTCGCCCACGACCGTTTTATATCCCTTATCCAACTTGAGAATGAAATCATGTGCGAGCGCCGTTTTCGCCGCATTTTCTATCTGTGATTTCTTAACGTCGGATTTTCCGTAAGCGATGTTTTCGGCGACGGTTCTCGAGAAAAGGTCGACCTCCTGGGGTACGACGGCGATCTGCCGGCGCAGACTATCCTGAGTCACGTCGCGAATGTCATTGCCATCTATGAGTATGCTGCCTTTCTGAGGGTCGAAAGAACGCAAGAGCAAATTGATAAATGTGGTTTTACCGCTCCCTGACCTTCCCACGAGTGCAATCGTCTTCCCTGCTGGAACAACAAGGTTTATGTCTTTTAACGCCCACTGCCGGCCAGCGCGATAAGCGAAGGAGACATTTTTAAACTCTATCCGGTCATGAAGCAGCGGAAGTTCAATGGCATTCGGTTTGTCTTTTATATTTATCGGTTCTTCCAATATGGAAAATAGCCGTTCAGTGCGGGTCGTATTGCGCCGCAAGCGCGGAAAGATCACCGAAAGCTGAGAGAGCGGCTGGTAGGCCATATTTTGGAGGGTGATGTATAAAACGAACTCTCCAATGGTCGCCGTGCCATTCAAGACGAACCAGGCGCTCAAGAGCAATACCGCCATCCGGCCCACGGTGGCGATCGCCGTCTGGGTATTCTCTATCGTTTCCCAAAGCCGTTCGGCGCCGTATTGGATTTCCCGCGCCTTGTGCATCAACACTTTCTCTTTATTCGTCTCTACGAACTCTTGGGAAAACTTCTTTACGGTAAGTACGTTTCCCGCTACGTCGTACATTTCTTTGGAAACCTCTTCAAATGCATCATTCGCCTGCTGTTCTATCTCGTAGATCCGATTGGAAAGTTTCCTCGTGGCCAGGACATAGATAGGGAAAGGAACCAGCACTGCAAGCGCGATCCAGATGTTCTGATAGCAAAGCGCCGCGAAAGAACCGACGAAAATGACGAGTGGCGGTAGAAGGTTCTGTCCGATGATGTCGTTTAAAATCGAATAAATGGCATTTCCACCCCGTTCAATGCGTCCGATGATTTGGCCGCTCGATGAACCGTGATGGAAAAGCGCATGCAGCTGGAGATATTTTTCAAAGGCGGCGTTCCTAACCTTGTCTTCAATGCTCGTAACGAATTTAAAAAGATTGTAGTTATAGTTTGACTGAATGGCGCTGGTCAATATGGTTGCGGCCAAAATACCCAAAGCGGAATAGATGATACTGGTCCATGGCAAAGCTCCGCCATTCTTCAGAAAATTAGTTAAGGTATCTATCAGGAACCTTGAAATGAAAGGCACGGCTATGTTGGAAGCCTGAGAGATAACGACCAAAGTGAACAAAAAAACCACCGTCTTCTTGCGGTCTTTGGCGAGCGCAATTACGCGCCTTATGGGTGAAGGTTTCTTGGCGGACATAATGATATTATATTGCTTCGTTATAACGATTCAAAACCGGTTTAGTTTCAGAAACTATAACCCATTCTTTTCCCCCAACCGATGAAACTTTATAACTTGGTGATATCTGAAAGTTTGACCCTGACTTTTTCGGTCATCGCCCTCGTACTTATATAGGCAAGGGCATCGATGTCCGGGTCAGACAGCTCAATCATATCCAAGTCGGGACGATCGAATACTTTTGCCCCATTGATTTGCGAACCGTTTTGCAGAGATTTTTTAAGTTCGGAGTATTTTTCGTCGTCCAAAACGAAATCAACGTCTCCTACTTGCGCCCTATACTGGTCCGGCCTGCGAATATATAGGTATGTATACGCGGTTTCCGGGACATCGCCCTTAGCGGGAATGATAATCGGCTCGTGTAGACGATAATATTTTTGGTTGAAATTATCGGATCGTTCCGTTAGTTCTTCGCGCAATTTGGTGAGAAATTCATGCTCGCTATCATAATGGCAAAATATCCCTATATTTCCCGCAATAGGAAGATACCTTCCAAAAGCTTTCTTGCATAATCCAAAACAAGCGAAATGGGTGTGTTTTATAGCCTCAATGAGCTGATCTTTATTGCCTATCGGACTGAACCGATATAATTTCATTCTCATATCATATTCTTGCATGTGACAATTATTTTGCGGAGGGGGAGGGATTTCTTCTCCCCCGCGATTTTATATTCGCTTCGCTCAAATGAAATCGCTCCTCCGAAGCCACGGACTTTCGCTTACTTCCTGCCCCGCAGGCGCGAAAGTTCCGTTCAAATCCCTTTCGCTTCCATAATAATACTAAAAGACCCAACCATAAAGGCTGGGCATTTTAGTATTGGCGGAGGGGGAGGGATTTGAACCCTCGAAGGCTTTTACACCTTGCCACCTTTCCAAGATGGTGCACTAGACCGCTATGCGACCCCTCCGTTACAAATCTAGATTAACACTTTACGGATGTTTTTCAAATTGGAATGTAATCTCCACTATTTCCGATTTGGTTCCGACCCGGAGCGGCGGACCCCAAGTCCCCACCCCACTCGAAGTATAGGTCTGCATAGATCCTAGGTTGTGCAACCCATAATCGAATCTCTTGAAAACCAGATATGTAACCAAGTTGACCGGAAAAACCTGGGCCTTATGCGTATGGCCAGAGAGTTGGAATGAAATCCCGTTATCAAGAGCGATGTTCAAATCCGAAGGCACATGTTTCAGCAATATGCTTGGCTTTCCCCTATCGATATTCAAACTCCGCAAAATCTCGTTGAATTTCTCCTCTTTTGAAGCGTGGGCGTAATCGACCCCGATAAGCTGGATGCCGTCGATTATAACTTTCTCATCGATAAGCGCCTTGATGCCTGCTCCGCGAATAGCCGACAAGTACTTGGAATTATCGGAGAATTCTTCATGGTTTCCGGTTACGAAATAAATCCCAAGCGGGACTTGGAGTTTCGAAAATGGTTCGATTGCGCTTTTCGCATTAACGGCCACGCCATCGTATAAATCGCCTCCTATGAAGATGATATCGGGCTTGAGCTTATTAATCTTCGAAACTACGCGTTCCGCAAACCGGACACTAAGTACTTGACCCAGATGCAAATCACTTATAAATACGGCTTTGCGCGACTTCCATAATTCAGGTAAATTCGGAATCGGCACTTTTACGGACGTTATCCTTATCCGATTGGCATTCACAATTCCATAAATCACCACGACGACGGCACTTCCTATTAATATTTCGCCGATAATCGACATTGTAATCTGCGATGTGGACGGCAATATCACCATAAGAACCGCATAAGTGAACGCGCCTATCAGGAGATACATAAAGAATCCCAGCCAGACGGCAGAGATTTTGTAAAATGCTCTCGTCATCAGGTTGTTGAATTTATGCGAGATCAGAGACGCTGCGATGAAACTTATCCACAAAACACCCAAAATGATCCGAAGAGCGGACAGATTTCCGTAAACAGCCGGGAAGACGGATACTAAGAATAAATAAAGAGCCCAGTGGCCCAGAAATAAAATCACCAATATTACTGAAACCGCAATTGCGATGAATTTCGCCATTATCGGGTAGAAATCAAGATCTCATCTCGCGCAACGCGCGAATTCTATCCTCTATCGGCGGGTGCGTCATAAATAACTTGTGCCACCAAGAAACCTTGCTGCCTTTGAAAGGATTGTCTATCCAGAGATGGGCTGTGGAATCTTTGGCGGATTTCATCGGAACTTCGTCCTGCGCGATCTTCTCCAAAGCGGAGATGAGACCGTCCGGATAGCGCGTGAGAAGCACGCCTGAAGCGTCGGCAAGCGCTTCCCGCCGGCGGGAAATGGCGAACTGGATAAGCATCGTGCCAATGGGCGCGAGGATGGAGAGAACGATGGCAAAAATAAAGAATAGCTCCCCACTTTCGTTGTTCCGGCTGTTCCGGCCGCCCATTCCCCCGAAAAATACCGAACGCAGAAAAATATCCGCAATGAGCGAAATAATGCCCGCCAAAACCGCGGCCACAGTTGAAACCAATATGTCGCGATTACCGATATGGGAAAGTTCGTGCGCCAGCACTCCTTCCAGTTCGCTCTTATCCAGCCGGGCCAGCGCGCCTTGGGTTACGGCGATTGCCGCGTGTTTGGCGTCGCGGCCGGTCGCAAAGGCATTTATCTGCATCTCGGGCGTAATGTAAATTTTAGGAATTGGGAGCCCTGAAGCAATGCAAAGATTCTCCACGACGTTATAGAGCATCGGGTTATCCTTCTTTTCTATCGGCACGGCTCTCGCCAAAGCCAGCGCAATTCCCGCGGATGACCAATAGCTTATCGACGAATAGATGACAGCGAAGATTACCGCAAAAATTATGAAACTCGGATCGCCGTAGGCCTGGGAAAATACCCAACCAATCCCTATGACAACTATGAAGAAAACGAAAAACAGAAGCCACGTGCGGCGGACATTGGACTCCTGATAGGTATAAAGAGAGGCCACTTTCGGAACTAAAACTGAACTTTGACCGGTTGTTTTTCCGTTTCGGACAGATCACCGAAAAATTCCATCGGTTTGAACCCAAAAGAACTGGCCATTATGTTAGTCGGAAAGGTTTGGATGGCAGTATTCAGATCGCGAACGTTACCGTTATAGAAGCGGCGGGCGGCCTGGATCTTGTCTTCCGTGTCAGTTAATTCATCCTGAAGCTTCGCGAAGTTCTCGTTCGCCTTAAGCTGCGGATAATTCTCGGCAATAGCAAAGAGCGACTTCAAAGCGCCCGAGAGTTGATCTTCCGCTCCGGCCTTACCGCTTCCCGTCGCCTGCATGGCGCGGCTGCGCGCTTCGGTTACATTTTGAAAAACGCTTGCCTCGTGCTGCATATAGCCCTTCACCGATTCCACTAGGTTCGGAATAAGGTCGTACCGGCGCTTCAATTGGACGTCGATGTCCGACCAGGCCTCCTGAGAACGGCTTCTGGCCCGTACCAGGCGGTTATAGGCGAAAATCACCCATAGGGCTATGACTGCGAGAACTATGATAACGATGGTTGATGTATCCATATAAAGCCATTATAGCAGGTGAATAACAAAAAATAAATAGACGGTATGTGTAACACATACCGTCTTTCAATATTACCCGAATTTTTTATCGGGTTCGTGGGCCGTAGAGGTGTCGAACCCCTGACCTTAGTCTTGTAAGGACTACGCTCTTCCAGCTGAGCTAACGGCCCCAATGGTCGGGGACGAGAGTTAAATCACCTCTCGTCCCCGCAGAAAGGAAACAAAAAATCTGACTCCGTAACTTCGGTTGGGGGTCGAAGAATATATAAGAGTCTGATGTTTCCCTCCATACTGCCTCCAGGGGATAGCCAAATCGTAAAACAAGTTAACGATTTAGCTCTTCATCTCCCTATTCAAAAATAAAACACTTTCGAGCCGGGAACAGGATTTGAACCGGTGACCTCTAGGTTTGAGCCGAAAATAATCGGCGGCCTAGCACTCTACCAACTGAGCTATCCCGGCAGATGAACTAAAATTAGATTATCAAAACTCTCTTATCTCTGTCAATAAAAGAAATGCCTCATCGTAGGAGTATATGCTCCTACGATGAGGCAAAGAGAAAAGCCGAAAATCTAATATTTTCAGTATTCGCCCATTCCGCCCGGCATTCCTCCGCCCATTGGCGGATTTTCTTTCTTCGGAATTTCTACGACGCCCGCGCCGATAGTGAGATAAGTAGCGGCAACCGAGACTGCGTTCGTGAAAGCCATCTTCGTTACCTTCAACGGATCGATGATGCCCGCCGATTTCAGATCATCTATTTTGTTCTTAATCGCATTGAAACCGAGCCAAACTTCGCTGTTTCCCTTTCCTTTTTTGGATTTCAGCTCATCAATGATCCGGGCAGGACTTTCTCCGCTGTTCGAGACAATGGCGCTAAGTGGCGCCTCCATCGCTTTCTTCAAGATAATTGAAGCTCTCTCCTCAACTTCGGATATTTCCTTCTTGGCGCTATCCATATTCAAACGCGCATTGAAAAGAGCGATGCCGCCGCCGGGCACAATGCCCTCTTCCATAGCGGCTTTTGTGGCCGCCACCGCATCTTCCACTCTTTGTTTCAATTCTTTCTGGGCGGTTTCGGTCGGCGCACCCACTTTAATGACGGCCACCCCGCCAGCCAACTTGCCCAAGCGCTCCTGCAATTTTTCTTTGTCAAAATCGGAATCGGTTCCCTTTATCTGCGCCTTGATCTGTTTCACTCGCTCATCGATTGCACTCTTTTCACCGCTGCCGGCTACGATAATGGTCTTGTCCTTGTTCGAAACCACGCGATGGGCATGACCCAAGTCGCCGAGTTCAATCCCTTCCAACTTCTTGCCGAGATCTTCGGTGATTAGGCTTGCGCCGGTCACGATGGCGATATCCTGAAGCATTTCTTTCTTTCGGTCGCCAAAACCAGGCGCCTTAACTACCAGTACGTTAAAGATGCCCCGAATTTTGTTCAATACAATCGTCGCGAGCGCTTCGCCGTCGATCTCTTCGGCCACAATCAAAAGTTCCTTTTTTCCACTCTGCACAACTTTCTCAAGGATAGGCAGTAAATCGCTGATGGCCGATATTTTCTTATCGGTCACGAGGATGTAGGGATCTTCCAAGACCGACTCCATCCTTTCCTGATTCGTCACCATGTATTGCGAAACGTAGCCGCGGTCGAATTGCATTCCCTCCACCATCTCATGGCTGTTGCCTACGGTATTGGAATCCTCAATGGTCACCACTCCTTCCCGGCCCACCTTGGACATTATCTCAGCGATAAGCTTGCCGATTTCGTTGTCTTTGGCGGACAAAGTCGCCACTTCTTCAATTTTTTTATTATCATTAATTTCTTCCTTCTGACTTTCCAGCGCTTTTACGATGACTTCGCTGCCTTTCTTAAGTTCTTCAGCCAATTGAATGACATTGAAACCTTTTTCGCGGATGGCCTTTTCGCCCTCCTCTATCATCGCGTGCGCCAAAACCGTGGCGGTCGTCGTACCGTCGCCTACGCCGTCATTCGTCTTATCGGCCGCCTGCTTAATGAACTCAGCGCCGAGATTTTCGTACTTATCCTCCAGCTCTATTTCTTTTGCCACCGTCACGCCGTCGAAAGTCACTTGCGGCGCGCCATAGCCTTTTTCGATGACAACCGCCCGGCCGCGAGGCCCAAGCGTCATTCGCACGGCTTCCGCGAGTTTGTCTATCCCCTTCTTCATCGCCACACGGGCGTCTTCGTTGAATAAAATTTGTTTGCTCATGTTATTAACTAAAAACTAATGACTAATAACTTATAACGACTGATTTGTTTTGGTTGTTTGTTATAAGTTATCGGTTATCAGTTAATCTATTATTGCGAGGATATCGTCCTCATCGCCGACCAGATATTTTTTCTTTTCGACTTCAATTTCGTCGGGCCCGTACTTCTTGAAAAGAACCCTATCTCCGATTTTGACCGACATCGGCATTCTCTCGCCTTTGTCGTTCAGTTTGCCCGGACCAATCGCAATGACCTTGCCCTGCATGGGCTTTTCTTTCTCCGCAGTATCCGGCAGAACTATCCCCGACTTCGTCACCAACTCTTCTGAGAGCGGCTCAATGAACAAATGATTCGATAATGGTTTGAAATTCATGTTTTTATATTTTAGCAATGCCGACCTTTGATTGCTAACAGCTAGTATTTTAGGCGCGCCGCGAATTTTGTCAACAATCATAAATACTCCTACAATTCAAAATATGACTCCTGTATGGGTGGAAAAACTGCCGAAAGAAAGCATCGTCCATAAGGCCTATGATTTTGCCGAAGAAGCGCATAAAAATGAGAAACGCTTGGACGGTGAGCCTTATTTCAGCCACTGCCTCGCGGTGGCCAAGTCGGTTTTCGACTGGAATCTGGGCGAAACGGCAGTGGCAGCCGCTCTGCTTCATGATGTCGTCGAAGACACATCTTATTCCCTGAAGGACATTGAGAAAACCTTCGGACCCGAGATTGCTTCCCTTGTTAACGGCCTCACGAAACTCACATCTGTATCCTACCCCCAAAATGCCGACACCGAGACTCTGCGCCGATTCATTATTTCGTTCACCAAAGATCTTCGGGTACTCATAATAAAATTGGCGGATCGCCTCCATAATATGGAGACTCTGAAGGCTTTGCCGCCTGAACGCCAAAAAAGGTTTGCCGAAGAGACCATCGAAATTTATGCTCCGCTCGCCTATCGTCTCGGAATGCAGAAACTCTCTGGCGATTTGGAAGATCTGGCCTTCCCCTACATCTATCCAGAGGAATACGCTTGGCTTAAGGGCGAGATTGGGGCTAATTACGTCGAACGCCAGGAATATTCCCAAAAAGTGGTTCCGATAATCGAGAAGGCCCTCAAAGGACAGAACATCAATCTTATCAAGATAGACTCTCGTGCCAAAAGATATTACAGCCTCTACAAAAAACTCATCCGCTACAACATGGATCTAAGTCGCATCTACGATCTCGTCGCCCTACGAGTGATCGTGAAGACTATCGGAGACTGCTACGCCGCCTTGGGCGTCGTCCATCAGATCTGGCAGCCAGTGCCCAACCGCTTTAAGGACTACATCGCCCGACCTAAGCCAAACGGCTACCGGAGCCTACATACCACGGTCTTCGGACCAGAAAACAAAATAGTGGAAATCCAGATCCGAACCGAAGAAATGCATCAGGAGGACGAACTTGGCATCGCCGCCCACTGGGCCTATCAGCAAGTTCGAAATACCGACAAGAAACAGAATTGGACTGGTATAAAGAATGCGAATGAGATGACTTGGATGGAACAGCTCCGCAACTGGCAGAATTCTTTCGGCAACGAAAAGGATTTTCTGGAATCGCTCAAGGTGGATTTTTTCAAAGACCGTATATTCGTGCTTACGCCGGAAAACGACATCATCGACCTGCCGACCGGCGCGACACCGGTGGACTTTGCCTACCGCATCCATTCGGATATCGGCGACGAATGCGTGGGGGCGAAAGTGAACGGCAAGATAGAAACCTTGGATTACGAACTTCAGACGCGCGACGTCATTGAAATCATCACCCAAAAGAACAAGAAACCGTCCGAGGATTGGCTCCGTTTCGTGAAAACTCCGCTCGCCCGGAAACAAATCAAAGAAGCGCTCAATGCCGGTAACCGCCGCCTCAAGAAAAAAATCACTGGGCAGCAAATGGAAATGGAAATAATAAACAGCGACCGGCCGGGCTATCTGAAGGACGTAACTGCCGCCTTCGGCGAAATGAAAATAAATATCTCCTATCTCCAGAGCCACACCGACCAGCGCGGAGCCCTGTCTAAGGTTGTCGTACGCATAGGTATTCTTTCGACCGAAAAAATCCAAAAACTTCTGGTCCGGCTCAAGAAGATTGTCGGCACGAGAGAGGTAAATTACAAGATTAGCCGGCCATAATCCGGCTTATTTGACAACACTATAAAAGTAATGTATAGTTTGGACACAATAATCAGCCGCAACTTTCAATAAACAGAGGAGGTAACGTGGTAACAACCAAGGAATCAATCAGCGATTCGCCGTTGGTCATTGCCGATCCACGCGAAGATATTTATTCGCGTATCAGCGGATTGATCAAGGGATATAAGGAATCGACGGGCAATTTACCGGAGAAAATCCTTCTCCCCTTCAAAATATACTTCGCAGTGGCAGAAAGATACGCCGATAAGTCGGGCAAGAAACTAGGAGACATCCTTAGGGATGAATCTGTTGATTTCTACGATGAATTCTGTTTCATCACCTGTGTACTGGATTCCGAGTTGATGGATCAACTAATCGAACTCGTTTAGCCGCCAAAGGCTTAGATGAGAAAAGACCGTCACAATGTGGTGGTCTTTTTATTTACTCCAATTCTTTTCCTAAAAGTCTTTCCAAAACGCCATGCCATTCTTCATCCGAATAGAACTCTATCGCCACCCTTCCCTTTCCGCCATTCTTCGAAACTTTGACCGGCATGCCCAATCCTTCTTCCAATCTCTTTTGCCAATAGATCAATTCCGGGTCGGCGACTGGCTCGGTTTTCTGTGCCTCGCTCTTGACCGCCCGCACGCTCAATTTGTTCGAAAGTATGCTCTCGAAAACCCTCCGTTGTTCATCCATATTTTGGATGCCCAAGAGTGCCCGCGCCTGAGACTCGTTCAGCTTATTCTCCATCAAAGATTCCTGAATGTAAGATGGGAGGTTCAGAAGTCGCATAGAATTCGCCACCGCCTCTCGACTCTTCCCCACCCGAATGGCAATCTCTTTCTGAGTTAGACCGAACTCATCCTGAAGACGCGAATAGGCCTTGGCGGATTCGATCGGGTTCAGATTATGGCGCTGAAGGTTCTCGATAAGTGCCATCTCAAGTTTGGTTCTGTTGGAATCCACCTTTCTCACGATGGCCGGAACTCTCTCGAGGCCCGCAAGCTTCGCGGCCCGCAGTCGCCGCTCACCCGCTATGAGTTGGTATTCCACGTCCGTCCCGGTTTCGGTTTCTTTGATAATTTTAGAAACCACGAGCGGCTGAATGATGCCGAACTCGCGGATGGATTGAGCCAAACCTTCCAGCTCCTCGTTATTGAATTCATGGCGGGGTTGAAAAGGGTTGGGTTTTATCTTCTCCACCTCAATTTGAAAAACTGATTCGTTGTGCTGCTCCTTTTTAAATACAACTCTCTCGGAATCCTGTCTCGGCGGGATAGTTGAAGAAAATGTCTCGGAGCTCCGATGGGCTTGGTCTTGAGCGGAGCGAAAGCCATCGGAGCGAGAGTTAAAACTACCGCTGGCCGCCGGAGCCGGCGGACGGTTGGTTTTCTGAGACTGTCCCAATAAGACACTGCCTCCGTCTCTCGAAGGCGCCTTCCCGTCCGACATTCCTTCTCTTGGAGGAATCAATGATGATAATCCCTTACCGATTGGCATTTGAATGAATTATAGACGATTTTGAGCAAACTAAAACAGAGGGGTTAAAACCTTCTGATACGCCGCTTTCCTTCAAATGAAATTTCGAGGATTTGAATAAATTAAATTAAAAACAAAGAGCAACTCGAAATATGAAGTACTTATTGCGAATCAGTCGGTTCCACCTTCCTCTGTTTCAGTGAAACGTATATACGCTAGCCCGTAACTTTATTAAAAAACTTCCCCACCCACAGCACGGCTGCAGACCACGCCATTGATGGGAGAAGAATCCTACATCAGTCCGAACCAAGGAAATAATAGCATCCTAAATCTCCGTGTCAAAGGAAGATGGATGAGTCGTCTGTGGATAAATATCCCTCTCCGGAATCGGAGAAAAATTCCCCTCGATTATCTCTCTGGCCAGCAGTTCATAAGCCAAGGCACCGGGACTTTGGGGTGCATAAAGCATAATCGGCTTCTGAAAGCTTGGTGCTTCTGCCAGAGCGACCGAACGCGGAATCTCCGCTTCATAGACCTTATAGGGAAAGCGCCGCCGCACCTCGCGCGCAATCTCCCGCGAGAGCTTCTCCCGCTTGTCGTACATGGTAAGCAAAGCACTCACGGATTTTATCTCATGCCCTAAATTATTCTTGATAAGGTCTACACTCTGGAGAAGCTGGCTCAAACCCTCAAGGCTATAATACTCGCACTGGATGGGCACTAATATTTCGTCAGCCGAAGCCAGACCGTTAACCGTGAGAAGATTCAAACTCGGCCCAAGATCGATGAGGATGAAATCATAATCATTCCTCAATTGCTCAATGAAATTTTTAAGATACCACTCCCTGTCCGGCAGATTCACGAGTTCCACGAGCGCGCCGGCCAAGTCCGGCGACGCCGGTATCATCTGGAGATTTGCGAGGTAGGTGTCTTTGATCGCCCGCTCCTTGGCCTGTCCGGCCAAAAGTATGTGGTAGATAGTCTCGTCCGGCGCATGTTTAACGCCCAATCCCACCGTTGCGTTATACTGCGGATCAAAATCAATAAGGAGCGTCTTCCGCCCCGTCATCGCTAAATAAGCGGAAAGATTCATCGCCGTCGTGGTTTTTCCCACTCCCCCTTTCTGATTAAAGATAGCTATTACGCGCGCCATACACATTTACTATAGCGTTTTTTTGTTGTATCCTCAATTTAAATTTGCCCGAATGGGGCAGATATAATGCCCGGTCCGCCAAATGGCGGATAAAGTGGCGGAACCCGCCCACCTTTGGCGGGTAAATCCCGCCCTTGGCGGGCGAGCTTGGCAGATTTAGCCGCCTCTGGCGGCCGCGCTACCAAAATGATCTTTGTTTACGTCATTGTCGGCAAGAACAATTTTCGCTATGTAGGTATAACGAAAGATCTGAAAGATAGGCTGGAAAGACATAATTCTTCAAGAAACTTAAGCACTAAAAATCGAGGGCCTTTCAGCTTATTAATAAAAGAAGGGTATAAGGATTATCGAGAAGCCAGAACACGAGAGAAATTTCTGAAAAGCGGGGTTGGACGAAAATTTCTTGATAATCTAGTATTTTAATACTTGCCCGGGTGGCGGAACTGGCAGACGCGCAGGACTCAAAATCCTGTGATCGCAAGGTCTTGTGGGTTCGATTCCCACCCCGGGCACTACTCGACCAGCACAATACGTGCTGGTCTGCGTTTTAGACACCCACGGTTTCTAAATGCCCTTCGGACTATTTCCTACACGAGGAAACCCTTCCGCTTTTCCCCGACCCCCTTTCGTTTGTCCAAGTTGGGAATCGAAAGCCGAGGGAGGAGGATTTCCACCTTATCACATCAGCATTTATATGATGGCTTTTATTCTCTTCACGGCCAACGGCATGTTCCTCATCCCCTGCCCAACGGGATAATACACCGGGTACACCGGAAATTTCTTGCTCCCGATTTTAAGCATCTCTTTTTTAGTTCCCTTATATCCGCTAACCGATATTTGTTTTTGTAAGACAATCGAGCTTACTTGGTTGCCAAACGTAATTATGTTCTTTGGCCTGACAATCTCGATCTCTTTATAAATAAGTTCTAAATAATCCTCGAAAACGGAATTTTTCAATGGTCTAGCATCAATTTGGGTGCACTTGGCGAGATTCGTAACATACACGCCCCTCTTCGCAAATTCACCATAGATCCTCAAGGCTAGGTTTGGAGACCAATCCTCTGGTCTTAATCTTTGTGTCTTTTTGAACAGATTGGTGGATAATATCCCCAATTTATGGAACAGTTTCCAAATATTTTTTGTGCCAAGCCATGGAGCTCTCATACCGTTCCAATCCTTTCGGGATGATATATTCTTCCCTGTCGGATTCATAAAGACGAACATTAGTTTCGGATTTTTTACGCAACCTGTCCCATAGATGGAGCAAA
>Ga0265325_10001308_pt1 | contig 17649 bp, 10 predicted proteins | sample 41420metaG_FD_202090 | JGI IMG/M metagenome (GOLD analysis project Ga0265325, IMG submission 202090) | Rhizosphere microbial communities from Carex aquatilis grown in University of Washington, Seatle, WA, United States - 4-14-20 metaG | ecosystem: Host-associated > Plants > Roots > Rhizosphere...
CTGGGACGGCGAGAGGGTGCTGGCCGGCAGCCTGGCGATGCTGCTGGGCATCTGTCCGTCCGCGCATGCGCAAGGCGCGGGCCAGAATGTCGATTGGCCAGTCTATCTGGGCGATGTTTCGGGCAGCAAATACAAGCCGCTGGACCAGATCAACGCGTCCAATTTCAGCAATCTCGAAGTGGCCTGGCGCTTCAAGACCGACAACATCGGCAATCACCCGGAATTCAAGCTGGAAGGCACCCCGCTGGAAGTCGGCGGCGTGGTCTATGCCACCGCCGGTTCGCGCCGCGGCGTGATCGCGCTGGATGCGGTGACCGGCGAGCTGCTTTGGGTGCATGGCGAAAAGGAAGGCGCTCGTGGCGCCGCCGCGCCGCGCCAGCTTTCGGGCCGCGGCCCCGCCTATTGGAGCGACGGCAAGGACGCCCGCATATTATATGTGACGCCCGGTTATCAGCTGATCGCACTGGACGCCAAGACCGGCCAGCGCATCGCCGCCTTCGGCAACAATGGCGCGGTGGACCTCAAGGCCGACAGCGACCAGACCATCAAGCCCAATCTCACCACCGGCGAGATCGGCTGGCAGTCCGCCCCCACCGTGGTCGGCGACAAGGTGCTGGTCGGTTCGGCCTTCCGCGAAGGCTTCACGCCCACCAGCGCCGACAACAACAAGGGCACCGCACGCGCCTATGACGTGCGCAGCGGCAGGAAGATCTGGGAATTCCACACCATCCCGCGCAAGGGCGAGCCAGGCTATGAGACCTGGATGAAGGGCTCGGCGGAGCACACCGGCAATACCGGCGTGTGGACCGAGATGACGGCGGACCCGCAGGCGGGGCTGGTCTATCTGCCGGTGGAATCGCCCACCAGCGATTTCTATGGCGGCACGCGGCCGGGCAACAATCTCTATGCCAACTCCCTGGTCGCGGTGGACATCGACACCGGCAAGGTGAAGTGGTTCTTCCAGTTCATTCATCACGAGATCTGGGACTACGACATGTCCTCGGCGCCGCTGCTGATGGACATCACGGTGGGCGGCAAGCCGGTCAAGGCGGTGGCCGAGCCCAGCAAGATGGGCATGCTCTATGTGTTCGACCGCATCACCGGCAAGCCGGTCTGGCCGATTCCGGAAAAGAAAGTGGCCAAGGGTGAAGTGCCGGGCGAATGGTATGCCCTGACCCAGCCGATCCCGTCCAAGCCTGCGCCCTATGCACGCACCGGCGTCGCCTCCGACGACCTGATCGACTTCACGCCCCAGCTGCACCAGAAGGCGCTGGCGCTGGTGAAGAATTACAAGATCGGCCCGATCTATACCCCGCCGGTCGTTTCCAAGGCCGAGCCAGGTCCGGTCGCCACCCTAGGCCTGGGACCGGCCAATGGCGGCACCAACTGGCCGGGCGGCTCGTTCAATCCGGAGACCCACACCGTATACACCTATGCCTGCAATTCCTGCCTGCTCACGATGGGCCTGGTGCCGCCGCCGCCCGGTATGACCGATCTGCCTTATGTGATCGGCGAGGCCGGGCAGCCGACGGTGATGATCAACGCGGCGGGCGCCGACCAGGGCGCCGACGCACCGCAGGCGAAGAAAGCGTCCGCACCGTCCAGCGCCGCGAACCGCCCACGCCGCAGCCTCACCATCGATGGCCTGCCGCTGATCAAGCCGCCTTACGGCACCATCAGCGCCATCAATCTGGATACCGGCGCCATTGAATGGCAGGTCGCGCATGGCGAGACGCCGGACTATATAAGAAGCAATCCGGCGCTGAAGGGCATCGCCCTGCCGCGCACCGGCCAGACCGGATTCAATATCGGCACCCTGCTGACCAAGACCCTGGTGATCGCCGGCGACGCCGAGGTCACCACCACCCCCGACCATCCGCGCGGCGCGATGCTGCGCGCCTATGACCAGAAGACCGGCAAGGAGGTCGGCAATGTGCTGATGCCGGCGGGCCAGTCCGGCTCGCCGATGACCTATATGGTGGGCGGCAAGCAGTACATCATCGTGGCGGTGAGCGGCGGCAATTATTCCGGCGAGTATATCTGCTACACCCTGCCCAACGGCTAGCGGCATGCGCCGGACATTCGCTGTTCTGATTGTCCTTCTCGCGGCGATTGCTGGCGCGGAGGCGCAGACTACTTCTTCGATCTGGGATGGCGTCTATACCGAGGCGCAGGCAGCGCGGGGCGCGGACGGCTTTGCCGGCCATTGCGCAAGCTGCCATGGCGCCAGCCTTGGCGGCACCGGCGAAGCCCCGGCGCTGGCGGGGGCGCGGTTTCTTTCCGACTTTGACGGCCTGACCCTGGGCGATCTGTTCGACCGCATCCGCACCAGCATGCCGCAGGACAATCCCGCCAGCCTGACGCGCGAACAATATGCCGACATCCTTGCTTACATTCTCAAAGCCAACGCCGTTCCCGGCGGCGCCCGGGAACTCGACCGCCGCAGCGAGTATCTGAAGGCGATCGGTTTTGTCGCCGCCGATCCGCGGGCGCCCCGCCCCTGAACGACGCCGACCGGAAAGGACTGACATGACCAAGGACGAACTGAGCACATGGGCGCTGGCCAATGGCTGGCAGATGATCGACGGCCATCCCAGCCTGACCAAGCCGGGCGGCCCACCCACCGCCATCGTGCGTCTGGTACTGAAGGCAACCGTCGCCAGCCTGGAAATCAAAAAACCCGCTGGAAAATGGGAAAAAGTCGCCAGCGAGGGCTATGGCAAGATTCAGCCCGATCCCGAAACCGGCATCCCCGGCGGTCTGGGCTTTACCACCATTTCGGGCCTGACCCTGCTGATGCAGAGCAACAAGGATAGGCTGGTCTTCGCCAAAATGGGCGGCGGCAAACCCTGACCGGCGATTTGGCCGGCGCGGCGGGCCGGACCGGCTCGTCAAGTGCTCCAGCGGATGCTAAGGGGATGGAATGACAGTCATTCCCGGCATGCCCAAATGCGGCGGCGACCTGAGGCGCACCGCCACCCATCCGGATTTCTGGTATCCCCTCGCCTGGTCGAGCGAGGTCGCGCCGGGAAAGACCCAGGCCAGGCGCTTCGCCGGCGAACCGATTGTTCTGTTCCGCGCCAAAAGCGGCAAGGTCTTCGCGCTGGAAGACCGCTGCGCCCATCGCCAGGTGCCGCTGTCGCTGGGCGTGGTCGAGGGCGAGACACTAAAGTGCGGTTATCACGGCTGGACCTATAATTGCGCCGGGGCCTGCATCGATGTGCCCTATCTGGGGCGCGAGCGCCTGCCCAATGGCGTGCGGGCCTATCCCGTGCACGAAGTCGACGGCATGGTGTTCATTTTTCCCGGCGATCCGGCGCTGGCGGCGGAGCGCCTGCCCGGCGCCCTCGGTTCCAAATCCAATCCGCAATACAAGACACGGCGGCTCGCCCGCGACGTTGCCTGCCATTATTCCTTCATGCACGAAAATCTGTTCGACATGAATCACCAGTTCCTGCATCGCAGCCTGATGGGTTCGATCAAGGCGACCTGCCTGGGCCGCCGCCAGGGCGATGACTGGTGCGAGGTCGATTACACTTTCACCCGGATGGCCGGGCGGCCCAGCCTGGGCGAATCCGCCATCCTCAATGTCATCCGCCCGGTCGAGAAGGGCGCCAACGCCGATCTGATGACCATCCGCACCGGCTATCCCTATCAAAGCCTGCGGGTATGGGTGAATGGCGGCGAGCCGGTGCTGGATGTCTGGCTCGCCTATACCCCGATGGACGCGGAGCAGCGCACCAACCGCACCTTCGGTTATCTGTCGGTGAAAAAGTCGGTGATCCCCGGACTGGTGCATGCCGCATGGCCGTTCATCACCTGGTTCACCGAAGGCATCTTCACCCAGGACAAGCATATCGTGGAGCAGGAGCAGAAGGCCTATGACGCCCAGGGCGCCGACTGGAACAACGAAGTCTTTGCGCCGATCCGGGACCTGCGCGCCCTGCTGATGCGCTGTGGCGTGCCGATGGACCTGCCGGCCGGCACGCGGGTTCCGGCCGCAATCCCGGCCAAGGGCTGACATTCCTCCGTGGATTTCGATGCCGCGGTCGGATAACACCGTGATATGAGAGTCATCGTCCTTGGCGGCGGCGTCATCGGCGTCTCGACCGCCTATTATCTGGCGCGGGCCGGACACGAAGTCACGGTGCTGGAGCGCCAGGCCGGCGCCGGCCTGGAGACGAGCTTCGCCAATGCCGGGGAGATATCGCCCGGCTATTCTGCCCCCTGGGCGGCGCCCGGCCTGCCGCTCAAGGTGCTGAAATGGCTTTTCATGAAACGCCGGCCGCTGGTGATCCGGCCGAAGCTCGATCCCGCCATGGCGATCTGGGGCCTGCGGCTGCTGCGCAACTGCACCGCGCGGCGCTACGACATCAACAAGAGCCGCATGCTCGGGCTGGCCGAGTACAGCCGCGACTGCCTGCGCGCGCTGCGCAGCGACACCGGCATCGCCTATGACCAGCGCATGCAGGGCACGCTGCAGCTGTTCCGGACCGCCAAGCAGCTGGATGGCGCAGAGGCGGACATGGCCATCCTTGCCCGCTTCGGCATCCGCCATGCACTGCTGGACCGCGATGGCTGCGTCGCCGCCGAGCCCGCCCTGGCGCGGGTGAAGGACAAGATTGCCGGTGGCCTGCAGCTGCCCGATGACGAGACCGGCGACTGTTTCCTGTTCACCCAGGCGCTGGCGGCCCAGGCCGTGGCGCTGGGCGTGAAATTCCAATATGGGCTCAACGTCTTGCGGCTGCGTCACGCGGGCGGCGTGATCGAAGCGGTGGAGACCGGAGACGCGAAGCAAAACTTCACCGCCGACGCCTATGTCCTGGCCCTGGGCAGCTATTCGCCGCTGCTGCTTCGGCCGCTTGGCATTGCCCTGCCGGTCTATCCGGTGAAAGGCTATTCGCTGACCTTTCCCATTTCCGACCCAAGCGGCGCGCCGGAATCCACCGTGATGGACGAAACCTACAAGGTCGCCGTCACCAGGCTGGGCAACCGGGTTCGGGTCGGTGGCACGGCGGAGCTTTCCGGCTATGACCTGCGCTTGCGGGAGCCCCGCAAGGACACGCTTGCCCATGTGGTGGGCGATCTGTTTCCCGGCGCCGGCGACAGTTCCCGGGCGCTATTCTGGACCGGGCTGCGGCCCATGACCCCCGACGGTCCGCCTGTCATCGGCCGCAGCCCGTTTGCAAACCTCTATCTCAACACCGGCCATGGCACGCTGGGCTGGACCATGGCGGCGGGCTCGGGCCGCGTGCTGGCCGATCTCATCTCGGGAACAACCCCTGACATCGATATGGCCGGGCTGGGATTGAACCGTTAGGCCGCCGAGATATCCTGGCGTAGCGAATATAAAGTGGATGCGCGACATTGGCCGGCATGAGTCCAGCATGATCACGACAACCAACGACGCCGGCAGCCGGGTTCGCCGCGGCGCCGCCCTGCTGCTGGAAATCCTGCGCAGTGAGGGCGTCGAGTATATCTTCGGCAATCCCGGCACCACCGAGCTGCCGCTGATGGACGCGCTGCTGGAGACGCCCGACATCCGCTACATCCTGGCCTTGCAGGAGGCGAGCGCGGTGGCGATGGCCGATGGCTATGCCCAGGCGTCGCGCAAGCCCGGCTTTATCAACCTTCACACCGCCGGCGGGCTGGGGCATGGCATGGGCAACCTGCTCAATGCCAGCGTCTCCCAGACGCCGCTGGTGGTGACCGCAGGCCAGCAGGATTCCCGCCACACCATCACCGATCCGCTGCTGTTCGGCGATCTCATCACCATCGCCCGTCCGGCAGTGAAATGGGCGCATGAAGTGGTGCATGCCGACCAGCTTCCCGTCCTGGTGCGCCGCGCCTTCCATGACGCCAATGCGGCGCCGACCGGGCCGGTGTTCCTGTCGCTGCCGATGGATGTGATGGAGGAGATGAGCGGCGCCGGCATCGACCAGCCCTCGGTGATCGACCGCCGTCCGGTGGCCGGCTCGCTGGACCGGCTGTGCGAATATCTCGCCGCCATCGCGCCCGGTCGGCTGCTGCTCACCGCCGGTGACGAAGTGCATTGGAGCGAGGCGGCGGGCGAAGTTGCCGAACTGGCCGAACTGTTGGGCGCGCCGGTCTATTGCTCTTCCTGGCCGTCGCGCATTCCCTTTCCCACCAACCATCCGCTGTGGTCCGGCAAGCTGCCGCACAATGGCCGCGAGGCCGCCGCCCTGCTGGGCCGCTACGATGCGGTGTTCGCGCTGGGAGGAAAGTCGCTCATCACCGTGCTCTATACCGAAGGTTCGGCGGTGCCGCCGGGCTGCGACATCTTCCAGATGAGCGCCGATGTGCGCGACCTGGGCCGCACCTATCCGACCAGGCTGTCGGTGGTCGGCGACATCCGCGATTCCCTGCGCATGCTGAACCCAAAGCTCCGCCAGGCCGTCGCCGCCAGCGCCGCCGAACGCCAGGCGCTGGCCGCTGCCGCCGGTGAGCGCCAGCGCCAGGAACGCAAAAAGCTGGAGATGCAGGTCCTGAGCCAATGGCGCGCGCCGGTGATCACGCCCCTGGTCGCGGCGCGCGAGGCGATGCGGGCGATCGGGCCGCAGATCGCCATCGTCGACGAGGCGGTGGCGACCTCGGCGCATGTCCGCGATTTTCTCGACAGCCCTTCGGCCGAGCAATATTCCTTCACCCGGGGCGGCGCGCTGGGCTGGGGCATGCCGGCGGCGGTCGGCGCCAGCCTGGGGCTTGGCCGGGCGCCGATCGTGTCGCTGGTCGGCGACGGCGCGGCGCTTTATTCGCCCCAGGCGCTGTGGACCGCGGCGCATGAAAATCTTCCCGTGACCTTCGTGGTGATGAACAACCGCGAATACAACATCCTGAAGAATTTCATGCGCAGCCGCAGCGACTATGTCGCCGCCCGCACCAACCGTTTCATCGCCATGGACATCGACCAGCCGCTGATCGATTTCGGCGCCATGGCCCAGTCGATGGGCGTGCCGGCGCGGCGCATCGACAAGGCGGCGGACATCGCCCCCGCCATCGAAGCGGGCATCGCCTCCGGCAATCCCAACCTGATCGAGATCGTCATCGCGCCATGAACACGCGGCCGTAAAGCCGATGGCGCAAATGTCTCTGCCCAACTAACATCGCAACCAGACCGTCAGATGGGGACCCTGTGCGCATTGCCATGATCCTGCTGCTGCTGGCGGCGGCCACGCCCGCGGCCGCCGACGAGGCGGCGCGGCTGCGGGCCGCGCTGCTGCTGGCGGCGGCCACGCCCGCGGCCGCCGACGAGGCGGCGCGGCTGCGGGCCGAGGCGGCGCGCGTCACCATCACCCGCGACGATTGGGGCATCGCCCATGTGCGGGGGCCGCGCGATGCCGATGCCGTGTTCGGCATGGCCTATGCGCAGGCGGAGGACGATTTCAACCGGGTCGAGACCAACTACATCACCAGCCTGGGCCGCGCCGCCGAGGTGGAAGGCGAAACGGCGATCTGGACCGACCTGCGCCAGAAGCTGTTCATCGATCCCGCCGTGCTGAAGGCCGATTACGCCAAAAGTCCCGCCTGGCTGAAGGCGCTGATGGATGGCTGGGCGGACGGGCTCAATTATTACCTCGCCACCCATGCCAGCGTGCATCCGCGCCTGATCGCGCATTTCGAGCCCTGGATGACGCTGAGCTTCAGCGAAGGCAGCATCGGCGGCGACATCGAGCGGGTCGCCCCGGAAGGTTTGCAGGCCTTCTATGGCAGCAACCGCCAGGCCTTCGCGGCGAGACCCGACCTCAAATTCCGCGAGCCGGTCGGCTCCAACGGCATCGCCATCGCACCGGCCCTGACCCGCGACGGCCATGCCCTGCTGCTGATCAATCCCCACACCTCTTTCTTTTTCCGCTCCGAACTGCAGATGACCAGCGACGAAGGCCTCAACGCCTATGGCGCGGTGACCTGGGGCCAGTTCTTCATCTATCAGGGCTTCAACGACCATGTCGGCTTCATGCACACCTCGACCGGCGCCGACACGGTGGACGAGTTTGCCGAGACCGTCAGCCAGAAGAACGGCCAATGGTTCTACCGCCATGGGCGTGACCAGCGGCCCCTGACGGTGAAGACCATCACCGTTCCCTACCGTGCCGCGGACGGCAGCATGGCCAGCCGCAGCTTTCGTACCTTTGCCAGCCTTCACGGTCCGATCGCGCGGGCGGAGAACGGCAAATGGATCGCCATCGCGCTGATGAATACGCCCATCGCGGCGCTGGAGCAGAGCTTCCTGCGCACCAAGGCGCGCGACTATGCGTCCTACATGAAAGTGGCGGCGCTGCAGGCCAACTCGTCCAACAACACCCTGTTCGCCGATACAAGGGGCGAGATCGCCTATCTGCACCCGCAGTTCCTGCCATTGCGCGATAATCGTTTCGATTACACCCGGCCGGTGGACGGCGCCGACCCCGCCACCGACTGGAAAGGCCTGACGCCGCTCGGCGATCTGCCGCAAGCGGTGAACCCGCCAAACGGCTGGGTGTTCAACACCAACAACTGGCCCTGGGGCGCCGCCGGGCCGGACAGCCCCAGGCGCGAGGCCTTTCCGAAATACATGGACCAAGCGGGCGAAAATCCGCGCGGCATCCATGCCACCGAACTGCTGACCGGCGCCAGGGACATGACGCTGGAATCGCTGCTGGCCAAGGCCTTCGATTCCCGCCTGCCAGCCTTCGCGCGGCTGATTCCGCCGCTGGTTTCGGCCTATGCGGCGTTGCCCGGCGATGATCCGCGGAAAGCCAGGCTGGGAGAGCAGGTGGCGCTGCTGCGGGATTGGGACTGCCGCTGGTCGGACCATTCGACCGCAACCTCGCTGGCGGTGTTCTGGGGCGAGGCGCTGTGGGACAAGACCGCGGCCAGGGCCCATGCCGCCGGCATCGATCAATATATCTACATGGCCGAACGCGCCACGCCGGCCGAGAAGCTGGACGCGCTGGCGGAGGCCGCCGGCCGGCTGACCGCCGATTTCGGCGACTGGCGCACGCCCTGGGGCGAGATCAACCGCTATCAGCGCCTGACCGGCGACATCGTGCAGAAATTCGACGATGCCGCCCCCAGTCTCCCCGTGCCCTTCACCTCATCGCAATGGGGTTCGCTCGCCTCCTTCGGCGCCAAGCGATATCCCGGCACCCGGCGCTATTACGGCACCAGCGGCAACTCCTTTGTCGCGGCGGTGGAATTCGGTCCCCGCATCCGTGCCGTCGCGGTGACGGCAGGCGGGGAAAGCGGCGATCCCGCATCGCCGCATTTCGCCGACCAGGCGGTCCGCTATGCCGAGGGATTGCTGCGGCCGGTCTATTTCTATCCCGATGAGCTGAACGGCCATGTCGCGCGCCGTTACATCCCCGGCGCGGCAGATCCGGGTCTGCCGTGATCGAATTGCTTTCCGTGTCGAAATCCTATGCGGGCGCCGCAGTGGTGGCGGAGGTTTCGCTCACGATTGCCGCGCGCGAATTCCTGGTGCTGATCGGGCCTTCGGGCTGCGGCAAGACTACCACCCTCAACATGATCAACCGGCTGGTCGAACCCAGCGCCGGCACCATCCGCATCGACGGCGAGGACATAAGCGGCATCGATCCCGTCCGGCTGCGCCGCCGGATCGGCTATGTCTTCCAGGAAGCGGGTCTGTTTTCCCACATGACGGTGGGCGAGAATGTCGGGATCACACCGCGGCTTGAAGGCTGGGACGCGAAAGAGATCGCGCGCCGGGTCGAGGAACTGCTGGCGCTGGTGCAATTGCCCGGCATGGCGGCGCGCTGGCCGTGCGAGCTTTCCGGCGGCCAGCGGCAGCGGGTGGCATTGGCGCGGGCGCTGGCGGCGCGGCCGGGCATCATGCTGCTGGACGAGCCGTTCGGCGCGCTCGATCCGCTCACCCGCGATGGCCTGGCCGATGACTATCGCCGCATCCATGACGCGCTCGGCCTGACCACGGTGATGGTGACGCACGACATGACCGAAGCATTGCTGCTGGCCGACCGCATCGCGATGATGCGCGCAGGCCGGCTCGTTCAGATCGGGACGGGCCGCGAGTTGATGGCCCATCCCGCCGATGATTTCGTCAGCGACATGCTGGCGACGCCGCGGCGGCGGGCCGGGCGCCTCGCCGACTTCCTGGCGGCGCCGTGAGCGCCGCTTTCCGGGAAGCCCTGGCGCTGCTGCCGGATTATCTGGGCCAGCATCTGATGCTGAGCGTCGCCGCCATCCTGCTGGGCACCGCCATCAGCCTGCCGCTGGCGGTGGCGGCGGTGCGGCTGCGGCGGCTGCGCGGGCCGCTGCTGGCACTGGCCAGCATCGTCCAGACCATCCCGGCGCTGGCCCTGCTGGCGTTGTTCTACCCCCTGCTGCTGGCACTGTCGCTGATCACCCGCGACCTGTTCGGGGTTGGCGTGCCGGCGCTGGGCTGGTTGCCCGCGCTGCTGGCGCTGACGCTTTATTCCATGCTGCCGGTGCTGCGCAACACGGTGACGGCGCTGACCGGAATCGATCCCGCCGTGCTGATGGCGGCCAGGGGCGTCGGCATGACATCGCGCCAGTCGCTGCTGCTGGTGGAGATTCCCCTGGCGGCGCCGGTGATCGTGGCGGGCATCCGCACCGCCTCGGTCTGGGTGGTGGGCACCGCCACACTTTCCACGCCCATCGGCCAGACCAGCCTGGGAAACTACATCTTCACCGGCTTGCAGACGGAGAACTGGGTGTTCGTGCTGTTCGGCTGCGTCAGCGCGGCGCTGCTGGCGCTGCTGCTGGACGGATTGCTGGCGCTGGCGGCATCGGGCCTGGCGCAGCGGGCGCGCTGGCGCATCGCGCTGGCCGGCGCGGGACTGGCGGCGCTGATTGCGGCGGCCCTGGTCCCCGCACTCGCGGTGCCGGGGCAGACCATCATCGTCGGCGCGAAAAATTTTCCCGAGCAATATATCCTGGCCGACCTTATCGCGGCGCGGTTGAACCAGGCGGGATTGGCCGCCAGCCAGAAAAGCGATCTCGGCTCCCATATCGCGTTTCGCGCCCTGGCGGCGAACGATCTGGATGTCTATGTCGATTATTCCGGCACCTTGTGGGCCAACCAGATGCATCGCGCCGACATGCCGGGGCGGGAGGCGATGCTGGCTCAACTGGGCGCCTGGCTGCAGAAGGAGCATGCCATCGAAATGCTGGGGCCGCTGGGGTTCGAGAACGCCTATGTGTTCGCCATGCGGGCGGACCGGGCCAGGGCGCTGCATATTGAAAGCCTCGCCGATCTTGCCGATCATCCCGGCGCCTTGAAGATCGGCGGCGATTTCGAGATTTTCTCGCGCCCCGAATGGCAATCCGTGGTGAAGGCCTATGGCGTTTCCTTTGCGGTCCAGCGGCAATATCAGCCGGATTTTCTTTATCATGCGGTGGCGGATGGCGATGTGGACGTGATCTCGGCCTTTTCCAGCGACGGCCGCATCGCGCTTTACAACCTGAAGATTCTTTCCGACCCGAGAGCCGCGCTGCCGCCCTATGATGCCGTGCTGCTGCTGGGCCCGCGCCATGCCGATCTGTTGCGGCCGGCACTGAAGCCGCTGGCGGGAGCCATTTCGCTGGCCGCCATGCAGCAGGCCAATCTGATGGTGGCGCGGCCGGCCGACAAGAAGACCCCCGCGGAGGCGGCGGCGTGGCTGGCGGGCGTCGTGGCTTCCGCGCGGCCAGGGCGATAGGCAAAAGGTCTTCAGCGGTCGGTTCCGCACCAGCTGTTCGCTTGCCGCGCTTCCGGATGTCGATCTTGGACGGATCGATGACGCGACATACCGCTAGGCCGATGTCTCGGGCGCGTGACGCGGGGTTGCGCTGCGCCGGGTTCCTCACAAGCCGATGCGGGTGTCCAGGGCGATGGCGTTGGTATTGCGGTGAAACGTTCCCGCCACGGTTCCCGCCCCGAACAGGGTGAGGTTCATCGGCGCGGCGGCGAAATCGCCATAGGAATAGGAGAAGGTGGCGGAGATATTTTCGCCAAAGCTGTGCGTCACGCCGGCGGAAAACATGATCTCGTCGGAATCCGCCAGATCGGCGGTGCGGAAAGTCCGGGAAATCGGCGTCTGGTCGTAGGAAACGCCGGCGCGCAGATCGGTATCGCCGCCGAGACGATAGATGGCGCCGATGGCCCCGCGGATGCTGCTGCTCCAGTTCAGGTTGAGGGTCTGATCCGGCTGGACCGGATTGGCGAAATCGATCGTGAGCTGCTTCAGCCGGTCCCATCCGGTCCAATCCAGATCGGCAAGAAGGGTGAGGCGCTCGTCGAGTTTGTGGGAAATGCCGAACGCGACCACTTCGGGAAATGTGATGCCCGCGCGCGCGGCCGTATATTGGAAAAGGCCGCCTGCGGTCAGCGGCGCCGCCGCCGGCGGCACCTCGAAGCGGGCATTGCCTGACAGGTCATGGCTCACGGCGGAGCGGTAGTTGATCCCGATATGCGTGGATTCATCGAGCTGATACAGAAGACTGAGATTGAATCCGACATTCCAGTTCGCCCCGGTCGCGGTCTGGCGGCCGTCCGCGCCCTGCGGAACAAGCCCCAGTCCCGAACAGCCGGCGCCGACGGAAACGACGCAGAGCGACCCGAAATCCACCGCGTTCTTGCGCACCAGATGCGCGTACTGGATGTCCAGGCCGCCGCCCAGGGAAAGCGAATCGGTCACCCGCCATGCGACCACCGGATCGAAATCGACCGTTTTCAATGAGATGCTCTGCAACTGATAGCGTCCGACCCAATCGTTCGGATCGGAATTGACCTGGCCGAAGGGCGCGAAAAGCCCCAGCCCGGCGCTCACACGGTCGGACAGCTTCATCACCGCGAACAGGCCGGGAGCGACAAAGGCCTGGCGCTTGTCGCCGGACGAACCCTGGACGGGAGCGCCGAGCAGGGTCGTGCTCCCGGCATTCTTGAAATTCTGGGACATGAAGATGCCCGGCGTGACGGCCAGGATCTGGTCACGGTCCAGCAATGTCATGCCGGCGGGGTTGTAATAGACCGTGGCCGCGTCCTCCGCGATGGCGGTCTCGCCGGCGGTGGACACCGAAGCGGCACCGGCGCTTTGAATGGCATTGAGGAAAGCGCCCGCCTCGGCCGCCCGCGGCGCGGCGATGAGGATCATCGCGGCGACGGACGCGCACGCACGGATCGAGACGGCCATCTGCCCCCACCGGACCAATAGAAATGTTGCTTGGTTCGCCCATGCAAACACTATCACAGGCGGCCCGCAACCGCAATTTCCCTTGCATTTGGGAAATCGTTATCGTGGCCCGTGCGTTCGCGGGCCTTCGGGGACAATGCGTGCCGGAACTGGATGACCATATCGTAGGCGAACGCAAGAATATCACGGTGCTGTTTGCCGATATCGTGGATTCGACCTTGCGGGTCGACCGCCTTGATGCCGAAGACGCGGGACAATTACTGAATTCCGTCATCGGGCGACTGGCGCGGATCGTCGAGGAATTTGGCGGAGCCACCATCCACCGCCTGGGCGATGGCATCATTGCGGTGTTCGGCGCGCCGGTCGCCACGGAGAACCACGCCGTCAGCGCCTGTCATGCTGCCCTCGCCATGCAGGCCTTGATGCGCGGCCTTGCCGGGAAGGCGCCCGGCGGTCAGAACCCGGTGATGATCCGCGTCGGCATCAACACCGGCGAGGCGGTGGTTCAGCCACATCCCCTGGATGTGTTCGGCATCATGGTCCATGTCGCGTCCCGCCTGCAGTCCATCGCCCAGCCGGGGTCGGTCTGGATCAGCAAGGCAACCATGTCGGCGATCGGCAGCGCTTTCGAATGTGAGCCGCTTGGCTTGAAAACCGTCAAGAATGTGCAGAAGCCGATCGATGTCTATGCCCTGACGCGCGCGCGCGGCGTTGACCGGCCCCATTTCGGATTGGAGCATTGGAATATCGATCTGCGTTTTGTCGGGCGCAGCCGCGAAATGGACATCGTCGGACGCACCCTCAACCGGCTCGCCGACGGGCATGGAAGCATCCTGGCGATCTGGGGCGATGCCGGCATCGGCAAGTCCCGGCTGCTGGCGGAGGCGAAGACGCAAGCCGGCCATTCCCTGCTCTGGCTCGAAGGGTCCGGAATGTCGCTGGGCCGGTCGATCAGCTACCTGCCGCTGCTGCAGATCATCCGCCGCTATATCGGGGCGCGGGAGGACGAGACCGGCGCGGAAATCTGGGAGAAATTGTCGGCGACCGTGCAGGCGCTGTTCGGCACGGAGACCGACGAGGTGCTTCCCTATGTGGCGACCTTGCTCGGGCTCGAGGTTGCCGGCGAACTCAAGCAGCGCGTGATGTATCTGGATGGCGAGGCGATGGGCCGGCAGATCCGCCGTTCGCTTCGTCTGTTTTTCCAGCGGCTCGCCCGCAAGAAACCCACCATCCTGGTGCTTGAGGATTTCTATTGGGCGGACGAATCGACCGCGACGCTGCTGGAGCATTTGTTGCCGCTCGCCGAGACCGAAGCGCTCACCTTCTGCATCATCGGCCGGGGAGAATCCGGGTCGCTGGATGCACGGCTGCGCGCTCACGCCAAGGAACATCATCCCTCCTTCTATGTCGAGCTTCCGGTGACGGCGCTTCATCCCGAGGAGGGGATGCAGCTTTTCGACCGCCTGTTTCTCGGCGAGCCGCGGCTGACCCGCTTGCGGGAAGCGATTCTCCACAATGCCGAAGGCAATCCCCTGTTCATCGAGGAAGTGGTTCGGACATTGCTGGAAACCGGGGCGCTGGTCCGCGATCCGCGCGACGGGCGGTGGCTGTTGACCGCGGACCTGGATGCCATCCGCATTCCCGGCACCATCCAGGACGTCGTCACCGCGCGGGTGGACCGGCTGCCCGAGCACGTCAAATACGTTCTGACCGCGGCGGCGGTCATCGGCAAGAACTTCCTTTACAAGGTGCTGCGGGCGGTGACCGAGAGGGTGGACGAACTCGACGACGATCTCGCCGCCCTTCTCAGGCAGGAATTCATCGGCGAACGCTCGCGCAATCCGGAGCTTGAATACATTTTCCGGCATGCCGTCATCCAGGAGGTGACGTATGACTGCATCCTGAAGGCGCGGCGGCGCCAGATTCACCACCAGGTCGGCGAAACCCTGGAGAAATTGTTTTCAGACAGTCTCGAGGATTTGAGCGGCGTCCTGGCCTATCATTTCGGGCGCGCGGAAATCTGGGAAAAGGCCCAGGAATACCTGTTCAAGGCCGGCGCCAGGGCCGACCGGGTGTCGGCCGATGCCGAGGCACTTTACAGCTATCGACAGGCGGTCGACGCATGCATGCTTGCCTTCGGCGAGCGCATGGATTCGCTGCAGCGCGCGACGATAGACCGGAAGTTGGGCGAAGCCTATTTCCGCCGTGGCGAACACACCGAAGCATTCCATCACTTTGAACGCGCGCTGGTATGCGTCGGCGGCAGGCCCGTCCGCCGCCTGGGCACGCTCAAGAGCGCCTTGCTGCGCGAAATCCTTGTCCAGGTCGCCCATTTTCTTGGCATCATCCGACGCAGCAAGGAGCCACCCGACGCGGCAACGGAACTCAGGATCGCCATCTATCAAATGATGGGGTGGATGTTCCTGTTCGACGACCCGGAACGTCTGGTGCTTTGCATTCTGATTCTGCTCAACGAGGCCGAGCGGCGCGGGCATGCCTTCGGCACCGCCTATGCCGCGGCCAGCCTGGTTTATGGCTGCGACATGGCGGGCCAGGGAGGGATGGCGCGGCGCTTTCACCAAAAGGCCGGCCGGGCGGCGGCGATTTGCAAAAACCCGATCGCAGATTGCATGGTCAAGCTTAGCTGGAGTTGGCATCTGACCTATGGCGGCCAGTGGGACAATGCCCTCCAGGCGTTTGTCGCGGCGGCAAAGCTGGGCTGGGACTGTGGCGACATTCGCGCCTATGAGTCTGCCATTTTTGGCCAATGCTTTATTTGCTGCCAGCAAGGCCGCTTTGAATCGGCCTGGGAGCTGGCGCAGAGCCTGTCCAAGCTCGGGGAAGAAACCGTGGACAGCGTCGCGGTACGGAGCGGAACCTTGATGCAAGGCATGGTCCTGCTGCGATTGGGTCAATTTGATAAATGTGAAGCGATGTTGCGCCATTGCCTCGAAATGACGGAGAGAGCGCATGATTTTCTGATGATGCCCCTGGTGGCGGCCGAGCTTGGCCATTGCCTGGTCAGGTTGCGGCGTCTGGCGGATGCGGATGCAGCGCTGGCAGCCGCGGAGGATGTCGTCAAGGCTGGAGGCCAACGGGGATATAGCGTGGTTTTGCTCAAGACCGTGATTGCGGAAGCGCGGGTGGCCAAGGCGGAACAATCGCCGCTACTTGAGCGGGCCCGATATCTCGGTCCGGCACGACAATCCTGCCAATTGGCTCTCCGCGCGACCCGGACTTACTGCGGCGCCGCCCCGCAGGTGCTGCGTCTGCTGGGGATCTGTTCGTGGCTGGGCGGCGACGAGCGGAGCGCATACGGATATTGGCGAAGAGCATTGGCCGCCGCCGACCTGCTGGGCGCGAAATATGAGCAGGCCCAGATCAATCTTACCATCGGACGCCTTAGCCGGAGCCGCGCGAACATGGAGTAGTGAGGCGCGATGTTGGACACCCTGGTGCTGACGATTCTTGACAGGTGAATTGCGTTCTCGAAGGCGGAGCCGGAAAATTTTGGGCTAACCCGTAACGTCGGCGGGAAGGCGCTATTCCCGTTGAGCGCCCAGACGCGACATCACGGCGCGTGTCTACCCTCGGGATTGCAGTTGTGGATGCGCGCGCTGACCGCAATCCGGCCTCGGGCAGACACGGCATCCGACACCGATGGGCACCGTCTGCTCGCGGTTGGCCAGATCGATCCCGTCGGAATAGATCAGCGCGGACGCGTGGGCGATGTGGCAGCCCAAGCCGATGGAAAGATGGCGGCGTGGCGCATTGTGGCGATAGCCGCCCTTGGTGATGGAGCGGGCTATGCACAAATAGCGCTGGCCCTCCGGCATCTGGCTGATCTGCACATTGATCTGTTCGGGATGCAGGAACGCCGAATAGACGTTCCAGCGCGGGCAGGCGCCGGAATGACGCGGAATATGGATGCCGGACAGCGAAAAGCGCTTGGAGATATTGCCCGCGATGTCGGTGCGCACCAGATGCAGCGGCACGCCCGCCCTTCCGGGCCGCTGCAGGGTCGTCATGCGATGGCAGACCTGCTCGAAACTCGCCCTGAAGCTGCGGCCGATGCGTTCCACGTCATAACGCGTTTCCTGGCAGGCCCGGAAGAAGGCTTCGTACGGCATGATCAGCGCCGCCGCGAAATAGGACGCCAAGGCGTCGCCGGCAATGGGCATGGCCTCGGCGGGCAGCGCCGCCGCCTCCAGCAGCCGCGCGATCCCGGGCCCGGCGGCCTGATGGCCAAGCTGCTGGGCGACGATGAACACCGCGCTTTCCGACGGCAACGCGGCGGCGGTGACGATCTCGCCCGCGCCCAAGTCCAGCCTGCGGGTCTGGCCGGTGGACAATTCCTCCTGGCGCCAGCGCAGGCCGAACACATTATAGAGATAGGCCTTGAGGCCGGCATCGAAGGATTCGGAAGCAAGGTCGATGTCATGCCGCACCCGTTCCGCTTCGGTTTCCAGGACGGGAAAAT
>Ga0265325_10001310_pt1 | contig 17634 bp, 24 predicted proteins | sample 41420metaG_FD_202090 | JGI IMG/M metagenome (GOLD analysis project Ga0265325, IMG submission 202090) | Rhizosphere microbial communities from Carex aquatilis grown in University of Washington, Seatle, WA, United States - 4-14-20 metaG | ecosystem: Host-associated > Plants > Roots > Rhizosphere...
ACTTCACACAGTGCACCAAAGATCATCGTATCGGACGGGTCAGCCGGGCCACCATGTATGCTCATAGTCCAAACATTCGCTGATTGTCGTCGTTGGCGGCCAGTGGGTATAAGTGGCGCCGATCGATAAAGACCGGGAGCGCCTTTGTCAGAAATTCCCCAAGATGTGATCCGTCACTACGAAGCGACTAACGAACAGGCGCGGCTCCAACGCTCGACCCATCGTCTGGAGGCGGCGCGGATGGCACGCCTATTCGATCGCTTTCTGCCAAAGCCTCCGGCAATAGTCCTAGACGTTGGCGGTGGCGCTGGCGCTCACGCGTTCGATCTCGCCCTGCGCGGCCATCATGTCCACCTATTGGATGTGACACCACTCCATATAGAACAGGCGCTCACACACACGAACGCAACGATGCTGGCGTCTGCGCAGATTGGCGATGCTCGCAAGCTGCCATTCGAAAACGCGATTGCCGACGTAGTTCTGCTTCTGGGGCCATTGTATCATCTGACAGAGCGAGCCGATCGGATCGCGGCCTTCGCAGAGGCGCGACGGGCGTTGAAGCCGGGCGGACTATTGATGGCCTCATCTTGCAATCGTTTCGCGACCGCGCTCCAAGGCGTCTTTCGAGACCTAAATAGCGATCCCGTTTTTGCGGAAATGGCCAATGAAGACGTGGCGACCGGCCAGCATCGTACGCCGTTGAATCGCGCTTATTTCACCACGGCATATTTTCATCATCCCGATGAACTCGTCGAGGAAGCGCGCGATGGAGGGCTGACACCGCAACACTTGATCGGCATCGAAGGACCAGGCTGGTTGCTTCAGGACTTCGACGCTGCGTGGACCGACAATCGCCGTCGTGCGGATCTGTTGCGGCTTGCGGAACTGCTTGAATCCGAACCAACCATGCTGGGCATCAGCACGCACATTCTCCTAATTGCTCGCGCTTAGCTAACAGACCACTTTGGGTCAAACGTGTCGGTTCATAACGGAATATCTGACCTACGAGCCCGAAGCCGAGGAGGTGAGTATCGCTGGGCGGGTGATTTGGGCGGCGAGAAGGTTATAGTGTCGGACGCCACGCAGCCGACGATGGCTGAAGTCGTCGACAAAAAAGGACACTGTCTCTCTTGACTGCCGATCAGCAGCCCGCCGTCACCGAGAGATCGGATAACGTACTGATCGGCGGAGCAGGCCAGGAAGCCATAGCTTCTATTGGCGGCAAGGCGGCAAACCTCGGCGAATTGGTTCGCGCCGGCTTCAGAGTGCCATGCGGCTTTACTGTCACCACCGATGCGTATGCTGAGGCCGCGAGGACGGCAAAGATCGACGACCTGGTCGATGCGCTGTACCACGCGCCAATCACAGACACGCCTCGTTTGGCGTCGCTCGCCGCTGAGATTCGTTCTCAAATTACGTCCACGTCCCTCGATGGCCGCCTAGCTTTGGCAATCGTCGAGGCGTAGCCGCGACAGGCTGAGTGACAGCTTTCGACCTAACGCGGACCTCATGGTGCGTTCGTGATCGTACCTAGATCATCTAGCAGCCATAAAATCTATAGAACTGCGCGATCGCGCCCTGCGCTCCTAAAGCGCCCAGCGGAAAGGCCTTCCACGGCGTAGCAATGTCCACATTCCCGATGCTATCGAGAAGGGCCTGCCGAATGGTGGGTTTCACGAGACTTCTAAAATCGAGCAGTTGGCCCCAGCTGGACGTACCATCCAACCGAACGCGCTCCGGCTCGAAGGTGGACGCCGCGTACTCTGGAGGGAATAGCCGACGGTAGGATTCGAGATTGTAGAGCCAAGAGCCGCCCCTCACGGTCCGCGCACTCGAATGGTTCGCGCGGATGTATTCGAACATTTCCCGCAACTCTGACATGCGACAATCGGCTTTGGCGCGTGCGAGCGGCCCGCAGCCGTCGGCACTGTCGCGACTGCTAAAGTGGATACGCACAACATGCTCGGGGTTCAGCAACTCGTAGCTGAAGCAGCCGAATCGGTGCGTCGCGCTCTCCTGAGGCGGGACGTTCACGAAGAATGCAATCGTCCACTCCAGGCGACTGTGCGTAGATGCGCACCGGTCGAGTCCGGCCGAGAAGCGTGTCCACGGTGCCGAAGGAACGCCTTCATCTACTCGACCGAGGCCAAACCGGCGGTGAAGGTTTGTAAATTCCAGACAGGCGTCCGAAAGCGTGCTCGACGTCCTGTTGGCGATCGTTTCAGCAAATAGGAGCTGAACTTCAAAGTAGCCTCGCAGACGCTCGGCCTCTTCATGACGCCCATCGATTCCTGCGCCCATAACGCGATGTTACACTGCGGCGGCCGGGATACGTCAATGACCGCTATCGACCCAAAGCGGACTTTCGGCGCCTTAGAAGTTTCGCAGCTCTCCTTGATGGGGTGCTAGTGGTCAAAATCTGACACTTAAGTCCGGCAGGGTAGCGTCACGCGGACCTAACCCCGCTCCCGGGCCGAGGCCCAACCGTCGGAATCGACCCATAGAGGACACTCGGCGTGACCGCGCAAGCAATACGCGCTAATTTGGTTTAGCTAGATCCACACTTGACGGTGGGTAGGGAAATAGCCGGAATCGTAGCAGGGGTGCCTACATATGCGCGTGATGATGGGTATAGCTGCTCTGTCGCTGATCGTCTCATTCGTCTGGGGTTTTATGGCGCAGTCGCAGCCAGCTCCGAGCCGCCCTCACGATCTTGTAGCTCCTGTCACGGACCGTTGGCGCGAGGAACTCCCGGCTGATCCTCAGCTGGCGGAGCAGGCATATTTGAGCCGCATTCCGCTGGAGATGCGCGCACGCGGCGACGCCGTGGAAAATTCGCGCTACACCGTTTTGGTGACGCGTTTCGCTGTCAGCATTGCAGCGATGGTGCTGATTCTGGTCAGCGGTGCGAGTGCGTCCCTCGGCGCGAGCACAGCACGTCTCTCGGGTCGACGCTGGGCGCAAGACATGATATTTGCGACTGCATTCTTTCTTCTATTGTTTTCAATCACGCTGCCGGTGGAGACGTACGCGGGGTATGTGCGTTGGCGACAATTCGGTTTTGCTGACCGACCATTTCTAGATTGGCTATCAGACTTTGCGATCGATTGGTCGACAATCACAGTTTTTTACGTCCTCGGTATTGCCGGCTTCATGGCAATGATCCGCCGCACCCCGAAGTTCTGGGTCAGCTGGGCGACCGCGATCTATCTGGTGCTGGTGAGCATATATATGGTGGCGGCGCCAGTTCTTATCGAACCATTGACCAATCACTATTCGCCAATTCCGGATTCTGCTTTGAAGCGAGACATTCTCGCCATGGCGCGCGCCAACGGCGTACCTGCGGACAATGTCTTTACTGCCAATGCCTCGCGTCAAAGTCGCTTGCTCAACGCACATGTATCTGGCGTTCTTGGCACGGCGCGCATTAGCATCGATGACACCACGCTATCGGGCCAATACCAGCCTGGCATTCTCATGGTCGTCGGTCATGAGATCGGCCACTATGTGATGGGCCACATCTATTATACCGTGTTGATCTTGACGCTACTCGCGGGAACCGGGTTCCTGCTGATTTCTTGGCTTGAACCGCCGTTAATTCAAAAATTTGGCGAAAGCTGGAAGATTGCGGACATGAGTCAAACAGCGAGCATCCCTGTCTTTTGGCTCTTGTTCGTTGTGTGGACGTTTGTTTCCAATCCGCTCAACAACGCTTACTCACGTTGGCAGGAGAGCCAAGCCGATCTGTACGGACTCAATGCGTCTCAGGCTCCGCACGGCATGGCTGAGTTTATGATCCACGACGCGGATACTGGCCGCCTCGAACCCACCGCATTGGACATTTTGCTGTTTTTCGATCACCCCAGCGACAAGAGTCGAGTGGAAACTGCGATGCGATGGCGCGCGGCCCACTTGTCGAGATGACAAGCGGCTCGGTCGCCCGGCAACTGACGATCGACCCCTGAGCGGCAATGTGAGGTCAAGCGCCGATTCACCGTCGAAGCCAAGGCGGTCGAACGGAGTGCGCAGCTTTGGTCGAAATGAGAGCACAACTAGATGTACTCTCTCCCGCAAAGGAGACATTTACACCCGAGACCGCGCCAAAGCATCAAATCAATCCTTGCAATGTGGGAGCCATCCACACAGGACTTTGGACTTGGCGAGAAGAAGAAATGTCTCTTGAGTTATATTTCTAACAAGCTATATTACTAGCATGGACGTATTCGAAGCTATTGCTGACCCCAATCGCCGCAAGATCATTGCGTTGTTGCGAAGGGGCGAATTGCCCGCCGGCGCTCTGGTCGACTCGCTTGACATCAGCCAGCCTGGTGTTTCCAAGCACCTGAAATGTCTACGTGAGGCGGGAGTCGTCAAAGTACGAGGCGATGGTCAACGGCGACTCTATCGGATTGAGCACAGAAAGCTGGCCGAGGTTGACGCCTGGCTCGAACCGTATCGGCAGTTCTGGGGAGTGAAGCTCGACAAACTTAATCGCCATCTGGAGCGGGAGCAGTAAGATGACTGGCACTAGCGGCGGCAACTCGGCGAACGCAGAGATTGACGGCGAACTCATTCGCACTGCGGATGGCGGATCGATCATCGCCTTCGACCGGAAGGTCATGAGACCCGTTGAAAAAGTCTGGGCAGCGCTCACCGAACCAGAGCGCATTGCAGACTGGATGGGAAGGGCCACGATCGACCTGAGGGTCGGTGGCCGATTCCGACTGGATTTTCATCAGAGCGACGACGATCCAAACGGCTATATCGAGGGTGTGATCACGGCATTGGATCCACCGTCCCTACTCGAACACACATGGGCCGACCCAGTAGGCGGTATCTCGCGAGTACGTTGGGAGCTTCGCGCGGAAGGCAACGCATGCCGACTACGGTTTCGTCACACCTTTCAGCCCGACGCTAAAGACCTCATCGGCATGCTCTCTGGCTGGCATGACTTTCTGAACATGATCCCGTCAGCGACAGACGGCGTGCGAGCCGAGTGGGGAGCGGGCTGGCGCCAGATTGACGCCGCTTATCGGCTAAAGTTTTCAGGACTGGGACGGTGAGACGAACGTAACACCCGATAGCCCCGTCGCATGTGCCCGCTTTTCACCCAAAGCGGACCTTCCGCGACTAGCCGGGCAATGTCGGTTTGAATGTCCGCATTCGACCCAAAGTGGTCATTCGAGCTTCGGGCAGCGATCACCGAATCAACTGCCACTTCCTCAATTTACAAACCCTAGAGCCGCACCGAACATCAGAACGCCGATAGTCGCCAGAGCGGCCGCCCAGCCAAAAGGCGTCAAGAAGTCAGACCACAGATGGCGTCTCAAGTACGGACTGACCTGCTTATGCAGCGCGAAATCGCCTGCAAAATGAATGGGGTTTGTCGGCAGTCGCTTCGTTCTCATTTGTTTGGCTCTCTAGAATTGAAAACGGGCCGCTGAACCTTAGGCCGTAAGCACTTCGGCCCAGCGGCCCGTAACACCGGCAATCAGACTGGCAGCGCCCCGGGGCATGCGGGGGGGGCATATGGGGCGACTCCCTAGTCGATCTGATTGCACGGCGGTGAGTAGGCTGCGATGACGCGGCCCAGTTGCTCGATTGTCCGTTGAAGATAACTGACGTGAGTGACGCTGCCTTGAGTGACAGGCTCGCCAGTCTTTCGCGCGCCGATGCTCAGACTGCCTGTTTGATACTGGCCAAGCTCATGGGTCAGCCGATCGCGTTCTCCGCGACACCACAGAACATGTTCTTCAACAGGTCTTTTATTTTCGACATTGTCGTTCATCGACGGAGGGTGCGTTTAAGCACCTGGTTAGCGAGTCCAGACTTGTGATGGAGGACTTCATTTGTCGCCGAATTAGCCATCTTCAGTACGTTCTCCGAACCGACGAGCCATGGGCCTTCGCCTTGGAATTGCGGCTGGCTACAACTGAAACTCTCCAAGTGCTGGTTGGTTCCCCCATCGAGTCGAGTTCGTAGTTAGTGCCCCCCAACCAAAGGTCCTATGCGGCAAAGCGGGTAGCTTGTCGGCGCGAATTGGGTAACCCGATGAGGGGACACGGGATAATTGCGTTTGTGGCAGGCCCCACAGCAATCGGTACGCCAAACCAAACATCGATACCCAAAGTGTCGGTGTTACGAAGGCGTCTTGGCAATAAGCGTGATCACCACGCGCTGATCACCCGTTTCGCCCACATTTACGCTTGCTCCCGTGATTGCCGATGGGACAATCATCTGATCCGGAACGCCGTCCGCAATTAGCGCTTGGCGAACCGCGAGCAACCTTGGATCAGCCAACCTTAGGTCTTTGTTTGTTGCATTCCCTACGGCGATCGTCACTTCGGCGGGGTGGGTGCTACGAACGTTAAAGGCGGCCTGATCCACGACCGCGCGCGCTCCAACGGAGAGTTGCGCATCACTCTGCTGGAAAAACACCATGTAACTAGACGGCGCCTCGCCTACAGACGATGCGCAGCCTGCCAGCAAAATCAGCCCTATTGAAATGACGATGAGATGTCTCATCCAGTGCACCTAGATTTCCGTAGTCCAATGAGTGAGTTCGAAAATAAACCCGATGAACTTAAACGCGTAGAGTGCCTATAAGTTCCTGTCCACGAGGGGGACTACCTTGATCCCGGGACAAGCACTCCCGATCTCAGCCCGTGGGCAGCACGGGTGTGTTGGAGCGTGAGGCGCACTCGCAGGCTCTTTATGCTCGTTATCGCATCTTCACAGCATAGAATTGAGCCACGGAATGAATGTCGGATATCTGCCCAGGACAGACGTTCGGGCCAAGTTCGGCAGCAATACAGCGCTTGAAAAGTGAACTTTCATTGCAACGTCTTAAATATTTCACGGTCGCCGCTGAGCCAATGCCGCGACCGAATGGGCAAGGGTCATCGTCGCCTTATCGAGCAAGTTTGATACCGCTCAATGTATCGCTGAGGCATAAGACGCTGAATGATCAAGTTCGCCGTACCGCATTGGCGACGCGAAATCTCAAAGACTAGGAAGCTATCATGAAAGCGCTCGTCTATCGCGGCCCTGGAAAATCTGCCCTCGAGGAACGTCCGAAACCAGAACCAACCGCGTCAACCGACGCCGTTGTAAGGATCACGAAGACGACGATCTGTGGCACCGATCTTCACATTCTCAAGGGTGATGTGACGAGTTGTGCGCCCGGCCGCATTCTGGGACACGAAGGGGTTGGCGTTGTCGATTCCATCGGCGCAGCCGTGACGTCCTTTCGTCCGGGCGATCATGTGATTGTTTCGTGCATCTCGTCGTGCGGAAAGTGTGAATACTGTCGCCGGGGCATGTACTCGCACTGCGTCAATGGAGGCTGGATCCTCGGCAACACAATCGACGGCACCCAAGCCGAGTACGTGCGCATCCCGTTTGCCGATACGAGTTTGTATCACGTCCCCGCGGGAACGGAGGAGGAAGCGCTTGTGATGCTTAGCGATATTCTTCCGACCGGCTTCGAGTGTGGCGTCCTCAACGGAAAGGTTCAACCAGGGTCCACTGTCGCGATCGTTGGTGCTGGACCGATCGGGTTGGCGGTGCTGTTGACGGCCCAATTCTACTCGCCGGCCGAAATCATCATGATCGATCTGGATGACAATCGACTAGAGGTCGCCAAGCTCTTCGGCGCCACGACGGTGATCAACAACCAGAACGGTGGAGCCGTCGATACGATAATGAAAATGACGAGCAATCGTGGCGTCGATACTGCCATTGAGGCAGTGGGCGTGCCCGCAAGCTTTGTGACTTGCGAGGATATTGTCGCTCCCGGTGGCACGATCGCTAATATCGGTGTGCACGGCGTGAAGGCAGATCTGCACCTGGAACGCCTATGGAACCGAAACATTACGATTGCCACGCGACTCGTGGATACGGCGACGACTCCGATGCTCCTCAAGACGGTGGTTGCCCACAAGGTCGACCCAGGAAGGTTGATCACCCATCGTTTCAAGCTCAGCGAAATCACCGCGGCGTACGAGACTTTTGGTCATGCGGCAAAGACGAAGGCCCTCAAGGTGATCATCGAGGCATGTTCAGACACATCATGAGTTGATCACAATACGTTGTCCGCTTCCCGTCCATAGCGAACATCCGCCCTCGGCGCCGGCGCCTGAGCCCGAAGCTCTACACGCCCTTGCCAGAATGAACGGCACTGTCAGGGCAACTCGCTAAGTGCGCAATAGTGCAGGGCAGGTTGCTGCGGTCATGCCGCGACGGTCGCCATCTGCCAGGTTTTGAACGCTCCGCATCGAAGGAGGCGAAGCGTTGGTCTGGTGATCAGGTGAGGCTGAGTATTGAAGGTGTTGTAGACGACTGCATGGGTGGCGAGGAACCTCTGGGCTGAGGCCTGCGATTTGAATTTCTGTTGCTTTCGCTCGCGCCGCCGAATGGGTAGATGTGAGTTCTCCGCTCGGTTGTTGCCGATCATACGGCATGGCCGGTGGCGACGAGAGATGCCCAGCTCTCGCGCAGCGGCTCGATAGGACGCCAACCGATCGGTGCGAATTATTTCCGGCTGGACGCCAGTGTTCCTCAGGAGCTTCCGGAACAAGCGCATCGCAGCCTTGGTATTGCGACGTTTCTGGACCAACACGTCCAGGACTTCTCCTTCGTCGTCGACTGCCCGCCAGAGCCACATTCGCTTTCCCAAGATTTTCACGACCATCTCGTCGAGATGCCAGCGGCCGGTCGGTTTGGGTCTGGATCGGCGAAGGTTTTGAGCGAAAAGTCGGCCGAATTTGAGCGCCCAGCATCGAATGGTTTCGTAGTTCGTCTCGATCCCGCGTTCAGCCAGCATCTCCTCGACATCGCGCAAGCTCAGGGTAAACCGGAAATATAGCCAAACGGCCTGCCGGATTACGTCAGGCGGGAACCGGTGCCGTTTGAACGAGACTGCTTGCATGGGCATTCCCCAATTTGGGGGCCAATGCTGCCCCGAAACGGAGAAAGTCTAGAGTTAGACTGACAGCACCCACAGAGCTAAGTCTGACTTCGGATTATCCCAAAACGGGATAATGTGGCGATGCTGACATCAACTACCTTGGGTCCCTGTCAGCGCGGACGAATGGGCCGAAGAGAAGAACGTGATGCGCCTGGTATCCTGGAACTGTTGCGACGCGTTTCAACGCAAGTTTGGACATCTGGAACGGCTTCGACCTGACATCGCAGTGATCCAGGAAGTGAGGCCCGAGTGCCTGCAATTTGCCACCGTCCAGGATCGATCAGTCTGGGTCGGTGACCCTGGCCAGAAGGGTCTGGCCGTCATCGCCTACGGCGACTGGAAGATTGGCGCGGCCCCTGTGAGCGTGAACGAGAGATGGTTCCTGCCGCTGATACTCTCCAACGGCGTTGAGACCATACACTTGGTCGCGGTCTGGGTAGATTCGTCGAAGGACTGCGTCGTGCCGACTCTAAGGGCACTGGAGCAACTGAACATGTTTTTGACTGCGGCACCCAGCATCATGACGGGTGACTTCAATCAGACTGTCTCGCTCGACAAGGGGCGTCCCGCCGGAAGCCGCTTTGCGGATGTGCTTGAAGGACTGGCTGCGCTGAACATGGCCAGCGCCTGGCATAGTCACAGAAGCGAAGATCACGGCGCGGAAACTGCAGCGTCGCTCTACTGGCGCTGGAACGAACAAGCCAAATACCATATCGATTTTGCGTTCGGCTCGAACCGGATGCGCCCCGATGCGGTGTCGCTTGGGACCTTCGAGCAATATGTCCGCGGCGAGATCAGCGATCACGTGCCCCTCATCGTGGACTATACGATTACCGCCTAGTTCAGATCATGCGATGGCTGGACGGTTGGGCCTATCTGAAGCTTGCGAAAAGCGCGCGCTGCTCATTCCAATCCATCGGCATCGATTGCTTGATGAGGGCTCCCAGCGTCAGCGACTTGGGTTGCTCGCCGTCCATGATGGCGCGCGCTAGGTCTGGAGCCAGCCAGGCGAGAGGGAGCAGTTTGGCGGCATAGTGATTGCAAAACCCGTGCTTGAGAGCCAAATCGCGGACCGAGGCGACCTCGCCGGAGGCGAGAAGACCTGACCAGGCGCGAGCCAGACACAGAGCCCGCAGAAGTGCCCGGTCAATACGAGGCGCGGGTATGCAAGAACCCTGGGCCTCAATAACGATTGCGGTTTGGCGCTGCTTCAATCGAATGCCAATGCTGAGCTCAACGCCATCCTGAACGTCCCGGACATTGGCATGCTCAAGCTTTTGGCCTGCGCTGGCTGCGTCTGCTCGCAGCAGAATCGCGGCATGCTTCTCACTTATGGTCACACGCAAAATTGCTGACCGGATCCGATCTTCGGTCGGCTCGCTCGGCCGCCAGTTTGGCGACAGCGCTGGCGCGGTCTTCTCAACGACAAAGCTGTCCAAAACGCCGACACTCATGCGCGGCAAACTGCCGGGAAAACCGCCTTCCTTATGTAGCGTCGCCGTGGACACGTAATATCGATAGCGTTGCCCCCGGCGTGTGCTGTGGACAGTGCGCATGGGGTTGCCTCGGTCGTCGAAGAGTAGACCTTGCAGCAGGTTTTGTGCGGCGAGACGCGGGGACGAGGGCAGGTCCGGGACATTGGCATCGAGTTTGGTGCGAACTGCGTTCCAAATCGTCTCGTCGATGATTGCGGGATGGGAGTTCTCGTAGCGCAGCTCACGATGGCAGATCGTTCCGCGATAGACCGGATTGGCGAGCAAATGATAGAGCGCGCCCCGACTGAAGGGGGCTCCGCCGACTAGCTCACCCTGCTTGTTGGTCCAGCGCTTGGAGCGGACGTCTCGGGTCTTGAGTTCGGCAGTGAGGGTAAGGACCGAACCCAGTTCCAGGTACCGCACATATATGTGTCTCACCAACTCGGCTTCCCCGGGATTGATCACCAGTTTGCGCCCCTGACCGTCATAGCCGAGGGGAGGCCGACCGCCCATCCAGAGGCCCTTGGCTTTGGAGGCAGCGATCTTGTCGCGAATTCGTTCGGCTGTGATCTCGCGCTCGAACTGCGAGAACGACAGCAGCATATTGAGGGTCAGACGGCCCATTGATGTGGTGGTATTGAACGCTTGCGTGACGGAGACGAAGCTGACCTTGTGGCGGTCAAACAGATCGACGATTTTCGCGAAATCCGAGAGCGAGCGCGTCAAACGGTCGACTTTGTAGACGACCACGATGTCGACTTCGCCGCGATGGATGTCTTTCAAGAGTCGCTGAAGCCCCGGTCGATCGGTCGATCCTCCAGAATACCCGCCATCGTCATACTCCGACGCGTTCGCGATCCAACCCTCACCAGTTTGAGATCGCACATATGCCTCGCATGCATCGCGCTGGGCATGCAGGCTGTTGAACTCCTGTTCCAGTCCCTCTTCGGTCGACTTGCGGGTGTAAATGGCGCAGCGGACCTTGTTCATACCGCAGCTCCCTTGCGTTTTAGTCCAAAGAACACAGGGCCATTCCACTTTGTGCCCGTGATGCGATGAGCGACCTTGGAGAGCGAGGCAAACTTCTCGCCGAGATACACAAACCCATCATCCACCACGGCCACTTCGTGGCGTGTGCCGCGCCATTCGCGGATGAGCGAAGTCCCGGGCATGAGAGTCGTTACTGACGGAGGCGCGAAGCTTCGATCCTGGCCAAATCGCGCTGCCAGTTCAGCTGTGCGGCGTTGAGCCGGCGGAGGCAGGTCGCCGTAAGCGTCGGCTTGTATTTTATATGCGAGCGCGCGCGCCAGGAGGTCGCGCGACCGAAATCCTGGCACCTCACCCCAGCTCTGGCGCCATGTGGAACGCAGGGACTCGAGATCAAAGTCTGCCAGGCGCTTTATCTCTGCCGCGATATTTGTGCTTGGTGATTTTGTCGGTGTCATGGGCGGCTCCGGTCAGTTCGCGGCGCTGTGCGCCGCTTGCACTGACCAAAGCCCCGCACTCGGCGAGGCGAATGACGCGTGACTAACACCCCAGCCACCTGGCCAGTGACGCTCTCTTGCGCAATGAAGTCCAGTCCTGAAACCAGGAGTTTGGGACGATTTGTGGGCGGAATACGGGGCTATTCGGCGTCCCGGCGGATGAGGCTGGCGGCATTCAGCAGTGTCGTTGCCTCGTAGGTCGGTTGCTCGACATCCAGCAAAATGCGGAATGCGCCGTCAAAGTTGCTGGACACTGCGCAGGCTTCGGCCGCGGCAGCGATGTCGTGCGCCTGTTTCAGTCGCTCTGTAATCATTGGGAAGAGCGCGGCTAGCGCGTTGGACAATGCCGGATTTGTCATCGTGTTTTCCCCATCGTGTGTCGTCGCACTGACGCTTCCTTCCGCTGCGAAGTCGAGCGGTGCGGCGGCCGGTGTGCAGGACTTCGCAATGGGCAGGAAACGAGATTGTCGCAGCGGTTTTAGCTCGGTTCGCCTGAATCTCTTGCGTCGTTGGCTCGCGAATTTTTCGCTGAGGTACGTCTCTAGCTTGGGAAGCTACAGCTCTACCGTAGGAAACAAGCGTGCTGCACGGCGTCAACCACCCGAAGACCGATTTGGTTGCACAGGCCGCCGCAACCCCACGCCGTTCAGTTCTAACGGTGGCCTGCAACCGTCCGACGTCCGCTTTCGACCCAAAGCGGACCTTCGGCGATTTCGTCCCCTCGTCTCAAACCGCTCTATGTCTTAAAGTCGAATCATAGCTGCACGCGCTTCCGCGCAGATTCGAACGGGGAGAGAGCTAGTGTCAGATGTAGTGCTCCGACAGGCCTGGCGTAAGGGCAATCCAAGCATCGAGCGCGACGCGGAGTTGTTCTGGCGTGCAAACCGAGCGTTGCCGCAAGGTACCGACGTCGGAAATCGCCTGTCCGAGCTTTGTGCAGCCGCCTACGTGGACGGTCAACCTCTGGCCATCTCGACTTCGTCCATACGCAATGTGGATTTTCTGCGCTCCAGATTGGCGATGTACAGAGTGTTCGTTTCTCCCGACGCGCGCGTCGCCAAAGTCGCCTCCAAACTCACGTTATTTTCACGCGATGTGCTCGAGGCCTGGTCGAGAGAACACCAGAATGAAGGCGTGATGGGCATGGGCGCAGTCATCCAGTCGCGAGCATTGGTGAAGAATGACCGCGCTGCAATCTGGTCCGATTCAAAACTCACCTTTGTCGGGTACACGCAGGAGGGCTATCAGATGCGCGTCTATTGGTTCGCGCATGCGACGGTGTCGACTTACTGGCCGGGCGACGGCTCTGAAAGCCCTGCTAGAGACAGTTGAGTACGGTCCAAAAAAATCTGCGATCAAACGCGGTTCACGTATGACCGCTCCCGAGCCAAAGCGGGCGTTCACGTGCTAGGAGTCGACCCGCCGGCCATCTGAGTCACGGACAATCGTTTGAGGTTGCGGGAGGTCATCTGGATAGTGGATCGTTTCGATACCGACTTTCCGCGTTCCAACCACCAAAAGCGTCGCGGGAAATCGCGAGCGATTGACGAAGTGATGGCCATTGGGTTGACCGGCTGAAAATCCAACGAAGTTTCCTTCAATCAGGGCATGTTCACCGTACTCGTCGATGAGCGTGAGTTCGCCGGAAGGTACCAGAACAAACTCGTCCTCGCCCTCATGCCAATGGCGTAGCGAAGACATGGAACCAGGCTCCAGCTTGAGATGGTTCACACCGAACTGCGTCAGACCAACAGCCTTGCCGAGCTGTGCCTCGTGTTTTCCAACAAAGCACTCTGGCTTTATCGGATTCGGTAGGGAAGTTGGCAATCCGGTTTGTACGGGCACATCTGAAACATGCCGGAGTTTGGTTCCCATCGTGCGACCCCTACGGCGTTTTTGACGCTCAATTTATAACTCGGGCGAGTGTCCGCTTTCCACCCAAAGCGGCCATTCACTTCGTCGCGGGATCGTTAGCACCTTCGTAAGCAAGCCATGTTCATGTGGCTAGCTTTCGGTCTTCATCAGCCGATAGCATCTTCGGAATGCCCTCAGGTGCCCTAAACCACCTGAGGGAACTCCGCTCGGTAAACATCGATTGTTGTCTAAGACGGGACCGGACGGCGCAGACCTCAAATCACAAGCCCCAGCGGCTCAATTGAGGCCGCGAATCTTTCTCTACTCGCTGACAAGCAGCTCGCGACTTTGATACAAAACAGTTCTATCAATCATTATGCATGGTCAGGCACAGGGAGCGCCGTCAGTATGCGCCTAGCCCGGAACTGTGACTCGGCGTAGTTCACAGCTATTCCATACTCAGTATGCCTGACCACACGTGCCAGCACAGAACCAAAACAGATAATTTCGCCAATGTCGGGCCGGCCATCGGTCTTTAGCGAAGCCCCGATCAACGTCAATTCGGCAAGCTCGCAGGCGTGTGTTTTGCCGCTTTGGCTCACGAAGCTTGAGAGCATTGAACCACGATTCAGGCGACTGCCAACCCGTTGCGGCGTCTCGCCGACTTCACTTTGCGACACAAATGCTGACAACTGCGCGGCTATGCGCTCGCGCCTAATGTCGGAGAACTTGAACTGTAACCCGACACGAAGACGGTCGCGCCGGGAAATTTTTCCCTCAAAACGCCCCAGACCGGCAACGTACAACACTGTCCTGGAACCCGGCGCGATTGAGCATGCGGACTTGATCCCGGCACCTGCCGGGGACAAATCGAAGACGAAGCATTCTTCTTCGCTTTGGCGCTCGGGAAAAAAGATCGCGCCCTTTATCCCCATCTGCGACCGTTCGCACGAACGCAGGTTTTTCTTGGGATCAAACACCGATTTTTGGGCGCGATGAGATAGCGACACGCTGTACTCCCCAATCGAGCTGAACGGTAGATTAGGCGATTTTTCCGGAAACGGTTGTAAACGTCGTCGAAAGCGCCGTTCCGACAGCTGTTACTGCGCCAATGATCACGACGGCAATCAAGGCGGCAATCAGACCATATTCGATGGCCGTTGCGCCGCTTTCATCAATCACAAAACTTCTAAGAGCCTTGAGCATGACACCCACCTTTCTGACTTTGGTAGCCGCGCTTGCTGCTTACCAGGGTGTTACTCTTGGCTGGCAACTTTTAGGAAAGTCTAAAACGATGCAGGAGTTTTGTTTGGTAAATTCCGCGCGGCTGTCTTGGCGATTAATGCGCAAGTAGCGGCGCGTTATCTGCGAAGGGGGTTTGCGCTTCGACCGCCCTTCCACAAATTTCTTATAAACTTCGAAAACGGCTTGCTCGCGATTTCGCTTGGGCGCGTTGGCCACCGGGCTTGCTCCACCATTGTGCGGCGCTTCCCAAAAACAGTTCTGGCCGGTTGCAGCTGTGATGGACTGAACACCGGTGGAGAAATCGGACGGTAAAGTGCTCCCGAATCCCTTGAATCGGCAGACTTCTCAAATGTCGCCTCGTCAGGAATCACAAAGTTTTGGCGTCCCATAACCTGCCCACAGGCTCAACCCAATCGGCCGGTAGCAATGCACGTGCCAAAAAACGGGATAAATCAGGCAGTCAGGAGGGTTCGAACGTCCCAAATCGGGGCGCACCCGAAAGCATGAAGCGAAACGCAATATAGGCCACACAAAACTAACCGGCATGCCGCCTTTTTCGTTTTCAGGCTGAGCGCGATTGTCAAAACGCGAACGCCGCTTGCCACCCAAGGCAAACCTTCGCGCCCAGTGGCCGCCGCCGCCAAATTGGATGTCCGTTTGGACCCAAAGCGGAAACTCGGAGAGAGGAGGCCGAGGGCGAACTGCTTTGGAGGCTGGCTGTTGGCGGAAATGCAGGCGCTGACCGTGAAGTTTAGGGTCTGACTGGCGGCCCTGGCGTTGAAACCTTGGCGGCGCGCGCCTAGGTTTCAAGAAAATAAGAGAGGAAGCACCCAATGAGTGATGTCCGCGAGCGCACAGCCTGGTGGTTGGATGGCAACTTTGCGCCAGTGCGCGAGGAGACCGAGTCGTTTGAACTCAAGATTGGAGGTGCTCTGCCTCCCGAGCTTACGGGCCTCTATATGCGCAACGGTCCAAACCCAAAAAATGGCCCCACCGGTCATTGGTTCCTGGGTGACGGCATGCTGCATGGCGTGCGGCTCGAAGCGGGCAAAGCTGCCTGGTATCGAAACCGCTATGTGCAAACACCCAACCTGAAGGGAGGAAGCTCGGCTATCGATCCCGGCGCAATGATGGATCGCACACGTTCATCTGCGAATACAAACATTGTTCGCCACGCAGGAAAGTTTATTGCTGTTGAAGAGGCCCACTTTCCCTACGAAGTAACAGGCGATCTCAAAACCGTCGGACCTGTGGACTTTGACGGTAAATTGAAGACGGCGCTGACGGCACACCCCAAATTTTGTCCTGAGACCGGTGAGATGCTTGCGTTCGGCTACAGCTTCATGCCGCCTTATCTCACCTATCACCGCTTTGACGCACAAGGACGCTTGGTGCAATCGACAGAGATTCCTGTCGGTGGTCCGACCATGATGCACGATTTCTGCGTGACGCGTCGCTACGCGATCTTCATGGACCTACCGATCGTGTTCGACATGGAACTCGCCATGAAGGGAACGATGCCTTACCGCTGGAGCGATGAATATCCGGCGCGCCTGGGTGTGATGCCCCGCGAAGGGTGTGCGGCTGATCTCAAATGGTTCGACATCAAGCCGTGCTACGTTTTCCATCCTATGAACGCTTATGATGACGGCGATACAATCGTGTTTGATGTATCCCGTTATGAGCGGCTCTGGGACAAGGGCTGGAAGGATTCACGCGCCCGTCTCCATCGCTGGACCCTCAATCTCAAGACCGGCCACGTCACTGAAAAGCAACTCGATGATCGGCCAATGGAGTTTCCGCGCGTTGCTGACGCGAAGGCTGGCTTCAAGCATCGGTTCGGCTACGCACCTACGACGCCAGGTGAGCGTGAGGAAAGCTTCGCGCTCGGTGCCACTGTTCTCAAGTTTGATCTTCAAACAGGCACTACCGACAGCTATGAATTTGGAGCTGGCAGTCACATAGGCGAGGTGGTTCACGCTGCGGGTAAGGGCGGTGAGGACGCGGGCTGGCTGATGGGCTTCATGCACAACGACAATGGCGCGAGGTCCTCGTTCGTCGTCCTCGACGCCTCAAACGTGAAAGCTGGGCCAGTCGCCAAAATCGCGTTGCCACAGCGCGTTCCCTATGGCTTCCACGGTAATTGGTTTGCCGACTAGCCTGGAAACCTTAAGTCGACTTCACCATCGACAAGCAACCGTCGGTCAAGCGTGTCTGTGGATCCGATGTCTGCTTTCTGTACAAAACTGACACGGCAGCGGTCAGGTCAGACGGTCCAAGATCGATGGCCAAAGCATCAACAGGGCAGCGCATAAGCCAACAATTGACCAGCTCGGAGTCGAAAGTTAGCGTCGAAGCTTGATGACCAAGGCAACAACGATCGCGCCAGGTGAAGGACGGGTTATTCTTCTCGTCGTTGCGCATGCTGATGATCCGGCCCTCTTTATTGGGGGCACATTGCTGCGATGGGCTGACGCAGGGTGGAGAGTAGTCTGTGTTCGAGTAACGGACGACAGACGGGATTCCGTTGGGCTAACAGAAGCCCAAACGATAGCGGCGAATGCTCTGGAGTTCCGACGTGCGGCTTTACTTTTGGGCATCAAGGAAA
>Ga0265325_10001313_pt1 | contig 17619 bp, 22 predicted proteins | sample 41420metaG_FD_202090 | JGI IMG/M metagenome (GOLD analysis project Ga0265325, IMG submission 202090) | Rhizosphere microbial communities from Carex aquatilis grown in University of Washington, Seatle, WA, United States - 4-14-20 metaG | ecosystem: Host-associated > Plants > Roots > Rhizosphere...
AGCCGGCCGGCGGATCGAGGTGCCAATGGAGCTCGGGCGCGTCGGAAACGCCGCTGGAGGTGGGCGACATCAAGATTTGCAGGAAGCCCTGTGTGGCGATTCCCTGCTTTCGGTTCGGGTCGCCGCGTTCGAGGAAATGGGTCGCGTCGAGGAAATCGCCCCCTTGTGTGTGCAAGCGCACGGCCGGCAATCCCTCGCTAGTGATCAGCACTTTGGTCGTTTTCGGCGCCGGTGCCCTGGACCGGTGCTCTTCGACGGCGTGGCTCAGTTTTTTCCATTCATCATCCAACGAGCGATACCAGGGGATGATGGCCGCCTTGTCGGGTGCCGAAGGCTTGCCGCAAGAGCGCGCGAGAATCGCGGCGATTTCACTTAGGTTCTGGGGGCCGGAGTCACCGTCGAGGCCGGCCGGTTTGGGCCCCGTCGTGAGCGACAGCCGCGGCCGGCCGATCGAGTGGCTGGTGTTGTTATCGAACTTAAGCATGAAAGTGAGTTTCGTGCCCCCCTCGAAGCCAACGGGCGACTCGGCCTCGAACACCGCGGCTTGGTTCTTGCCGAATTCAGGGTCGACGGCCCAGGCCGAGCCGGCGTCGGCGTCGATCGCCGCGGCCACCGGCAGCCCGGCTTGCTCGAACGTCGCCTTGGGGTTCACCAGTTTCACCGGCACGGGATCGCCCTTGCCGTCGAGCGGGGCGGCGATGATCGAAAGATCGGTCAAAGCGAAGTTGCCATTCGCCGCGCGACCCGGACCGCCCTTGACGAACGACTCGTGCGCCATCGCCTCCAAACGAAAGGCACTGATTCCTTTGCGGTACGTATGGGCGACGAACGTATATTGATCGTGTTCGGGGTTCGCACCGCCGGCCAGCAGCGACCCGTCGTCGAGCCGAGTCAACGTTGCGCCACCCTTCGACTCAAAACTTGCCAGGTCGAGCAACATCCAGCGTGGTTCGGCCGTCGTCGCCGGCCCCTTCGCGAGCCAGGCGTCGAGCCGCGCGGGCAGTTGCTCGCGCTCGAAGCGGGTCAATTCCGTGGCAAGTTGAGCGTGCTCGCCGTCGAATGCGAGTTTCGCCTGCTGGTACGATTCAGCGTCGAGGTTCAAGTCGATCTCGCTGCGAACCGCCGTAGTGAAGGTCGAGAGTAGCCGGTAGTAGTCGCGCGTTGGGATCGGGTCGAACTTGTGATCGTGGCAACGGGCGCAGCCGAGCGAGAGCCCGAGCATTGACGTGCCGATCGTGGCCAGCATGTCGTCGAGCTCGTCGTAGCGCTCTTTCTCGACCTGGTTTTTTGTGATCTGGGTGCTGTGGACTCCGGCTGCCAAGAAGCCCGTGGCCATCAGGGCCAGCGGGTTATCGGGCTCGAACTCGTCGCCGGCGATCTGCCAGCGGACGAACGTGTCGAAGGGGAGGTCCTGGTTGAGGGCCTGGATCACGAAGTCGCGGTAATGAAAGGCGCTTGGCCGGTCGTAGTCGTGCTCGAAGCCGTGGCTTTCGGCGAAGCGTACCAGGTCGAGCCAGTGCCTCCCCCAGCGCTCGCCATAATGCGGGCTGTCGAGCAACCGGTCGATCAGCGTTTCGTAGGCCTCGGACGATAGGTCGCCAGCGAAAGCGTCGATTTCGTCGTGAGTCGGGGGCAACCCCGTGAGATCGAAATAGGCGCGGCGGACCAGCCGATGGCGATCGACGGGTGCGTTTGGGGCGATCCCTTTTTCCTGGAGCTTGGCGAGGATGAAATAGTCGATTGGCGTGCGACACCAGCCCGCGTCGGCCAACTGCGGCGGCCCGGCAGTGGACAGCGGCTGAAAGGTCCAGCGCTGGCGGCCTTCTTCGAGACTGACCGATTTGCGCGCGACCGGAGCGGCCTCGCCTTCGCGCGGGTCGGGTGCGCCGAGCTTGATCCATTCAGTCAGTGCGGCGATCTCGCGGGCGGGCAGTTTACCGTCGGGCGGCATTTGCACTTCGTCATTGTCATAGCGCACTGCTTTGACGAGCAGGCTGGCATCGGGGTCGCCCGGCACGATCGCCGGACCGGAATCTCCGCCGCGCTGCCAACCTGCCCGGCTATCGAGCAACAGGCCGCCGCGCAGCGGTTGGGCCTTGACCGAGTGGCACTTATAGCAGCGTTCGACCAGGAGTGGCCGCACGCTTTTTTCGAAGAACTCGACTCCACGCGCGTCTGGCTCGGCCGCCGACAAAGGCGGCGCCGAAGCGATCGACAAAAGTGCAATCCAGCACAAGCGCAGGTGCCTGGGGCAGAGCGTCAGCGATGCCCCGGTGTCCAAAGCGATCGACGATCGTGCGATCCAACACAAACGGCGCAAAGCCATGACGCGCTCCAGGGGCGGAATTTCTTCGGCAGGACTACTTGGTACGGTGAGCCCGCGATCCCAACGGCGGTAAGCATTTGTCCCATTCTAACGCGCCGGAAGCCATAGATCGACCCTTTAGTGCGGAGGCCTTAGGGCAGCGGGGCCGACTTGAACCGCATGTGCGGACCACGCTATCATGAAGTCGTGCGATGGTTGAAACCACGAAATTGGTGTGGGCGAATTCCCCTGTCGAAGCAGGTGCGCGTCGTGGCCTGTTTGGTGGGCCTGTTGGCCGTCTTGATTGGGGTTGAGAGGTATCCGGAATCGGCCAGCGCGGAGGCCGATTCGCCTCCGTCGACGACGGCCAGGACGCGGCCGAAGGTTGGAAAAACGCCGCCGGCTGACGGGTCGGAACGGGCTGACGGATCGGATCGGGATGACGGGGCGGAACTGGCGGAAGGCGAGGGCTCCCAGACAGATCTCGAGCCCAAGCGTGCCGCGAAGCGTGGCGACACCGACAAAACCGCGAACAAACTTCCGTCCTCCCGATCGTCCGGTACCGCCGGTAAGGTCGATTACCCGGATGATGACGACGACACGCCCGTTCGCAAATCGGACGCCGAGTGGAAGAAGCAGCTTACTCCGCAGCAGTACAAGGTAACGCGGAAGAAGGCGACCGAGAAGCCGTTTACTGGCAAGTACGCCCGCTCGAAGAAACAGGGTACCTATCGGTGCGTTTGTTGCGGTGCGAAGCTATTCGCCAGCGACTCCAAGTTCGAGTCGGGGACAGGCTGGCCGAGTTTCTGGGCCCCGATCCGCGAGGAGAACATCAAGACGTCGCCCGATTACAGCAAAGCCGAGGAACGCGTCGAGGTGCAGTGCACCCGTTGCGACGCGCACCTGGGCCACGTCTTCGACGACGGTCCGCGGCCGACCGGGCTACGCTTCTGCATCAACTCGGCATCATTGACACTGGAAGAGACGAAGCACGTTAGTCCGCGCCATCCGGAATGAGAGATACCGCTTTTGTTTGCCACCCGACCTGGCGTGTAGCAGTTTGTGTAATTCAAGAGTGGTGAGTTCAATCGAACGGATTGAGGTCAACCCGCTCACCGCCCGCGCGTGTACTCAGCGCTCGCAGCATTTCAGGCGCCATAATTTCTTGGAGCGCATGCACCGAACCATCGGCAAACACGGCGAGTGCCACTTGCGGGTGCCGGCTGCAAATACCCAACCCCGGCGCCTTGTTGATGCCCGCCTTGGCAACGGAAACCGGCACGTCGCGCGGTTGCATCCAATGGATGCCATTGCCGGCCGCTTCTACGATCACCAGCGTATTGTGCGTGCCGTCCGTTACACTATCGAGCGCGACGGTTTCATCCCCCGGAAACGCCGTTTCCGGTCCGACCACCGCGGCGTAACTCGTTTCGCCAGGATTCGACTCGTCGTCGCTGGGGCAGTGATAGATTCCAGGCATTTTATCGGCCAGTAGACGATTGTGCGGCCCATCCCAAGGTTCGTCGAAATCGTATTGATCGTAGACGTGCTTTCCCTCCAGATAAGGCAAAAGCAGCACTCGCCAACTATGCATCGGCCGGCCGAATTCGTCGGCAATAAAGGCTGGGGGAAAGGTGCCAAAACAATCGCGGTAATTGTGCAGAGCGATCCCAATCTGCTTGAGATTGCAGGTGCATGTCGAGCGCCTTGCAGCCTCGCGTGCTTGGGCGATCGCGGGCACCAGCAGCAAGGCCAATGCGGCCGCCATGCCAAACGGCACCAGCACGGCGGGCCGGCGAAGCGGTCGAATGCAAAGAATGACGATCAGCGTCAGACTGAAAATGCCCGCGACCACCCAAATTGGATCCAGCCGCGAGAACCACGCCGCCGGTCGGACGTGCGCGTCGGAGCAGGCCAACAATCGTGGCAGAATCGACACGTCCATGGGATCTCGTCCTGAACGAATTTGCCCAACGACACTCGGGCGCGCTGTGCGAACGGTGGCTAGAATCCAGTATAGGCGGATTCTGCCGCGTCAACCACATCTCGGCAGAGTGTGAAAACTGTGATGCCACGGACCAGGGAGCTTAACGCCGCCAAGACTGGCACTCCGCCATGACTTTGCCACAATAGGGGCAGGCGCACTGATTCAATTCGCGAACTTCTTGACGGCATGACGCATCGTGATGTCTACACACCCGGCGACCGACGTTCTGCCGAACAAGGCTCAAGTGGCTTACTCGACGCTCCTGGTCATTGTCCATTTCTTTGCCTTGGCCGTCGCGACCTGGGGCTGGCTCGACAACTACCGCTTCGCACGGGCGTTATTCGCCTGCCTCACGATCTCGATCGCGGTTAACGTTGGAGCACGTTTCACGTCTCCGGTGTCCAAGGGAGTCTTGCACGATCGGTTTGGACTGGTGGCGGTACTGCTTGCCTCGGCAATCGTGGGGCCGCTTGTGAACCTCGAGGGACACGATCCGCGACCGTGGATCTGGCTTGCCACATGCGTGCAAGCCGCACGGGCGCTTTGGCGCGCCCCGCCTGATGCGTCCCGGTTGCCAGCCAGGAAATTGTTGCTCGTGCTCGCGGCGCTGGCGGCGTGCGTGTTCGCCACGCCGTGGGTCGTGAGGGGGCCGTGGATCGAGCACTTGTTCATCGACGCGGCGATGGTTGCGGCAGTCGTCGTTGTGGCCGCGCGTCGCACCGGCTGGATCGGGGGCGCCCTGCTCGGAAGTGCCGCCGGTAGCATGGTTCTTTTCGTCACGGACGCAGCCTGGGCGGCCTATTATGGTGGGGGGCCGATGATCGTCACCGACAAGGCCGTCGCCCTTACCGCCGGCGCAGGCGCCCTCATCGGCGTTTTTGGCCGAATCGATCGGCGGATGCTGGGATTGTCGCCGAATCCCGAGCTGAGAGTCGCCGACCTTGACTATAAAACGAGTGCCGCCGCTCGCCGCCTGACAAATACTCTCTATCGTCGTGGGGCGCTCAACCTCGAGCAAACCCCCGGCGGCAAGAGCACGGCCACGTTGGACGACACCAAGGCGGTGCCGGTGCTCATCGAATCGCTCACGTCGAGGGATCTGCACATCCGTTTTTCCGCGGCGGAAGTGCTGGGCCGCATCGGCCCACCGGCGGCGCCCGCCGTCGGCTGGCTGAGGCGTTTGGTTGGCTCCGATCCTCAGCCCGGCGATCGGCCGGGTGAAGCCCTGGCCCGGATCGGTGCCGACGGCGTCGAGGCACTGATCGAATTACTCCAGTGCGACGACGCGGCGACGCGTACCGGAGCGGCCCAGGCATTGCGGCTGGCCGGCCAGCATTCGGCGCCCGCCGCGCAGGCATTGGCTGGCGCCCTGGACGACCCCGATTCCGCCGTCCGCCAACATGCGGCGGCGAGCCTGGGAGAATTAGGCCTTTCGACAGCCGCGGTGACGACCGCGCTCTCGAAGGCCCTTGCCGACACGATGTTGTCGGTTCGTTACGCGGCGCGCAAAGCGCTCGGCAAATTGAGCCGTTGAGGAAAAATCCTCCGGAGACCGCCGCACGTCGCAAGAGTGACGAGGTGGGACAAAAACGCGAAAGGAGGGTTGATGTGGGGAGAACGCGGGGTGGGTGGTCGTACCGCGGGATGGCCGTACCGCCCGTTCTTCTTCTACCTTTCCCTTGATTCGCACGGGGTCTCCAGAGGTGTTTTCAGGGCCACTCGCGCCGGATCAATGGCTACGATGGCCAGTTTGTGTTCATTGGCGAAGCGGATGGTTTCGTCGCGATCGACGATGATCGTCCGCCCGTCCTCAACGGCCAGGCAGGTGGCGCCGGCCTCGACCATTGTTTTGAGCGTGCCCAGCCCGATGGTCGGCACATCGAACCGCATGTCCTGCTGCGGCTTGGCCACCTTGACCACGGTAAAGCCGCCCGAGCGGCATAGCTCGCCCGCCCGCCGGATGCACTGGTCGGTGCCTTCGATCGCCTCGACGGCCAACGCCGTGCCTCCCTTGACTGCCACGCTTTGACCGACGTCGAGCCGGCCCAGCTCTTTGGCCAACTGCCAACCGAACTCGATGTCGTTGCTTTGCGCCGCGGTCGGGCCACGGTGGGTGAGTTGTCCTCGTTTCACCAACAGCTCCGGCGCAAAATCGGTTGCCGGAACCAGCTCGATGCCGTTGGCGGCGAACTCCTCGACCACGGCCAAGAGCAACGTGTCGTCGCGGCGGTCGTGGCGATTGAGCACGAAGTGCTTGAAGAATCGCCGCGTCGTCGGCCAGTCGGGACAATGCTTGATCCAGAACCACGGCTCGAACATCCGCAGCTTGTGGATTTTTCCGGCCATCGTGGCCCGCCGGATACCGTGCTGCTCGAAGAAGCGAACCGCGCGATTCAGTTTGCCCAATCCCATCCACTCGAATTCGTCGCAAACCTCGGCCAGTGCCGGATCAGCGTGCCCTTTGACGCCCATGCAATACGTCTTGGCCCCCTGTCGACGCAGCGACTCGGCGACGATGAAAGGGTACCGGCCCCAACCGGCCAGAAGTCCGATACGCGTGGCGGCCGGCGGGGTGGGCGTAGCCGTAATCGTTGGCAAGGTTGTTTGCATTTCGTTACGCCGCCGCGTTGCGTCCACTCTTTCCGGATTCCGCTTCGAGCCGCGCCACCGCGGCACGCAGGGCCTTGAGCTCGTGCCGCATGTCGGGCAACCTGGCGATGGCGGCGTAGATCACCTTTTGCTCTCGTATCGGGCGGGCCGGGCTGCCGAACACGAAAGCGTCGTCGGACACGTCATTCGGCACGCCCGCCTGCGCGCCCAGTACGGCGCGGTCACCGATATGCACGTGGTCGCGAACACCCACCTGTCCGGCCATCGTCACGTAGTCGCCCGTCGTGGTGCTGCCGGCGATGCCGACTTGCGAACAGATCAGGTTGTGCCGCCCCAAGCGGCAGTTGTGGGCGATCATCACCAGGTTGTCGATCTTGGTTCCTTCGCCGACCACCGTGGGGCCATAGGTGCCGCGGTCGATCGTGGTGCCGGCGCCGATCTCGACGTCGGCGCCGATCTCGACGTGGCCCAGTTGAGCCGAGAGTTGGTGACGGGCATCGACCAGCGTATAGCCGAAACCAAAGCCCCCCAGCACCGCGCCCGCGTGGATCGTTGAGCGAGGGCCGACGATCGTGTTCTCGTAAAGCACCGCATTCGGAAAAATCGTCACTTTTTCGCCCAGCTTGCACCCGGCCATCACCCGAGCGCCCGCGTGAATCGTCGAGCCAGCGCCGATGACGACGTCGTCGCCGATCGTGGCGCCAGGGTGGATTTCGACGTCGTCGCCGAGCCGCGCCGAAGGGCTGAGCAGGGCCTGCGGACTAACGCCGGTCCGGCGGACTGCGCGTGGAGGGCGAAAATGGCACACGATCAAGGAAAAAGCGGCCGCCACGTCATCGACCTGAATGGCAGGGAAATTGCCAGGCGTCATGTCGCGAGGCACGACCACGGCAGAGGCCGCCGTATGGCCCAGTCGATGGGCTTTGTCGACTGAAGTGACGAACGTGATTTCGCCCGGCCGCGCGTTGGCCAAAGTCGCCGCGCCCGTGATTGCCAGACCGCCATCACCCAGCGTCGCGCCGCCCACCATTTTCGCCAGTTCGGCCAGACTGACTGCCATTGCCGGAATCCTTTCCGTTTCAAGCCGCGATACGGACCACCGTGGTTGACGGTGCCGTCAGGCGATGTATCAACTGGCGAATGCTAACCCTTCTGGGAAAATCGGGCAAGATCAGTGCCCGAACCCCCCCGGACACCACCACCTACGCCAAAAGTTCCTTGACCACTTCTCCGTGGACGTCCGTTAGGCGGTGGTAGCGGCCTTGGAATTTGAATGTGAGCCGTGTGTGGTCGATCCCCAGGCAGTGCAGGAGCGTGGCGTGCAAGTCGTGGACGTGTACGGGGTTCTCGGTGATGTTGTAGCTGAAATCGTCGGTTTGGCCATAGGATAAGCCCGGTTTGATTCCGGCGCCGGCCAGCCAGATGGTAAATGCTCTCGGGTGGTGATCGCGGCCATAAACTTCGGCCGTCAGTTTCCCCTGGCAATAAACCGTGCGTCCGAATTCGCCGCCCCAAACCACCAGCGTGTCGTCGAGCAGACCGCGCCGCTCCAGGTCGGTGATCAGGGCCGCTGAAGCCTGGTCGGTGTCGGCACATTGTCCGGCGATCTGTTTGGGGAGCGACGTGTGTTGATCCCAGCCACGGTGGAAGAGCTGCACGAACCGCACTCCCCGTTCGACCAGCCGGCGAGCCAAAAGGCAATTAGCCGCGTAAGTGCCCGGCTTTCGTGAATCGGCGCCGTACAGCTCGAAAACGTGTTCCGGCTCCTGGGAGACGTCGGTGAGCTCGGGCACGGAGGTTTGCATGCGGTAGGCCAGCTCGTACTGCGCGATCCGCGTCGCGATTTCAGGATCGCCGGTCGAATCAAGCTTCAACTGGTTGAGCCGGGCGAGGTCGTCGAGCATCCGCCGCCGGGTGCCGTCGGCCACGCCTGCGGGGTTCGAGAGGAACAGAACGGGGTCGCCCGATGAGCGGAACTTGATCCCCTGGTACTTGGTTGGCAGGAAGCCGCTGCCCCACAAACGGTCATAGAGTGGTTGGTCGTTCGGGTTTCCGGTGCCTTGCGAAACCATGGCCACGAAGGCGGGCAGGTCGCGGTTTTCGCTTCCCAGGCCGTACGACAACCACGCGCCGATGCTTGGCCTGCCCGCCAATTGGGCCCCGGTTTGAAAAAACGTGATAGCCGGGTCGTGGTTGATCGCCTCGGTGTGGATCGACTTGATGAACGTGAGCCGATCGGCGATGCGTGCCGTGTGGGGCAACAACTCGCTGACCCAGGCCCCGCTTTGGCCGTGCTGCGCGAAGCGGAACCTGGAGGGCGCGACGGGAAAGCTGGCCTGAGTGGCGGTCATGCCCGTCAGGCGCTGGCCGCGACGGACCGAATCGGGCAACTCCGTGCCTCGGCGTTCGGCCAATGCGGGTTTAAAGTCGAACAGGTCCAATTGCGACGGCGCCCCGGACTGGAAGAGGTAGATCACACGCTTCGCCTTGGGCGCGAAATGCGGCAAGTCGGCCAGCCCGCCCCTGGTCACCGCATTTTCCGCCGTGGCCGTCTCGCCGAGCGCCTTCGTCGTCTCGCCAAGCAACGTGGCCAGGGCCGCCAGTCCGATTCCCGAGCCGAGGTGGCCCAGCAAGTGCCTGCGGTTGAGGAGCTGCCGATGTTCGATCAACGGATTCATTGAATTCGTCCAGGCCAGGCGATCGTGCTTACCCTCATTCTCGTTTCATCGGCTCGGCCGGTCAACGGTGCATGGGCGGGGATAGTGATCTTCGTTTTGATGCGATTCCTCTGGAGAAGTCGCATGGCGCCGGCGATGATAAACGGCAGCACGGCCAGCAAAAAGATCATGCCGAGAACGATCCAGGCTGTAGATTGGACGCTAGCGCAGATAGAGCTTTGTTCAGGATCTCATTCGTCGCTCCATTGCAGACCGGCCGCCTTGCGGCATCATTTGGTATTGAACTCGACTTTTCAAGCCCACTTGGGGAAGGCACCGACGGGATCGTCTACAGATCGGATCGCCGAAGTGCTGTCAAGGCTCTCCAGAGCGAGAAGAATTATCGCATGGAATTTGCTTGTTATCAACGACTTAAAAGAAACAAGATCACGGAAACTTCGAAATGCGGGCCGGTCCTTCAGCACCATCGCTGGTAACAAATTCGCAAATTCCGGCGGGAATGTCATCCGGGCCAGTGGTCGCAGTTCCCGGTTGACCCCGGCAAAGCTGCTGGCGTGCGACCACATCTCGTCGAATGGCGTGTTGAGCGAGCTTGCGATCTCGAACTGGCAGATGGTTAGCCCAGCCTCGCCAGCGCAGCCAAAGCTTCTCTGACTTTTTCTACCGATCCAACTTGGCTGACCAATTTCTTGGCGGCCACGAGATCGTCGATGTTCAGCCCGTTTGAGGCAACTGCTGGTGCCGCACCGCCGACTGCGGCCTTCCGTCGCCGCTTCATTCCCATGCTCTTGAGCACAGTGCTGACTTGGGTAGACGAGGCAGTGACTCCTTTCTCCCTCAGTGCAGCGATCACATCCTTGGGCCGCACCGGCTTGGGCATACTCTTGGCAGTTTCACGGATCAGATCGGCCTTGGTGCTTCCGGTGACACCATCGGCCCAGGCTGCCGCCTTTTCCATTCGGGCTGCGGCATTCGATTTGCCAGCCTTCTTTTTCTTCTTCTTGCCCAACGCCTTGACGCTGTAGACCAGGCTCGCAGTCACCGTAACGCCTTCGGCCTTCAAGGCGTCCACAACTTCCTGTGCAGTGGCCTTGGGGTTTTTGGAAAAGTAGGCTCGAATTGCCGTGCTGCCCTCGCCTCTGGTCTTCGTCTTTGCCATTAGTCAAATCTCCGTTGCTGTGCCCACATCTGTTGTTAACAGAATAAACTCGCTTGCAAAAGAACGCAACTGTCAGCGAGTTGCTAGTGCCGATTGCCGCATGTATGCTGATGACGCCATGCCATTTCCGGTTGACATAAAGTACGTGACGGAGGCCGAACGCAAGCTCGGTGTTGAGTTTCCCGCCGCCTTTGTCATCCGTATGGTTAAGAACAATGGAGGCGAACTTTCGACGCCCACAGAGTGCTGGGAGCTATATCCATTTCTTGACAGCAGTGATCGCAAGCGCCGCAAGCGAACGTGCAACGACATTGTGCTGGAGACAAGGAAGGCACGAGACTGGCCGGACTTTCCAGCCGATGTCGTCGCCATCGGGGGCAATGGCACTGGCGACAGGTTCTGAGGCCTCGAAGCGATGATCCATCAATTCTCGCCCCAGTCTACTGGTGGTATCACGACACCGGGGAATTGATCGCCATTTGCGATGATTTTGGCGACTTGGAATAGCGGCCAGGTCATGCCTCACTCCTTCCCCAGAATCAAATCGACGACCCAACAGCCCCGCACATGCTCACCCGGCCCACGGCAATGGGCCAAGATTTCCTCGTTCGCACAGCCCGCCGCTTCGAGTGCGTCGGCCAAGTCAGGCATCTGGTCGAAACTACGCTCTTCGTAAATCATGCGGGCCAGAAAGGTCACTGTTGGGATGAGCCATGCTGGATCGACGGCGACTGGGCGGAAGGGGTTTCCGAAGATGTCACGGAGAAGAGCGGCCTGGGCGGTTCGTTCTCCGGCCTGCACTTCTTGCCACCTTTGGTCGTGAGGGGAGGTCCAGTCATCCTCCACAATCATGGCATCTGGGTCCGATTGCCACGCCACTGCATTGGCAAGGGAATACAACCCCAAGATGAACAACGCATCACCCGGTGCGGTACAGGCAGCAGTCAAGATGATCCCGATCGTGCCCTGGTAGGCCATCGTGGAAGGAGGGAGGCCGTCCGCTTTTTCCTGAAGCCCGACAAGGACGTTGTGCAATTGGTCTTTGTCGTAACTCTCATCTGCACGTTGTTCCAACAGGATCATTGCCTGCTCAACAATTGCGTCCTTGAACAAGTCCCAAATGCGACGGCAGCACGCCATGGCAAACAGCCGCAACTTGCGGTCGCTGGCCTTGCCTTCGAGGAATTCCAGCATCGGCTTCGGATCAGTGCAGGCCAGCCATTCCGCCTCGGTCATGGCTCCCTCTCCTTGTATCCTTCGCACTTGATGATCGGCTGCGGCGGGTACTTCGGGAATCGAGCGTCGTCCTGGGCCAGTTGGCAAAGCACGAACCGTGAACCCTTGCCCGACACGATCTCTCGCATTTGGCGGCAGGTTTCGCAGAGGCTTGTGCTCACGGCTTCTCCTCCGCAATCCAGATCATCACCCCGTCGCAGGGCTCCGGGACAGTGCTTCGGCTGCCACCGTCGAGCCCCCGCATGATGCGATGCCGCAGCAAAACCATCGGTTCCCCAGGCGTCATCGACTCGGTTCCATTCGAACCTGCTTGCCTGGAAGTCGAACTGGATTCATGAGCGGCCCATTGCAATTGGTCTGGGGCCATTGCCAATGTATTTTGCTGGCTCGATCCGACAGTCCCCATCGGAGTTCGTTGGGTGAAGATCATGTTCATGGCCCACTCGCCGTTGCGGTCCTTGCGAATGGTAGCCGTGAATTCGTGGTCGCCGCCAGGCAGGCTCAACGACTCGCCGTTTGGCGGGATGTCGTTTTCAGGAACTTGCGTGGCAATCCGGATGCCGTACTTTGTTTGATTCGGAACGTGCAGTCGCCACCTCCAAGTGAGGCTGTCGTAGGTTGGAATCGCCACCGCATGAAGCTTGGCGGGATCGGTGATGACCAACTCACCCAGTTGGACCTGCAAGTTCTCGATCAGCCGGTTCTTCTCGTTCAGCTTCTCGTTCAGCCTGTTGACCTCCCAAGCCGTAAAGATGTTCGAGCCGATCAAGCAGGCGACGAACAGAAAGAGGAAAAAACTGCGGAGCGAAAAGCGTGGCATGGTGGCGACCGTGTGGTTCTGGGCGGGTTCATTTTACCGCATCGTGGCTACAGATGCCCACCAGTTGCCTCTTCCAGCCAGATGACCACCGACTTGGTACAATGGCATTACCACACGTGAGGGTGAGGGATGTTCCGATTCTCGTTGGCCCGCTTGATGGCCGTTATCCTCGTCATTGCGATCACCTTGGGGGTCGTTCGATTCCTTGGGCCATCTGGATTGGTCGTTGCCGTATGTGCTTTTCTGTGGAGCGTGTTTCCAGTCTTTATTTCACAACGCCAGGGACTCGATCCGATAATTGGGGTCTGCGCCGTCGCATGTGGTGCCATCGGTGGCACGTTCGGCGGCATGTTCGGCGGCGATTTTATCGGAGCAAATCTGGTTCAGTATGGCCCAACCCTCCCTTGCGTTGGAGCGTTCCTTGGAGGCATTTATTGGGTGATGGCGGTGTGGGTGCTTGTCTCCCCTCAACATACCATCAAAGCGGAGCCGACGACGCAAGGTGCGAGGCCGTCGAAATACCTGATTCTCGCCGGGCTGACGTTCGTGCTTGGTCCGACCATCGCTGGTTTGTTCTATGCCATTGCCATGATGCTCGATGCCGTTGACCCCGTGGAGCAGTGGGCCGACCTTCCGGCGGCCGTGATCGTCGGCCTTGTCAGCGGCTCGCTGTTTGCCGTTCCGTTCTTTTTGGCCTGGCTGATTCACGTCGCCCGCCAAAGAAAAGCACGCCCATTGCTTTCCCGGCCTCAATCCCCATCACCATGATCGAACCGCACATCCGTGAACCCGAAGAAATCCGCCAGAGCCTCGCCGACAAGTTGCGGCAGATCGAGTCTGACGGCCAATTCTCCATCGCCCTCGCCTGCTTCCTGGCAAGTCAATGGACTACGCCTCGAATCGAGGAGCTTTACCTGAATTCCGACCGACACCTTGTTGTTCGTTTCACGGGGGAGGCGGAAATGAGGGTATACGGTGGAACCAAGCTCGACCTAATCAGCGGGATTCATGCGGTCGCCAAGGAGGCGAACCTCGACGGCGACGAACTGGGCTACCTGCTTGCGAAGGTGGCCGAGTTGAGGGGATTGAAGTGAGGGGTGGGCAAGGGGAAACGGAAGTGCAAGACCGAGGGTGGCGGCCTCGTGACTCGCCGCCGCTCATCTCCAGACCACGCAGTTTGGTAATGCCTTTTCAAATCGAGCGATGCCGTCGTCCGTCACGTTGGTGTTCCCAAAGAGTTCTACGTATACGACGTTTGGCAACGATGCGAGGCTAATCAAACCGGCATCCGTGACAGAGTTATTACCCAATACAATCACTTGAAGCTCGTCAAACGGCAGCAGGCACGCCAAGTTGGCATCCGTCAAATCGTTTTCATCTTCAAAATACACACCAAGAACGAAGCGGGTGTCACCCAACAGCGTCGTCAACAATCGTGCTTTGGGTGACTTGACCCTTGCCTCCACCATCGGCATCCTCAGTTCCGTTGAGTAGCTAGTCGTAAGACTTTCTTTGGGCGACGTGACCCGCACCATACAGTAGCGAGGTTTTGCCGTGCGGAACCAATTTGGAACGCCTTGGATCTTCCCACCCAACTTCTCGATTTTGGCGATTGCGACCCGTCGATTGTGCTGTCGGTTCGACCGAACGGCCAGAACCACGCAGATGACGGCCACGAACACAAGCATCGTGGCAAGGCTGAATTGGAACCATCGGTGGCGTGGTGTGGCGGTCATCGTTCGATTTTACATTTGGGTAAGGCCGCTTGAAGATCGGCAATGCCAGTGTCCGTCACCAAAGTGTTGCCCAGGCTCACGTATTTCAACCGTGGGAGCTTCTTGAGCCGAGCTAGCCCAACGTCGGTCACCCTGCTGCCACTGATGTTCAACCATTCAAGCCCACGTAGTTTCTCAATATTCACCATTCCGGCGTCGGTCACGTTTGACCAGAACAGTTCCAATGATCTCAGTCCCCCAATGTCACTAAGATTGGCAAGTCTCGCATCGGGAGTGCGTCGAGGCTCAATCACAGTGGAGGCATCCTCAAAGAAATCGTCACCCACCACCCTCCGAAGCCACCCAGGCCCATTTGGCTCCCTTCCGCCGTATAGTTGCCAGTCATAAAGCACGAAGCCGCCCAGCTTCTCGATTTGTGCCACCGCCGCACGCTCCTTTCGTTTGCGTTCTATCTTCGACTTGAGCAAAACGCACGGCACGGCCACGACCACCACAAGCAACAACAGCGTCCTTAACCGAAATTGGAACCATGTCCGCTTAGGCTTCGAGAAGGAAACGAACTTGGTGGTGCTGGCGGTCATCTGGGCATTTTACCGCCTTGGACCGATGTGGGGCAATCGAAGTTGTCGGCGATCTCGATGGCCCTTTCGCTTAAGGGCCAGTGAATCCAACATGCGGATGAGCCGCTCGGCCACCAACCTGGCCTCGGCGGGCGTCTTGGCCGTCAAGTGTCACCCAGCCCGATCTCCCCTGACCCGCCGAGTCATCGCCACAGCCAAGGCGCACTCCAGGTCGTACATCAGGCATCTGGCATGGTCAGATCGTCGGCCTCGGCAGCCGCAGCAGACCTGATGTATTGGAACATTTTGTCGTCGGCGTGCGGCTCTTTGGCGATCCGTTTGCCGAACTTGTCGAGGACGGTTGGCATGGCTGGTGACTCCGAGTTGTTGAACACTCATCAAGCGGGTGTCAGGCAGAGAGCGAGTCAGCTTTGCCATTTGATCCGACGACCGAATCGCATTTGTTGTTCTTGGAAAGCGGAAATGACCGACATGGCCTCGCCATCGGTGAACTTGCGTAGAGTGGGCAAGACAGCAGCAAAACACGGGTTGGCCCTGTCCCCAGATTTTGCTAGATCGGCGACACGAAAAATCATGGCGTCATGGAGGACCAGCAGTGAACACCATCCTTTTCCTTTGCACTGGCAACTACTACCGCAGCCGGTTCGCCGAGATTTTCTTCAATCATCATGCCGAGCAAAGGGGCGTTCCGTGGCGAGCTTCATCAAGGGGTTTGGCCCTGAACCCACTCAACCCCGGCCCGATTTCCCGGCACACCGTCGAGCGGCTGGCGAGTCACGGCATTCCCGTCGAATCAAATCTGCGATTGCCACTGGATGCGACCTACAACGATTTCGACGCCGCCCACCACGTCGTTGCCGTAAAAGAAGTCGAGCATCGGCCACTGATCCGCAGCCGGTTCCCTACGATCCTGAATCGGGTCGAGTTTTGGCAGGTCCACGATGTCGATTGTGCCGGGCCGGACGTGGCGATGCCGCATCTGGAGCGAGAGGTCATGGGGCTGATGGAGCGGCTGGCGGGCGAGGACGGCCGATAAACGTTTAACGTGCCGTTGGTTGGCGGCTATACTGCGCCCATGTCTCCTGCTCCCTTTCAGTTCCGTCTCCGCTTCATCTTCTGGCTGACATTTTGCGGAGCGCTTTTGTTTGGGATCGCCAAGTGGCTTTTTCCCGACAATCGACCTTGCCAATTTGGAGCCGCCGTGGCCGTCGGAGTGTCGTGGATTTATTTCACGCTGATACGAGCCGACATTCATGATCCATAGGTGTCACGGGGCGCCCTGAAACCGGCCACTGATGGGCGCGTGATACCAGCCAGTGATTGGTTGGGGTATTACCTGTTATCGCCTCGAATTTTGCCGTTGGCAAGTTCGTTTGTATGAATTGTGTGGGAGCCATCGCCTTCGGGATCCGGTGGGCGCGTTTGGCTGGTATCCGATCGGCGCGATCGAGTAATTCCCGGTGAGCGCGTTTGGCTGGTATGGCGCTCGCTCGGTTCTTTGGCATGGTAGGCTTCCTGTTGCCTGGCGAAACGGAGTTGGGCTCTGCTGTGGAGCAACTCAACAAGGGATAGCCAGGCCAAGGCGGGAGAATGGACCCGCGGGCCCGAGGCCGCTCGCTGGATGGCTTATCGAGTGAGCGGGTCAATTCCGGCAAATGCCATGCTGCTTGATATGGCGTCGTGGCGTTGTGTCGCTGGTGCCAAAACGACATAACGCCAGAACGCCACGGTCTTATGAGCGGCGTTGCCGCCGCCCCATTGTCTTCCGTTGTCGCATTCGCCGCTGGTAGGTACGCTTGCTTTTGGCCCTACTCCTGAGCTTCAGCGGTCACGCTTCTTTTTCCGTTGGGCGAGGAACTCGTCCGGAAGTTTGCGGTATGGCTGATCTTGCGCAGGAAGGTACTGCGGCAGGATCGGGTCGGATTCGCAGGCCCGGAGATATTGCTTCTTCGTCACCTGCTGACGATCTCGATCGCTGCGAGGTCCAAGGCCGAAATAGCTGCCTTTCCGTGAGCACCATCATTGTTTCACCCCCTCATGCTCTACCAGCACGCCCGCAATCGACGCAAGGATGCCCTCCGAGAGGGGACTATCCTCATCAATCGTTGCTTCGGGGTGTTCCCAGTATTCAACAGTTCTTATTACGGCGTCCCGTATCGTTGCCGCAAATGGATTATCTTCGTAAGCCGATTCAATGTGGCACAATTGGTCGAGGACTTCGGCGAACAGGTCGTCGATTGATTTCAGCCGCTCAACGCTGGTTCAGCAGTGGAACCAAGCACGTTTCAAGACTGATCAAGGCTCCGCCTTCGCCGGATCGTCCCAGTCGATCTTGCAATCCGGCAAGGCTTGTTGCAAGGCGGCGACACCGACGGGGGTGACTTTGGTGCGATATACACGTAGAAGTTTCAGCCTCTTGCAACTTACATTCCGCGAGTGCCGATGGTGATTTGTTGGCAATTTCCCGGCGTGGTTAACGACCGTATTCATCGGGCGAGAGGCCGAGC
>Ga0265325_10001315_pt1 | contig 17600 bp, 17 predicted proteins | sample 41420metaG_FD_202090 | JGI IMG/M metagenome (GOLD analysis project Ga0265325, IMG submission 202090) | Rhizosphere microbial communities from Carex aquatilis grown in University of Washington, Seatle, WA, United States - 4-14-20 metaG | ecosystem: Host-associated > Plants > Roots > Rhizosphere...
GCTTCTGCATTCAACCGATCGCGGCAACCAACCCATGCTATTCATTCCAGCCGACAGGGCAAACGCCGCTTCCATCGAATGCAGAAGCGCGCCCATGGTATCTCACATGGGGTACTGAGGGAAAGGGCAGGCTGGTTGCTCATGCAGGCGTTCCGTGGCTGCTTCCCCGAGTGCCCGGGCGGAGGCGACGGTCCGCTCCCGCCGCGTCCGGCGTCATTTGCTGCGAAGCCGATCCAGCAGGTCTCCATTGGGGGCGACCAACGAGATCTCCACGGCGGGAACGCCGAAGGCGTGGGTTGAACAGCTCAGGCAGGGATCGTAGGCGCGCACCACGGCGGAGACACGGTTGAGCATGCCTTCTTCCAAATGGTCGCCGTGAATGAAGTGTTCGCTCACCTGGCGCACACTGTCGCCGATGGCGCGGTTGTTGTGCCCGGTGGAGACGATCAGGTTGGCCCAGACGATGGCCCCATTGTCATCCACCTTATAGTGATGGATCAGCGTGCCTCGCGGGGCCTCGACGATGCCCACTCCCTCCAGCGCATTGACGCCGGCGTTGGCGCGCACATGAGTATCCAGGACATGCGGTTCCAGCAGCAGGATCTTCAGACATTCCAGCGCGTACAGCACCTCAATCAGGCGCGCGTAATGATAGAGAAACGCGCTATGGGCCATGCGCCCGAAACGCTGGCGGAAAATCTGCAACTCGGCATCGGCGCGCGGCGTACCCAGAGCGTCGGCGACGTTGAGGCGGGCCAGCGGGCCGACACGATAGCTCCCCTGCGCATAGCCAAGGGGCTTGTAGAATGGGGCTTTCATGAAGGAGTTTCGCATGGTGGCCTCGCCGATGTAGTCGCTGTAGCGCTCGGGAGAAACACCCTCGTGCACGATGTCGCCAGTGGCGCTGCGGAAGCGCACCACGCCATCGTAGAACTGAAGATTGCCGGCGCGATCGACCAGTCCCGCGTACATGGTGGGGATAGAACCGAAGTTGGCGATCTCCTCGGAGAACGAATCCAGCGTGCTCTTGAAGATGCCCAGGGTTTTCTCCGTGGTCGCCATGGCCTGGGGAATCCCGGCCAGAATCCGGTCGCGAGTTTGCACGGTCATCGGCGATTTCACTCCGCCGGGTACGATCCAGGAGGGATGCACTCGCTCTTCGGCGAGGCCTTCGATGACCAGCAGCCCGAACTTGCGCAGCTCGATGCCGGCGCGGGCCAACTCGGGATTGGCCTCGATCACGCCGACGACGTTGCGCACCGCAGGATCGGCATCCATGCCGAGCAGCAGGTCGGGAGCGGAGAGATAGAAAAAGCTCAGAGCATGGGACTGCACGATCTGGCCGCAGTGGATGATTTCGCGCAGCAGTTGCGCGGTGTGAGGAATGCGCACCGACATGATGGCGTCGCAAGCCTTAGATGACGCCAGCTGGTGACTGATGGGGCAGATACCGCAGATGCGCGAGGTAATGCCCGGCATCTCGTAGAACGGCCGGCCTTCGGTGAACTTCTCGAAGCCGCGGACCTGGGTCACCTGAAACTGGGTGTCGGCCACCTTCCCGGCATCATCGAGCTGAATGGTGATCTTGGCGTGGCCCTCGATGCGGCTCACCGGCTCAATCGTAATGCGCTTCATCGCCGCTCCTATCCAAACTTGATCTTCTGGTTGGCTTCCGGCTTGCGGCCTTCGACCGCGGTGTTGAGAAATCCAGCGATGATCTTGCTCGAAGGCGGGCAACCGGGAAGACAGACGTCCACTTTCACGAAATCCTGTGCCGGGCGGGCGAACTTGGCCAGTTGCGGGAGGTCCTGGTTGGGAATGCACCCGCCTTCGTCTGCGCCCTCGACGTAGACCCGCTGCAAAAGCTTGTTGACCGGGACCACATTTCGCAGCCCAGACACGTTGCCGGTAACGGCGCAGTCGCCGAGCGAGACCAGGAGCTTGGTGTGCTGGCGGATGTGCTGCAACTTGTCCACATCCTCTTTGGTGCTGACCGCGCCTTCCACCAGGGTGACATCCACCTCCTCGGGAAACTCCTGCGCGTCCACCAGCGGTCCGTAGACAATGTCCACTTTGCGCACCAGGGCGATGATGGCGGTGTCGATATCGAGCAACGACATGTGGCATCCGGAGCAACCATCCAGCCAGACCGTGGCCAGCTTGAGCTTTTTCATACTTCGGCTCCTCTCCGGCGGACCAGGGAAGTGATCGGTCCGCTCGACCGGACCATCTCTTCCACCGCCTTGCCCTTGTCCGCGAGCGCGCCCGTGGGACATGCCTGCACGCACTTGCCGCAGTTGGTGCAGGTGCGGGCCTCGCCCCATTTCTGGTTGAGGTCAGGCACGATGCGGGCATGAATACCGCGCGACACCATGTCCCACACGTGCGCGCCCTCGACCTCGGCGCAGGTCCGGACGCAGCGCGTGCACAGAATGCAGCGGTTGTGGTCGAGGACGAAGCGGGGATGCGACAGGTCCACCGCCAGGCGGGGGAAGTTGTAGGCGAAGCGGACGCTGGTGATGCCCATCGAGTAGGCCATGTCCTGCAGCTCACAATGTCCATTGGAGACGCAGACCGCGCACACATGGTTGCGCTCCACCAGCAGCAGTTCGATGGTCATGCGGCGGTAGCGCAATAGCTTGGCCGATGTGGTAGCGACCGACATGCCGTCCTGCACCGGGGTGGTGCAGGCGGGAAACAGGCGGTCGACACCGGAAACTTCCACCATGCACAGCCGGCATGCGCCCACCGGGCTCAGACCCTCCAGGAAACAGAGGGTCGGGATGTACTTTCCCGCGGCGCGCGCGACTTCCAGGACAGTTTGGCCTTCGGTGGCGTTCACCAGCTCACCGTCGATACGCATTGAAATCTTCTTTTGCGGCAAGGCTCAACTCCTCCTTCTAGCGAGAAACCGCCACTTCCGCGTCACAACGCAGGCATCGGCAACACTCGTCATGTGCCTCCTCCGCCGAAAGCCCACAGACCACTTCCTCGAACGAATTGGCGCGCTGCAGGACCGGCAGCGAGTGCGGCAGGTTCCTGGGGCTGGTACTAGGCTCCTTGGGCGGCGTCTGCTCGTATTCCATCGGCCGGAAGAGCATCTCCCAGCGTTTGGCATCCATGAGTTGCTCGTCGATGGCGCGGGCCGCCTGCTTGCCGTAGGCCATCGCATTCGACACGTTGGAAGCGCCGGTCACCAGGTCGCCGCCGGCGTAGAAGCGCGGCCGGCTGGTCTCCAGGGTGAAGCGGTTCACTTCCAGCGTGCCGCCCTCCTTGATCTGCAGACCTGACGCCTTGGCGAAGTCCAGATCGACCGTTTCGCCCACCGCGAGAATCACCGAGTCGCAGTCGATGCGTTGCACTTCGTCGCTCAGGACCGGCTTGCGGCGCCCGGAGCGGTCGTATTCGCCCAGCCGCGTTTTCACCACTTCCAGGGCCTTGACGTGACCTTTGGCGTCGCCGATGATGCGGTGCGGCGCGGCCAGGAAGAGCATCTTCGCACCCTCGTCCTCGGCGGCCGCAGTCTCTTCCTCAATGGCCGGCATATCTTTGCGTTCGCGGCGGTACACCACGGTGACGTCCGATCCCATACGGCGCGCCGTGCGGGCGGAATCGATGGCTGCGTTGCCGCCGCCGATCACCACGACTTTGCGTCCTAATTCAACCGTTTCGCCCTTGGCCACCGATTCCAGGAACGGTAGCGCCGGATAGACCCCCTTAAGCTCAGTCCCCGAGAGATAGACCCACGACTCTTTCCAGGTGCCAATGGCCAGGCATACGGCGTCGAACTGGTCGTCGAGTTCGTTCAGGGGAAGATCGAAGCCGACGCGGGTGTTGAAGACGAACTTCACGCCCAGCCGCTCGATCAGTTCCACTTCGCGCTTCAGCACCGGTTTCGGCAAGCGATATTCCGGCAGTGCGAAGCGCAACATTCCGCCTGCCTCGGGCAGGGAATCGAACACGGTTACGTCATGCCCGAACAGAGCCAGATAGAAAGCCGCGGTCAGGCCGGCGGGTCCGGCTCCAGCGACGGCAATTCTGCGTCCTGTGGCTTCCAGCTTGTGCGCGGCCACGCTCCGCACCGCGTCCTCAAAGTGATCGGAGAGCAGAATGTAATCGCCGAGGAAGCGATGCACTTCGCGCATGTTGACGGCGTCGTCCACCGTCTTGCGGCGGCAGCGCTTGTCGCAGGGATGCTGGCACACCCGGCCGGTCGAGCTCGGCAGGGGATTGTCCATAATCACCGACTCGAACGCGTCTTCCAGGCGGCCTTCCTTGTACAACTCCAGGAAGCGCGGAATGTTCATGTGCAGGGGGCAACTGTTCTCGCAGGGGGCCAGCGCCAGCTCGGTGCAGACACCGGCCACGCAACGCCGGGACACAATGTGGTCTTCGAACTCCTGCCGGAAGTGGCGCATGGTGGTCAGCACCGGGTTGGGCGCTGTCTGCCCGAGGCCGCACAGCGAGCAGTCGCGAATGTAGCGGCTCAGCTCGTCCAGGGTCTCCATGTGCCCCATGTGTCCCGTGCCCTCGGTGACGCGATTCAGGATGCGCAGGCATTTGTTCAGACCGACGCGGCAGGGAATGCACTTGCCGCACGACTCCGAGTTGGTGAACTCCACGAAGTAGCGGGCGAAGTCGACCATGCAGTTGTCTTCGTCCAACACCACCATGCCGCCCGAGCCCATGATGGACCCCAGTTGGGCTAGATTTTCGTAATCCACCGGGGTGTCGAACATGTCGCTGGGAATGCATCCGCCCGACGGGCCTCCGGTCTGGACCGCCTTGATGCTGCGGCCCTCGACGGCGCCGCCGCCAACGTCATAGAGGAAAGTCTTGAGCGGCGTGCCCATGGGCATTTCAACCAGGCCGCTGTTTTGCACCTTGCCTACCAGGGAGAAGACCTTGGTCCCGGAGCTCTTGGCGCTGCCGGTTTCCGTGAACCACGCCGGCCCCTTGGTGACGATGGGCGCGACGTTGTACCAGGTCTCAACGTTGTTGATGTTGCTGGGCTTGCCCCACAGACCTTTCTGGGCAGGGAAGGGAGGCCGGGGCCGCGGGCGTCCTGCTTCTCCCTCAAGCGATGCGATGAGCGCCGTCTCCTCGCCGCAGACGAAGGCACCCGCGCCTTCGACCAGCTCGATATCGAATTCGAAACCGCGCCCCAGGATGTTGCGGCCGAGCAATCCGTACTCGCGGGCCTGGTCGAGCGCACGATGCAGCCGATGGACAGCCAGCGGATACTCAGCGCGCACATAGATGATGCCCTGGGTCGCGCCCATCACGTAGCCGCCGATGACCATGCCTTCCAGCAAGGCATGGGGATCGCTCTCGATTTCGTTGCGGTTCATGTAGGCGCCGGGATCGCCTTCGTCGGCATTGCAGATGAGGTACTTGCGGTCGGAAACCGCCTTGCGCAGGAACTCCCACTTGTTGCCGGTCAGGTAGCCGGCGCCGCCACGGCCGCGCAGCTTCGAGGCTTTGATTTGCTCGATGACGCTCTCCGGCTTCTCGTCGATCAGGGTCTTGTACAGCGCCTGATAGCCGCCGACGGCGATGTATTCCTCGATGTCGTCGGGATTGATGAGGCCGCAATTGCGCAGCACGATCTTCTTCTGGCCCTTGAAGAAGGGCAGCTCGTTCCACAGCGGCACTTCCGGATAACCGTGTCCGTAGCGGATGGAGCCGGTGATGTGGTCCCACTCTTCGATCTTGCAGTACACCAATTCGGGATCGATACTGCCGGCCGTGATGTCGTGCAGAATGCGTCCGGCATGGTTCGCCTGCACGCTCTGCAACATGAGTAATGGCAGGCCCGGCACCCGGATGTTGACCAGGGGTTCGCGATAGCACGCGCCAAAACATCCCACGCTGGTGAGATAGAAATTGGTGCCGCTGCGCTCGATGGCCTCGGAGAAGGCGTGATACAGGCCTTCCGAGCCGTTGCCCCGTCCGCAGGTGCCCATGCCGATGGCGATCCGGGGAATGGAGGGCGTCAGTTTGGCCAGTCCGGTTTCGCGGACTGCGTTGAATACGCCAATGTCCTCAATGCGCGGCATCACTCAGTCTCCCGTTCCAGCGCGCGGACTTCGCGCTGCAGCGTCCGTTCGTTCACGTGTCCGCAGATGCGGTGATCGACTTCCACCACCGGGGCCAGGGCGCACTGCCCAAAGCAAGCCACGGTCCGCACCGTGAACTTCTTGTCGCCCGTGGTCAGTGTGAGCTTGTCGGAGTCCGTCATCTCCTCGCCATCGCTCAGCCCGAGCCCCAGCTCCAGCCGCAAGCTTTCCAGCAGAGCGCGGGAGTTTTGCGTGTGGCAAGCGGTTCCGCGGCAGATGCAGATGGTGTGGTCGCCCTGGGGATCCAGATTGAACAAGGCGTAGAAAGTGGCCACGCTGTAGATACGGGACAGCGGAATCTGCAACCGGCTGGCAATGTATTGCAGGGTGTCAGTGGGAAGAAATTTGTGAGGATTATGCTCCTGGACCGCTTCCAGGATGCCCAACAGTTCCCCCGGCCGTCCGCTTTGCTTAGCGATGACCTGGTCGATGAACGCCTGCTCGGCGATATCTAAAGCAAGCTCTGCAGTAGCCATGTGCCTGGCGCTCCTTTCTGGGACAGAGACCAGCACTCAGTGGGACCTTTCAGCCGCTTCCAGGCTCACGGAACAGGGAGGTTGAGAGCCTCCCAGCGGTCTGAAGCCGGTTCCCCTAACTACAAGAATCTGCCTATGCCGGGCCGGGCGCTGTGCGGTGCATCACGTCGAACCGTGACCGCTGTCCTGAACCGGAATCCGACAAATTGTGGGAATTATGAACATGCGGTATGTCCTTCACATTTCTATGTTTAGCAGCGGAGCTTTGGAGCTATGATTTGTGCGCGCCATGGAACACTGAAGAGAGGAAACACTATGAAGAAGACCACGACCACGGTAGTACTAGCCGCCAGTCTGCTGCTATCAGTTTATTCGCTTTGCGCGCAAGAACCATCTCCGACTCCGGTAGTAGGTCATGCGCTCGGCTTCGCGGTCTCGCCGCCGCTGCGTGATCTGGCGAATATGCCGGTCCAGCACTATGCCTTTCACGAAGCCAACCCCGTCCGCCGCACCGGTTACCACGCTGAGCGTCCTTTCGTAACCGACTCGGTCGAGCAGAATGTTCCCGGCGCTCCGTCGAACATCTCGGTCGGGCTCAGCGTGCTGGGTCTGGACAATAGTGAGTCGTGCAACTGCCAACCGCCCGACACCAATGCCGCCGTCGGTGACACGCAAGTAGTGGAATGGGTAAACATCGCCTTCGCGGTGTACAACAAGACCACCGGCGCCATGGAGGCGGGTCCCATCCAAGGCAACCAGATCTGGAAGAACCTAGGGGGACCGTGCTACACCACCAATACCGGCGATCCCATCGCGCAGTGGGACCGGACGGCCCATCGCTGGCTGTTGGCGCAGAATACCTTCACCGCCCCACCCTACCACGCCTGCGTCGCGGTCTCGACCAGCCCAGACGCCTTAGGCTCGTACTACTTGTACTCGTTTTCTCTGGGCAATAATTTCCCGGATTATCCCAAGTGGGGTGTCTGGCCCAGCGGCTACTTTGAAACCAGCAACGCTTTCGGCAACCAGTTTGCCGGCGCTTACGTGTGTGGATACAACAGCGCCAAGCTTCTGGTCGGAGACGGCACGGCGGAACAGATTTGCTTCCAGCTCACCCCCAATGACGCCAGCTTGCTGCCGGGAGACCAAGACTCCAACGTCGCGCCACCCGCCGGACAGGATGAGTTCTTCATCGGCGCCTATGATGTGGATTCCAGCAACAATCACCTATACCTGTATTCCATGCACCCGGTGTTCTCCAATCCGAGCCAATCCACTTTTGTAGGCAGCGGCTTGGCCAACCCCATCACCGTTCCCACCTACACGGCCTTTTGCCCCAACAGCGAGTTTTGTGTCCCGCAGGAAGGCACCAGCACCAAGGTCGACGCCCTCGGCGACCGGGTGATGTACCGCTTCGCTTACTGGGAGGACCAGCCAACAGTGAGCGTCAAGGCGACACCACCCAAGCCCGTGCCTTCGCAGCACTGGTTCGTGAACCACGTCACTACCGCATCCGGCGGGCAGGCTGGGGTGCGTTGGTATGAGTTCACCGCGCCGATCAAGTCGGTCGGGGTAGGCGGAGTGTCCCTGTTCCAGTCCGGCACTTTCGCTCCCGATTCCAACTACCGCTGGATGGCGTCGCTCACCCGCGACAAGGTTGGCGATATCGCGCTCGGCTACAGTATTTCCAGCACCACCATGTACGACTCCATCAACGCTACGGGACGCGTACCTGGCGATCCGCTGGGGCAAATGGAAGCGGAAGTCTCTTTATTTGCCGGTACCGGCTCGCAAAGCAGCGGCGATCGCTGGGGCGACTACTCCAGCATGTCGATCGACGGCTCCGACGGCTGCACCTTCTGGTACGCCCAGGAGTATTACGCGGTTCCGGGCGCGGGGGACCCATGGCAGACGCGCTTGACGTCTCTTAAGTTCGCCGGCTGCCAATAGAAGGGTGTTCGACTAGGGCGGAGCTTCAGGCCAGCGTTAGAGCAGTTGCAGAGTTGGCGGGAAACCCAGCGCCGCAATCTCTACTGGGCTGCCGGAGCGGGCTGTGCCGATGCGCTGGTCTTGGCGGCGATCCTCGCCAAGGCCGCGCGCACTTGCTCGGCTTGCGGTCCCTTGCGGCTTTCTTTCACGTAGGTTTGGTACTGAGCGGTGGCGTCCGGGTAGTCGTGCTTCACTTCGTAGACGCGGCCGGCGACATAGTGCGCCATCGCGTAATTCTCGTGCGAAACCTGGTGGACTTTGAGCGCACTCTGCAGCGCGCCATCGTAGTCACCAGTCTGGTATTGCGCGATGGACATCAGGGTCAGAGAAGAAGGATCCTGCGGCTCGACCATCAGGGCCCGCTTCAGGGCCTCCACTGCGGCCGCATACTGTTTGGCGCCGATGAGGAGACGGGAGTAGTTGCGGTTCGCGTCCGCGTTCTTGTCATTGAGCTGGACCGCCCGCTCGAAGGCTGCTTTGGCCTTGTCGGGTTGGTTCATCTGCATCAGCGCCACGCCCAGATTGTCGTAGGCAGCATCGTATCCCGGATAAGCATCGATCGCCTTCTGGAAGAGGTCGGCCGACTTCTGGAGGTCGTGATGTTGCATCGCGTCTACTGCTTTGTCGAATGACTTCCTGGCTGCGGAAGGGACTTTCAGTTGGTTGGCCGAAGTCACGCCGCCACTCTCGGGACCGGCGCCTAGGGTGCCGTCAGGGTGCTTTTCGACGGTCACGAACACGACCGCAGAGCGGTCCCCCGCACTGACGTTGATTTGCTCCGAGAGCGTGGTCACGATTTCCGGTCCAGAAACGCGCACCCGAAACGTACCACTGCCGAGCATGGTCATGACCGCCTGTCCCTCGGAATTAGTAAGGGCCTGCAGCAGAGGAACCCCGCCTTCATTGACCACTTCGACCTGGTTGTGCTCTCCAAGCGGTTGTTCGTTGGCGTACCTGACGTAAACATGGATGTCCGTGGAAGTGGGTGTTCCTTGTCCAGGTCGCCGTTGGGCGATAGCGACTGACCCAAAGCAAATCAAAACGAGCAGGGCGAGGGAAGCTGACTTTGGCCGGCTCATACTGCCTCCGCGGCGCAGAAATCAACGTGCATTGGGGCCGAATTGTACCCCAGATGTGGGGCGGAAATGTCAAAAGCAGGTCACGAAAATGCGGCGGAACAAAAGAAAAGCGGAGGCCCGCTGAGGGTCTCCGCCAGTGAAACGTGCGTGTTTCCGGCTAAGGTTTCATCGGCATATACATCATGTCGCCCGCCTTGCCAGTCTCGATCTTGTAATCGGGCGGGACCTGGAACAGCGAGGGATCGGGCTCGGCGCGGGTGATGTTGGTCAGATTCGTGGTAACCGTGCCCATCATGGGGTCGTTATGCGTCATCATCAGGGGCATCTGCAGATCGTTGGAATACCAGCGCTCGGTAACTACCTCGATGGCCTTGGCATTTCCAATCTCGCCCGCGGGGATGGTGCGCGTCACCCGCCGGCCCTCGGCTTGCAGGCCGTTGATGGCCTTCGTGCCTAACGACTCGGTGGTCACATTGGCGTTCGATTTAGCCCACATCTTTTCACGTTCTCCATCCGGCGAGCCGGGCCCTGGCATTGGCGGATGCAGCGGCATCTGATGGGCAGTCTTGGTCTGCGGGTTCAGCATATAGCGATTTCCCGCCACCGGGTCGGTGATCACGATCATGCTGCGTTTGGCGGCGCCGGTGGTCGGAGTGTTCAGCTCGAATCCGACTTCGCGGCGCACGCGCCCCGAGGCGTCGCGGTAGATCTTCGTCTGGTTCTCGGTGTGGATGCGGTTTCCGTCCGCCAAGGTGGTGTCGCGGGTCATCATTATGTCCGCACTCAGCGGTGCGCCTTTGACCACCTTCCCTTCGCCCATCCCGTCGTGCATCATGCCGCCCATTCCGCCCATGGGGCCGGCAGTCATTCCATGGAACGTTCCCGGCGGCGGAGGCGGCGGTGCAGGCTCGCTTTGCGCAGCGGCAAAGCAGCTCAGCCCGACTAGCAACAGCCCCAGCATCAGGCCGGTCAAAATAGTGTGACTCCGTGCAGATCTCTCAAGACTCATAGCTTCGCTCCCCAAATCCGATTAGACTCCCTCGTTTTCCTGCTTAGTTCACCATGCGAACCGCGCGTACCAGTCCGTCATCGCCGACCACCACGTCGGCGATCCGCGTTTGCTCATCGTTTGAGCCGGCCGCGGAAGCCGGAAGCTCCATGCGTACGATCTGTGCGTCGCTGGCGCAGCTCAACGGATCGCAGAACATCAAGGCGACGTAGTCCGCATCCAAGCCGGTCTGGGCTTTCGGCGCCGTACCCAAGCGGGCCGCGTTCTCGCCAGCGGAAGAAAGCCGATGCACCGGCCTTACCTGGCTCTGCAAGACTGCGGTCTTAGGCGCTTCCAGGGCTGGTTCACGCTGCGCCGAAACCGTGCCCTGCGCCGAACTCGTGCCCGGCTGCGCCGGAGCCGCAATGGCCGGCGACGTGGACTGGTTCGTGGCATGGTTGATGTTGGCGCTGTCTTGCCAGATCCGGAATCCCAGAAACAGGCCGACTACAATGGCCGCCGCTACCGCCGCATAAGCCCCAACCTCAAAGAACCGGCTCAGCCGCAAGGCAACTGGCGTGGAACGGAGCGCCGCCGTTGGCCGCATACCTCTGCGAGGTCCCTGCCGAAAGACCTCGAGCAGCGCTCGTTCCACATGGGCCCCCGCCTCGAGGCCAGCGGTCTGATGGTGGAGCGTCTGCAGCCCGGACACCAGTTCGCGTTGTCCCTGCAACCAGTCTCCACAGGGACGGCAATCGCCTGCGTGCTCCCGGACTTGCTCATCCTGCGCTCGTAACAACTCACGCAAGGTCAGGGCCAGAGCAGCTTGTCTGAATTCATGGCATGTCATGACAAACACCTCGCCGCGGTCGCGTTAATTCCCGGCGCCGCCGCCGCCGAGTGCTGCAACTTCTTGCCCAGGATGTCGTGCGCCCGATGCAGACGCGAGCGCACCGTTCCTATGGCGCATCCCAGCGCCTCGGCGGCATCGGCGTAGGTGCACTCCTGCAAATCGCAGAGCACTACAACTTCGCGGTAATGCTCCGGCAAGGAGAGTACCGCCTTCCACACCGCAGTCGAAGCCTGGGCCCGCGAAATCCCGTCGGACGGGTCGTGGTTGACCACCAGCGCCTGTTCTTCGAACTCGACCGGAGTGGTCAGCAACGACTCCGAATAGCTGTGATCGAGCGCCCGGCGCACGTAATTTCTGGCCACGCCGAACAAATAAGCGCCCAGCGCAGCCCGCGACGGATCGAAGCCGTGGCCCCGTTGGACGAGGAACACAAAGACGTCCTGGGTCACCTCTTCTGCAATCTGCAGCGAGCCGCTCATATGAAGCGCGAACCGGAACACCGGCCCCTGCCGCCGCCGGTAAAGAGCGGTAAAAGCGTCTTCGTCTCCGGCCAGCGCTTGTGCCAGCAACTGTTCGTCGGTCGGTTCGGTCGGCAACATCACCTCAGGGGTGAACTCGATCTCGCACTTAACTCCGTATTTCCCTTGGCTGGGATCGAAAGTTCCGCAAATTTGTCCGCGCCTCAGGCAGGGATGAGATGAGTCCGCCGTTGGTGGTATGGGGCTGTCAGCGCTGAACTTAGAGTAAACCCTGGCGGAAGGGAAAAGGCGCTGCCGCGACGACAGCGCCTGTAAGTACTGCTGCTATCAGCCTTTAGCGCCCGGTGACCGGCCTTGCAGGCCCCGACCTCGCGGTTTTCGGCTCGCCACTCTTGATCTCCTCAAAGCTGAACTGTTTGGCAATGGCCTCGTAGGGTTTGCCGTCCACCTCAACGTACGGATAGACGAAATAATTCAGCGGCGGGCCATCCTGCTTGGGAGACAGGGTCAGGTCACGGCCCATGGAAAACTGCACCCGGTTGGCGTCCACAGTGCCAAAGAAATAATCCTTCTTCTGCTGCGCCTTCCAGGCTTCCGAAATGTCCAGGGGAATCCAGCCGATCTTGGGCGAATAAAACTCCGCCCAGCAGTGATAGCCCGCAATGTCGCCGCTGTCCTTGTTTTCCGGCAGAGGAAAGCCGATGTCGAAGCGCGCTGGAATGCCGTCGGCGCGCATCATCCCGATGAACGGCGAGTGGAAGTCGGTGCAGTTGCCGTGCTTGGCGTCGCACGCCCACAGCGCATCGCCGCGGCCCCAACCGGTCCCGGTCTTGTCGTAGCGCATGGTGCCGAACAGGTAGTCATAAGCGGCGTAGGCTTTGCTGACTGTCCCGGTTTTGTCGCCGGTCACCTGGTCTGCCAGGGTCTTCATCTTGCCGTCGACCGGAATAAGTTTGTCAGGTTGGATGAACCTCGCCATCGAGGCGGGAACCGCGCCCGGCTTCGTGTCCTTGCGCTCCAGTTGGGCGAAGTCGCCGCGCGAGAATTCCCGCCGGGTGACTTCATACTCCAGCGTGAACTGGGCAGTTGCCTGCGTGGGATTGTGAATTTCCGCGTACATCATGCGATTGCCATATTCCGGCTCCTGCGTCATCTCGGTTGTGACCGGAGCGTTGGCGTTTACCAGGCGAACGGTTTGATGCTCGTCGGTGTGGGCAACTGGTACCCATACCCGCACTACCTTGGTTCCGGGCGGAATGTCCTTCACAGTGAAGGAATAGGTGAAGCGAAACTTGCGGGAAGGCGGACTGAACTTCTGCTTTTCGGTGGTGGACGACTGGGCTGTGCAAAGGGGCACGGCGATACAGGCCAGCAGCAACGGCAAGCAGGCTCGCAGATTCATGGGATGGCTCCTTGGAGATCTTTTGTGGGTTGAAGATGGGAAATCGGCCCGCGATTAGAGGGAGGCGGTTCAGGTGAAGCCAATCAGGCGGAGCTGCGAAGGGTGTACCGCGGAGGACATGGCCAGAGATTTTATCAGCGGCGGTCCGACTGTCAAGGCCGGACTTTCTTTCCGCAGCGCCGGCTATCTTGCCGCCAGAAAGAGTGCGACTGCGATGATCGCGAACACCGCCCCCATCCCCAACAGAAGCAGAGGCACGGCGAAGAACCGGGCATTCCAGCCTGCGCCGATCCGGGCCTGCGCGGGATCGTGCGGATCGTAGCGGACTTCGCGAAGGCTGCCGACAGGGAACTCGGCAGAACGCGTTTCTGTCTCCTGGTAATTCTTGCTTTGGAAGCTGATCAGCTCTGCCGTGATGGGCTTGCCATCGACGGTATAACGCAGTTGCAGTTCGACGGTGTAGAACTGTCCATGGTCTGGGGCGGCCTGCGTCACTACCTCGCTGCGGAGCACCTGCGCCTGCATGACCGGCCAGCTGCGCAGCACCCGAAATTGTTTCCAGAAGAATGGAAAGCTGAAGACCAGGAAGAGAACCCCGAAGATGAGACACGCCACGCCGATGAATTGAAGTACGCTGCGCTTTTCGTTGGTCATAAGAGGTTCACCACAGAGACACAGAGGACACAGAGAAAAACAAAGAATCGATTTGGTTTTTGAAAGGGCACAGCTTTAGCTGTGCCGTGAAGCTGGAAAAACAACCGGGCTTCAGCCCCTGAGGGAACTCGGGTTGCGCAGTCGATCGGTCGGGCCCTCCGAAGGCGGTTCACCACAGAAACACAGAGGACACAGAGAAAACCAAAACTTAATTCTTTGTTTTTTTCTGTGACCTCCGTGCCTCTGTGGTGGAAATGCTTTACGGATTGCGTTCAAGTCCTTCATCTCTTGGCGGACCCTCCGAAGGCGGTTCACCACAGAGACACAGAGGACACGGAGTAAAGACAAAGAATTGTTTTGGTCTTTGAAAGGGCACAGCTTTAGCTGTGCCGTGAAGTTGGAAAAACAACCGGGCTTCAGCCCCTGAGGGAACTCGGGTTGTGGATTCGATCGGTCCAAAGCGAACTCTCGTACGAAGGAAATCGAAATCCCTCAGCGGCTAAAGCCGGCCACCTGGCGACGCTGGCGGCACGCCTGAAGGCGTGCCCTTTCAAAACCGAGTAACCACGCGAAGGGTTCGCCACAGAGACACAGAGAACGCAGAGAAAAGACAAAGAATTGGTTTTGATTGTCTCCGTGACCTCCGTGCCTCTGTGGTGAAATGTCTTACAGATTGCTTTAAGGGTCACCACGGAGGATCAGAGAATACACAGAAATCAAGATCAATTCTTTGTCTTTCTCTGTGCCTCTGTGTCTCTGTGGTGAAACCGTCTTACGGATTGCGCTTGAGGTCCCTCATCTCTTCGCGGGTCCTCCGAAAGCGGCTGAGCAGCGAGCCCAGATATCCCAGTAGCACTACCCAGGTAACGGTGTAGGCGGCTTTCAAGGCCACTGCGCCAGTCATCGCGCACCTCCCTGTAAGGCGACGGCGGCATGTGCCGCCTCTACTTCTTCTTCCAATCGCTGTAGACGATAGCGCAGCGCCATCAGCACAATTCCCACACAGGTGAAGGACAGCAAGTTCCAGAAAAAGGCGTGCAGCATAGCGGGATTGAGGCCCGAGTTCTCCCCACCTCCCATCACCGGCGAGGGATGCTGGGTGCGGAACCAGCGGATCGACATGTAGACGATGGGCACGTCAACGAATCCAAAGATGGCCAGCGCCGCGGCCAGGACTTGTGTCTGGCCTCCCGCCGAAAACCGCCGCAGCATGAGATAGCTCACATAAATGAGCCACAAGACCAGCGTGGTGGTGAGCCGCGCGTCCCACGTCCACCAGATGCCCCAGACCGGCCGCGCCCAGATCGGACCGGTGATCAGGACGATGGTGCAAAACATTACTCCAACTTCAGCCGAAGCCGCGGCCACAGCGTCACTCGCGGTATTGCGCTTCCACAGGTACACCACGGACGCCAGAAAATTCACGAAGAAACACACTCCCGCAGTCCACGCCGAGGGCACGTGATAGTAGAAGATGCGCTGGACGTCGCCCATGGTCTGCTCGGTTGGCGCGACCACCAATCCCTGGTAGGTGCTGTAGGCCAGCAGCCCAAGAGTAAGCACGATAAATGCAATGAATAGCTGTTTCATTCCGCGTTGAGCACACTTTCGAAAAGCAGAAGACAGACTGCCGTGAACGCTACATCGTAAACTGCCAGCATCTTGATCCAGAAATCCGGCGAAGCTTCACCGGTCAGGATGGACGTGGTCGCGTCAACCATCGCGAGCAGCGCCGGAATGGAAATAGGGAAGAGCAGCAGCGGCAACATGATCTCGCGGCTGCGGGTACGGATGGAGAGCGCTGCGAAGAATGTCCCATTCACCACCAGCGCCCAGGTGCCGAGCAACGCCACCACCACCAGTTGCCAAACCGGCCCCACCGACCGCAGATCGTAGAAGACGACAAACAGCGGCGTCATCAGCACTTCCAGGACCACGACGAACAGGAAGTTCCCAACCGCTTTCGCCAGAAACAACGCATTCGGCGGCGCTGGCGATACGCGGTAGGCATCCAGCACCTGATTGCGCAACTCGCGCGCCCACGTCTGGTTGAGGGCAACCACGGCCGCGAACAGAAATGCCACCCACACCAGGCCGCCTGCAATACGTCGCGATTCTTCCGCCGTAGGATTGAAGGCGAAGCTGAAGATCACCACCACCAACAGCGAGAAGAAAAGCATGGAGTTGATGGCGTCTTTGGAACGCCACTCCATGCGCAGGTCTTTGTGCAGGGTCGCGCGGGTCACGCTGAGGGTCGTCATCGGGCGGCCTCCGACTCCGCCGTCAGCGAACTGCGGAGGACCGCGTCGCGGCTGACAATCTGACCTGCTGCCATGTGTACGAACTCGTCAGCGACTCCCTCCATTAGCGCGGCCTGGTGGGTGACGACGAAGATGGTCTTTCCCTTATCGCGGACCCGGCCGAGAACGGCTGCCATTTCCCGCGCGGAATGGACATCGACGTTGGAGAACGGTTCGTCCAGCAGCATCAACTCTGGGTCATGCAACACCGCGCGCGCCAGCGAGAGGCGCTGCCTCATGCCCTGAGAATATTGCCCGACCCGCCGCGACAGCTCGGGATCGAGACCCACCATCTGCATGGCATTCTGGCAGACCGCGTCATCATGCAAGTCGTAGAGTCCGGCGAAGTAGCGCAGATTTTCCATGCCACCTAGCTCGTCGTACAGCAGAGGAGCATGTCCCATGTATCCCACGCGAGCGGCAACCTCTCGCACCTTGCCGGATCCGAGCAAGCTGAAGCTGCCCTGACTGGGCTGCATCAGGCCGGCGACGACCCGCAGCAGTGTGCTTTTTCCGGCGCCGTTATCCCCGAGTACGACGTACAGCCGGCCGGGCAGGAAGCTCTCCGAGATGCCGCGCAGGGCGGCAAAGCGGCCAAAAAACTTGACCAGATTTTCCAGGACCATGGCAGGCTGAACGGAAGAATCGAGGGCGCCTGTCATGTGGGGCGATTCCGTGATGCTCCTCTTGGCGGACTACTGACCCTGCGTTGCAGGCGCTGCGGTCAGCGCTGCCTTCTGGGCGTTAGGCTCAGCCGGTGGAGTTGCCCCCGGCTTAGGAGCGTACTTGGACGCGCACTTGGCCTGAAGATTGGTGGCGTGAAAGATGCCATCGCGGCCATACTTGCCTTCGGCCAGGGCCTGGGCGTTGTCCTTGAAGGTGTCGGGCGGTGCTTCCGTTCCGCTGTAAACCACCGGCAGGGTCCGGTCCTGCTCAACCAGCAGAAACTCCAGGTGGGTGCCCTGGCGCTTGATGGAACCGGGCGCGACGTTGCCAGCCACCCGCAGCCGCTTGCTATAAGCGCCGTCGCCCATGCCGCCCAGCTCTTTGATGGTGACGTAGTAGCTCTTGCTGTCCTGCACACCGGTGTATGCCAGATAACCCAGCGCTATGACGATAACGCTGATGACGGCGCCAAAGCGCAAATACCTGCGCCCCTGATCGGACATAAAACGGTACCCTCTCTCCAGGCTGTCAACGTCCCGGAATTCTCGACGTTTCCCGAGACATGTATAAGCATAACGCCTTTGAGGTCACAATG
>Ga0265325_10001318_pt1 | contig 17573 bp, 14 predicted proteins | sample 41420metaG_FD_202090 | JGI IMG/M metagenome (GOLD analysis project Ga0265325, IMG submission 202090) | Rhizosphere microbial communities from Carex aquatilis grown in University of Washington, Seatle, WA, United States - 4-14-20 metaG | ecosystem: Host-associated > Plants > Roots > Rhizosphere...
AGGTGGCCGACGACCGTCGGCTTCTTTAGATACGTTCGCGCCGCGGAGAGCAGGTCGGCTCCGGTCAGCGCGGCTAGGCGTCCGTCTTCGCTCGAGATGCGCTCGCCGACGATACCGTACGTGTAACCGGCGAGATCGCCGAAGCCGTCGATCGAGTCTACCGAGTAGAGGCGCTCGGCGATCGTTAGGCGTTTGGCCGCGAGGACGAGCTCGGGATCTATGCCGCCTGCAAGCAGCGAGTCGAGCGTGGTTTGAAAGGCGTTTTGCGCTTCGGCGGCGCTGCGGCCGGGGTTGAGAATGATGAAGACGTTGAGCAGTCCGCCGCGCAGCTGCGTATCGGCATCGGTCTCGATCGCCAGCGCGATGTTCGACTGCACCAGCGCGCGGTAGAACGGCGAACGCTGATTTTCGAGCAGCGTCGCCAGCGTGCTGATCGCCGGCTCGCCGGCCTGGACGTCGCCGGGAATGGCGTAGGCGAGATCCAGGATCTCAAATGGAAACGGGAACTGCGCCTCGACGACGTGCCCGGGTGAAGGGCGGGGGTTTGCGTTCTGTTTGGCGGGCAGCTTCTTAGAGGGTATCGCGCCGAAGTAGCGCCGGGCTTTGGCGAAGACCGTCGCGTGGTCCACGTCGCCCGCGACGACGAGCGTCGCATTGTTCGGCGCATACCACTCACGGTAGTAGCGCGCGATGTCGGCGACGGTCGCGCGTGCGACGTCCGCGCGGCTACCCAGCGGCGTGCGCCCCTCCGGCTGGCCGGGAAACGCAGCGCCTCGCACGCGTGCGAGGAGGTTAAAGAACGGCGAGCTGTCGTCGCCGTCTATCTCGTTGAGCACCGCGTTGCGTTCGATCGCCCAATCCGAGGCGCGCAAAGCCGCGTGCTGCATCCGGTCGGCCTCGATGAATAAGGCGACGTCGAGCCGGTCCGCCGGCATTTGAAAGTAGAACTGCGTGTAATCGTAGCTCGTTTCGCCGTTCATGCGGGCGCCTAGGCGCGCCGTGATGTCGTCGAGTCCGCCGGCCGAGATCTCGGGTGTGCCGCGGAACATCATGTGCTCGAGCGCGTGCGCCAGACCGGTCTTCCCGGGCGTCTCCTGCAGCGAACCGAAGCCGTACCAGACCGCCGTTTGGATGACGGGCGCGGCGTGGTCTTCGACCACGACGACCCGCAAGCCGTCGGCGAGCGTGGTCGCGAAGATGCCGGCGTCTCCCGGGCCGCCTTGGGCGTGTGCCGCTTGCGGCACGAGCAAGGCGAGGGCGAAGAGAAGGAATCGAAAACGTTTCACAGCCGAGAGACTCCCAAGTAGTATGCGGCGGCTGTTTGCGCCGCCGACCACGGTATGCAGCCGACGAGTTCGCTGCCGCGGACCTCGATGCCGCGTTGTGCGGCGAGCAATTCTATCAGTTCCACGACGCGGTGGAGCGGGGTTGCCGTATGATCGGTGACGTTGAGCGACACCTGCACGCAGCCCGGCCCGCGCGCAAAGGCAAGCGCCCGCAGCGATCGCAGTCCGCCTCCCGACTCGCGCACCGCTCGTGCGATCTCTCCGGCCGTCGCCACGTCGTCGGTCGCCAGCTCGACGTTGAACGCGATGAGGACGTCGCGTGCGCCGATGGCGACCGCACCCGCGGTTGGATGGCGCAGAACGCCGCCTTCGTCCGGCTGCCAAGCGGCGTTGCGCCGTATGTCGGGAAGCAGGCGCCGAGCCTCTTCGCGCGCGGCCGCCCCGTAGAAGAAGCACGGGATGCCGTAGCGCTCCCAGATTGCCGCGCCGGCGCGCCGTGCCAGCGCGGCGGCATCCTGCAGCGTCGCGTCGCGCAGGGGGACGAACGGGAGCACGTCGAGCGCGCCGATCCGAGGATGAACGCCGCGATGCGCGCGCAGGTCTATGCGTTCGAGCGCTACCCCGGCCAAGGCAATGGAGGCGTCGAGCACTTCGGCCGCGTCGCCGGCGATCGTAAGCACGCTGCGGTGATGGACGGCATCGCTGCTTCGATCGAGAACGCGCGCGCCCGTGCGCTCGACTGCAGCAACCGCGGCATCTATCGTTGCCGCATCTCGACCTTCGGAAAGGTTCGGCACGATCTCAAAGATCATCAGCGGGGAAGAGCGAGCTCGATCGCTTGCGCGATATCGGGCGCGTTTGCGGGAGAGACGACGCGCGTGTAGCCGAGCTTGCGCGCTTCGGCCTCGCGCCGATCCGCCGCGCCGACCGCGCGCAACTCGCCGGAGAGGCCGACTTCGCCATAGACGGCGAGGTCGGGCGCCGCGGGAACGTTGCGGAACGATGACGCGATCGCCAGGGCGATGCCGAGGTCCGCGGCGGGTTCGACGACGCGCAGGCCGCCGGCGACCGAGGCGTAGACGTCGTGCGCGCCGAGCGAGAAACCCGCGCGACGCTCCAAGACGGCCAAGATCATCGCAAGGCGCTGCTGATCGAGGTTGTTGGCAAGGCGGCGCGGCGTTCCGTACGCGGCTTCGCCGACGAGCGCCTGCACTTCGACGAGCACCGGCCGCGATCCGACGATCGAGGCGACGACGCACGAACCGCTGGGGCGCTGCGCGCGCGCGCCGAGAAAAAGCTCCGAGGGATTTGCGACCTCGCGCAGCCCCGTGTCGTGCATCTCAAAGACGCAGATCTCGTCTATCGAACCGAAGCGGTTCTTGTACGCGCGCACGATGCGGTACTCGCCGCCCGTCTCTCCTTCGAAGTAGAGCACGGTATCCACGAGATGCTCGAGCAGGCGCGGCCCCGCGATCGCCCCGTCTTTGGTAACGTGGCCGACGATGAACGTCGCGCAGCCGGTGCGTTTAGAAAACTCTACGAGCGCCTGCGTGCAGTCCCGCACCTGCGTGACGCTACCCGCATACGCTTCGGATTCCGGCAGCCAGACGGTTTGAATCGAATCCACGACGAGCGCGATCGGCGTACGGCGTTCGAGGCGATCGAGGACCGCTCGAAGGTTCGTCTCCGGATAGATGAAGAGCGACTCCCCGCCGTGCGACGCCAGCGTCCGTTCGGCGCGGAGCTTCACCTGAGCGGCGGACTCCTCTCCGCATACGTAGATCACCTCACCCGCGCGCGCGACGCGCTGGGCGATCTGTAGCAGGAGCGTTGATTTGCCCGCGCCCGGCGGTCCGCCGACGAGCGTGAGGCTTCCGCGGACGAGACCGCCGCCCAAGACGGCATCGAATTCGGGCATGCCCACGCGCAAGCGCTCGATGCCGGCGGAGCCGATTTCGTGCAGCGCCACCGGTTCGGCGGCGCTCGGTGCGGCAGGCTTGGCGGACCGTCCCGAACGCGGCGTGACGCGGACCGGACGTTCGTCGAAGGAGTTCCAGCCCTCGCATTGCGGGCAACGTCCCAGCCAGCGAGCCGATTCGAATCCGCAAGCCGAGCAGAAGTAGACGGAATGCGACTTCATTACGCACCGTTCGTTTCTGCGGGGCCGCTGCTTTGCCTGGGCGAAACGGGGCGCGAGTGAACGCTCGTGAGTAATCTGCAGATCGCCATTGACGGGCCGGCCGCTTCCGGAAAGACGACAGTCGCTCGCGCCGTCGCCGGGCGTCTGCACGTGCTCTACCTCGATACGGGCGCTATGTACCGCGCGCTCGCCTACCTCGCGTTGCACACGGGCATAGACGTGGATAACGGCGCGGCGCTCGCACGTTTAGGCGCGCAGCACCCCATCGAGGTGACGGTGGACGACGGCGCTACGCTCGGCTTCCGGATATTCGCCGGCGAGCGCGAGCTCGACGAGGCGGCGCTGCAGAGTAACCAGGTGACGGCAATCGTTTCGACCGTCGCCGCGCACGCCGGTGTGCGTTCGGCGATGGTCGCCGCGCAACGCCGGATCGCGCAGGCCGGGCCGGTCGTGATGGCGGGGAGGGACATCGGCAGTGTCGTCCTGCCCGATGCGCCGGTTAAGATTTACCTCACCGCCTCGGTCGAGGCACGCGTCGCGCGAAGGCGCGCGCAGCTCGAGCGCAGCGGCGTTGACGTTGACGCGCACCGGTTGACCGAAGAAATCGAAGAGCGCGACCGGCTCGATCAGACGCGCGCGGTATCGCCGCTGGCGCCGGCGCCGGGTGCGATCGTCATAGACTCAAGCGACATCCCTGCCGGCCGCGTCGTTGACGAGATCTGCGCCATCGCCCTGCGATGAATCCGGGGTTCTACGATTTCTCCAAGGCCACCGTGCGCGCGCTTTCGCGCCTGCTCTGGCGCGCGCGCGCCACCGGCACGCAGAACGTGCCGCTCGATGGCCCTCTCCTCATCGCCTGCAACCATATCTCCTACCTCGACCCGCCGGTCATGGGATGCCTCTGCCCGCGGCGGATCAGCTACATGGCCAAGCGCGAGCTTTTCGAGATTCCGATCCTGGGCGGTGTGATTCGGGCGCTCGGAGCCTATGCCGTTGACCGGCAAGGCAGCGCCACCGCGGCGATCAAGCGGTCGCTCGAGGTCCTGCGGGCGGGAGGGGCGGTAGGCATTTTCCCCGAGGGAACCCGAAATCGCGAGGGCATCGTCGAAGCGCAGACCGGCGTCGCGCTGCTCGCCTCCCTGGCCGGCGCGCCGGTGGTTCCGGCCTGTGTCCGCGGCACCGACAGGGCCCGCCGCCTGGGCCGGGTAGAGGTAGCCTTCGGGCCGCCGATGCGCCTTCCGGCCGGTCGGAAAGCAACGCGCGACGACTTGGCGAAGTTCACTGGCGAGATTATGAAAGCGATTGACGCGTTACCGGAGAGCCTGCGTGGAAATTCGTAAGGCTTCGGTCCAAGGGTTTTGCTTCGGCGTGGCCATCACGGTGAAGAAAGCCGAGGAAGCGATCGCGTCGCGAGGCGACGTTACGACGCTCGGGCATGTCGTGCACAACCCGCAGATGGTGGAATCCCTCGCCGCGCGGGGGCTCAAGAACGCCCACGGCGTGGACGAGGTGGAATCCGGCGCGCTTTTCGTGCGCGCGCACGGCCTGCCGCTGGAAGTCTTCGAGAAGGCGCGGGAGAAGAAGCTGGAGATCATCGACGCGACCTGTCCGATGGTAACCAAGATTCACGTGCAGGCCGAGAAGCTCAAGGCCGACGGCTATAAGATCGTCGTTATCGGCGATCCCAACCATCCCGAGGTCAAGGGCACGTTGAGCCACGTGCCGGGAGCCTGGTGCATCCAAAGCACGGCAGACGTCGAGAAGCTCCCTCGCTCCAGCCGCGTCGGCGTCGTCGTCCAGTCAACGTGGTCGGGCGAAGGATTCACCGAGATCGTCCGAGCGCTGTCGGCTAAGTACTACGAAGTGCGCGCCGTCAATACGATCTGCACCGATACGCACAACCGTCAGAACGAGGCGCTGCGATTGGCCAAGGACGTCGAGGTCATGGTGGTAGTCGGCGGCAAGACGTCGGCGAATACCAAGCACCTCGCGGACCTCTCGGAATCGCACGGCGCGCGAGCCTACCATATCGAAGGACCCGCCGAGCTTCAAGCGCAGTGGTTCGACGGCGTCGGCGTGGCCGGCCTCATGTCGGGCGCTTCGACGCCCGGATGGCTCGTGGACGAAGTCGAGGCGCGAATGGTGGAGCTCGCCGTTTCTGCGTAACCTCGACGGTCTGTCGGAGCGCTTCGAGAGCGCGCTGGAAGAACGGATTACCGGCTATCGGGGATCGAGAGAGATCTCCGATATGCTTTTGCGCCACTTTGGCTATCCGCCCCACGGGCCGGCGCGGCGCGGCAAGCGGCTGCGCCCGCAGATGGTTATGCGGGTTGCGGCGACCGAAGGGGCGCCGGTCGAACATGCGCTCGACGCGGCCGTCGCCGTCGAAATATTCCACAACTACTCGCTCGTGCACGACGACATCGAGGACGGCGACGAGCTGCGACATGGGCGCCGCACGCTCTGGAGCGAGTACGGCATCGCCGAGGCGATCAATGCAGGCGACGCGATGTGCGCGTTGAGCTTTCTCAGCCTCGAACACGCGGCCGCCCATCTCGACGCCGACCGCGTGCTGCAGATGATCGCGCTGCTGCACGAGGCTCACGCGGTAATGTGCGAGGGACAATCGCTCGATCTCTATTTCGAATCGCAGCGGTCGGTTGACGTGCCGGGCTACGACCGCATGATCGAGTGCAAAACGGCGCAACTCTTCGATGCGTCCTGCCGGCTGGGCGCGTTTGCTGCGTCGTGTGATGCCGCCGCGATAGACGCCTACGGCGACGTCGGACGCTCCTACGGGATGGCATTTCAGATCAGAGACGACGTCGCCGGCATTTGGGCAACCGTTGACGAGACCGGCAAGACCGTTGCGAGCGATATCGCGCGCAGGAAGTGGACGTTTCCGGTCGTCTGGGCGATCGGGCAACCGCGTTCGCCGGCCCGCGACGCGGTCGCCGACGCATACGCACTCGGACGGCCGCTCGACGCTGCCGCGGTACAGCGCGTCGTTACCGCGCTCGATGATCTCGGCGCGCGCGAAGCCGCGCACGCAGCGGCCTCGCGCCACCTTGCCGTCGTCGAGGGGCATCCGAATCTCGAACTGCGCGAGTTTCTGACGGGCACACTCGGGCTGGCGGCGGCGTGAACCAGACGTCGTCGCGCCCCGCGTCGCCGGCGCAAGCGTGGGCGCTTCCGGCGCTGGTGCTGCTGGGCCTCGTCGTGCGCCTGGTCTTCCTCGGCAACGAGGGCTTCAAAACCGACATCTCGACCTACACGGCCTGGTCGCTCGCGCTAGCGCAGCACGGGTTCGGCACCTTCTACGGCAAAATCGGGTTTGCCGACTACCCGCCGGGATACTTTTACGTGCTGGCCCTCATCGGGCACGTGTGGCAGGCGCTGTTCGGCTCGCACGACGCCGGCTTTGCTGCGTTGCGCGCGTTCGTCAAGTTGCCGGCGATCCTCGCCGACCTCGGTGTCGGCGTCCTGCTCTTCGCTATCGCACGCCGCTTCGCGGGCTTCGGGATGGCGCTCGGCGTCGCCGCGCTCTATTTGCTCAATCCGGCGACGATCTACATCTCGGCGCTTTGGGGGCAGGTTGACTCGATCTCCGGCGGCCTCGCGCTCCTGGGGGTGTACCTTCTGCTGCGCGGTCAAGACGAGGCACGTTCGGAGACGCGGCAGACCGCGTGGATCGTCGGCGCGTGGGTTGCGCTGGGCTATTCGCTGCTCATCAAGCCGCAGGCGGCCGTGCTGCTGCCGTTATTCGCGGCGTTCGCATTCGCCGGCGCCAAGCAGCGCAAAACGCGCATGATCGCGACCGCGGCGGGAATGGGCGCCGCGCTCGTGCTCGCGCTGCTGCTCTCCGAGCCGTTCCATCCGGGCAATCCGGCCGCCACCCTGATCTGGCTGCTTCAGCGCTACGCGTTCGGCTCGAGCGTCTATCCATATAATAGCGTCAACGCGTTCAACCTCTGGGCCCTGCGCGGCACGCTGTGGGTACCCGACAACCAGTACATTCTGCTGCTGCCCCAGTACGTCTGGGGCGTCGTCCTCGTGCTAGCCGCGGTGGGGCTGGTCGTCTGGCGTTACCTGCAGACTGCGACGGCTCAGGCGCTCTTGGAGGGATGCGCCATCGCGACGCTGGCGTTCTTCGCGCTGGCGACGCGCATGCACGAGCGATACCTGTTCGACGGCCTGCTCTTTACGATCGCGTGTGTCCCGCTCGCCCGGCGCTACCTTTGGGCGGCCATCGCGCTATCCGTGGTGCTCTTCGCCAACCTCCAATACGGCCTGCAGTACCTCGCCGTCGTGACGAACAACGTCGCCGGCACCAACGCGCAGAACCTCTGGGGTTGGTGGACGACGGTCTTTTCACTCGTCGCGGTCGGCACGTTCTTCGCCCTAGGCTACCAATATCTCGGCACCGATGCCGCTCGCGAAGCGCCGGCGGAGGGGCCGCGTTCCGAGAGCGACGACGACGACGGCGACACGGCGCCTGCCGCGAGAGACTGGTTCGATCCCCGCGAAGGTCTCACGACGATGCAGGCGCGCGACTACGTCATCGCGGCGGTGCTCGGCGTCGGCAATTTCATCCTTTCGTTCATCGGCTATTGGTGGCCGGGCGACAAGGTGTTCGACGAAATTTACTTCGCGCGCGCAGGCGAAGAGTATCTGCAGAACCTGCGCATCTACGAGAACACGCATCCGCCGCTGAGCAAGCTGCTCATCACGCTTTCGATCATGCTTTTCGGCGGCATGCCGGCGGGTCATGGTCTCGGCGGCTGGCCCGGTCTCAACGCCATTATCGGACACGCGTCCAACGGCGACAACGCCTACGGCTGGCGCTTTCTCGACGTCGTCTTCGGCGCGCTGGTTGTGATGCTGCTGTACCTTTTCGCCAAACGCGTCACCGGCTCGACGATCTTTGCGACGATTGCCGCCCTCCTGCTGAGTTTTGACGGCATGCACTTCGTGCAGTCGCGCATCGGAACGCCCGAAGGGTTCGTCGTCTTCTTCGCGACGCTGGCCGTCTACGCGTTCTATCGCTTCTGGATTAGCTCGCAGGTGGGCAAGCGCGAGCACGTCGCAGTTCCGTGGTGGGGCTTCGCGCTCGGAGCGATCGCCTGCATACTGGCGGGTCTCGTCGTCGTCGGCACCGGCCGCACCTTGTGGGGGATCAACCCCGCCCAACCGATTCTCGCCCTGCAAACGGTTGCCGTCGTGACGCTCTACGTCGCTAGCGGTTGCTATCTGCTGGTCCGCTACGCCGGCTTTCCGCGATTGTTCGGCGACCGGCGGCGCGAACTGAGCTATGCCGAGGGTTCGTACGCGTTGAAAAAGGGCGATGCCGTCGAGCTATTTGCCTCGGATGGCGGAACGATAGATTCGGCCGGTAAAGTGCAGCGCGGCGCGCTCTCGCAGAATAAAGGCGGAACGCTCGTTTATCGAGACGATCCCTTAACGATCTCGTACCGGCGCGACGGCAGCGTGGAGTACTATACTCCCGACGGCGCCGCATCCTATGCCGACGACGAGATCCGCGTTGACGGCGTTCCCGTCGAAAACGGGCGATTCTCGAAGCTCTGGCTCATCCTTTTCACGGTCGCTCTGGGCTGTCTGGTGAGCAGCAAGTGGTATGGGATTATGGGCTTTGGCGTCAGCTTTATCGTGCTGATCGTCTTTATTTTCGGTCTTGGGAATTTCCGTGTCGGGTCTTTGGCACGCCCGGCGCTGTGGGGCAATCCGCGAGGATTCCGCCTAGACGGCGCACTCGCGACGATCGTTTTCGTCAGCGCGACGATCTACGCGTTGGCGTGGGTGCCGGATCTCGCGCGGCATTCGGCCGACCCTGGAGAGGTACACAGCGTCACCGACGTCGTCTACCGCCAGTACACGATGTACGAGTACCATCACAACCTCGTCGCCACGCACCCGTACTCCTCGAAGTGGTGGGAGTGGCCGATTGACTACGTGCCCATCGCCTACTTCTATCAAGACCACCGCAAGAATCAAAGCGATCCAAAGGGGTGCTGCGTCTACGAGATCACGTCGCTGCCCAATCCCATCGTTATGTGGTTCGGACTCTTGTGCGTGCCGTGGGTCGGCGTGCTGGCGTGGCGAGAGCGTAACAAGGCGTACGCGCTGATCGTACTGACGTATCTGCTGCAGTGGCTGCCGTGGGTGGGCTCGCCGCGCTTGACCTTCGCGTACCACTTCTACGTAAATATCCCGCTGATTTGCCTGTGCAACGTCATCGTGCTGCAGCGCGCGTGGCGCTGGTTCGCGCACCCGGAGCGCCCACGCTGGGTGGGAGGGCTCGCGGTCGGCGCGTACGTTGCGGCCGCGGCGGGAGCGTTCGTCTATTTCTATCCGATCTTGGCCGCGCATCCGATTGCGTGGAGCGCCTGGCATCAGCGCATGTGGTTCCCGACCTGGATCATCGGGCCGGGCTAGGCTCCTGAGTCGCCGAGGGCGAAGGCGTTCAAGCGTATGTCCGGACATTCGAAGTGGCATAACATCAAGCTCAAGAAGGGCAAAGTGGACGCTCAGCGCGGCGCCCTCTTCACGAAGTTGAGCAAGGAGATCATCCTGGCCGCCAAGGGCGGCTCGCCCGATCCCGAAGCCAACTATCGCCTGAAGATGGCTGTGGAAAAGGCGCGCGAGTTCAACGTGCCTCAGGAGAACATCAAACGCGCGATCGCGCGCGGAAGCGGACAGGGCGACGAACGCGAGATCGAAGAGCTTCGGTACGAAGGGTACGGCCCGCACGGCATCGCCGTCGTCGTTGACGCGGCAACCGACAATCGCAACCGCACGGCGGGCGAGCTGCGCTTTCTCTTCACTAAGCACGGGGGCACGCTCGGCGAAACCGGCAGCGTCGGCTGGATGTTCGATCCGGTAGGCATTCTCGAGATAAACCCCGCCGGAAAGTCGGAGGACGCTCTCATGGAGGAAGCGCTCGTCGAAGGCGTCGAGGACATCGAGTACGACGAAGATCTCGCCGTCATCTACACGCAGCCGATGCTGTTGGCCGGCGCGCGCGACGCGCTGCGCGCTCGGGCGCTGAAGATCGCCGACGACTACCTCGGCATGCGCGCAAAGACGAGGGTCGCCCTAGAAGGAACCGAGCTCGCTGCGGCGCTGGCGTTTCTCGAAGCGCTCGACGAGCACGAGGACGCACAACGGGTCTTCAGCAACCTCGATTTTAGCCGCGTGCCGGCCGAGGCGTTCGTCTGAAGTCGGCAATCCAAGCATATCTGCCGCGCGATTGGGTCTTTCCGATCGTCCTCGCTATCTTCGTCGGCGTCGTGGTCTGGTTCGGGCATCAGATCTACGATTTTCTCTTGCCGTCCTCGGCGACCGTGACGCTGCCGTCGTTCGTCGGGCAAACGCTCGCCGACGCGGATGCGGAGATCGCGCGGCTGAAGCTCGCGTCGGCCGTCGTGGATCATATGACGAGCGACCGCTATCCCAAAAACGTCGTGATCATGCAGCGTCCCGATGCGGGCGTGCCGGTCCGCGAAGGCCGTCAGATCTCGTTTGTCGTCAGCGACGGGATCGTGGCCCGGCTCATGCCCGACCTCCGGTACCAGTCTATGCGCGAGGTCGAACTCGATCTCTCCCGCGCGCACCTGCAACTCGGCAAGCTGAGCTATGCGCGCAGCGACCTTATCCCCGAGGGGCACGTCGTGGCGCAAAGCCCGATGCCGCTGGTGAGCGTGCACGAAGGCGACGTCGTAGCGCTGGTCGTCAGCCAAGGCGGGCAGCCTACACTGAAGGTTCCCAATTTCGTCGGCATGACGATTGACGATGCCCGCGCGCTCGCCGCGAAGAGCGCGATCAAGCTTGGCCAGATTGTTTGGACCCCGCTGGGGCACAACGCGCCGCCACACGGCATGGTCGCGCGGCAGATTCCCCCGCCGAATGCCAAGATCGCATCCTTCGACCCCGTCTCGCTGCAGGTGAGCGCCGGACCGAACGAATCCGGCTACATCGTTCGGCAGGCGCGCGTGCTCGTCTCGGTGCCCGCTCCCGAAGACCTCGACGGCGGCCAGCAGCTCGACGTGCGGCTTTCTCTTGCGGACGCAACCGGCCGGTACGACCTCTATCATGCCTTCGCATCCCCCGGGCAGAAGTTGGACTTCACCGTGACGGCCGTCGGTACGGCGCTGCTCGATATGTACGTCAACGACCAGCTGGCCGGCGAAACGCGCCTAGGCACCGAGCCGCCGCGCGTCTACGGCCAAAAACCATCCCCATCACCCGCTCCCAACGAGTTTTGAGGCACGACGCACTATGACGATCCTCGCGCCATCGCTGCTCTCCGCGGACTTCGCGCGCATCGCCGAGCAAATCGCGGCCGTCGAGGCGGCCGGCGCGGAGTATTTGCATCTCGACGTAATGGACGGGTGCTTCGTACCGAACATCACCTGGGGCCCGAAAATCGTCGGCGACCTGCGCAAGCTCTCGCCCCTGGTTTTTGACGCGCACCTAATGATCGTCGAGCCGGAACGTTATGTAGACGACTTTCGCGCGGCCGGCTGCGACCGCATCACGTTCCATTTGGAAGCGACGCCCCACGCGCAGCGTCTCCTTTCGTACGTGCGCTCTACCGGCGCCAAGGCGGGGCTCGCAATCTGTCCGCAGACACCGGTCTCGATGCTGCAAGACGTTATAGACGATTGCGACACGGTGCTGGTTATGAGCGTGAACCCCGGCTTCTCGGGTCAGCATTTCATCGAGCGATCCTTCGCGAAAATACGCGAGGCGCGCGCGCTGATCGACCGGCGTAACCCGGCGTGCGTTCTCGAGGTGGACGGCGGCGTCGGCGAGGGTAACGCGCGCGAGCTCGTCGAGGCGGGCGCCAACGCGTTGGTCATGGGCAACGCTATTTTCGGCGCGGCCGATCCGGGGGCGCAGATTCGACGCATCCGCTCGCTGCTCGCGTGACCGAAGACGAGATCGTCGCGGCAATCCGCGCGATCGTCGAGTACGAGCCGGACGGATCTCGTCACCGGCGCAATAGCCGGGTGTACCTGGGCATCGGCGACGACGCGGCGCTCTGGCAGCCCTCGCGATCGCATCGCAGCGCGATCTCGACCGACATGCTCGTCGAAGGCGTGCACTTCACGCGCTCGACCATGTCGCTTGAAGATGCGGGCTGGCGCGCGATGGCGGCCAATCTCAGCGATTTGGCGGCGATGGGAGCTCGGCCGGTGCTCGCCACCGTCGCACTCGGCGTGCCGAGAGCGGCGGCGTTCGACGAATTGGTCTCGCTCTATCGAGGGCTGGCGGCCGCGGCGAAGCACGGGCGCGTTGACATCGTCGGAGGCGATCTCACCGCCGGCGACGTGCTGACGGTCGCTATCACGGTCGTGGGCGAGGTGCGCCGGTCCAATGCCCTAACGCGCAGCGGCGGCCGTCCCGGCGACGTGCTCGCCGTGACCGGCCCACTGGGAGCGGCTCGCGCCGGCCTCGCTGTGGCAAGTGCGCAGGCGAGCCTCGAGTCGCCGCTCGCCGACGCGGCGCTCGACGCGTTTCGGCGGCCGCAGGCGCGCCTAGCCGAGGGGAGGTTCCTCGGAGCCAATGCAGCGGTGCGCGCGATGATAGACTGCTCCGACGGACTGTCGACCGATCTCCATCGCCTCTGCGCGGCGAGCGGCTGCGGCGCCGAACTGGAAAGCGTTCCGGTTGCCGATGCGGCGGCGGCCGTTGCGCGCGAGCAAGGCGAGCAGGCTGAGCGCTTTGCGCTGGCGGGCGGCGAGGATTTCGAACTGCTGGTTGCCGTGCGAGAGCGGGCGTTTCCGCACGTCGCGGCCCGCTATGCGGCTCGCTTTGGGAAAGAACTCTTGCGGGTGGGGGTGCTGCGCAGCGAAGCCGGCGTCCTGTGGGGCGGCCAGGCGCTCGCGCGGACCGGCTGGGATCACTTTTCGGCGGGCTAGGCCCGGCGCGTTACCCGTTTAGAGCGCAGGCACTGCGTGCAGACGCGAGCGGTGCGGTGAACGCCGCGATCGTCAATTCGCACGGATTGAAGGTTCGGCAGCCAGCGACGCTTCGTCTTATTCATCGCGTGACTGACGTTATTGCCGGCCCTGGGCCCCTTGTCGCAGATCTCGCAGCGCTTCGCCATAGCCGGCAGATAGTACCATGCGCGCCCCCGCGACGGCAAGCGCGAAAAGTTGACTGCGGCAAGGATTCCCGCGACGCCTCCCAAAGACGGGCCGCCGTGGAGGTTCATCCGCGCATTGCAGTCGACGCCATGGGAGGCGACCACGCGCCCGAGGAGATCGTCGCCGGTGCCCTCCTCGCCGCGCAAGAGTTTACCGCCCAGATCATTCTGGTAGGCGACGAGTCGCGCATTCGCCCCTTGCTCCGCGGTCCGGGAGCCGACCGCGTCAAACTCGTGCACGCCCCCGAGGCCGTCGCGATGGACCTAACCCCCTCTGCAGCCGTGCGCTCGGCAGATCGCACCTCCCTTGGCGTGGCGGTGAATCTGGTCAAGCGGGGCGAGGCCGATGCCGTGGTCTCGGCCGGCAACAGCGGCGCCTTCCTGGCCATCGCACTCATCACGCTGCGCACCATCGACGGCATTTCCCGGCCGGCGATCGCGACGGTCTGGCCCGCGCTCAACGGCCCGACCGTGCTCCTAGACTCGGGCGCGAACGTGGACTGCCGGCCGGAGTGGCTCGTGCAGTTCGGCCTCATGGGATCTGCCTACGCGCGCGCGGTGCTCAACGTGGCCGAGCCGCGCGTCGGGGTGCTCTCGGTTGGCGAAGAACCCACGAAGGGAAACCAGCAAGTGCTCGAAGCCGCGCGTCTGCTCTCGTTGGCGCCGGTTCGCTTCATCGGCAACGTCGAAGGGCGGGATCTCTTCCACAACGTTGCCGACGTGATCGTGGCCGATGGGTTCGTCGGCAACGTCGTCCTCAAGACCGGCGAGGGGATGATTGCCGACCTCGCCCGGGTGATGCGCGACGCGCTACTCGGCGGGAGCGTGCTCACCAAAATCGGCACGGCAATGCTCGCTCCGGCGCTCAAGCGGCTGCGAAAGAAGTTCGATTACGAAACGTACGGCGGCGCGCCGCTGCTCGGCCTGCGCGGCAACTGCATCGTAACGCACGGCCGCTCGAGCCGCAACGCCATCAAGCACGCCGTGGGCGCGGCGGTGCAAGAAGTAGAACACGACGTCGTCGGTAAAATCTCGGAGCTGACCGCACCGTACCTCGCCGCCACGTAAGCGGCACGAGCGCCTCGAATGCTCGGCGTCTACGTTCACCTTCCGTTCTGCCCGTATCTCTGCCCGTACTGCGATTTTGCGAAGTGGCCGCTGCGCGCGTCGGCCGCGCGTCGTTACCTCGACGCGCTCGATGCCGAGATCTCGCGCGAGCCGCGCGCCGCGGCCGAGACGATCTACCTCGGCGGCGGCACGCCCAATGCCTACGATTGCGCGAGCCTCACGGGCCTACTGGCGCGCTTGCGCGAGAGGTTCGGCGACGTGCGCGAGCTCTCAGTAGAAGCTAACCCCGAGTTGGTGCGTGCCGGCGACTTCGTTCGTTATCGCGAGGCGGGCGTCACGCGGCTGTCCATCGGCGTGCAGTCCTTTGAGCCCAGCGAGATAGAGACGCTCGGCAGAAAGCACGCGCCCGAGCAGATCGCCGGCGTCGTCGGCCAAGCGCGCGTGGCCGGCATCGCTTCGATTTCGATAGACCTCATGTTTGCGGTGCCGGGGCAGACGCCCGCGAGCTGGCAGCGTTCGCTCGATCGAGCGATCTCGCTCGATGTGGATCACGTTTCGACCTACGGGTTGACCGTTGAAGAAGGGACGCCGTATGCGTGGTGGCGGGCGCGCGAGCCGGAGCGTTTCTTCGACGACGAGCGGGAAGCAGATCTCTACGCCCTGGCGATCGAGCGCTTGGGGGCGGCCGGCTACAAGCAGTATGAGATCAGCAACTTCGCGCGAGCCGGCCATCAGTGCGTCCACAACCTCAACTACTGGGCGAACGGCGAGTATGCCGGGATCGGCGTGGGCGCGGCATCCTATCGCGGCGGCGTGCGCTCGGTGCACACGCGTTTGCTCGATCGTTATCTCACCGCCGCGCTCGAAGGATTGCCGATTCCATCGGAGGAGGAGCGCCTGGAAGGGCGCAAGCGGGCGGGCGAGGCGTTAATGCTCGCTCTGCGCACGGCGCAAGGGGTTCGACTCGGCGACTTCAAACAGCGATATGGTATCGATCCGATTGAAGACTATGCGCCGGTCGTTGAGCGGTTTTCGGAAGCTGGTTTGCTCGAGCGTGTGGGCGATACGATGCGGTTGACGCAGCGAGGGCGATTCCTCGCAAACGATGTTTGCGGAGCGTTCGTAACATTCGAGTAACGGGAAGCGGTTTATCCGGAACGGTGCTGCGTACGGCGTTTATCGTCGTCTTCGGCGTGACCGGCTTCTTGCTGGGGCGCGAGGCGTATTTCAGCCTGCTCTCGCCGCATTTTGCCAACGAGGCGCTCCAACTCGCGTTCCTCATCCTTTCGCCGGCCGCCGGTGCAATCGCCGGCGCGCTGCTCGCGCCGCTGGCCCAAGCGCTGTTCGAGCGCCAACTGCAGCAGGCCGAGGGTGCGATGGAGCGCCTAACGCCGGCCGAGATTGCCGGCGGCGCCGTCGGGCTCATCGTAGGCTTGCTCATCGCGTTTTTGATCAAGAGCATTATCTTCGAGATGATCTCCGACGCCGGCCGTGCCGGCACGTACGTCGCAATCGTGCTCTATCTCATCGTCGCGATCTTTGCGGCGTACCTCGGGGCCCGCATCGGCGCGAAGATCCGCATCGTGCCGGTTCCCCGCGGCGGCACGACCGGCGCTTCCGACGGCGGCGCGAAGATCGTGGATACGTCGGCGATCGTGGACGGGCGTATCGCGGAGATCGTCGAGAGCGGGTTCCTCGAAGGCGTGCTGATCGTGCCGCGCTTCGTCGTGCGCGAGCTTCAGACGATCTCGGATTCGGTGGATCCGCTCAAACGGACGCGCGGGCGGCGCGGCTTCGACGTTCTCAGCCGCCTTCAGGAAATCACCAGCGTCGAAATCAGCGAACGCGACTACGGCGACATGGCGCCGGGCAACGTGGACGCGCGGCTCGTGCGACTAGCGCAAGAGCTCGGCGCGAAACTGGTTACGAACGACTACAACCTCAATCGCGTCGCGCACGTCGAAGGCGTCTCCGTGCTCAACGTCAACGAGTTGGCCAACGCGGTCAAGCCGGTCGTGCTGCCCGGCGAGGAATTGCATGTCGCCGTCATTCGTGAGGGCAAAGAGTTTCATCAAGGCATCGGCTATCTGGACGACGGCACGATGATCGTGGTCGAGCAGGGCCGCCGCCTCATCGGCGAGGAGACCGACGTCGTCGTCACGAGCGTACTGCAGACCGTCGCCGGGCGCATGATCTTCGCACGCCCGAAGCGAGAGGGCGTGGCGTCGTGAGGTGGGCGGCCGTGATCGTCGCGGCGGGGCGCGGCACGCGTTTGGGGCGTCCGAAACAGTTTCTCGAGCTGGCCGGGATTCCGATGGTCGGCTGGTCCATCGCCACGTTTGCGGCGATGGAAGAGATCGTGCAGATCGTCGTCGCGACCGAGCCTGAATCGGTGGAGCCGATGCGCGAACTCCTCGCCCGATTAGCGCCGGATTGCGCGGCTCGCGTCGTGCGGGGTGGTGCGTCCCGCCAGGAGAGCGTCTACGAAGGTTTGCGAGCCGTGCCCGACGAGTGCCAGGCCGCGCTCGTACACGACGGAGCGCGTCCGCTGGTTCGCGTCGAGGACGTGCTTGCTGGTATGAACGAGGTTCGCGCCGGGCGGGCCGCACTGCTCGCCGCACCGGTCGTCGACACGATCAAATCGGTGGATCCGCAATCGCGGCGCGTTCGCGCAACCATCGAGCGCAGTACGCTCTGGGCGGCGCAGACGCCGCAGTTCGCGCTGGCGGCCGAACTGCGAGCCGCGCACGAGCGCGCGCGTCGCGACGGCATCGACGCGACCGACGACGCAGCGCTGCTCGAAGCGATCGGCGTGGACGTGATCGCGATTCCCGCAACGGGCGAGAACTTCAAAGTGACGCTGCCCGCGGACGTCGCACGCGCCCGAGCGATTCTGCGCGAACGCGCGGCG
>Ga0265325_10001319_pt1 | contig 17563 bp, 19 predicted proteins | sample 41420metaG_FD_202090 | JGI IMG/M metagenome (GOLD analysis project Ga0265325, IMG submission 202090) | Rhizosphere microbial communities from Carex aquatilis grown in University of Washington, Seatle, WA, United States - 4-14-20 metaG | ecosystem: Host-associated > Plants > Roots > Rhizosphere...
ATCTCAGGATCATCGAGACGCCGGCGATGAACGCCTTCGCCAGCGGCGTCCGCAAGGGCCAGTACACCATCACGGTGACGCGCGGCCTGCTCAACTCGCTCAACGACAAGGAGCTCGAGTCGGTGCTCGCCCACGAGCTCACCCACATCGAGAACCGCGACGCCCAGCTCCTCGTCATCGCCGCCGTCTTCGTCGGCATCATCTCGCTGGTCGGCGACCTGCTCATCCAGATCCCGCGCGCCATGTTCTTCGGCACCCGTGGCGGCTACTACGGCGGCGGCTATGTCGGCGGTGGCGGCGGCTATAGCGGCGGCGGCTCGCGCTCGTCTTCGCGGAGTTCCTCGTCCAGCAAGGGCGGTGGCGGCGGCGCCGTCATCATCCTCATCCTGATCGCGGTCGCGGTCTTCCTCGTCGCCCGCCTGCTCGCAATCGCGCTGGATCTCGCCATGTCGCGCAAGCGCGAGTTCCTGGCCGATGCCGGCGCCGTCGAATTGACCAAGGACCCGGACGCGATGATCAGCGCGCTCCGCAAGATCTCTGGCCACTCCGAAATGCACGCGCCGCAGCAGATCCAGGAGATGTTCCTCGATCATCCGGCGCCGCGCGGCTTCGGCGGCTGGTTCGCCACCCATCCCTCGATCGACGCCCGCGTTGCCGCGCTGGTGAAGTTCGGCGGCGGCCGAGATCCCGGTCCGATTGCCGTCGCGCCGCCGACGCCGGCCGCGGCACCGCCAGCGCCCGACGCCGCGCCCGCATCTCCCCCCGCAGCCGGACCGTGGGGCGACGCCGCCCCGCCTTCAGCAGCGCCGCATCCCTGGGGCGAGCCGCAGCAATAGCCGCGCTGTTGCCGCTCCCCCGTTTGCCGCTAGATTGAGTCGCAACGACAGCGCGCCGCGATACCGGCGCCACGGGGAGGAACGAGTGCTCATCGGTAAGGCGGGACCGGCGAAGAGCGCCATCGCGACGGCGTCGGCAACGGCGATCGACGTGCGCGGCCGCGACCTTGTCGGCGACCTCATGGGGCGCCTGTCGTTTGGCGCCTACTTCTACCTGCTGGTCACGGGGCGCGAGCCGAGCGAGGACCAGCGCTACTTCCTCGATCTTTTGCTCGTGACCATCGCCGAGCACGGCCTGACTCCTTCCGCGGTGGCGAGCCGCATGACGCTGGCGGCCGCGCCGGATTCGATCCAGGGCGCGGTGGCTGCCGGTCTTCTCGGCGCCGGCCCGGTTATCCTTGGCAGCGCGGAGCCGAGCGCCGCGGTCATCGCCGAGATCGGGCGGCGCATCGCCGCCGGCACGGCCCGCGGCACCGCGGTCCGCGCGGTCGCCACCGAAATGCGCGCGCGCGGCGAGAAGATGCCGGGTTTCGGTCATCCGCTGCATAAGCCCGTCGACCCGCGCGCCGAGCGCATCCTGGCGCTCGCCGACGCGCGCAAGGTCGCCGGCGAGGCCGTCGCCATCGCCCGCGCGTTGGTGCCGGTTGTCGCCGAGGTCTGGGGTCGGCCGCTGCCGATGAATGTGTCGATGGCGATCGCCGCCGTGCTCATCGATCTCGACTTTCCGCCGGCGATGGCAAAGGCGGTGCCGATCCTCGCCCGCACCGCCGGACTGCTCGCCCATATCGCCGAGGAGCAGGCGCGGCCGATCGGCTTCATCATGGCGGCGGCGGCCGAGGAGGCGATCGCCTACGACGGGGAATCCGAGCCGTGACCGCGGCGCTGCGGCTGGTCGATCCCGAGGTCGAGACGCGCCCATGGCCTGAACAGGCGGCCGTCGACGACCCGCAGTATCGCCGCCAGGTCGCGCACCTGCTTGCCGATTCGCGCTTCTACCGCGCCAAGCTGACCGCCGCCGGCCTCGCCACCGCCGGGGCCGTCGGCGGGCTCGCCGACATCGCCGCGCTGCCCTTCACGGAAAAGGACGAGCTCCGCGCCACGCGCACGGCGGACGAGCCGGTCGGCACGCATCTGATCCCGCCGCTGTCGGAGATCGCCCGCGTCTTCTCGACCAGCGGCACCACCGGTACGCCGAGCTACGTGCCGCTGACCCGCGAGGACCTCGCCGACTGGGTGGCGGTTTCGCGCCGCAGCTATGGCGCCTCCGGCGTCAGCGCCGGCAACCGCCTCATTTCGACTTACGGCGCCGGACCGTTCGTCGCCGGCGTGACGCTGGACACCTTCAACGCCATCGGCGTCACCCACATTCCCGTCGGCAGCGCCGCCACCGACCGCCTGGTCGCGGCGGTGCGCCTGCTGCATGCCGACACCGTCGCGCTGACGCCGTCCTACGCTCTGCACATCGCCGAATGGTGCGCCGAGCGCGGCATCGATCTGCGCGCCGAGAATGTCGAGCGGCTGCTGGTCGCGGGCGAGCCCGGCGGCGGCGAGCCCGCCACCCGCGCGCGGCTGGAGGCAGCCTGGGGCGCCGACGTCACCGAGGCGATGGGCATTGGCGACATCTGCGTCTCGCTCTGGGGCGAGTGCCAGGAGAAGCACGGCATGCACTTCTCCGGCCGCGGCTTCGTCCATTTCGAACTGATCGATCCCGACACCGGCAAGCCGGTCGAGATGAAGGACGGTGCCGAGGGCGAACTCGTCTACACCCACCTTCGCCACCGCGCCGCGCCGCTGCTCCGCTTCCGGAGCCGCGACCACGTCGTCGTGTGGACCTCGCCCTGCGCCTGCGGCCGCACCGCGCCGCGCGTCCGCTGCATCGGCCGCACCGACGACATGCTGATCGTGCGCGGCGTCAACGTCTTCCCGACGGCGCTCCGCCAGATCGTCAACGAGTTCAGCCCCTCGGTGAGCGGTGCCATCGCCGTGCGGCCGCGCCTCAAGGGTTTCCGCCAGGACCCGCCGCTGCCGGTCGCGGTCGAGGTGCGCGAAGGCGGCAGCGTCGATAACCCAGCGTTGGCCGAGCGCATCCGCGCCCGCGTGCGCGAGGCGCTGACCGTGGCGACGGAAATCGCGCTGGTGCCGTACGCCAGCCTGCCGCGCTCCACCTACAAGTCGCACCTGGTCGACTGGTCGCGGGCGGCGCCCGCGGTCGAATGACGGCGGAGCGGCCGGCTCAGACGTTAACGAACGGCTGATCCTTCACGTACTCGCGGAAGCCGGCGAGCGCCTCGTTGACCTTCGGCCAGCTCTGGAGCTTGCCGACCTCGTTCAGCCACCGCTGAATGTTCGGATAGGCCTTGAACTCGTCGCGGGTGACCATGCCGCAGGTGATGAGGGCGTAGCCGAAGATGTCGGCGAGCGAGAGCTGGTCGCCGACCAGATACTTCCGGTTCTTGCCGAGCCAGTGATCGTTGAGCACCTTCAGCCACTTCTGCGTGTTGGCCTTGCCCCACTCAATCGTCTTCACCTGCGCCTCGTCGCTTGGTCGCTTGTGGTGCGGATAGATCTGCGGATAGACGACGTTGTAGGCGTAGTCGCGATAGAAGCCGGTGTTGAACCAGTCCATCAGCTCGTTGACCTTGGCCCGCTCTTTCAGCCCCTTCGGATAGAGCGGCAGGCTGAACTTGTCGGCGAGATACTTCATGATCGCCGAGCTTTCGGTGAGCACGAAGCCATCGTCGACCAGCGTCGGCACCAGGCCGTTCGGATTGAGCGCGACGTACGGCTCGCTGGTGTGCTCGCCCTTGTAGAAATCGAGCGCCACTTCCTCGACCGGCAGATTGTATTCCCCGATCATCGCCCGGATCGGACGGCTCGTGTTGGAAACGAGCAGCACGTAAAGCTTCATGGCCATGGATATTTCCTCCCACTCCGGCTGGCGGCGAGCCCGTCTCCCTGAACCTGCCGCGATCCCATAACACCCGCAGACCGCGGGTTATTCGCTTGCCTCAGGCGCGCTCCTTGGTCTTGCGCGCCTTGGTCTTGGCGCCGCTCGCCTGTACGTTCTTGCCGAGCACGCGGGCCTTCTCGCCCTTCGCCTTGGCCTTCGCATAAGGATCGCGCGGCGAGCGGTCCTTGGACAGCGACCCCCGGTCTTCGCGGATCATCTGCTCGATGGCGTCGGCGAGATGCTCCTCCTTGATGTTGTAGTCGCCCTTGGCGAGGCGAATGTGATGCGCGGCGAGCAGCACCTCGGCGTGCGTCCTGCCGGCCGGCGGCTCGAAACGGAACGACGCCAGCTCGAACAGCTGACCGAGCGGATCGCGGAAATAGATCGAATCCATGAAACCGCGGTCCTTCGGCCCGCTGTTGGCGATGCCCCGTTCCTTGAGCCGTTCCACTCCCTGAAGGAAGGTGGCGCGGCTGACGTTGAAGGCGATGTGATGGACATCGCCGATCTCGACCGGATTGGGCGTCGGGTCCGGGATGCGCGATTCGTTGGTGAAGACGGTGATCAGCCGCCCGTCGCCGGGGTCGAAGTAGAGGTGGCTCTCCTCGGGCACGTCGAGGTTCGGCTGGTCGAACACGAACGGCATGCCGAGCACGCCTTCCCAGAAATCGATGGTCGACTGCCGGTCGGCGCCGACCAGCGTGATGTGATGAACGCCCTGGGTCTGAAGTTTACGCAACGGAAGGCTCCCGGATTGGCTGGGCACCAATCTAGAACAAGCGCCGCCTCTCGCCCAGTCTCTCTTGGCGCCCAGTCTCTGGCGTCTAGTCCATGCGGAGGACGTAGATCAGCGCGCCGACGGCCACGAAGGCATGGACCACGAACCCCGGCAGCGCAGCGGTGAAAGTGAACGCCCCCGCCCCCGCCGACCACAGATCCGCAATGAAGCCGATCGTGTGCGTCGCCACGTCGGCCCATAAGACGGCCGCAAGTGTCGGCGAGGATGGCTGGTTGCGCGCCAGAAAATTCAAGACCGCCAGCCCCAGCAGCGTCGAGCCGATGATGCGGAACAGCCCATCGATGCCGACCGAATCGGGAATGCCGAAAAACTGCGCAGCCAATGACGGCGCGAGAAACATCAGCGCACCGAACAGCAGCGCCAGGATCGCGGTAATGAGAAGGAACAGGCTGCGTTTCATGGGATCTCCCTCCTGATAGGGCCGGTCGTCGAGATGAAACCCCGAGCGGTCACGATCCTCGTCCGGCCGATGCCGCTCGACGCCCCCGGTGACCAGCGCGACCTTGGTCTCCCCAACCGCGGCCGGTATACTCTGCGCGCCGTTCCGCAACGCTCGGCTCTCAAGTCGACTGGTATCGCTTTCAATTTGAAAGTGACGAGTTTCGGATTACAAGTCAAGCCATGCCCCGCATCGCCAAACGCCAGTACGATCAGTTCTGCCCGCTCGCTTCCGCCCTCGATATCGTCGGCGAGCGCTGGGCACTGCTCGTCGTGCGCGAGCTGCTGCTCGGCCCCAAGCGCTTCGTCGATCTCGAGGCCGGCCTGCCGGGCATCGGCACCAACACGCTGACCACGCGCCTCGACAGCCTCGAGGCCGCCGGCGTCATCGCCCGCCGCAAACTGCCGCCGCCGGCCGCTGTGACCGTGTACGACCTGACGGCGTGGGGGCGCAGCCTGGAGCCTATCCTCTATTCAATCGCCCGCTGGGCAGCCCCGACGCTGGGCAAGAGCCAATTCCGCTACGGCCTTCGCGCTACCTGGCTGGGCGTCGCCCTCAACGCCTATTTCCGTCGCGAGGCGGTCGCCGACCTGACCGCCGTGGTGGAGCTGGTGATGCCGAGCGGCACGCTTGCCCTCGATTTTCGCCGCGGCAAACTCCGCGTCAGCGAGGGCTCTGCCGAAGCTCCGGCGCTGCGCATCACGGCGAGCGAGAACGATCTCCTCGCCCTGTTCGGCGTTCCGGCACCGGGTGCCAAGCGCCGCAAGCCGCGCATCGCCATCGACGGCGACGCAGCCCTCGTCGAGCGGTTGGCCGCCGCCTTTCCGCTGGCCGGCGCCCTCGCGGCCTAGAGCATCCCGGCGCGAAAGCCGGCGTGCCGGTCGATGATCTTGCCCGAAGCCATGAACACGCCGTCGCCGGTGTAGTGCAGCGTCTCGGGATATTTTGGCCGTGCTGCGACGTGAGCCTTCACGACTTCCCAGATGAAGAAGTTGTACTTCGCGATCAGCCGCCCGTCGTAAAGCCGGCACTCGAGATTGGCGTGGCACTCGCCGATCAGCGGCGCGTTTACCTTCGTCGCCTCGACGGCGGTCAATCCGAACTTCGCGAACTTGTCGATCGCGCCGCCGGTCGTGTTGCCGATGCCGACCACCGCATCCGTCAGCTTCGTCGTCGGCACGTTGATGACACACTCCTTCGCACGGCGGATGAGCTCGAAGGAATGGTTGGCGCTGGAGATGACGCAGCCGACGAGCGCGGGCGTGAACTCCATGACCGTGTGCCAGCCCATGGTCATGATGTTGCGCTCGCCCTTCCACGCCGACGAGACGAGCACAATCGGCCCGGGCTCGAGCAGGCGGCGCACCTTGGCCGTGTCGAGATCGATCTTCTTGAAACGCGCCATTGGCACCTCCGCGCTGGCCCCGTCGAACTTAACCCCGCCAACCAATACCCGCTTGTCGAACCGGCCCTAATCATCGACACTCGACTGACCGCGTCGTGCCGGCTGCGGGGCCGGCAAGCGTGGCAACTGCAATCTGAAAGGTGCAAGGGCGATTTCGAGGATGGCGCGGTTCGGGCGCGCCTGAAGGGGGAATGCGAAGAATGTCGCTTCATGCTCGCGCGGCGCTGGCCGCGCTGCCGCTCGTTGTCGCCCTGACCTACGGGGCCGGAACTGCCCACGCCGACGACTCCTGCTTCTTCAGCAAAGCCGATGTGATGGGCGAGCTCGTGCCGCAGGCGGCGGAGACCGCATGGCTGACGGGCGATTCGGCGGAGAAGGCCTCCAAGGCGCTGCCCGGCGATTTCGCCAACGCGACGTCACCTGTGATTGAGCTTGTCGGCCTCGTCAATTCGCAGGGCGGCGTCTTCGCGCTCGGTTTCGATCAGAGCGGCTGTGCCTTCGTCGGCGATGACCTGACGCTGGACGCCTTCAACACCGCGCTGAAAGCCGGCGGGCATGACCCGCTTGCGCCGCCACCGAAGCGGCCAATGCAGGCCTGACCGCAGGCGCTTGAGGACGGCAGCGCCGTCGCCGGATGTTCACCTTCCGACCGAGGCTTGGCGCGGAACTCAACGAGCATCGGCGGCGTTACCCGTGCCGTCCGAAGTGGGGACGAGTGCGCCCGGTCGCGTTGCACGCCCCTTGTAACCCGCCTACCATCGCATCCTCTTCCCGGCATTGCTTTCGGCATTCCCAAACGACATCGGAGGTTCGCCCATGCGGCTTTCAGCGACACTGCGGACGGCAGCTCTCGCCGCCTTTGCCTTGGCGGCTGCTGACGCCACGGCCTATGCCGGAAGCGGCACGATCTCGATCAAGATCGTCGAAGCCGGCCTGTTCATCGGCGGCTCCGCGGGCAGCGGCACGCTCACTTACGGCGATAAAAGCTATGCGCTTTCCATCGGCGGCATCAGCGCCGGACTCGTTGCCGGCGCCGCCGAAGTCACCTTCTCCGGCACCGCCAACAATCTGAGTTCGGTGGACGACATCGCCGGTATCTATGCGGCGGCCGGCGCCGGCGTCGCCGCCGACCGTGGCAAGGGCGTCATCGCGCTGACCAACCCTAAGGGCGTCCTGCTCGAACTGTCTGGGAAGCAGCGCGGCCTGATGCTGAATGTCGATCTGAGCGGGATGGCGATTTCGCTGAAGTAGCCGCCCGCCCGGCGCCCTCGGTCGACAATCGCAATGCGTCTCTGCTCGACGGGCTGGAGGCCGCCGGCATCAGCTGACTGCCAGCGCCACGGCAGGTAATCCGTCATCGACGGGATGGGATCGATCCAGTCACGGCGCAGGAAATAATGACTATGCCCTTGAGGCCCGCCCTCTGAGCTGCCCTAGTTTCCGATGGCCTTGGCGGCGTTCCGCTTGTGCGCGACCAGCGCGGCCAGCCGTCGATCGCGCCACCGCTGGCGGGCAGGCAATTCGCCGGCGGGATGACGCGCGCGCAACTCCGCCTCGACCTCGGCGAGCTTCTTCTCCGTCAGGCCAACCGGTTTCGTCATGGTAGACGCGATCGTTATCAAGGTAGGCCCATAGCGCTCGACATAGTCGCGGATGCCCGCGGGCGCGTTGAGGTCGATCGTCTCGTACGGTCCCATGAATGACCAGCGCAGCGCCAGGCCATCGCGAATACCGGCGTCCACGGCATCCGCCGTGGCATAGCCTTCGTTGACCAGGCGGAACGCCTCATTGAGCACCGCGGTCTGCAGCCGGTTCATCAGGAAGCCGTCGATCTCGCGACGCATAGGGATCGGCACCTGACCAATCGACCGGATGAGATCCACCGTATCATTCAGCGTCCGCTCGCTCGTCCACGGCGCGGGCACGACCTCGCAGGCGGGCACCAGGAACGGCGGGTTGATCGGATGAACGACGATCGTGCGTTGGCGGCCGGTACAGTCGGCCGTGAACGTCGATGGCAACAGCGCGGACGTCGAACTCGCGACAATGGCGTCCGGCGCGGCGATCTTCGTGACCGCACGGAACACCGCGATCTTGTCCTCGATACGTTCCGGCGTGCTCTCCTGCACGTAGCTCGCGCCATCGAGCGCGGCCGCCATGCTGGTACAGGCGACGAGCCGGCCGACAACCTCCTGCTTGGTCCACCCCCCAAGGAGATCGTTGGCCGCCAAATCGTCGAGGATCGGCTCGATATAGCCGACCGCGTTGTCCACGGCCGCGGGATTGGCATCCCATAGTCGGGCCTCGAAACCCGCCCGCGCGAAGCAGATCGCCCATGCCCGCCCGATGAAGCCCGTACCGATGATCGCGACCTTCTTCATGTCCCTCCTCCTCACCTGACGACAAAGCCGCACTCTCGCTCCCGACCAGCGCCATGATCGAGGCGATGTTCACTATCGAGCCGCCGCCGTGCGCCGAGCCTACCGGTACAAATCCTCCCGCGTCGGCGGCATGCCCGATGCGCCCTTCCCACGGTGCTTGCTCGCCACCGTCTGGTAGATGCGCAGGCTGCCGTCGGCGAAGGCGAACGATACGCCCGCGAGATAGGCGATCCAGACGCGATATTTTTCGCGGCCGACCAGCGCCACTGCTCGTGCCTCATTGGCGACCAGGCGCTGGTGCCACAGCCGGCAGGTCCGCGCGTAATGCTCGCGCCAGCCCTCCACGTCGTGGATCTCGAAACCTGCCGCCTCCAGCGCCTCCAGCGAATGGCCGATGTGATCGAGCTCGGAGCCGGGGAACACGTACTTCAGAATCAGCCGCCGCTCCGGCCCGATGCGCCGGAAGCTGCGCCGGTTCGCTTTCGCCTGCCGCGTGATGCCGTGGTTGAGCAGCAGGCCGCGGTCGCGGAGGAGGGCATTCAGCTTGGCGAAGTACGCCGGGTAATTGGCGATGCCGACGTGCTCGTACATGCCGATCGAGGCGATCTTGTCGAAGGTGCCGTCAAGCGCTTCGTAGCTCTTCAGCTCGACGGTCACCCGGCCCTCCAGTCCGAGGGCCCTCACCTTTTCCTGCGTGAACGTGAACTGCTCCGGCGACAGCGTCACCCCGTGAGCGGTGACGCCGTAGTTCCGCGCCGCGTGGCAGAGGAGGCCGCCCCACCCGGAGCCGATGTCGAGGAAGCGCTCGCCTGGCTGCAGCCGGAGCTTCCGGCAGATCATGTCGAGCTTGTCGCGCTGGGCGGTTTCCAGCGTGTTCGACCAGTCGGTGAAGTAGGCACACGAGTACTGCATTTCGGGGTCGAGAAAGAGGCCGTAGAAATCGTTCCCGAGGTCGTAGTGGAACCGTATGAAGTCGGCCTCCGACCCCGCCCTGGCAGCCGCTGCCGGCGCGCCCACGGCCGATGCCCGGGCGAAGACCAGCGGCCAGCCCCGCCGGATCAGGTAACCGATTGAAAGGTCGCGGCGCTTGATCTTGATCCGCTTGGCGCGGGCCGCCCCGATGAAGGTCATCATGTCGGCGCCGGCGATGTCGATTCCGCCGGTAGCGTATTGGCGAAAGAGGGTTTCCAGACTCGGCCGCCGGATGATGGCACCGATCGTTGCGGGACTTCCTATTGTTATCTGCAGGTCGGGGCTGGCGTTTGCGCCGAGCGGGATCACGGAACCGTCCCACAGCCTCACCGAAAACGGGGTGTCCAGCTTCTCCCCGATATGGCGGAGAATGTCCCTTGCCGCGTCCCTCAGCCTCACCTCTGCGGCCATTCCGGATCGCCCGAACCAGCGGGCGCCACTAGCAGAAATAGCACCCCTTCGCCCAGCTGGCCGATATCTGCACGTCGGCGACACCGCGTCAAAGGCAGCACCCCCGCGCTCGTGGCGCAGCCGCGTCTCGTCGCGCAAATACCCGCGAACCCGCGGTGTTCGGCCGTCTCTTCTCGCTGGGAAAATTGGAGCGGGCGAAGGGATTCGAACCCTCGACCCCCAACCTTGGCAAGCGGGAAATTGCCAGTCCACGTACAGCACTGAGGCGCGGGCTCGCGCTATTGCGCACATGGTGCGATAGGAATTAATTCAGGACAATCGCTATAAGTAGCGGTGCGCGGGCTTTGGCCCGCGGGACAGGTACCCTCAAACCCAGGCGGGCTGTCCTTCTGGCGTCCGGAACGTTCCAGGCAGGACGGACGTTGCCGTTCATCACTTCCAACACCTAGGAGAACGCCATGAGCGCCAACAACAACAACGGCAAGATCGCCGACGTAGAGACCGAAAAGCTGAAACACCCCATCATCAATTCTGATCGGGCCACGGCTGTCACAGAAGATGGCAAGGCCGCAACGGCTAAGGGCAAGAGCCCGGCCGATGCTGCCCAAAATGCGGCCGACAAGGCGCAGCGGAAATAGTAACCGCCATCTCTACAGGACGCGTCCGCTTACCAAGCGGGCGCGTTTTGTCTTGATGGTCTTTTGCATCCCCGCTCGCTGCTGCAAACCCGCGAACGGTCGCGTGATTTTCTGGCTCGCCATAGCCCCCAATGCTGAGATCGTTCTCAGCCGCGGGATATGGGCGACTGGCACACTGGCATAGCGGCGGACGAGGCAATATGACTTGCCAATGGCCGACTCCACCAGCAATCGCCGGCTTGCAGCAATTCTTGCAGCCGATGTGGCCGGATACAGCAGGCTCATGGGCGTCGACGAGGACGGCACTCTTGCCCGTCTGACCGCTCATCGCCGTGAGCTCTTCGACCCAGTCATCGCGAAGTACCGCGGACGCATCGTCAAGACCACCGGCGACGGACTGCTTGCCGAATTCGCGAGCGTGGTTGACGCGGTCCGCTGCGCTGCGGAAGTCCAAGCCGGAATGAGAGAGCGCAATGTCGGGGCGCCGGCGGACCGCCGGCTCGATTTTCGTATCGGCATCAACGTCGGCGATATCGTTCAGCAGGACGGCGACATCTTTGGCGATGGTGTCAACATCGCCGCCCGGCTTGAAAACATCGCAGAAACTGGCGGCATCTGCGTGTCAGCAAGAGTGCAAGAAGATGCGGTCGGGAAAAGTGGCCTCGTTTTTGAGGATCTCGGCGAGCAGACACTGAAAAACATAGCTCGTCCGATCCGGGCGTACCGCGTGCTCCCTCTTGGCGAAAGCAGGGCACACACCGGATCGGCGGAAGTCGCTCTCCCGCTGCCCGACAAGCCTTCGATTGCGGTTCTGCCGTTCCTGAATATGAGCGGCGACCCGGAGCAAGAATATTTCTCGGACGGGTTGAGCGAGGACATCATTACCGCGCTGTCCAAGCTGCGTGGCTTCTTCGTGATTTCGCGGAATTCAACATTTGCCTACAAAGGCAAAGCTCCGGATGTGCGGCAAGTGGCACGCGAACTCGGCGTCCGTTATGTGCTGGAAGGAAGCGTGCGCAGGGCGGGAGATCGGCTGCGTATCACCGGACAATTGATCGAGGCTGCTTCCGGCGCTCACGTCTGGGCCGAACGCTATGACCGTGCTGTCGCAGATCTCTTTGCCGTTCAGGACGAGATTACGCAGAACGTCGTCGCCGCGATCGAGCCGCAGGTATATGCCGCCGAGAATATTCGCTTGCAGACGAAAGCCCCAGATAGCCTTGATGCTTGGGGCTACGTCATCAGGGCGATGCCGCACATCTGGACGTGGGGATCGCCCCAGGACATCGACATAGCAAACGAGCTCCTGCAGAAAGCGGTTGCTCTCGATCCAAACTACGCCCGAGCCCACAGTCTGCTGTCGTGGGTCTATACTGCGCGCGCCCATCTCGGATCGGAGAACGCCGAGCGCGAATTGGAGATCGGCCTAGCTCTGGCGCACAAGGCGATCGAAAATGACTCGGAGGACCCATGGGCACACTTGGCGGCCGGTTATGTCCATATGGTCAGCCGCCGCTTCCGCCCTGCGGTGGACGAAACGGGCGAAGCTATAAGCCGCAACGCCAGCTTCGCCATGGCCCACATGCTGCGGGCATCGACCTATGCCTACGGTGGTCTCGCTGACGAAGGCCTCGAAGAAATCACGATTGCATCGCGACTTAGTCCTCGCGATCACGCGCAGGCGGCAAATCTGTCTGTAACTGGCCTCTGCGAATTCATGCGGGGCCGCTACACAGAAGCCGTCGATTTCGAGCGACGCGCCGTGCAATTGCGTCCTCACTTTGGCACCGCCTGGCGCACTATGGCTGCCGCGGCGGGGATGCTTGGCGATGAGTTTGTGAGCCGACAGGCGGCTGCGGAGGTGCGCCGACTGCAGCCGAGCGCCACGCTGGACTGGGTCGAGAAGCACCACCCGATCGTGCGGCCCGAGGATCGAGCCCGCTATATCGACGGCTTACGTCGGGCTGGGTTGACGTAGCTTGCGCTCAACCCAGACCGCGGCCTGCCTCATCGGGTTGGACGCTCACCTTGGTGGTGACCGGGTGGTGACCGAAGCCTCGCGGCGTCCTTAGCCGCCACTAGGCTTTACCCGCCAACCACCTGTTTTCAAATGGATAAATTGGAGCGGGCGAAGGGATTCGAACCCTCGACCCCAACCTTGGCAAGGTTGTGCTCTACCCCTGAGCTACACCCGCTCGCTCCGGCCGAACGGGAAACCTACCCGTAACCGACGCCGCGCTTATATCTCCGCCGCCGTCCGGATGGCAACCCGAAGCCGTGCCGCCCTGCCGGAATTGTGAAAACCGCCTTGCCGCTCCATATTCCACGGCGAACCAAGGGCGGAAGCGCCCTTACGCGACGCACGTGCGTCAGGAAGATTTGCCATGAGCATGACTATGCCGTCCGCCACCGCAGCGCCCGCCAAGGGCGCCGAGCTGGTCAAGGACACAACCACGCAGGCTTTCGCCAAGGACGTCTTGGACGAATCGCGCCGCCAGCCGGTGCTGGTCGATTTCTGGGCGCCCTGGTGCGGCCCTTGCCGCACGCTGTCGCCGATCATCGAGAAGGCGGTCAAGGCCGCCAACGGCGCCGTCCGCCTGGTCAAGATGAACATCGACGACCATCCCTCGATCGCCGGTCAGCTCGGCATCCAGTCGATCCCCGCCGTCATCGCTTTCGCCAACGGCCAGCCGGTCGACGGCTTCGTCGGCGCACTGCCGGAGAGCCAGGTCAAGGCTTTCATCGAGCGCGTCACCGGCCCGGCCGCGGCGACTGACGCCGCACTGCTGGTCGAGGAAGGCAACCGCCTGCTGGCCGAGAACGACGCAGCCGGCGCCGCTGAGCACTTCGCCGCCGCGCTTGCCGCCGATCCGGTGTCGCTGCCGGCGCTCACCGGGCTGGCCTCATGCCATCTCGCCGCCGGCAACTTCGACGCTGCCCGACAGACCTTGGCCGCGGTCCCGCCAGCGGCGGCGAACGATCCGGCAGTTGCCGCGATCCGCGCCAAGATCGACCTTGCCGCCGAGACCGCCAAGCTTACCGCTGCCCTCGGCGACCCGGCCGCGCTCGAGCGCCGCATCGCCGACAACCCCGCCGACTTTGACGCGCGCTTCGATCTCGCCATGATCGAGAACGGCCGCGGCAATCGCCAGGCGGCTGCCGACCAGCTCCTTGAAATATTCCGCCGCAACCGTAGTTGGCAGGAAGAAAAGGCGCGCAAGCAGCTCGTCCGTTTCTTCGAGGCCTGGGGCCCGATGGACGAGGCGACGTTATCGGCGCGCCGCCGCCTGTCGTCGATGCTATTCTCCTGAAGGTGCGGCGAAGCAGGGCGTCAACCCGCGAGGATCAATGAAAGCCGGCAACTGCATCTACGGCTGCGCCAGCGACATGCCGTCGGTCATTCCGGTCTTTCCGTTGCCGGAGGCGCTGCTTCTGCCGCGCGCCGACATGCCGCTCAACGTCTTCGAGCCACGCTATCTCGCGATGATCGACGCCGCCGTCGCCTCCAACCGCATCGTCGGCATGGTGCAGATCGACGAAGCCGCGCCCGCCCGCCCCTGTGGTCCAGAACTGCGTCAGGTCGGCTGCGCCGGCCGCATCGTCTCCTTCGCCGAGACCGGCGACGGCCGCTACATGATCACGCTGACCGGCATTGCCCGCTTCCGCATTCTCGACGAATTGCCGTTTGAGACGCCCTATCGCCGCTGCCACGTCACCGCCGAGCCGTTCGCCTGCGACTTCCGCACCGCGACGCCGCCGATCGACCGCACGGCGGTGCTCCGCGTCTTCTGCAATTACCTGAAGTCGCAGCATCTGGAAGCCGACTGGGAGGCTGTCGGCCGCGCCTCGGACGAGGCGCTGGTCAATGCGCTGGCGATGATGGCGCCGTTCGGCCCCGCCGAGAAACAGGCGCTGCTGGAGGCGCCCGATCTCACGGCGCGCGCCGAGGTGCTGGTCGCAATTGCCAGCATGGCACTCGCCGCCGCCCCGGCCGGCAAGACGCTGCAGTGAGCGACGGCGAGGCGACAACGGCGGCGCGGCCGCCGCGCGCCGCCGCCACCGTCGATCCAAGGCTGCTCGAGATCCTCGTCTGTCCGCTGACCAAGACGACCCTGGAATACGACGCCGTCCGCCAGGAGCTGGTCAGCCGCGCCGCCAAGCTCGCCTACCCGATTCGCGATGGCATCCCCGTGATGCTGCCCGACGAGGCGCGGCCGCTCGGCTGACCCCGGCGTCTCAGCCGAAGAAGGTGTAGCGGAGCAGCGCAATCGTCGCCGCGGCCCACACCAGGAAAATACCGGCGCCGATCGGCGATCCCCACCCGTACCAGGACATCGCCGCGTTGGCGTAGCGCCACTCCTGGTCTTCAGTCCGCGCCGGCATGCTCTGCGTGCTCATAGTTCTTCTCCTGTGCAGTGCTTATGTTGATGATTGACTTATCAATCAAGTATCTTAGTATCTAAGATAATGTCGATGGACAGGCAAGCGAAAAGTCGCCCGTCCCGGGCAAGCCTGATCGCGGCGCTCAACCGCGCCGCCCGCGAGGCGAGCGGTCTTGGCGCGGTTTTCGGCGAGGCCGTGGCGCGCCGCATGGGCGTCGATCCGACGGCGCTGGAGTGCCTCGGCGCCATAGCCGATCGCGACGACATGACCGCCGGGGCGCTCGCCGAGGCCATGGGACTGACTACCGGCGCGGTCACCGGGGTCGTCGATCGGCTGGAGAAGGCGGGGCTGGCGCGCCGCGTGCGCGATGGCGAGGACCGGCGCAAGGTGTTCGTGCGCGCCACGCCAAAGGCCCTCGCCCGCGCCAACGCCTACTATGGCCCGCTCGGCCGTGCCGTCGATGCGCTGGCCGCCAGCTATAACGACAAGGAGATCGCCCTCCTCGCCGACTATTTCGCCCGCTCGCGCGATACCGTGCTGGCCGAGATCGCGAAGCTGAACGGAAGCAGGGCCTAGATTGCCTCGCCGCGGAGCAGGCGCGGCGCGCTCCTGCCGTCGCCGGACGCCTCCCCGATGAACATCCGCTTGAGGCCCGGGAGCCGGTCGACCAGCCCGAGCCCGATGTCGCGCACGAGCCTCAGCGCCGCGTTGTCGTTGGCGAACAGCGCGTTCAGCGCGTCGGTCATCAGCGCCATCTCCTGCGTATCGTAGCGCCGCCAGCGCTCGTACCGCGCGAGCACGTTCACGCTGCCGATGTCGAGACCAAGCCGGTGCGCCTCGACGATCGTCTCCGCGAGCGCGGCGACGTCGCGATAGCCGAGGTTGAGCCCCTGGCCGGCGATCGGATGGATAGTGTGGGCGGCGTCGCCGGCGAGCGCAAAGCGCGGCGCGACGAACGCGCGCGCGACTGCCACGGTTAGGGGAAACGCCAACGGCTTTCCGGCGATGCTGACGGCGCCGAGATGGCGGCCGAAACGACGCTCGAGCTCGGCGGCAAGCACGATCGCGTCGCCCGATATCAGCCGCTGAGCAACCTCATCCGGCTCCGTCCACACCAGCGACGAGCGGTGGTGGCCTTCCGCACCATCGATGAGCGGCAGGATCGCGAACGGCCCGCCGGGCAGGAAGTGCTCCTCTGCCCGCCCGTTGTGCGGGCGCTCGTGGGTGACCGTGGCGACGATACCGGTCTGCTCGTAGCTCCGCCCGACCGTGCCGATGCCGGCCAGCGCGCGCAGGCGCGAGCGCACGCCGTCCGCGGCGACCAGCAGCCGCGCCTGGATGCGGGGCCCCCGGCCCAGCGTCGCGGTAACGGCGGCGTCGCCGGCGGCAAAGTCCGTGACGACGTCCGGCGCGATCGTGACGACGCCTGCAGCCGCGGTCGCCCTGCGGAGCGCCGTCACCACGACGCCATCGGCAACTACATGAGCGGATGGTCCGTCCTCCGTAGTTTCGGTGGCGAACGTCAGGAACACCGGCCGCACGACGTCGCGCACGCGGCTGTCGGTGACGATCATCTCGGTGACGGGTTGCGCGAACGGCGCGATCTCGTCCCAGACACCGAGCGCCGAGAGCATCCGCCGCCCGCCGGCGACGATTGTCGAGGCGCGGCCTTCGCGCGTCGCGGCATCCGGCGGCACTGCATCGACCACCGTCACGCCGAGCGAGGGCGCGGCGCGGCGAAGCGCCAATGCCAACGCCAAGCCAACCTGTCCGCCGCCGGCGATGAGAACATCGGAGTCCATATGGCTTATCCTATCAGAAAGGAGCCGATGCTATGACGCGCCCGCCATGATCGACGCCATCGAAACCCTGATCGCCACGCTCGACCTTGAGCCGCTGGAGGAGAACCTCTATCGCGGCCGTTCGCCTCAGGTCGGCTGGCAGCGCGTCTTCGGCGGCCAGGTCATCGGCCAGGCCCTGGTAGCGGCCGGGCGCACCGTCGAGGGCCGCGCCGCCCATTCGCTTCACGGCTACTTCATGCGCGAGGGCGATCCCTCGGTGCCGATCATTTACGAGGTCGACCGCATCCGCGACGGCAAGAGCTTCGCCACCCGGCGCGTCGTCGCGATCCAGCACGGCCTCGCCATCTTCTCGATGAGCGCCTCCTTCCAAGTCGCCGAGAGCGGCCTCGATCACCAGATCGAAATGCCGAAGGCGCCGCCACCTGAGGAGCTGCCGAGCGAGGCCGACGTCCAGGCCGCCTATCTTCACGTTGCCCCCGAAGGCGTGCGCCTCTACTGGGAGCGGCCGCGGCCGATCGAGCTTCGCCCGGTCGATCTCCGCCACTTT
>Ga0265325_10001320_pt1 | contig 17549 bp, 18 predicted proteins | sample 41420metaG_FD_202090 | JGI IMG/M metagenome (GOLD analysis project Ga0265325, IMG submission 202090) | Rhizosphere microbial communities from Carex aquatilis grown in University of Washington, Seatle, WA, United States - 4-14-20 metaG | ecosystem: Host-associated > Plants > Roots > Rhizosphere...
GAAAGCACGCATAGCGGTGATCGCCCTCGATGAGCCAAAGCGCGCCGCTCTTGATGCCGAGCGGATGAAGCGGATCGAGCACGGGCATACGCGTGGCATCGAGCGCGGTGAAGCGCGACGACAAGGCCCCCGCCGAGCATCGCGGTTTCTTGAAGGGGTCCCCGTGCAATCGCCTGATATGTTGCGCGACGATTCGTCTTGGTATGGGCGGTGCTCGTGATGCAGGTCCCTCAACGGGCTCTCGATGCGATCGGGCTTGGCGTGGCGCAAGCTTGTCTCACCGCATGCGTCTCATCGCCGCCCTCCCCTCCGCCGTGGATAGAGCCGCCGCCACCGCCGTCGATGGCCACGGTTCCGCGAGAGCGCGTACCCGCGCCCACGGCATTACCGGCGGACGCAGGCGAGAGTGAGCTCAGCGCGACGTCGCAGCTTGCACGAACGTTGCCGTGCGACTTAGGTTCAACTGGGCCTTTGGAAACCGGCAAGCGCGCAGCTCGCGACGTTGACGGGGGTGTTCAGCGGAAGACTAGAGGTGACGGGTTAGACGCTGGGGGGCGAGTGGAAAGTTTCAAGCGGGCTCTCGAACAGTGACCGCTGGCGCGGACATGCTCGGAGCATTTTTAATTCATAGTAGCTTTGCGATGCGTTCCTCGATCTTTTCGCGCTCCGTTTGACTGATGTCGATACGACCAGCGAGTAGAGCCGCTCGCATCGTTTGAGCAAGTGCCGGACCCAGACGCTCCAGACGGAGGCAGGCGACGTCGAACGCAACGTTCGTCATCGGGTCGTCCGTTGCGTCAAGCCAGGATGTCAGCTGCTCCATCGTCAGCGGTTGCCCACGAAGCACTGCTTGCGCCCGGGCTCGCCCCAATCGCCCGCCTCGCACGGCATCGACGATTCTTGGAGCGATCCTGTCATCGTTCAAACCTCTCAGCGCCTCGCACGCGTACCGTCGACTGCGCGCATGCGCTTTGTCGTCGCAGATGATTTCGAGAAGATCGCTGCACGCCCTGTTTCGATCGAATGCGACCATCGTGCTCGTGGCGTGCGATTCAGCCTGCAAGAGAGGGGCGTCCAAGAGAATCTCACGCGCGACCTCGTAGCCTCCCTCCGCGCCGACAGAGAGAAAAAGCGCCGTGAGCCATCCGTGGGCACGACCTTCTCGATACGCACGAATGAGAGTCTCCCCTGCTACGGGATCCGGTTTCCTCGGTCTGCGCCCGAGCTCGAAGACGACCACCTTGGAGAGCATTGGCTTCTCGATGACAAGCTGCATCAGCTCATTGAGATCCATGCGGCGAATATCGTCGAGCTTGACCCCTGCGTATTGGAGCACAGCCCGCGAATCTTCTTGCAACCTGGCGAGCTCTTCGTCGCCTGGCGAGTACGATTGGTCATCCGTCATGGCATCCTCCGGCTGACGGGAACCCGCCATCCATGTAGGCCCGGCGAGTCAAAGCGTCACCAACCGGCTTCGGCGCTGGCATCTGATGCCAAGGGCACGGACGTCACTCGCGGCAAGCAGGTACTCGCAGATGTCGCGCGACTCGGTGATGGCGCGACCCGAATCGTCCACCAGCACCGGGACGTAGACGTAGCCTCCGGTGGCACGGGCGATTTCGTTCCGGTCGCTATACGGCACCTCAATGAGGTCGTAACGAGCGCCCAGGAGGTCGAGCACCATCTGCACTCTTCGCGCATACGGGCTGTAGCGAAACCGAAAAAGCTTCATCGTCCAAGTGTCTAGGAGCGGCGTGTGCCCTGTCCACCCCCGAGGCCACCGACTCAAAGGGAACGCCGGAGGTTGGAACGGAGCCCGGGAGGATCTAACGTCCGTGAGGTGACCGACTCCGATCGAATTGCCGCCGCCATCGCGCGCTACTTGCGCGAGGGCAAGCACGAGGCCGACCATCCGGAATGGCCAGGCAACTTTCTGGACCGCTGTCGTCGAGGGCACGAGGAACTCGTGGCGGCGCTGGTGGCGGAGGTCCGCAGGCGGGCGATGGGGCGAAAGCACACCCCGCTTCCGCCGGACCTCGACGTCGTCTCCTGGACCCGTCGGAAGGTGACGCCCATGGTTGAAGGCCTTTTTCCTGCCGTCGAGCGTGAACCCGTCCTGAAGCTATTGGAGAAGTCGGTCGTTTTTCTAACCGCCGCCAATATCGAGACGGTTCTTCGTGATCAGTCGTGGCTCCACTCGGCGTGGGATCTCGCCAACCTGTACCTGTCGAGCGTGGATGCCGAGCTGCTCGGTCCTTCGGCGCCGTCGCTCTTGGGCCTCAGCCAGGAGACCACCTGCTACGTCTCGGCAGATTACTTCGCCGACGACGCTCGATTTGCCGACTACGTCATCCACGAAGCGGCGCACGTCTTCCACAACTGCAAGCGCACGACGGCGGGGCTCTCCGAGACGAGGACCCGCGAGTGGTTGCTCCTCTTGGAGTTCCGCAAACGCGAGACCTTCGCCTACTCCTGCGAGGCGTACGGCTGGATCGTAGAGCACGCCAAGACCAAAGCCGATCGGATGGCCATGCGCGAAGACTTCGCCTCGCGGGCCAGTCGGTTCGCCGACGAGCAAGTAGACCCGGCGGAGCTTGCGAGCATCGTGAGCGAGGCGTGCGAAGCCCGAAACGGCTGGAAGGTCATTCTGAAGCGGTGCGCCGCTGAAAGAAGAAGCCGTCGCGACGTCTTGGCCCTGTTGACGCAGGCCAATCGATAGGCATCGCCAGTTTCAGCCGCTGGCCAGCTTGGCGCTGATCAGGCGATTGAGCGAGACGTGATTCTCCTCCGCTTCCAGCACGAGCTGCCGATGCAGGAACGGCGGAATACGGACTTTGAACTGCCCGCTGTAGGTCCGCTCCGAAAGTGGCGTAGGGATGGCCTCGCCGTTCTTCTGCATATCGCGCAGCACGTCGAGCACGACCTTGCGGATGCCCTTGAGGGCGCCCACCTGCGAGCGTGCCAGCCACGAGAGGCTGGGGAACTCCGCGCATAGCCCGACGTGTTCGCCGTCCTCCGCCGACCAAACGACCCGATAGCTGTACCTGTCCACGATCTTGCTGATGTCCATGTGTCCGGCTCCCGGTGAGTTCCGAGCCCCTAGCTCCGCCTTTTGCCCTTTTTGCCCTTGGGCGCCACGTCCTTCGATGGCGGCTCGCCCGCTTCTGCTGTTCTCGCCCGCTCCGCCGCGACGATCTCGATCGTCGGCCCGACCATCGTCCCCGTGGCCATCGGCAGGCTCACGGGCACGAACCCGGGAATCGCCGCAGTCACGCCAAGCCGCTCCTTCCAGTACCGGATACGCGCCGTCGAGAACCCTCGGCGACGCGCAAACTCGGCCATGCTCTGCCCTGACTGCGCGAGCTCGGTCAGGGCTGACCTTGCTTCGTCCTCCGTCCACCGGGGCAAGCCGCCATGCCTTCCCGTTGTCTGCGCTCCGTGTCCCATCGTGACCTCCGCTCTTGCGCGTAGCGTGGTCCGGCCGGCCGCAGAAGTACGTCAGATCACCGATGGGATACCTTGCTGACGCCAAGAGTTTTCCGGCGTCAGGAACCCATGGTCGAGAGAACGGGCACGTTCTTCCAATGGATCTCGAGCGCTCGCCGCATACGTTCGGGGGCGACCCCTTCGATTTCGCGCCATGATTCCTTCGCACGCAGGATGCCTTCCCGCACCTCGTCCTTCGCCCAGGGTATCTGCGACCGCTCGGCAAACGTGTCGAGAGTGGCCAAGTCGATCTTCCGGAAGAGGTGCTCTTGTCCGAGCCCAAGCGCAAGGCGTGGGCCGTCGGGGCGCTCCCAGCCGAGGTCCGGCCACGCGATCGTGCACACGAGGTCGTAGCAAGGAGTCAGCGTGGGTCGGACGGCGTCGCCCCAGAGCAGGCTCCAGTTCTTGAGGTGCGCGTCGTCGTTGCCGCTCGCGATCACGAAGCCGATGCGCCTGCCCATCTCGCGCCCCGCAGCCTCGCCGGCAAAATCCGTGACGAAGCGGAGTGCGCCATCCAGGGTCACCTTTGGGTCGTTCCCGTACTTGTTGGCGGGAGGGAGGTCGAGCGCCTGGCAGAGATCCTCGTTGTGGATCCTGGTGCCGTCGTCGCGTCGATCGAACCTCCGGATCGCATACGCGCTTTGCGCGCGGCCGAGCCAATCGGTGGGGAGCCCATCGAGGCGCGCGATCGGCACGGTGAAGTGCTCGGGGACATCGAACCCGGAGCGCGCGGCCCAGGTCATTGTCGCACGCTCGACCTCGGCAAGCTCGTCCCACTGCTGGCCCGGGAGCTTCACAATCCACGCGCCGCTCTCGTTGCGGGCCGGGACAGCGAGTCGCTCGCCGACCATCGACATCGAGAACTTGAGCTGGTTGCCCGTGAGCGCGGAGAGACGCCGATCGGGACTCGGTTCATGCCCGGCGTCCTCCTCGGTTGTAGGAGGCTCGATGTCGTCGCTGATGCTCGCAGCGGGGCTCACGTACGCCGAGCCCAAAAGGTCGTGGCCTACCACGGCAAGCAGCGCAAACGACTGCCCATCGCGGAGCGAGTACATCGCGCAAAGGCGGCGCCGGAGCTCGCTCTCGCGTTCGGGCAAGAGGTTGTCAAACCAGTTCGGGAGGCCCGGCACACGCGGGCGTCGGCCGGGCCGGAGCAGGAAGCTCGCGCCGAGCCGCGGGTGCTGACCACCCGCCTCCCAAGCCGCATCGGGGCGCCATTGCGCGCGCCCCTCGCGGTCCTGGACGACTTCGCCAACCCGCCGCCCTGGAAGCGAGACGACGAGCACCCGCTCGCTCAAGAATCCGCCTCGTAGTAACTCTCGAGCGGGAGGAGCCGTGGCTCGCCGATACCCGCGCGCTCTTTCAAGAACACGGCGACTTCGGCTCTGAGCCGAGCACCCCGGTGGCGCAGGAACGCAGCTGGATCGCTTTCGAGCATCGCGCGCGACGTCTCGTCGATGAGGTGACTTTCGAGGAGTTCCAAATCTGCGGGCCAGGACCATTTGCGAAGCTCCGCGCGCAGCCCCGAGTGTTGCGTGTCGAGCAGGACACGGTTTGCGGCGGTGCGCGCGAGCATCTGCGACGGCTCGTCGAGCTTTCTCCACGCCCCGCTCGAGAAGATCTCGCGCGCGACGCGGTCGCCGCTCGAGAGGAGTGACCGCCACGCCACTGGACCGTTTCGGTCGCGCGGTCCACGCGCGAGAAGCGTCAGCATCTCGACGCGGCTCGCCGCGTGGTGCGCGTGAAAAGGATCGAGCTGCCATTCACGCGACGCGGGCTCACCCGTCGCATCGAGCAGCCGCCGGAGCGAACCCGCCATCTGCCCGGAACCGTCCCGCACCTCGATCGCTTTCACTTGTAGGCGCATTGCCGAGACGGCCGCCCGCTGGTGGACGCCGGTTGCGACCCCGCGCCAAAGCCACCGTGCGAGCTCGCGGCGTGTCGTTTCGTCCGGCTCGGGGAAGAGGTGAAACCAACGCGCGAGGATTGCGAATGCGACGGGGTAGGGCACAAACGCATAGGAGGGAATGCCCGCGCCAGGGGCGCCACCGCTTACCGGAGCCTGCAAAAACTCGACCGTGCGCGTGAGCGCTTCGGTCGCGTCGCTCGCGCTGACCAGATGTGCGATCTCGCTGTCGGCGAGATCTTCGAGGCGCTTCGACGGATCCGCTCCGCTCATCGCGAGCACGGCCTTCAGCACCTCCGAACGAGGCGGCTCGCCGAAGCCGTCGTTATCGCATGCGCGCTGGAGACGGTCGAGATCGAGCCGGCCTTGCGGGCGGTGGCCATCGCCAGGTCCCGCGCCGAGAAGCGCCTGGAACACCTCGTCCGCGCGCATGCGGACGCCCGTGCTGTTCATCCGCGCAAACACCGCGCGAAGCGCGTCGGCGTCCTTCGTCTCGGTGACGTATGCAGGGATCTCGTAATCGAGCAGCCGCTGCTGCACCTCTTCGACCCGGCGCTGGCCGTCGTCGTCGAGTTCGCATCCTTTCTGGAACCACTTGCCGAGACGGCGAAGGTCGCCGAGCACGGTGAGCGGGACGTGGCGGCCGCGATCGGCTGGCTCGGCCGGCCCTGACAGAAAGCGGTTCGTGGTCGGATCGAAGCGAAGCGTCCACCGCTTGTCGCCGCGCTGATCCAGATCGAGCAGCGACGCGGCGAGCGCCGTCGTCCTCTGCTGCCCGTCGACGATATACCATCCGTCGCTTGTTGCGGGCACCTCGGCGTGGGCGTTGCCAATGTGGAGAGATGACGCCTCGAACGTGTGCTTCCAGAAGAGCAGCGAGCCGATAGGGTAGCCCTTTAGGATGCTGTCGAAGAGCTTGACTACATCATCGGCGGCCCACCGGAGAGGCCGCTGGAACGGTGGCACGCGGATCTCGCCCTCGAGCACCCGCCCAATGAGCTTCCGGACGTTGAGAGAGATCGCTTGCGATGGCTTGTCGAGCGGAATGTACAGGCTCTGAGTGGCCCCTGAGCCAGCCGCAGCCTCTATGACGGTCTGCATCGTTCCACTATGGCATGGGGCCGATCCATCGCGCTCGCCGGCGAAGACGCCCGCCCTAATCTGACAGGCTATCCGCGGCCGCGAGGCCCCGCGAGGGGACGGGCGCTCCCATGGCGTGCCCGGCGCTCGTCGCGGCTCATCGTGGCGGTCATCCCTCTTCGCGGTCGGCGCAAGGGCGGTGCCCAAGCCTCGCGTGCCCGCGGCGACGCGCTAATCTGACAGCGTGCCGATCGTGTCTTATTTTTTCGGGATATACGTGCGGATGTACTTCGACGACCATGATCCGCCGCACTTTCACGCCGAGTATCAGGGGCACGAGGCCTTCGTGAGTATCGCCACGGGTGACGTATTGGAAGGTCATCTCCCGGCGCGCGCGGCACGCCTTGTCAAGGAGTGGTGCTTGGAACACCAGCATGAGCTCGGGGCGAACTGGGAGCATGGGCGCGCGCTAGAACCCATGGTGCGCATTCCGGGAGCGGATCAATGATCAAGATTGTTCGTGCTACCCATCGAGGCGATTGCCGCGTCGAGCTCGAGTTCTCCAGTGGAGAGGTCGGACAGGTGGACCTCGCGGACCTGGCGCAGAGACCCGGTATTATGGCCACGCCTCTGCGAGATGCAGCCACGTTCGGCGCCTTTTTTCTCGAGCTCGGCGCTCTCGCATGGAGCAACGGCCTCGAGCTCAGCCCTGAAGGCCTTTACCGGAAGGCGCGGGCGGCGGGCACGCTTCGCAAAGGACGGGCCGCGTAGGCTCGACGAGCACGGGATGCAAACGATCCCACTCGGATCACACTGACTCTTATGGAGCGACAGGTCTCGATTCGTTTGCCGGCGCGTCTGCTGAACGAGGTCGACCGTCGCGCTCGTCGACGCCAGCGGCCGCGCGCCGACGTGATCCGCGCCGCGCTCACGGCCTACGTCGAGCTGCCCGACGGCGTCTTGCATGAGCGGCCCGTGGAGCGCGTGCGGGATCTTCTCGGCTCAGTCGAAGGAATGCCGCAACCGCGGTACGGGACGAGTCGCCGCGCGAGGCAACGTCACTCGAAAGAGGGTCCCCTCGGTGGAGCTCGATCGGACGTCGAGCTCCCCGCCGTGAGCCCGAACGATTTCTCGAGAGATGTAGAGGCCCAGGCCGAGCCCAGCCGTCTTCGATCCGCCGCTGTCGCGGCCACCCCGTCGGAATGGATCGAAGAGCTGGTCGAGAAGAGCCTCCGGGATCGGGTCGCCGTCGTTGTGTACGTTCACCTCAGCCCAGCCATTCTCCTGGAGACCCGCCTCGACGGTGACCGGTTTGGCCGGGTGGCCGTAGTGGACGCCGTTGGCGATGAGATTCGAAAAGACCTGCTCGAGCCGATCGCGGTCCCACGTCCCGAGCAGCGGGCGGCAACGGAGTTCGATGCGCCGCGATGGGTGCGCGAGGCGCAGCTCCTCGACGATCGCGGTGAGCGGCTCGCACATCTCCATGGGCTTGGGCCGGACTTCCAACCCGCCCCCGAGACGGCTGCGCGTCAGATCGAGGATCTGTTCGATCATGCGAAGCATGCGTGCGGAGCTCGACGTCATGCGGTCGAGCACGCGCGCCGTCTCCGTGTCGTTCGCCGCGACCGCCCGCTGCCGGAGGACCGTGACGGCCATGTCGATCGACGAAAGCGGATTGCGAAGATCGTGGCCGAGGACGGCGACGAAGCGCTCTTGAAATTCGAGGGTCGTCCGAACGGCGGTATGGGCTTGCGCATTCTCGATGGCCATCGCTGCTCGGCGAGCGAAGTCTTCGAAGAAGGCGAGAGATCGCTCTCCGTGTAGCGCCGCCCCGAGGCCGCGTAGATGAACGTCATCGCGCCCAAGATTCGGTCGCGACCCGTCAGCGGAACGACCATCGCGGACTCGAGCTGGAGCTCGCGGAGGATCCGGAGATGTTCGCTGTCGCGCGCGCCCGCCTCGATCAACGCGGGGGGCAGCTCGGCGTAGAGGGCGGACTGTCCGCTGCGGATGACCTCCGGAACGCCGGTCGTTGCGTTGGGGTTGGGCGGGTAGCGCTCCGCGAGCTCACGAGCGAACTTCACTTTGCTCGGGTCCACGTGCGCGAGCGCCACCTGCGAGGGAGCCGTCGCCCCTGGCTCGACGAGCTCTACGGAACACCAGTCGGCCAACTTGGGAACCGCCAGATTGGAGACGGTCGCAAGCGTGGTTCGATAGTCGAGCGATGAAGCGAGCGCCGCGCCGGCCTCCGCGAGAAATTCGCGCCGGACTCGCTGGGTTCGCTCCAGCTCCGCTCTCGCTTCGAGCGCGGCGTGGTCGGCGGCGAGGCGGTGAAGGCGCTCCTCGTTGCGCACCCGTTCCGTGAGGTCGCGCGTCACTTTCGCGAACCCCACGAGCTCGCCCGCTTCGTTGCGCATCGCCGCGAGCACGACGCTGGCCCAGAAGCGCGAGCCGTCCTTGCGGACTCGCCACCCCTCGTCCTCGAAGAGTCCCTCTCCGGTTGCGACCTCGAGCGCGCGCTCGGGCTTTCCGGCCCCTTTGTCTTCCTCCGGGTAAAACGACGAGAAATGCTTTCCGACGATCTCTTCCGCCTCGTAGCCCTTCATGCGCTGGGCGGCGGCGTTTCAGGTGACCACTCGCCCGGTCGGATCGAGGATGAACGTCGCGTCCTTCACGCTCTCGACGAGGAGCCGATAGCGTTTGGTCTCCTCGAGCGCGCGACGCAAATCGGCGATCGCTTCTTCGAGCTTCTTTCCACGATCCTTGGCCACCTCCGATAGCTTCGCGAGCGCGAGCACCCTTGGAACGAGAGGAAAGACGAGGATCGCAGTCCCGACGGACGCGGCCGCGGTGACGACGCGGACGCCCGCATCGGCCCAGTAGATCGGATGCCACACGGTCGCGACGTCGAGGAGGTGGGTGAGGCCGCAGGCGAGGATGAAGACTCCGAAGGCCGTATAGACCCACGAAAACGGCAGCTTCACGCGCCAGACGAGGTAGGCGAGCGTGCTGGAAATCGAGAGGTAGGCCACCCCGATCAGCGCATTGGACGTCACTTGCGTCCACACCATCGCGGGCGACCACAAGTAGCAGTGGCCGTGCGGCATGAAGCCGCCGCCAAAGAGGCGTTCTAGAAAGTCCCACATTACCTAGGCCATGCCATGGCTCATGGTGACGGTTATCGCCGTGCGCCTCTTCATGTTCTTCATGACGCACAGCTCCCTCTTCTCCGCGGCGCCGTAGCGACGAGGACAGGTCACACGGCGCAGAGAAGAAGCGCGAATCGCGCTCGGACCATCTCGTTGCTCACCCCCAATGTAAGCACGCATTGTTGGTGCACAAGCCGCCTCTGACGACGCGCGTCCTGGCGTCCCTCGCGACCTGCGCTTCGGCTCCCACGTGATTCGCACGCGAGCTCCGGTGGCCTGAGCGAAGCATTCGTCACATCGTGCTCGGCCTTCGAAAAAAGGCCCACGCCCGGGCGCCCTCTCCTTGCCCAGAGAACCTCACCCCCAGGCCCCTCGCGGAGAACCTCACCCCCGGCCCCTCGCGGAGAACCTCACCCCCGGCCCCTCGCGGAGAACCTCAGCCCCGGCCACTCTCCGCAAGCGGGCCGCAAGCGGAGAGGGGTGTCTGCGGGTCTCGCGTTACAGGAGCTGCTCGGGGGGGTGAGGTTTCGGAGTGGACCGACGCACGCACTCGGGTCTTGAAGCGGCTCGTTCGCGAGTAGATGGTGACCCGATCTACGCCGCCGCGGCCGCGGGCTGGGGCTTGTCCTCGCCCCCGCCACCTCCCGCCTCGTCGTCGCCCGCGTCCGACGGATTCGGGAACGGAGCTTTCCACGCCGCGAAGAGGCTCGGGATGGACGCGATCAAGACGAAGATGAAGAAGTTCTTGTATCCCAGCCAGTCGGCGAGCTTCCCGCTCACCATCTGCGTCGGCCACAAAACGACGTTCATCCACGCGGTCGCGAACGCGTAGTGCACCATCTTGTATTTGCCCGGTGCAATCTGCTGCATCATGTACAGCATGTTTCCGACGAAGCCGAAGCTATATCCGAACTTCTCGATCGAAATGAGCGTCATAATCAGGTAAATGGAAAGCTGCTTGTCGGGCGACTGCACCTGACTCAAGAACACGTAGCAAAGGTGCGGAACGTTCAGGCAGATCGAGAGAAAGAGCAGCGTTCGCCGGAGGCCGTACTTGGCCACGAATTTGCCGCCCAACCAGCCCGCGATGAGGATGAACAGCGTGCTCACGGTCCCGTCGACGAGAGCCTTTTGCTCGAGCGTGAGGCCGAGACCGCCGTCTTTCAGCGACGCCTGAATGAAGAGCGGTCCCTCGCCAAGCAAAAAGCCTTCGCCGGTGCGGTAAAGCCCGACGAAGACGAGCATGCCCCAGAGGGACTTTTTCTTGAAGAACGCCGCGACCGAGTCGCCGAATTTCACAGCGATTTCTTTCGCGTCTTTCGGTCGGTGGGATATCGAGCCCGTCGGCAATCGGAAGCTGTGATATATGCCAAGAAGGCCCATTAGAACGGCGCTCGTCCCGAGCGCGTAGGTCCAGGCGGTTCTGCCGTCGAAGCCGGCGGTGCTCTGAAGCCAGCCGGCGAACCAGACAACGATCGCGGTCGAAAAGATGCGCGCGGCGTTCCAGAAAACGCCTTGAAGGCCGATCCACTCGGCCTGCTGCTTGTTGTCGAGCGCGGTGATGTAAATCCCGTCGGCGCAGATGTCCTGGGTCGCCGAGGCGATCGCGATGAGCCACAAGAGGGCAGTGACCACTGCGAAGTAATTGGGGAGCCGCAAGGCGACCCCCACCACGGCGAACATGGCGCAAAGGAAGAACTCCATGGCGAGGACCCAGGTCTTCTTGGTCCACGACATATCCAGGAATTCGGCCCAAAACGGCTTGAGGGACCAGACGATGACGATGCTCCCCGTCGACGCCATGATTTGCGTGTCGGAGTAGCCGAGATTCTTGAACATCGTCGCCACGACCCAGTTCGCCATGGCGAACGGCATCCCCATGGCAAAGTACAGGGTGGGCACCCAAGTCGCCGGAGCGACGACGCGCGTTTTGGCGCTCATGGTCGGGCGTTTTATGCGATCGGAAGACCGAAAGTAAACGGCCTCTCGGGATGAGGTTTCTCACGCGAGCGAATTCAGCCGGCCGCACGTTTCGTTGAGCCGTTGCCCGGCTCGTTCCGCACTTATACGGAGAACCCGGTTGCGTGGACGCGGGCGGCCGCCGGCCGTGACGCGGTGCACGATGCGTTGTGCTGCGCAGCGTCTCACTGTGGGCTCGCCGTCGTTTCCTCCTCGTCTCGGGGAGATGCGCCTCATAGTATTCGCCGCATGTCGGCTTGCGTCTCGACGCCCCTTTCGCTGCTTGATTCCCCGGATCCCGCGCCGGGTCCGTGCACCGCGGTCCCCGCGCCCCGCTCGAATACAGTTCCGCTGACACTGTTCGAAGCCCTGAGACCGTGCGTTCACGCGGACTACGTCGAGGCGCGCCCGTCCAGCGCTCGCCTCGCCATCAACGGCGAAACACCCGACGATCAGCTTGCGCTGGCCGCGTGCGAGGGGGACCCCCGAGCCGCGATGGCGATCTGGCGCCGCTACGGGGTGCAAGTCCGGTGTAAACTGTTGCGCTGGGTGGGGGCCCACGACCTGGACGACCATGTCCAGGAAGTCTTTTCGCGTCTCTTCGAACAGCTCCCGCGCCTGCGCCAGCCCAGCGCCCTGCGCAGTTTTCTCATCGGCATCACCCTCCGCGTCGCGTGTACCGAGCTGCGACGCCGAAGGCGGTGGCGCCTGCGGCTCACCGCCACCGGCGAGCTACCCGACTTTCCGCAGCAGGGTGCCGACGACGGCTCGGGCCGCCAGGCGCTCTCGCGCTTCGAGGCCATTCTCGAAAAGCTCGCGCCGCGGACGCGAAGGGTCTTCGTCCTTCGTTACGTCGACAAACTGGAGCTCGTCGACGTCGCCGCCGCGATGAACATCTCGCTGGCCACCGCCAAGCGTCACCTCGCGCGCGCTTCGGGCCGGGTCTTCGCGATGGCCGAGCGCGAGCCAACGCTCGCCGAGTATGTGCGGGACCTGAAAGTGCCGGCTTCGGCGGCGAACGCGAGCGTTCTTAGCTGATCCGGGCGAGGACCTCCGCCGGGGACCTCGCTTGACATCCTCTGCGGGAGACCTCAAAATTCGATCATGTCCGGTGCTCTGGCGCGCGTGAACCTCAACCTGCCGCCGGAAACCCGCGAGCGGCTCCGCAGCTTGGCAAAGGCCGCGAGGACTCCCGAGGCCGTATACGCCCGGAGCCTGCTGGTCGACGCGATCGAGCGGGCCGAAAGCGAATCGTTCCGTCGCCGGCTCGATCGCTCGCGCACGGCTGAGCTCCGCGAGCGCGAGCGCGAAATCGCCTCGGCTCTCGAACGCCTACATGGCTAGCCCGGGCAGCGCCACGCGCGCCGACGTGTTGGTCGCGCGGCGCAGGCTCGGGTTCGGGGCGGAAGGTCGTCGCGAGCACTTCGTCGTCGTCCAGTCGGATCGGCTTGCTGGCATCGAGACTGTGGTGGTCGCGCCGCTCGACGACGACGCGCCGATGTACAAAGACAATCCGCTCAGCGTCCGCGTTCCGGCGCGAGAGGCCGGAACGAGCGGGCCGCAAGTCGTTCTCGCGCATCTGGTCACGAGCGCCCTCTTGGAGAAGTTCGAAGCCGCGCCTTCGGGCCGGCTGTCAGCGCGCTCGATGCAGAGCGTGGACGCCGTGCTTCGAACGGTGTTGGACCTGTGAAAGCTCTGTGGAGCGTCCCCCCGCCCCGCCTCATCATTCGTCACATCGCGCTCGGCCTCCGAGAAAACGCCCACGCCAAGGCTCCCCCTCCTTGCCTCGCGGCCCCAAGAGAACCTCACCCCCGGCCCCTGTCCGCAAGCGGAGAGGGGTGTCTGCGGGTCTCGCGATAACGGAGCTGCTCCCCCTCTCCGCAAGCGGAGAGGGGGCCGGGGGGTGAGGTTCAATAGCTGGGGTTCACAACACGATGTGACGAATGCTTAGCCGCCCCGCGGGGGGCTCGCGATCAGTCAACCCACGAGACGCACGCGATCTGGATATCGAAGTTCGCCACGGGCTTATTGATCTGCCAGTGCACGTGGTAGAGCGACTTGAGGTCGATCGTGCCCTTCGCGTAGGTGGCGGCCCACGTGTCGGTCGCCAGGTCGGCAAACTTGACCGTGTATTGGGCCCAGGTCGAGCCAATGGTGACAGTCTCGAAGTAATCGTTGGCGCACTCCGTGACTCCGCTCGAGGCGCACTGATTGCAAATGCCCGACGTGGCACCCGCCTCCGGCGAGCCGGATCCCGGGTCGGTGTGCTTGTCGGAAATCTGGACGCGCACTTTCGTGGGCGTGGTGGCCGTCGCCATGAGCGACCGCGCGAAGAACGAAATTCCCTTGTGCGCACTCGCGTCGTAGGGCGCGCCGAACCCGGAGGACGCGTCGACCATCGGCGGAGTGCCGGTGCAGGTGCTCGCGGGGCACACGGTGAAGGGGTCGGTCCCGTTGTTCGTGAAGTTGAAGCCGAAGCCCACCCCCCACGTGGTTTCCCCTCCGCCGATGAACTCTCGGTAGCCGACCGCCATCGGGACTCCCGGGGGCATCGCCGTCAGCGTGTTTCCCCCGTCGTCGACCGCTGGATTCGAAGCGTACCCTTCGCCGGGGCTGATCGTGCCCGCCGCGTCGGGGATAACGTTCGAGGTATTCGCACAGGTTCGGTCGGAGTACGTGAACCAGTACCCCATCGTGCTCGTGGCGGGTCCGCTCATGTCGTCGAGATTGCAGGTCGCCCCGCCGCCGCCTTCCCCGCCGCTATCGGCCACGCTGGTGCCCCCTCCGCTGCTGCTGCTGCTGCTCCCGCCGCCTCCGCTGCTGCTGCCGCCACCCGCACTGGCGTCGCTGCCATTCGAGTTGTCACTGCTCAAACACGCGGGCATCAAGAAAGCCGGCAGGCAGGCCAAGCCCACAGCCGCACTCGACACGCCCAAACGAACCAAGATCGGCATTTTCACGAGTGCACCTTTATCCCTACTAGAAGTATGGCTTTTCGGACCCACACGAAGGCGGAAGGCCTCCGCATCCAGGGCGTAGTGGGGGGTTAGTATACTCACGGGTGCATCCGCGGCTCACGAATTTTGTGCTACGCATGGCCGTGAGCCGGATGGCTCGCGCCCGGACACTAGGTCACACTTGCTGGATGGGCCGTAGACGTCGCCGCGCGAGCGCGCGAAGAGGCCCGGCCTTCCCGGAGAAAGCTTGCAATGCGCTGTTTTGTCCTCTTGATGATCTCGCTACCCCTTACGTTGGTCGCGGCGTGCGCGTCGAGCCCGGCGACCAACGAATCTCCGCCGGCGGGAGGCGGGAGTAGCTCAGGCAGCTCGAGTGGGGGCGGCTCGAAAAAGCCGACGGGGGGCGGGAGCAGCAGCAGCGGATCCCCTTCATCGACAGGGACGGGGTCTTCCACGGGCGGTCCGGAGGCCTCGGCCCCCCCGGCGGGCGGGTACACGGTATCGGGACCGACCGTCCTCGACGCCCGCGGAAAGCCGCACTTGTTCCGCGGCGTCGCGCGCCCGTCGCTCGAGTGGACCAGCGCGGGCGACAGCCTCAACCAGGGCGACTACGGCGTGATGTCCGCTTGGGGCGCCAACGTCGTTCGCATCTCGCTGAACCAAGATTTTTGGCTCCAGACCGACGCCGCGGGCAACGCGAATCCGAGCTACGATTCCACCTACGCGGCGACGGTCGACCAGCAGGTGCAGTGGGCCGAAACCACGACGCCTCCTATGGACGTCATCCTCGACCTGCACTGGTCGGACCAAGGAAACTTCGGCACCGAAGCGCAGTGCAAGAGCGCCGCAAGCGGCTGCCAGCAGGTCATGGCCGACGCGCACTCCGTCCTCTTTTGGCAACAGGTCGCCGCCAAGTACAAGAACGACCCCCACGTGCTCTTCGAGCTCTACAACGAGCCGAACCTCGGAGGGTATCAGCCGCAATCGAGCGACTGGCCTGCGTGGCTCAACGGCGACACGACGAACAAGTACGGCTTCACCGTCATCGGGATGCAAAAGCTTTACGACACCGTGAGAGCCACGGGGGCGAACAACCTCGTCATCGTCGGAGGATTGGCCTGGGCGGCGGACTTGACGGGCGTCTCGTCGAACCCCGTCAACGGGACGAACATCCTCTACGCCGCGCATCCGTATTGCACGTCGAACTGCGCCCAGGCCGCGTCGCAGAATACGTGGAACGCGAAGTTCGGCAGTTTGGCGGCGAAGTATCCAATCATTGCCACCGAGTTCGGGGACCGCTCGACGTCCTGCACGGCGGATTACGCTTCGGCGTTCATGGCGTACGCGAATATGAAGGCCACGAGCGGCAGCAATCCCCCGGCGGAGCTCTCGTGGACGGCCTGGGCGTTTTACGTGGCGAACAACCAGTGCACGTTCCCGACGCTCCTCATGGATTGGTACACGCCGAATCCGGTCGGAACGGCGGTCGAGAGCGCGCTCATGGCCGGACCGTAGGGGATCCCCGCGAGGCTCACCACGTCGTGTCGAGCACGACCGTCGCGCCGCGCATCCATTCGCTCGGAACGACGCGAAGCGCGGCGGTCGACGCCGGGGGCGACGACGCGCCGGACGGCGCCGTGAAGTAGAGGACCGCGCCCACCCCGACGGCGGCAATCGCCCCTCCGAAAAGAATGTCGGACGCGAGGGCCGACTGCCTCGCGTCGTGATTCTTCGGGAGCGCATCGGCGCTCGTGCACTGGTTGGCCACCGGACAGAGATTGTTCACGTCGCTCGCTTGCGACATCGCCTGGAGTCCGAAATACGTGCCGACGCCGGCGGCGACGATGCCCGCGGCCCCGACCACGAGGCCAATCGTGCGCCGGCCGCTGCCCGCCGAGGACTCGGGCTGCGGCGCGGGAGTCGTCTCTTGGGTCGATCCCGCTTCGCTCGTCGAACCGCCCATCGACGGCGCCGCCTCGGCGGGCGACGGGCTCGGCGGCGCTTCGTCTTCGAGCGCCGGGACGCTGACCGTCTGCACGTCGCGCGAAGGCCCGATGGTCACGGTCGCCGACCACGGCTTTTTTCCGGGCGCCTTCGCTTCGACGGTGTGCGAACCGGGGTCGACGGGCGCGGCGGTGCCCCACCCGGCCTGCCCGAGGGCAGTCCCATCGCGACGGACTTCGAGACCCGAAAGACGCGCGGCCGCCGGGTCCACGACCACGGTCAGCTTTGATAGCTTCGGCTCGATGGCGTCGACGTGCTGCTGCGCGAACTTCTCGCGGTCCGCACGACCCGCTTGCCTCGCTTCGCTGACGACTTGGATGAATTCCGTCCACGCGCTCGCGGTCTTGCCTAGGCCCTCGTGGCAGACGGCCAGCGCGGTGAGCGTGCCGCTGCCCGCGTCGAGGCGGTAGCTCTCGGCGAGCTTGGGGCACGCGCTCGCGAAGTCGCCGGCGGCCATTTTTCGTTTGGCGTCGTTGAACAGCGTCTCGGCCATCGCCGCGTCGCCCGCGTGCGTTTGCGCGCTTGCGAGGCGTGGGGTCGGCGAGCAGACGGCGAGAAACGTGCTCGCGAGGAGGGCTCGAACGACGGGGCTTGTCCTATTTGCGCGAGTCCATGACATGGGTGAAGTCGCCGCCTCCTCCGGCGGGCTGCTGCGGCTGCGCGGACGGCTGCGGGGGCGGGGCGGACTGCGGAGTTGGGGCGGCCGGCTGGAGCTGCGCGACCTGCGGAGCCTGCCCGGGCGGTTGGGCGAGCGGCGCCGGGCCTGGCGCCGACTGCGGTCTCGCGGACCCCAGTGGCGGCCCTGGCGGCTGCTGCGGAAACGGTCGCGCGGCCGGGTACGTCGGTCGGTTGGCGAGGGGGAGGTCGGGCGCGTGCGCCGAGGCCGCGGCATTGGCCGGTGCCACCTCCGCGGTCGACACATCGCTGGAGGAAGCCGCGATCTTCGGCGCGGCCGGTGCCGAGAGGGCGCTGGTCGGAATCGAGGCGGGGCGCGATTGTCCGACGACG
>Ga0265325_10001321_pt1 | contig 17544 bp, 17 predicted proteins | sample 41420metaG_FD_202090 | JGI IMG/M metagenome (GOLD analysis project Ga0265325, IMG submission 202090) | Rhizosphere microbial communities from Carex aquatilis grown in University of Washington, Seatle, WA, United States - 4-14-20 metaG | ecosystem: Host-associated > Plants > Roots > Rhizosphere...
CAGGATTGGGGAAGCGCGATCGTCGCCACGGGCCCACTGACTTCGCCGGCGCTTGCCGAAGCCATTGCGCAGATAACCGGCGAGAACGCGCTCGCATTCTTCGATGCCATTGCCCCGATCGTGCATCGCGACACGATCGACATGAATGTCGCCTGGTTCCAGTCGCGTTACGACAAGGCCGGTCCCGGCGGTTCAGGCGCGGATTACATCAATTGTCCGATGGATCGCGCGCAGTATTACGCTTTTATCGATGCCCTCCTCGCCGGCGATAAGACCTCCTTTCACGAGTGGGAAAAAAACACCCCGTACTTTGATGGCTGTCTGCCGATCGAGGTGATGGCCGAACGCGGGCCGGAGACTTTGCGGCACGGACCGATGAAGCCTTTCGGCTTGACCAATCCCCAGAGCCCTCACGTCAAGCCTTACGCCATCGTGCAGCTCCGGCAGGACAACAAGATCGGCACATTGTTCAACATGGTTGGCTTTCAGACCAAGCTCAAGCATGGCGAGCAAGCCCGGGTCTTTCGCAGCATCCCCGGACTTGAGCAGGCGGAATTCGCAAGGCTCGGAGGGCTGCATCGCAACACGTTTCTCAATTCACCGAAGCTGCTCGACGGCACGTTGCGGCTCGACAGGAGGCCACGCCTTCGCTTTGCGGGACAGATCACCGGCTGCGAGGGCTACGTTGAATCAGCCGCGACCGGACTCCTTGCCGGACGTTTTGCAGCCGCCGAATGGCTGAGCACGCCCATTGTTCCACCGCCACCCACCACAGCGCACGGCGCCCTGCTGAGCTACATCACCGGCGGACACGTCAGCACCATCGACGCCGGTCCCCGCTCCTATCAGCCGATGAACGTCAATTTCGGACTGTTTCCGCCGCTCAGACAAATTCCCAGCAAGGCCTCCGACGGCACACGACTACGGGGCACCGCCAAAACAATCGCCAAAAAGCAGGCGATTTGTTTGCGGGCCCTGGCCGACCTCGACCTTTGGATCAATGGCGCTCGTATCGCGGCGGAATAGTCAGAACGCACTACGCAGATTTGTTCGCGCCGCACTCCAAAGGCTCCACTGCCGGCGCCATTGCGGCAGGTCTTTCGAACTGAACGGCTGATAGCCGCGGCGTTCCATCCGATTGATCGCCGGTCGCACCAGTGCAACTGGAAGCAGCGCCGGCGCGCTCGTGACCGGCATCGTATCGAGCAAAGCTCTGGCCGACTCAAGATGGTTTCGAACCGCACCGCGAAGTTCCGTAAGAACAGCACGAAGTTCTCGAGTTGCCCGTCCGGCAAAAAGGTCGCTCGGCTTCGCCGCGCAGCGATCCATGATCTCCGACGGAAGATACTGCTGGCCGCGTGCCGCATGAATCGGAAGCGCGCGCAAAATCCCGGCAATGCCATAAGCAATTCCGGCATGGTCCACCGGCGTGCAAACCGTCGGCTCGCGGCCATCACAAAGAATTCGACCTGCGAGTTCGATCAGAAGCGACGAGGTCGCGCGCGCATAGTTCGTGAGGGATTCCATCGACGGCATCGGCTCGTTATAGAGATCGAATGTCCGTGCATCGATCAGCTCCAAAACCGTGGCGGGCGGCAGCCGATACCTGACCACCACGCCGCGGAATGCATGCGCGACGGGATTGGCATCCACCTCGGCGCGGCCGACGCCGCCCAGGACATCCCGCCACCATTGCAGGCGAATTTCTCCGGGCATCGGCTCGCGAGCCAGTTCACGCGTGCGCGCAATTTCCAGGTTGAACGCATACAGCGCATAAAGTGCTCGGCGACATTTCGGCGGAGCGAACAGGGTCGCCAGAAAGCGATCTTTGTCGCCGACCCGCACCAATTGTTCGCAATGGTCGAACGAATCCGCCATGCGAACAGCGTAACGGGAAATTCATTCGACGGCGATCAATCCCGCCGCGACCCGCCGCCCCTCGCCCAAAAGAATGTTGTAGGTGCTGACCGCAGTGCCCGTATAAGTCACCTCGACGCTGATTTTCCTGGCGGCGAATTTGGCGTGCAAAGCGTCGGGCATTGTCCAGCGCGCTTTCCCGACGCCCAGCAGGAACAGACCGATCTCGCCAGCCTCGGCGAAGACCTGCGCGAGCGCTATCTCGTCAATTTGGTCGGGGCTGGTCGCGGGCCAAGTCCATATTCCGCTCGGCAGACACAACAGCGAGCCGTGGTGCGACATGCCCCCGAACCGGAACCCGCCCTTGCCGTAGCCTTCAATCGGCACAGGGCGCAGCAGATGCGGCCGATGGTCGGCGGCCGCCGCCATGTTTATTCGTCTCGCTGCAGTTCCCGGCCTTGGCCGACGCCGAGATAAATAAGGATCGGTGCCGCAATGAACACCGAGGTATAGGTGCCGACCAGCACCACGCCGAACATCATGGTGGCCGTGAAGCTGTGAATGGCGTTGCCTCCGAACAGCAGAAGCGAGAGCAACGCCAGCGTCACCGTGACGTGGGTGATGATGGATCGCGACAGCGTCGCGTTGACCGACACATTGAGCAGATCAGCCATCGTAATGCGCTTGTAACGGCGCAGCATCTCGCGAATACGGTCATAAATCACAACCGTGTCGTTCAGAGAATAGCCAAGAATGGTGAGCAATGCCGCGATACTGGTCAGATCGAAATCGATCTGCGTGACCGACATGAATCCGATCGTGAGCACCAAGTCGTGCACGTTGGCGATCATGGCGCCGAGCGCAAACTGCCATTCGAACCGAAACCACAGATAGATCAGAATGGCCAGGATCGCGAGGACCAACCCAATCGTTCCATAGGCCAGCAGCTCGGTGGACACGCGCGGGCCCACAACCTCGGTCCTGCGGTATTCGACCGAGTCACCCAGCGCCTGACGGACCTTCGTCACCGCGACCTGCTGCGCGGCGTCGCCACCGGGTTGTTGGGCGATGCGAAGGAGCACATCGGTTGGCGCGCCGAACTGCTGAAGCTGCACCTCGCCAAGCCCTAGTCCGTTCAACGTGGTGCGCATTTGCGAGAGATTGGCGGGCCCACTCTTGGACTGCACCTCCATCAACGTGCCGCCCACAAAGTCGATGCCGAAATTCAGGCCATGAAAGAAGTAGAGGAATATCGCCAGCATCGACAGCAAGGCGGACGCCGGAAAGCTGATGCGCCGAAAGCGCATGAAATCGAACTTGGTGTCGTCCGGTACGATGCGAAGCAGGCGCATGGGCGGTCGTTTCCGAAGTTCGATTGAATTAGATCGGCACGGTCTTCGGCCGCCACCAGCGCACCCACATCGCAACGATCAGGCGGGTCAGGGTGAAGGCGGTAAAGACCGTGGTGATGATGCCGATACCGAGTGTCACGGCAAAGCCGCGCACCGGGCCGGTGCCGATGTAGAACAGCACCGCCGCGGCAATGAACGTTGTGATGTTGGAGTCCATGATGGTGGCGAGGGCGCGGGAGAAACCAGCATCAATTGCGGAGATCGGTGTACGGCCGGCCCGAACCTCTTCGCGGATGCGTTCATAGATCAGCACGTTCGAATCGACGGCGATGCCGACCGTCAGCACGATGCCCGCGATGCCCGGCAGCGTCAGCGTGGCATTGAGAAGAGACAACACGCCAAAGATCATTGCGACATTGATCGCCACCGCGATATTCGCGAACAGACCGAACAGCCCGTACGTGACGAACATGAAGATGATGACCATGGCCGCGCCGACATAGGAGGACATTTTGCCCTTCTCGATCGAATCCTGACCGAGGCCCGGACCGACTGTCCGCTCCTCGATGATCGTCAGCGGTGCCGGCAACGCGCCGGCGCGAAGCAGGATGGAAAGATCGTTCGCGGCCTGGACGGTGAAATTGCCGGAAATCTGGCCGGAGCCGCCCAGGATCGGCTCGCGGATCACCGGCGCCGAAATCACTTCGTTATCGAGAATGATCGCAAACGGCTTGCCGACGTTCTCCTGCGTCGCTTGCGCGAAACGCCGCGCGCCGTTGTTGTTGAATCGGAAGGTAACGATGGGCTCGCCGTTGCGCTGATCGAACCCAGGTTGAGCGTCGGTCAGGTCCTCGCCTGAGACCATCACCCGTCTCTCGATCAGATACGGCTGATTGTTCTCGGCCTTGGTGCTTTTGAGGAGTTCATCGTCGGGCGGCACATTGCCTTGCATCGCCTGATCGACGGGTACATTCATGTCGACCATCCGGAAGGTCAGCTTTGCGGTCTTACCCAGCAATTCCTTCAGCCGAGACGGATCCTGCAATCCGGGCACTTGAACGAGGATGCGATCGAGACCCTGGCGCTGAATCGATGGCTCGACCGTGCCCAATTCATTGACACGGCGTTCGACAATCTGGATGGATTGATCAACCGATTGGCGAATGCGCTCCAGGATTGCGGGCTCGGTCGGCGTCAGCCGTATCACACCGTTTCCGGCGTCGACGACATCGACGTTCCGTTGACCGGTCGCGCTGAGGATACCGCCCAACGGCTGTGAGAGTTCGCGCATCTTTTGCAGCACAAGCTGCGGATCAACGCCTTCCCGAGGACGAAATTCGACCGAACTGCCGCGGACCGTCGCAGCCGCGGGACTGCCGAACCGGTTGTCGCGCACCACGCGGCGGACATCGTCACGCAGCGCTTCCACCTTTTCCTTGCGCACCGCGTTGGAATCGACTTCGAGCAGGATGTGCGAACCGCCCTGAAGATCGAGGCCGAGAACGAGATGCCGTTGCGCCCAAACCGGCCACGACTGCACGGTCTTTTCGGCAAAGAAGTTCGGCACCGCGCACGCGCAGACCAAAAAGGTCGTAAGCAGGATCGCGGTCGCCTTCCAGCGGGAAAAGTAGAGCATGGGGCGTGGGGGTCCTTATGACTCTCGTGCCGATGGAAGCGGATCAGTTCGATGCACTGTCCTCTTTGACTGGCTCCCCCTTCGCCCTCACCTCGGCCAGCATGGAACGCATCTGCCGCACCCGCACATCGTCGGTCAGTTCAACCTCGATCACGTCGTCATCGACCACCTTGATGACCTTGCCGACCAACCCACCGTTGGTAACGACCGTATCGCCCCGGCGCACGTTTTTGACCATGTCCTGATGCTGCTTCTGGCGCTTTTGCTGCGGCCGCAGGATCAGAAAGTACATGATGACGAAAATCAGGACGAACGGCAGTAACGACACCAGCATATTGTCGCTGCTGCCGCCGAACAGCGATCCCTGAGCCCAGGCTGGCGTGATAAACATAGAACCCTCTGGTCGCGGCGGGGGCATCCCCCAAAGGCGCCTACCGCCGCTGCAGCGCCCGAAATGTGCGCGGAATATAACGACAGGGCCTTCAATTGCAACGCCGCGTCCTGCGGCCAAACCACCTAAATTTACTGGCTTTTTTGGCTCGGCCGCTTGCGGCGCGTGGGGTGTCCCGGTAAGGGAGCGGCAAAGCGAAAGTGCATGATGGCCAGACCGCCAAAGCCAAAATCAAGCGCAGGCTCTGCTGAAGGCGATGCCGAAGACACCCTCGTTCGGATTGCGAACGCGCTCGAACGCTTGGCCCCTCGTCGCGAAGACAGGCTGGACCTCGCCGCCGCCGACGCGTTCATCTGGCAGCCGCAAGGCTCGCGGCTTGTGCCCGTGCCGCGGGTAAACCGCGTGGAGATGGCGCTGCTCAGAGGGATCGACCGCGTCCGCGACACTCTTGTGGAGAACACCGAGCGTTTCGCCAAAGGCCTTCCAGCGAACAACGCCTTGCTGTGGGGCGCTCGCGGCATGGGCAAATCATCGCTGGTCAAGGCCGCTCACGCCGCGATCAATTCGGCCGTCGGTCAGGGCAATCTCAAGCTGGTCGAGATTCATCGCGAGGACATCGAGAGTTTGCCCGACCTCATGACGCTGCTGCGCCCAACCACCTATCGATTTATCGTGTTCTGCGACGATCTTTCATTCGACACCGAGGACACCTCGTACAAGTCGCTGAAGGCGGTGCTCGAAGGCGGCATCGAAGGCCGGCCGGAAAACGTGATCCTCTACGCCACGTCCAATCGCCGGCATCTGATGTCGCGTGACATGATCGAAAATGAGCGCTCGACCGCGATCAATCCCGGCGAAACTGTCGAGGAAAAGGTGTCGTTGTCCGACCGGTTCGGACTATGGCTCGGATTCCATCGCTGCAGCCAAGACGAATATCTCGCGATGGTCGACGGCTACGTCAGCCACTTCAAGGTTCCCATTGCGTCAGATGATCTTCGCCGTGAAGCGCTTGAATGGGCAACGACGCGCGGTTCGCGCTCAGGACGCGTTGCCTGGCAGTACGTCCAGGACTTGGCCGGACGGCTGGGCGTCCGACTTTCCGGCTAGCCGTTGCCGCCTTTGTCGAGGAAAGGCGCGGGATCGACGGGCGTCGAGCCCTTGCGGATTTCGAAATGCAATTGCGGCGCCTGCACGGTCCCCGTCTGCCCGGCCTTGGCGATGATCTGACCGCGCTTCACGGGATCGTCGCGCTTGACCAGGATTTCGCTGGCGTGCGCATACGCCGTGACATAGCCGTTGGCGTGGCGCACCAGCACCAGATTGCCGTAGGTCTTGAGTTCGTTGCCGGCATAGGCGACGACGCCATCCTCAGCCGCCTTGATCGGCGTGCCCTCTGGTACGGCGAGGTTGATGCCGTCGTTTTGCTGACCGCTCGGCTTCGGCCCAAAGCCCGCAATCACGCGGCCGCGCACCGGCCAGCGGAACGAAGGCATTGCCGCTGTGACGTCCGGCTTGGCCTTCTCCGGCTCGGAGTGCTGAGCGACCGGGGTAAGCATATTGACGCTCGGCGTCGTTGCTGGGGCCGACGTTGCCGGAAGCGCTGCGACCTTTTGCGTGGGAGCCGCCTTGGGCTTTTGCAGCGCGACCGGTGCCGGACTTGAAGCCGGAGCCGGCGTTGATACGGCCACCGACTTAACCTCCGGCTTGACGTGCAGCTTCGGTTCCGCCTGAGCCGTTCGCGCACCGGGGATGACGATGCGGTCACCGACCTTCACCATGGTGCCCGGTGGAATGTTGTTGGCCTTGGCAAGCTCGGCCAGCGGCTTGTGATACTTCCGCGACAGCGCCATCAAGGTCTCGCCGGGGGCAACGATGTGCACCAGTTGGCCTGTCGCTGCGGGCGGCGTCGCAGCCGGGGCTGCCGGCCGCGGCGGATTGGCGGCCACGTGCTGCGGTATCGGGCTCCGACCGTCGGCGGCCTTCGGAATGACCAGGTGCTGGCCCGGACGGAGCGCGGAGCCGTTGGGCAGGTTGTTGGCTTCGGCGATGGCGGATGCCGGCACGCCGTAGCGGCGCACCAGGCCGTCGATCGTGTCGCCCGGCTGTACGATGATGGCGGTGCCGCCATTCCAGTTCCAGGCTTGGTGGGACGTGGTTTTGGGAACAGAGCCCGTGACATCGCGAGAGGACACGCGGCTCGGCTCGTAGGAGGCCATGCCGGGAGAACCGCCGGAAACAGGCCTGGTCGCAGGCGAGCCTGCGCCCGGCGGAGGCGGCAGCGGCGCGCTCTGCACACTCGCGTGCTTTTGAGCCGGGACCGAACCGGTCACCTCGTTCGAGGGTGTCTTGGAGTGGAACGGATTGCTGGCGAAGCGCTGGGTGTCGGATGCGCAACTGGCCATCGTCAGAGCGATGGACGCCAGCAAGGCGATACGAAGGCATTGAAGCGAGCGGCCGGGCTCGACGACGCAACGCATAGTGTTTCCCACTCGTACGCAACAGGACGAGCGGTGAGTTAACAACGGCCGGGTAAATAACCTTTTAAGGAAGAAAGACTCTCTCAACCCTAACCACAGGCGGCCGAAATTCCGACAAATTGGGCCAGCGTCAAAGCTCCCTCGCCTGCCCGGGGAGCAGCGGCACGAACCGCACCGCGATCAGGCTCTCGCGCTTGAGCTCCTCCTTGGTTTTGGTGAGCTTGACCAGCTCCTGCACCCCATCGTGGGGGCCGAGCGGCAACACCATGATGCCGTCCTCGGCAAGCTGCGCGGTCAGCGCCTCCGGAATGGTCTCGGCCGCCGCCGTGACGATGATGCGATCATACGGCGCGCGCTGCGGCGCGCCGCCAAGCCCGTCGCCGACCAGCACCTCGACATTGTCGTAGCCGAGCGTCTTCAGCCGCGCCCGCGCGGTGTCGGCAAGCGTGCGGTAGCGCTCGATCGAAACCACCTCGCGGGCGAGCCGCGACAGGATCGCCGCCTGATAGCCCGAGCCGGTGCCAACCTCGAGCACGCGATGTTTCGGCTTCACCGCAAGCTGCTCGCTCATGTAGGCAACGACGTAGGGCTGGCTGATGGTCTGGCCGCAGGCGATCGGCATGGCGCGATCGGCATAGGCCTCGCCGAGATATTGCGCTTCGACGAAATGCTCGCGCGGCACCTCGTCCATGGCGCGCAGCACCGACTGGTCGCCGATGCCGTGGCGACGCAGCGTCAGCATGAACTCCATCCGCTGCTCGCTCTCGTCGCCCGGCATGTTTCCGCCTCTATGAGAACAAATCCACGAGCTTGGTGAGGAACGGCAGGTCGGTCTGGTCGAGGCGCAGCGGCGTCACCGCGATGCGGTTGTCGTTGAGCGCGGCGAGATCGGTGCCGTCCTTGCCGGTCGGCTTGGCGCCGCGCGCATAGGCGATCCAGTAGTACGGATTGCCGCGGCCATCGTGACGTGCATCGATGTGCAGCAATTGCTGATCGCGCTTGCCCTGCGTGGACACCGCAACGCCCTTCACCGCGCCGGGCGCACAATCCGGAAAATTGACGTTGACCAGCACGTCGCGCGGGATGCCCGTCTTCAGCACGCGGTCGATGATCGCGGGACCATGTTCGGCCGCGGTCTTCCAGTACGGATTCAGCTTGTTGGTCGCCGAATGCGCGAGCGACAGCGCAAACGACGGAATGCCGAGCACGCAAGCCTCCTTGGCGGCGGCGACGGTGCCGGAATAGAGCACGTCTTCCGCGGCGTTGCGGCCACGGTTGACGCCGGACAGCACAAGGTCTGGCGGCTCCGGCATGACGTGGCGCGCGCCCATGATGACGCAATCGGTCGGCGTACCCTTCACCGCGTAGTGGCGCTCGCCGACCTGGCGCAGCCGCAGCGGATCGTTGAGCGACAGCGAATGCGACACGCCGGACTGGTCGTGCTCCGGCGCGATCACCCAGACGTCCTCGGACAGTTCGCGCGCGATGTCCTCGCAGACTTTCAGGCCCGGTGCATGGACGCCGTCGTCGTTGGTGACGAGAATGCGCATTACTTTTTTTCGATCTTCTTCAAGCCACCCATATAGGGCGCGAGCGCGTCGGGCACCACGATGGAGCCATCGGCCTCCTGGTAGGTTTCCATCACTGCGATCAGCGCGCGGCCGACGGCGACGCCCGAGCCGTTGAGCGTGTGCACAAACGCGGGCTTGTTATCCTTGCCGCGATAACGCGCGTTCATGCGCCGCGCCTGGAAATCGCCGCACACCGAGCACGACGAAATCTCGCGGTACATGTTCTGGCCGGGCAGCCAGACCTCGATGTCGTAGGTCTTCTGCGCGGCGAAGCCCATGTCGCCGGCGCACAGCGTGACGACGCGATAGTGCAGCTCGAGTCGGCGCAGCACTTCTTCGGCGCAGGACAGCATGCGCTCGTGCTCGTCCATGCTCTGCTCAGGCGTGGTGATGGAAACCAGCTCGACCTTGGTGAACTGGTGCTGGCGGATCATGCCGCGGGTGTCTTTGCCGGCAGCGCCGGCTTCGGCACGGAAGCAGGGCGTGCAGGCGGTGAGCCGCATCGGTAGCTTGTCGGAATCGACGATGGATTCGCGGACGAGGTTTGTTAGGGATACTTCCGCGGTGGGGATGAGCCAGAACGGATTTGAAATTACTTCATCTGAAGGAAGAGCAAGCTTCTCCAATGCTTTGGCGTCATTTTTCTGTTTAGCTAGTTCGATCTCTGTCAGATATGCTTTTTGGATTGTCCTCAAAAATCCTCGCCCGCCGGCCGGTCCTGCATAAACAGCGAATTGATCTTCGGCAAACTTCGGCAACTGCGTCGTGCCGAACATTGTATCGCTGTTGACGAGCAACGGCGGATTGACCTCCGTATAGCCATGCTCGCCGGTGTGCACATCGAGAAAGAGCTGACCGAGCGCGCGCTCAAGCCGCGCCAGCCCGCCCTTCAACACCACGAAACGCGCGCCGGATAATTTCGTGGCGGTCTCGAAATCCATCAGGCCGAGCGCTTCGCCCAATTCGAAATGCTGCTTCGGCGTGAACGCGTAGTCGCGCTTCGCTCCAAACCGGTGATGCTCGACGTTGCCGGTCTCGTCGGCGCCATCGGGCACCTCGTCGAGCGGCAGGTTCGGAATTTCTGCCAAGACATCGTCCAATTTCATCGATGCCATTCGGGCTTCATACTGAAGCGTGTCGATTGAAGACTTCAGGTCGTTGACCTCGGCCATCAGCTTCTGTGCGGTGGCCTCGTCTTTCTTCGCCTTGGCCTGGCCGATTTCCTTCGAGGCCGCGTTGCGGCGCGCCTGGGCCTGCTCGAAATGCTGGATCGTTAGACGCCGCTCGGCGTCCAGCGCCAGCAGGTTCGCCGAGGAAAACTGCTTTTTGGACTCGTCGTCGAGCGACCGGCGGTTCAGCGCCTTGTCGAATTTTTCTGCGTTCTCGCGAATCCATCTGATGTCGTGCATGGGACCAATCGTTCGAGCAAATGCGTGCGCCCTTATAAGTGCAGCAAGCGGCCTTAGCCAACGCTTCGCAGCCCCTGTTGTTTGCAAGGCGCGGGGTTCGCCTTCATTTCCCTTCCCTCACCACGTGAGGGAGCGGAGCGCCAAGCAGCGCCCTTCAGCAAGTCCGCGCCTTTCGGCGAGGCGTCCGGAAATTGCGCCGGACGCGCGCCACCTGGCGCCCCGCAGCGGCGACTTTGCACCCTGGGACCTTGTCTTCCGGGAGCGGACAGAGGGATTGCCCCTCACTGATCCGGCCGGCTTTCGCCCGCCTTCGTCCGTCCTCGTCCAGCCACTGAAGGCGGCCCCCCGTAGTAGGGGCGGACGGCGACCCAGAGCGTCCCGGGGTCGTGTGTGCGAGGCACGACCGCAGGCGCCGCACCCGGCTCCGCCATCAAGACGCCTCTAGATGACGCCCTCACGTGAACCGAGCGGGGACTACGATCCTAGAAACTAGGATTAAAGTCAAGAGCTATTCTGCCGGGACGGCGTGCTCGTGCGGATGGCGCAATTCGCCGAGCGACTGGCGGATCACTGTGGCCGAGCCTTGCAACGCCAGCGCCGCCATGATCGCCGCGACGATGACGTCGGGCCAGCCGGTGCCGGTGCCGAACACGCCGAGCGCGGCCAGCAGCACGGCGAGATTGCCGAGCACGTCGTTGCGCGTGCAGATCCAGGCCGAGCGCATGTTGGCATCGCCGTGGCGGTAGGCCCACAACAAGCCGAACGACGCCGCGTTGGCGATCAGCGCGGCAACGCCGACCGCGCCCATGGTGACGGCGCTCGGCAGCGTGCCGTGGAAGGTGTGCCAGATCACCGTGCCCAGGATATAAAACCCGAACACGCCCATGCTGGCGCCTTTGCCGAGCGCGGCGGTGGCGCGATAACGAAGCGCCATGCCAACCACGAACAGGCTGATGCCGTAGTTTGCGGCGTCGCCGAAAAAGTCGAGCGCGTCTGCCTGCAGCGATGCGGAGCCGGCGGCAAGGCCCGCGCCGACCTCGACCACGAACATCAGCGCGTTGATGACGAGCACCGTCCAGAGCACGCGCTTGTAGGCGGCGGTCTCTTTTGGGTGACCGAGATTGACGGGAGGCGGTGTGCAGCAGCAATCGGCCATGCCGATGACATAAGCTCTCAACCCGACGTTACACAATCACGTAACACAATTACGCTGGTCGCGGGCGGGAGACGCTATTCCGCAGGCTTGGCGTCCGAAGCGGCCGCGGGAGCGGCCTTTGCCGCTTTCGCCTTCTTCTCCACCATCCGCACCGAGATGATCGAGCCTTCGTAAAGCAGCAGGAGCGGGATCGCGAGCGACATCTGGCTCAGCACGTCGGGCGGCGTCAGCACGGCGGCGATGATGAAGGCCACGACGATGAAATAGCGGCGCTTCGACTTCAGCATGTCGGCGGTGACGATGCCGATCCGACCGAGCAAGGTCAGGATCACCGGCAACTGGAAGGCAACGCCGAAGGCAAGGATCAGCGACATCAGAAGCGACAGGTATTCGCCGACCTTGGGCAACAGCGCGATCTCGGCCTGGCCGTCGCCGCTCGACTGCTGCATGCCGAGCGAGAAACGCACGATCATCGGCATGACGACGAAATAGACCAGCGCCGCGCCCATGGCGAAAAAGAACGGCGTCGCGACCAGATACGGCAGGAACGCGCTGCGCTCGTTGCGATAGAGGCCCGGCGCGACGAACATGTAGATCTGCGCCGCCACCACGGGAAACGAGATGAAGGCCGCGCCGAACAGCGACAGCTTCAACTGGGTGACGAAATATTCGAGCAGCGCGGTGTAGATGAACTTCGAATTCGCAGCCCCGGCGATGAACACATAGGGCCATACCAGGATGTTGTAGATCTGTTTGGCGAAGAAGAAGCAGAGCGCAGCCGCGATGAAGAACGCGAGCAGCGCCTTGATCAGCCGCGAGCGCAACTCGATCAAATGCGCCATCAGCGGCGCCTTCGACGCCTCGATCTCCTTTTCGTCCTCCTCGCTCCTCACGCGCCGCCCCCGGGCTTTTCTTCGGTGCCGGATTGCGGCGCGGCCGGCGCGATCGGCATCTCGGTCGAGGGGATGACGGTGTCAGGCGCGACCGGCGCGGGTGTCGCCTCGGAGACGGCCTCGGGCGAGGCGCTGGCCGCATGCTCGGCGGCGGGCGTCGAGGTGCCGAGCGGATCGCTGGCGAAGCCTTCGACCTCCTTGCGCACATCGCCGAGCGGATCGAAATCGACGATGCCTTTGGCGGCATCGGTCATCTCGTCCATCGACTTCTTGATGTCGGCCATCTCGGCCTCGCGCATCGCCTCCTGGAACTGACCCTGGAATTCGGCCGCCATGCGGCGGATCTTGCCCATGTACTGGCCGACCGTGCGCAGCACGCCGGGCAGCTCCTTCGGGCCGATGGCGATCAGGGCAACGACACCGATGACGACGAGTTCGCTCCAGCCGATGTCGAACATGGTTGCGGTGCTCTCACAAACTCCAAAGGGCGCGAGCCTTCCGGCCGGCGCCCCTCATGCGACGCGGACGCCCCAAGCGCTGCGCCGTTCAGGTCGACTCGAACTTGCGTTCGGTCTCGGCGTGCTGCTTCAGCGGGTCGGCGGGTTTGGCGTCGGCCTTGTGGTTGATGGTCTTCGGATCGGGCTCGGCCTTGGCGGTGTCGTCGTCCGACATGCCCTTCTTGAAGGCCTTGATGCCCTGGGCGACGTCGCCCATCAGGTCGGAAATCTTGCCGCGGCCGAACAGCAGCAGGACCACGGCAATCACCACGATCCAGTGCCAGATGCTGAGTGAACCCATACGAAAATCCTCCGCACCGACCGGCGGGACGCCGCCCCCTTCGGTTTGGCCCGAACCTAGGCGCAAGGCACCCTAAAAACAAGAACGGCGAAGGGCCGCAACCGGCGCCGCGCGGGAACATGGCTAAGGGAGGTAAGTCATTGACGCTGATAGGCTTCCGTACCTAGACGCAGGCACGGCGATCATCGTGCACCAAGAGCCGTATCACGCGTCCGGACCTCATCCTGAGGAGGCGCGAAGCGCCGTCTCGAAGGATGGCCGCAAAGTCATGAACTCGCACCCATGCTTCGAGACGGCCGCCTGCGGCGGCCTCCTCAGCATGAGGCCGAGCCTGAGGCTTAGCTTTGCTGCCCTACTCCTCGATCCGCTCCGGCGGCGGAGCGAGACCGAGGTCGAGGTCGCCCGGCTCCAGCGGGTCCTCATCGTCGCGCAGCGCCGGGTCATCGGACGGCATCGGCACCCCAAAGCCGGGCGGCAGGCGGCTGTCGAGCAGGCCCGAGCCTTTCAGCTCCTCGAGGCCCGGCAGGTCGGTCAGCGTCTCCAGACCGAAATGCGACAGGAACTCCTCGGTGGTGCCGTAGGTGATCGGCCGGCCCGGCGCCTTGCGGCGGCCGCGCGGCTTGATCCAGCCGGTCTCCATCAGCACGTCGAAGGTGCCCTTCGACATCACCACGCCGCGGATTTCCTCGACCTCGGCGCGCGTGACGGGCTGATGGTACGCGATCACCGACAGCGTCTCGACCGCGGCGCGCGACAGCTTCTTCGGGACCACCGCCTCCTTGGTCAGGAGCCAGGACAGGTCGGCTGCGGTGCGGAAGGTCCACTTGTTGCCGATGCGCTGCAGGTTGACGCCGCGCGGCGCGTATTCGGCCTGCAGCGCGCGCAGGCTCGCCTTGACGTCGACGTCTTCCGGCAGCCGCGCCGCAAGCGTCTTCTCATCGAGCGGCACCGCCGCCGCAAACAGCAGCGCTTCGAGCAGACGCAGATGCTCGGGCCGCACCGCGGCCTCCGATTTTTCCTCGGATCGCGCCTGCAGCTCCTCGTGTGGAATGATGCGTCGTTCCGCCAAAGCTGCCATGCCTCCGACTCTCCCCGTAATTTATTCCGTCGCCCGCGGCAACACCGCACTGGCGCTGAGCGCTTCCAGACCGGCCGCCTCGCGCTTGCGCAGATAGATCGGCGCGAACGCCGATTGCTGGTGCACCTCGAGATGGCCTTCGCGGACCAGCTCCAGGGTTGCGGCCAAACTCGAAGCAAACACCGTCGCCCGCATCGACGGTTCGACCAGATATTCGATCAGATATTTGTCGAGCGGCGCCCAGTCGCCGGCCTGCCCGATCAGTCGTTCCAGGATTTCGCGAGCATCCTGCAACGCCCAGACCGTGCGCTTCTTGAACTGCACGTGTGCGAACGCGGCCTGCTGGCGCTGCTTGGAATAGGCCGACAGCAGATCGAACAGGGTCGCGGTCCACTGCGGGTGCTTGATGTCGGCCACCGGCTCCGGATCGCCGCGCTGGAACACATCGCGCTGCAATTGCGGCCGGCCCATGAGCTGGGTCGCCACCTCGCGGAACGCCTCCAGCCGCTTCAGCCGCCAGGCCAGCGCATTGGCCATGTCCTCGGCAGACGGGCCATCCGGCGTCGCGGGCTCCGGCAGCAGCAAACGCGATTTCAGGTAGGCCAGCCATGCCGCCATAACCAGGTAGTCGGCGGCGAGCTCCAGCCGGAGCTTGCGCGCCTCTTCGATGAAGGTGAGGTACTGCTCGGCGAGCGCCAGCACGGAAATCTTCGCAAGATCGACCTTCTGCTGCCGGGCCAGCGCCAGCAACAGGTCGAGCGGGCCTTCGAAGCCCTCGACGTCCACCACCAGCGCCGGCTCGTCGGAGCCGCGATCGGCCAATTCGGTTTCGAACGGCTCGGCTTCGCTCATGCGGCGCTTTCATCTTGCATCAGGGCGGCAAATTCCTTGCGTGCACCAGCCAAGTCGATATCGGCGGCAGGCTTTCGCGCCGCCAGCGCCGCCTTGGCGCGGCGCGCCGCCTCGCCAGCAAGCTCAGGCGCCTGCACCGCCACCTGACGCATTTCGTCGAGCTTGCCGTTGCAATGCAGGACAACATCGCAGCCGGCCGCAAGCGAGGCGCGGGTCCGTTCGCCGATGGAACCCGAAAGCGCACCCATGGACACGTCGTCGCTCATCAACAACCCGTCGAAGCCGATGAATCGGCGAATCACTTCGCCGATCACTGTGGCGGAAGTTGTTGCCGGTAGCACGGGATCGAGCGCGGTGAAAACAACATGCGCCGTCATCCCCAGCGGCAAATTTTTCAGGGGGCGAAATGCGGCAAAGTCAGTGACTTCGAGGGTCGATCGGCTTGCATCCACCACCGGAAGTTTCATGTGGCTGTCGGCGGTGGCACGACCATGCCCGGGAATATGCTTGAGCACGGGCAGCACCCCGCCGTCGGCCAGACCATCGGCAACCGCCTGCGCGATGGCCGCCACCTGTGCGGGCGTATCGCCATAGGCGCGATCGCCGATGACGGCGTCGGCGCCCCGGACCGGCACATCGGCCAGCGGCAGGCAATCGACATTGATGCCGAGCGCCAGCAGATCGGACGCGATCAGACGCGCGCCCAGCCGCGCCGCTGCAAGGCCGGCGCCGGGATCGCGGGAATAGATTCGGGCGTAAGCCGCGCCCGGGGGATAGGCCGGCCAGTTCGGCGGCCCGAGGCGTTGCACCCGGCCGCCCTCCTGGTCGACCAAAACGGGCGCGGCGGCGCCGAGCTCATGTAAAGCTTCACCAACAAGCTCAGTGACTTGAGCCTTGTCTTCAACGTTGCGTTTGAACAGGATCAAGCCCCACGGACGAGCCTCGCGCAGGAAGGCGCGTTCCTCCTTGGTCAGCTTCAAACCCGAAAGGCCAGTGATGAAAGCGCGTTGCGCCATCGGCGCCGATTAGCTTGCGTTGCGATCAGGGGTCAAGGCGAACGGTCGAATTCCGTTCAGTGCTGCACAACGCAATCGCCGCCCGCCTGCTTGAGGCTCGTGCAGAGCTGGAGGGCCTGCTCGCGGCTGCCGAATGGACCGACCATCGCGCGGTAGTAGACACCCTTGCTGCCGAGATCGGCCTTGCGGATGACGTGCGGCTGGCTGCCGAGGACCGTCGAATACTTCGACTGGATGCTGCGGTAGGACGATTGGGCGTCAGCTTCGCTCCGCTGCGACGTCACCTGCACCAGATAGCTGCCCGCACCCGAGGCCGGTGCTGACGCAACCCGCATCGGCGCTGCCGCAGCGCGAGCCGGACTTCTCTGCTGCGCGCTCGGCAGCGGCGGGAAATCGTTGCTGGCGTCGGGGCTGAGCGAAAGCGGTGCGTTCGCCGCGGGGGCGGCTGGCACTGGCGCGGGCGGCGGAGAGGTTCGCGCTGCTCGGGCTGGCGCTCGCGGGGCCGCAGTGCGCGGCGCCGGTGCAGGCGGCGTGGCGGCTTCGGTCTCGCCCATCTGCGCAGGCGGGCTGGCCTGTCGAGGCGGCGCTACGGAAACCGGATCGGAGGACATCGGCGAATTGGCGGCGATATCGCCTTGTTCGGGCCGGATCGGCACCGTGCGAACCTTGCGCGGATCGCCCAGCGCACTTGGCGGATTGGCGGAGGCCATGGCGCTCGCGGGCTTGCCGTTCGCCGTCGGAACCGGCGCGCCCGGCAACACCGTGCGTGGCGGCGGCGCGGCGGCTCTCAAGTCGACCGGAGTCTCTTCCCGCCGCACCACCTTCTCATCCTTGCCGGCATCGCTGAAACGGTCATAGCTGAATTTGCTCGCCGACTGGTCGGTTGACTGCGGCGGTGGCGCCACCCTGCTCGGCTCTCCGCTGGCGCGGATCACCGGAGGCGGTCCCGACATGGCATGGCCGCTGAACAGATTGCGATAGCCGAACGCACCGGCGGTCCCCACCACGGCAAGACCGAACACAGCGACGACCGTCATGAACCCTCGGCGGCGGCCGCG
>Ga0265325_10001322_pt1 | contig 17543 bp, 14 predicted proteins | sample 41420metaG_FD_202090 | JGI IMG/M metagenome (GOLD analysis project Ga0265325, IMG submission 202090) | Rhizosphere microbial communities from Carex aquatilis grown in University of Washington, Seatle, WA, United States - 4-14-20 metaG | ecosystem: Host-associated > Plants > Roots > Rhizosphere...
GCATGGAGATGCGCTGCGCTTCCAGCCGCCGGAATAGGCTGCGGGGCCGCAGCCGCTGCTGCCCGCGTGTTCGGGACCGCGACGGGCAGAGGTTGGGGCTGAGCGCTCTGCACCGGAGCCTGATATACCGGCTCATTGTTGTGCAAGGTGCGTTCGAGTCTTTCGCGTTCGAGGCCGGTTAGACCATCCATACTTACCGAGCGCCTGACGTCCGATGCGTTGCTGCTTCTCGATCCCCCAAACATGACACCTCCCAGTTCAATGCTTCTTCCCACAAACATTAATCATTAACATTCAAAAATGGCGCCGCAAGACGACACCAGCAATCTTGACAGAACAGTCACGCCAATCCTGTGGAAATTCTTCGCGAGATTTGTTGTCACAAGAGCAGAAGCCACAACTGCTTGTGCTACTGGCATACTAGTCGCGTTCTAGCGCTGCTTGCGTAATCGATCGCTCCGCAGAAACGTCCACTTCTGCCATCCGCCGCCAATGCAGCCCCGCTTAGCCGAGCGTCTTGCCGTACCAGGCGACGTCCCAGAACTTGCCGAATTTGCGGCCGACTTCCCGGTAGGTGCCGACATGGGAAAAGCCCATCGCGAGGTGCAAACCGACCGAGGCCTCGTTCGGCTGCGTCACACCGCCGAACGCACTGTGCACGTCCTCGCTAGCGAGCGCATCAAACAGGGTGTGATAGAGCCGGCGGCCCAAGCCCTTCCCCTGCTCGCCCGGCGCCAGATAAATGCTGGTTTCCAACGATGTGTCGTAGGCGGCTTTTTCTTTGAACTTGCCCGAACAAGCCCAGCCGATGGCTTTGCCGTCCTGCTCCGCGACGAAGCACCGATAGCGGCCCGTGGGCGCAAACGTATCGAGCCACATCTGTCGCTGCGCCAATGTGCGCGGCTCTATATCGAACGTCACCGGCGTGTTGACGACGTAGTGATTGTAGATGGCGAGCAACGCCGGAAGATCGCCTTGCACGACAGGGCGGATGATGACCTCGTTCATGCGACTCTCAATTAAAATCCGTAGGCAATGACGGCGTCAGAAAATGCTCATACAGCCTCTGGATTTGCCAAGCCAGGACACGCGGCTCGGATAGTTCCGGCAAGGCATCCAGCGGGAAGAACCGCGGCTTGCCGGTTTCCAAATCCGATTTCTCGCATTCCCCCACGATGTCGCAGAGGAAGAACATCTTGTAGATGTGGAACGGATGCGGCTGCGGATGGCCGCACTTGTCGCGATCGTACACGGCCGCCAGCTTGCCGACGGTGACGACATACCCTGCCTCTTCCGCAACTTCTCGAATGACGCTTTCGCTCGGTGTCTCGTTCACGTCCGCCCAGCCGCCCGGCATCGTCCAGCGGCCGCCGTCGCTCATTTCGCCCACCAGCAGCACGCGGCCTTCGCGGAAGATCGCCGCGCGCACATCCACTTTCGGCGTCACGTATCCGACCTGCCCGGCGAACAGACCCTCGATCATGGATGCATCGGCGCCGCTGCCTTCCGCCATCATTTTGGCGGCGAGCGCCCGCATTTTCTCGTAGCGCTCGCGGTCGTAAGGGTTTTCGGCAAAAGTCAGTCCGGCCTGTGCCACCGCTTGCAGCTCGCGCGCCCACAACAACCATTGGGGTAACATATCGATCAATCCTCGCCGCGCAGCAGTCCCAGAAGTGCGGGCAATTGTTCGGGCAGATCCTCGGAAATCAACCCTGGCCCAAAGTGCACGGCCGCCTCGCCATGCAGCCACACCGCCGCAGCGGCGGCATTGAACGAATCCATGCCCTGCGCCAGCAGCCCGGCGATGAACCCCGAAAGCACATCGCCCGAACCCGCCGTCGCCAGCGAAGGCGGTGCGTTCGCCGAGATGCAGACGCGCCCGTCGGGCGCCGCAATCGCCGTATCGGGCCCCTTCAGCAACACCGTGCATCCCGCTTGCGCCGCCGCTGCGCGCGCCGCATCGATGCGATTGGCAGACCGCTTCAAAAGGCCTGGAAACAGACGCTCGAATTCGCCTTCATGCGGCGTCAGCACCGCTGCCGGATGCAGCTGTCCAAACAGTGCGCTGGGTGCTGTGGCGAACGAGGTCAGAGCGTCGGCGTCGAGAACGGCGGACGTCTTGCTTTCCATGACTGCCGCGACCAAATCCCGCGTTTCCTGTCCCACGCCGCAGCCGGGGCCGATGACGACGGAATTGAAGCGCTTGTCTTTGAGAAGTTCGGATAATCCGCCCGCGCCATCAAACGGTTTGACCATGATGGCCGTCAGATGCGCCGCATTGACCGCCACCGCTTCCAGCGGGCTTGCAACGCTTACAAGGCCTGCGCCCATGCGTAGCGCTCCGCGCGCGGCAAGACGCGCCGCGCCTGTTGCATGTGCCGGCCCGCTGACCACAAGCGCATGACCGCGCGAATATTTGTGGCCGAGCGGATCGGGCCTGGGAAAATCCCTGCCCCAAAATTCCGGCCCGTTCTCGAAAATTCTCGGCCGGTCGAGTGCAGCATCGGGAATGCCGATTTGCGTCACCACGATCTGTCCGCACATCAGCCGGCCGGGCATCAGCAGATGCGCGGGTTTCTTGCGGAAGAATGTCACGGTCGCATCCGCCACGACGCAGATTTCGTCCAGCGGCCTGCCGAGATCGCCATGCAGCCCGCTCGGAACGTCGATCGAAAGAACCGGAATTTCGCTGCCGTTCAACGCCAACACGGTTTCCCGCGCCATGCCTTCGAGCGGCCGCTGCAAGCCGGCGCCGAACAGGCCATCGACGACCAGTTTCGCGCCCTCGAGCGCGCGCGGCGAAAGCGGCGAAACATCGCCTGTCCATAGCGCGGCCATCCGGGCGGCATCGCCTTTGAGCGCTTCGCGGCTGCCCAGCAAAACCACGCGCACGTCCCAGCCGCGCGCCTTCAGAAGCCGCGCCACGACGAAGCCGTCGCCGCCATTGTTGCCGGGACCGCACATCACGAGGGTCCGGCGGGGCTGCCAGCGCTTGACGATTTCGTCGGCCACCGTACGGCCGGCATTTTCCATCAGCGTCTGCGAAGGAACGCCATGTTCGGCGGCGAAGTGATCCGCCGCGTACATTTCGGCGACGGTGAGGATTTCGTTGCTCATAGCTGTTCCGGCCGGCTCGACAGTGGGCGAGACTATACCCGGACTTTGGGCGTGTCGAAGGACCAGCGTCGAGTCACTTGAAATGCCGCTTCAGGCGCGCCAGCGCTTCTTCGATCACATCACGCTTCTTGCAGATGGCGAAACGCACGAAATTGTCTGGCTTGCCGCCCTGCATGAACGCGGAGAGCGGAATTATCGCCACCCCAGCCTCGCGCACCAGGCGCAGGCAGAAGTCCATATCGCTCTCGTTGGACAGGGCGCTGATGTCGGCCGTGAGGAAATAGGTCCCTTCGCAGGCCAGTGGCTTGAAGCCGAGCTCGGCAAGGCCCTTCGCCAGGAGGTCGCGGTTCGCCTGTAGTTCACAAGTCTGATTCAGTGTGAAGCCGATTTCGCGCTCCAGCGCATAGGCTACACCCATCTGCAACGCGGGCGCCGTCGTGAACGTCAAAAACTGGTGCGCCTTGGCCACCACGTCGATCAGCGGCGCGGCACCCATCACCCAGCCCACTTTCCAGCCGGTGAGCGCGAACATCTTTCCGGCCGAGCCGACGCGCACCGTGCGCTCGCGCATGCCCGGCAGGCTCGCCAGCGGGACATGCGGCCGGCCGTCAAAGGTGAGATGCTCGTAAACCTCGTCGCAGATCGCGACCGCGTGGGAGGTATCGAGAACGCATGCCACGGCCTCCAGTTCGCTGCGGTCGAACACCCGCCCGATGGGGTTCATCGGAGAATTCAGGACAAGTGCGCTGGTCCTGGGCGTCACGGCGGCGGCGAGATCCGCTTCGGTGAGACGCCAATGTGGCGGGGCGAGTTTGATCGTGCGAACGGTCGCGCCCGCGGCTTCTGCGATCGGGCGATAGGAATCATAAGAGGGATCGATCAGCACAACCTCGGCGCCCGCGGGAGCAAATGCCAGGATGGCCGCCGTCAATGCTTCCGTCGCGCCCGACGTGACGACGACTTCGGTCTCGGGATCGAAGCGCAGGCCATAGAATTGCGCCGCATGCGCCGCAATGACGCGGCGCAGCTCCATGCGCCCCTTCATCGGCGGATACTGGTTGGAGTCTTCGATCAAGGCACGCGCCGCAGCCTCGCGGATCGCCAGTGGCCCATCTTGGTCGGGAAAGCCCTGACCGAGATTGATCGCGCGATGCTCCGTCGCCAGCGCCGACATCACCGTGAAGATCGTTGTCGGTAGCTTCGAAAAGACGGCGTTGAAGCGTTTCTCGGCGTGCGACATTGCGGGACATAACTCAGGTAGCGGCGCACACCATCGCAAACGCCGATCCGCGCTGACAATACGTCTTCAGATTCGCTGTGCCCGCTAAATCGGCATGCTGACTGTTTTTTGAGCAGTTTTTTCCTGCTTCGCTTGACCCGTTGAATAAGTCGCTGAATTTACTTGTGATTAAGTTCGCCGGGACTTGGCATAACCCCTGCTACTTCCTTAACGGCGCAGTATCTAGAGCCGCGCAAGGAGCACGCCATGAAGAAGATCGAAGCCATCATCAAGCCGTTCAAGCTCGATGAGGTGAAGGAAGCACTGCAAGAGGTCGGGGTCCAGGGTATCACGGTGACGGAGGCCAAGGGCTTCGGCCGCCAGAAGGGTCATACCGAGCTCTATCGCGGCGCGGAATATGTGGTCGACTTCTTGCCCAAGGTGAAAATCGAGATCGTCATCGGCGAGGACCGGCTGCAGGCGTCGGTGGATGCCATTCAGAAGGCTGCGCGCACGGGACGCATCGGCGACGGCAAGATTTTCATACTGAATGTCGAAGAAGCCATCCGTATCCGTACCGGCGAGAGCGGCGCAGACGCGATCTAGCGCCTGCCCGAGGCTAAGTAGCAATCAAACTAATAGGGGAATGACCAAACAATGGCTAATGCACAAAGCATCCTGTCGATGATCAAGGCCAAGGACATCAAATTCGTCGATTTGAGGTTCACCGATCCGCGCGGGAAATGGCAACACGTCACGTTCGACCTCTCGCTGGTCGATGAAGACTTCCTGACAAACGGCACGATGTTCGACGGCTCGTCGATTGCCGGCTGGAGAGCGATCAACGAGTCCGACATGACGCTGGTGCCCGATTGCGACACGGCCGTAATCGACCCCTTCTTCGCGCAGACCACGCTCGCCATCTCGTGCGACGTCATCGAGCCGACGACCGGCCAACGCTATAACCGCTGCCCGCGTTCCATCGCCGAGGCCGCCGAGCAATACATGGCGTCCACCGGCATCGCAGATACAGCCTTCTTCGGTCCCGAAGCGGAGTTCTTCATCTTCGACGACGTTCGTTTCGACGTCCAGATGAACAAGTGTTTCTACTATCTCGACTCGGTCGGCGGCGCTTACAATTCCGGAACGGAATACGAAGGCGGCAACCTCGGCCATCGTCCTGCGGTGAAGGGCGGCTACTTCCCGGTTCCGCCGGTGGACGGCTATCAGGATATCCGCGGCGAGATGCTCGCCATCATGGGCGACATGGGTATCAACCCCGAAAAGCACCACCATGAAGTGGCCTGCTCGCAGCACGAGCTCGGCATCAAGTTCGACACGCTGACCAAGTGCGCCGACAATCTGCAGATCTACAAATACGTGGTGCATCAGGTCGCAGCGGCCTACGGCAAGACGGCGACGTTCATGCCGAAGCCCGTCGCCGGCGACAACGGCTCGGGCATGCACGTTCACCAGTCGCTGTGGAAGGGTGGCAAGCCACTGTTTGCAGGGTCGGGCTATGCCGATCTATCGGACACCTGCCTCTATTACATCGGCGGCATCATCAAGCACGCCAAGGCCATCAACGCGTTCACCAACTCGATGACCAATTCCTACAAGCGCCTGATCCCGGGTTTCGAGGCACCGGTGCTGCTGGCCTATTCGGCCCGCAACCGTTCGGCATCCTGCCGCATTCCGTTCTCGGCGAGCCCCAAGGGCAAGCGCGTGGAAGTGCGGTTCCCGGACGCCGGATCGAACCCCTATCTCGCGTTTGCGGCCATGCTGATGGCGGGCCTCGACGGCATCGAGAACAAGATCCATCCCGGCGATCCGATGGACAAGGACCTCTATCACCTGCCGCCCGAAGAATTGAAGCAGATCCCGACGGTTTGCGGCAGCCTGCGCCAGGCGCTTGAGAACCTCGACGCCGACCGCGCCTTCCTCAAGAAGGGCGGCGTCTTCAGCGACGATCTCATCGACAGCTTCATCGAATTGAAGATGGGCGAGGTCTACGCCTTCGAGCACACGCCTCATCCGGTTGAGTTCAAGATGTATTATTCGGTGTGACGATTTCCTGAACTCAGAATGCGAAAGGGCCCGGTGGCAACACCGGGCCCTTTTGTCGTGGACCAATTCGTGAGGCGGGTCATATCCGGTTACACATCCAGCCTGTTCGCTGCCGCCACGCGGCCGAACCAGAGTCCGGAATCCTTGACCGTGCGCTTCAGGGTTTTGAAATCCACGTAAGACAAACCGAAGCGCCGCGTGTATCCCGACTGCCATTCCAGATTGTCGAGCAGAGACCAGGCGTGATAGGCGCGCACCTTGGCGCCGTCGTTGATCGCGCGGGCCAGTGCCGCAAGGTGCTGTTGGTACCAGCGAATGCGCGCCGTGTCGTGAAGTTGATCGACGGGCGGCACCGTGTCCGGATAAGGCGTTCCGGTTTCGGTGATCTCGATGATGGGATGATCGTAGTCGCGCGTCAGCTGCATCAGCATGTCGTAGAACGCGTTCGGCCACATCTCCCAGCCGCTCGGCGACTTCGGTCCTTGCGGGGATAATTCGACGCCGATGCCCGCCAGCGGATCGAGGCCGTTCGCCTCCGTGGTTCCGGCCGCGGAAATCATCAGCCGCAGATAATAATGCACACCGATCCAGTCGAGCGGCGCCTGCATGATCTTCTCGTCGCCGGGCTTGAACCCCATCCACGCCAGTTCCTGCGGCCCGATATAGGCTTTGGGATATTCGCCGCGCGTCACCGCATTGAGGAAGAATCTGTTGTGCAGGCCGTCAAACTTCGCCGCCGCCGCGCGATCGGCAGGACTATCCGATTTGGCGACAACGGGCTCGAACTCGAAGGCGCTGCCGACGGTCGCCTTAGCCGATGCGGCCTTGATCGCCCGATAAGCCTGCCCCTGCGCCAGTGCCACGGTGTGGGCCGCTTTCCAGAACAGCGCGAAGTCTTTCTTGCCGGGCGCCATCCCGGCTCTGGCGTAGCCGTCATACGTGAGCGCCCACGGCATGTTGAACGGCGCCCAGACGGTGATGCGATCGCCAAGTTCCTTGGCCATCAGACCTGCGTAATCGGCGAAATGGCCGGCCAGATCGCGATTAGGCCAGCCGCCGCGATCTTCCAAAGCCTGCGGCAGGTCCCAGTGATAGAGCGTACAGAACGGGCGTATCCCTGCCGCATGCAAGCCATCGGCGAGCCGGCGGTAATAGTCGAGGCCCTTCTGGTTGACCGCCCCGGTTCCTTGCGGAAGCACACGCGGCCATGAAATTGAGAAGCGGTAGCTCTTCTGATGAAGCCGCTTCATCAGCGCGATGTCATCCTTGTAGCGATGATACTGGTCGCAGGTCACATCGCCGGTGGTGCCGCCCGCCATGTTTCCGGGCGTGTGTGCGTAGCGGTCCCAGATGGATTCGCCTTTGCCGTCGGCATTCCACGCGCCTTCCACCTGGTATGCGCTAGCCGCCGTACCCCACAAAAAGTCTTTGGGAAAACGCACTTTTTTGATCTCGTCCTGAGAAATCTCGCCCGGCGCAAGAACCGGCATGGCCTGGGCTTGGGTTCCGGCTAGCGCGCCCGCCGCGAGCGAAGTCTTGATGAAGTTCCTGCGATCCATGGTGAGCCCCCTGTATTCGACCAGCGAATTCTGCGCGCGGCCGCAATACAAATGAAGGGGCGTGCGTCATCGCGCACACGCCGCACCCGGGTGAACTCAAAATGTCGAATTCGGGCCCGGTGGCAACACCGGGCTCTTTCGATTTTAGGCTTCCGATTTCAGCTTTCCGATTTCTTCGTCATCCACCGGAACGACGATGGGCTCGGGTCGAAGGGCATCCAATCGACCTTGTCGCCTTCGGGATGAAAGACGCTCAAGAGGAGACCAAGAAATTCCATGAACGGCGAACGCGTCTCGTCCATGGTCGCTTTCTGTCGAGGCTTTCTCCAATGGTGACCCATGGAATACCTCCTGCTTTATGCAGCCTGCTCGGCCTGCTTCGGCGGCTCGGCCGGCAGCACCACATAGGCGCGACAGCCCTTGCCGTATTCGCTTTCCAGCCAGGCACGGCCGCCGTGAAGTTCGGTCAGGCCTCGCACCAGCGCCAGCCCCAAACCGGTGCCGCCCGCCTGCCGGTCGTAGCGATTGTCCACCTGGCTGAAGGGCGTGAAGATCTTGTCGATCTTTTCGCGCGGAATTCCCGGGCCGTTGTCTTCGCACAGGATCTGGAAGCCGCCGTCGCTCGCCGGTCCCGCGGACACCGAGATCAGGCCGCCTTGCGGCGTGAACTTCACTGCGTTGGATACGAGATTGATGAGAATCTGCTTCAGCGCACGTTCGTCGGCGTAAAGCGGCGGCGCGTTTGGCGCGATGGAGATCTTGAGCTCCTGGCCCTTTTCGCGTGCTTTGGCGCCGATCAGCTTGAGCGCAATGTCGAAGGTGCGGAAAGCGTCGATCGGGTGCGGCGAAATTTCCATCTTGCCGGCTTCGATCTTGGCGACGTCGAGCAGATCGTTGATCAGGCTCAGCAGGTGCGCGCCCGACGAGTGGATGTCGCCAGCATACTCTTTGTAGCGTGCCGAACCGACCGGTCCGAAGCATTCCTGCGCGATGATCTCCGAGAATCCCAGGATCGCATTGAGCGGCGTACGCAGCTCGTGGCTCATGTTGGCAAGGAACGCCGTCTTCGAGGCATTGGCCGTCTCGGCTTCGAACCGCTTGCGCAGCGCGTCGTCGCGCGTCTCTTCGAGCTCGCGGGCGAGGTCTTCCACTTGGAAGCGCAAGCGCGAGTCTTCGTCCAGGCGGTGCATCAATCTGCGACCGTCCACCAAAAGCTGAATTGCGAACGCAGGAATGATGATTGCCGTGCCGAAATCGACGGCGTTGTCGCCCATCAGATAGCGCGTAGCGGCCATCACGGTCAGCGGAACGATGCTTGCCAGGAACATGTCCATATGGCTGGAGCGGCTGACAACCAGCATCGCCAGGATTCCGACCGTGCCGCACGCGATGAAGAGGTGGTTGGCAATATTGCCGGGATCCCACAGCAGCCACGGCATCAGGCCCCAAGCCGCGCTGATGATCGCCTGCATCGCCACGATACGCGTGAACCACGGCAGTGTGCGGTCGTATTCGTTGTTGTCGGATGTGTCGTACTGATAGATCGAAACGACGCTGGCCGACAGGATCATCGTTGCCGACACGATCACGGGTACGAAAACGGCGATGTTGAAATTGACGTGCCCGAACAGGCCGAAGCTGTCGGAGCCAAGCCATGCGATGGCAAGCGCCCAGAATGGCGACGAAAGGCGTGTCGAGCGCACGGTCTGAGATGTAAGATCAAGCTGCGCCCTGAGAACGCGCACGTCTGTGCTTCGCTGGCTACGCAGCCGTTTGATGAACCGCACGACGATCCCCTGTTCTGCCTCTCGACCTTCTGCCGAGGCGGGGGATGTTACGCAGCGACTATTAAAATTTGCTGAGAATGATGCAGGCTCAGCCAAACGCCTTCAGCCCGCCACTGGCGCGTTCTATGACTAACGGAAAGTAAACAAACACCTTTGTGCCGCGACCAACGGTGCTCTCGATCCATGTACGTCCGCCGTGCAACCTCGCCAGACCCTGCACCAGGGCAAGACCGAGGCCGGTGCCGCCGGCCTTGCGGTCGTATCGATTGTCTATCTGCGAAAACGCGTCAAAGACCTTCTTCAGCTTTTCGGCAGGGATGCCCAGCCCGGTGTCCTCGACGGTCAAGAGTAGTCCGCCATCGTCGCCGCGCCGGCAGACAACATCGATATGACCTCCTTGCGGCGTGAACTTAATCGCGTTCGAGACCAGGTTGAGTACGATCTGTTTGAGTGCCCTCTCGTCGCCGACCAGCAACGGTGCGTCCGCGTCGACTGTAAAGGTCAGACGCTGTCCCTTTTCCAGCGCTGACGCCGCCATTTGCCGTTCGATGCCGGCAAGCGTCTGCGAGACGTCGAGTGTTTTCGCGTCGATCTCCATCTTGCCGGACTCGATCTTGGCCACATCGAGAATGTCGTTGATGAGATCGAGCAAGTGCGCGCCCGAGGTGTGAATATCGCGCGCATATTCCTGATAGCTGGGGTTTCCGGGGCCGAAGGATTGCGCAGCGATAATATCGGAGAAACCGAGAATGGCGTTGAGCGGCGTGCGCAGTTCGTGGCTCATATTGGCCAGGAATGCCGTCTTGGAAGCGTTGGCGGATTCGGCTTCGTAGCGCTTGCTCAGGGCATCGTCGCGGGCGAGACGGAGGGCAACGCTCATATCTTCGTTGGCAAAACGTACCTTCAGCATCTCGTCGACGCGCCGCTTCGTGGCTTCGCCCATCACGAGAATGTATGCCGTCCAGAACGGCATCATCGCGATCAGGATGCGGGCTGCGATCCCGTGATGCGTGGCAAGTATGAGCGCGTAAGCAAGGTTGATCGTCAGTGTGGCGGTCAGGAAAACGCTTCTGCAGGAAGCGCGCATCAGAGCGGCGGAAAACACAACGATCAGCATAATCAAGGCAATGTAGATGTTGTTGGCGGCATTGCCGTCGCACCAGAACAACCAGCCCGTGGCGCCCCAGCCGATCCCGAGAACGGCCTGTAGAGCCACGAGAATCCATTGCGCCTTGTGCGGATCGTCCGGCATTTCGCGCAGGTACAGGCGTCTTATGATCAGTGCGACGGCTGCTCCGATCAGTTGCACGCCGACGGCCGCCGCCAGGTTCGCGACCGGCACGTGGCCGAAAACGCTCCGGCCGATGTACAGTGCGACAGCCGCGAGCAATACCCCGACGGGGTTAAAAAGGATCGTCGCGGTCAGACTGTCGCTGACAAGCCGAAGGCGCGCCGTCAGAAGACGGTCATCGCCGCTCACATCCTTGACGCGTGCCGTTTCGATCGTTTTATCAGTCCTTCGCCCGTGACGGTACAATCTGTATGTATGCAACGTGCACGCGACGAAGTTGCGCTACCGCGCGTTAACGGAACATGTCACGAGAGACAACACGTGCGGTATGGAAAAGCTTTCGTTAACCTGTCCTGAACCCACGAATCACCCAACGGTAATCAGCGTATCGAGTATGGCCAAGACACAGGATTTGTTCGACACCGCCCAGCCTTCCGTCAAAGGCTATACGGCAAAGGACATTGAAGTTCTCGAAGGTCTGGAGCCGGTGCGGCGCAGGCCGGGCATGTATATCGGGGGCACCGACGTCGCCGCCCTGCACCACTTAGCTGCGGAAATTCTCGACAACGCCATGGACGAAGCCGTTGCCGGTCATGCCAGCCGCATTGAGGTGGAACTGGGCGAAGGCGATGTCCTGACTGTGCGCGACAATGGCCGGAGTATTCCGGTCGATGCCCATCCCAAGTTCAAGAACAAGTCGGCGCTGGAAGTCATTATGACCACGCTGCATGCGGGCGGAAAATTCGGCGGCAAGGTCTACGACACCTCCGGTGGCCTGCACGGCGTCGGCGCGTCCGTGGTCAATGCGCTCTCCGAGTGGATGGAGGTCGAAAGCGCCCGCGACAAGCACGCCCACAAGATGCGTTTCGAGCGCGGCAAGGCGATCGGCAAGCTGAAGGACGTCGGCGCCGTCAACTGGCGCGGTACGCGCGTCTCCTTTAAGCCCGATGTGCAGATCTTCGGCAACGATGTGCATTTCTCCCCGGCTCGGCTTTACCGCATGGCGAAGTCCAAGGCGTATCTCTTTCGCGGCGTCGAAATTCGTTGGAAATGCGACTCCGCGCTCATCAAGGATGCGACGCCGCCCGAGGACACGCTGAAATTTCCCGGCGGTCTCACCGATTTCCTCACCGGCGAGATCGAGGGGAAGAAGACCGTCACCCAGCGCGCCTTCGTCGGCCGTACCGAAAATCGCGACGGCAAAGGCGCGGTGGAATGGGCCGTGGCCTGGGCGCCTGAGGCCGATCCGTTTCTCTATTCCTATTGCAACACGATCCCCACCGTGGACGGCGGCACCCACGAACAGGGGCTGCGCAATGCGTTGACCAAGGCGCTGCGCGCCCATGGCGAACGGGCCAACAATCGCAAGACGTCGGTCATCATGCCGGAAGACGTAATGGCGGCCGCCTGCGCCATGCTGTCGGTGTTCATCCGTGAGCCGGAATTCCAGGGCCAGACCAAGGAGAAACTTTCCTCGCCCGATGCGCAGCGGTTGGTCGAAAACGTGATGCGCGATCACTTCGACCATTGGCTGGCGGAGAGCCCGCAGGAAGCCGACAGGCTGCTGGATTTCGTCGTCGATGAGGCTGAGAACCGTCTGCGGCGCAGACAGGAGAAGGAAGTCTCGCGCAAAGCGGCGACGCGCAAGCTGCGCCTGCCCGGCAAGCTCTCGGACTGCACGCGCGACGCCGCGCAGGGGACGGAGATATTCCTGGTGGAAGGCGATTCCGCGGGCGGCTCGGCCAAGCAGGCACGCGACCGCAACACTCAGGCGGTGCTGCCCTTGCGCGGAAAAATCCTCAACGTCGCGAGCGCCGCGGCGGGCAAACTGGCGCAGAACCAGGAATTGTCGGATCTGGTGCAGGCGCTGGGCTGCGGCACGGGCGCCAAATACCGCGACGAGGATCTGCGCTACGAGCGCGTCATTATCATGACCGACGCCGATGTCGACGGCGCGCACATCGCTTCGCTGTTGCTGACGTTTTTCTATCGCGAGATGCCGCAGCTGATAAAGCACGGCCACCTTTGCCTCGCCATGCCGCCGCTATTCCGGCTCAGCCATGGCGGCACGACGGTGTACGCGCGCGACGATGCCCATCGCGAAAAGCTGCTGAAGTCGATGTTCAAGGCGAATGCAAAGGTAGAAGTCTCGCGCTTCAAGGGCCTGGGCGAGATGATGCCGGCGCAGCTCAAGGACACCACGATGAAGCCTGGCAGCCGTACTCTGGTGCGCGTGGAAATCGCCGACGATCAGCGCAAGGAAACCGAGAACCTCGTGGAACGCCTGATGGGCAAGAAGCCCGAGCTGCGCTTCCAGTTCATCCAGGAAAACGCCCAGTTCGCGAAGGACGTGGATATTTAGGGGCGTTTGTCATTCCCGGCCGAGCATTGCGTAGGCAATGCGAGGGGAAGGGAATCCATTCATCTGCGCGGGCTCCTGGATTCCCTTCCCTCGCGCTCACTGCGTTCGCACTCGCCGGGAATGACAAATAAGGATCAGTCCAGGGCAAGTGTCCTACGCAAACACCTTCCTGCCGTGCGTCTTCATCTGCAGCAAAAGCACGATGCTGAGATACGACGCTGTCGACAGCAGGATATGCCAGAGGAAATGCGTTCCGAATGGAATGAATGGACACACCAAGAGATCGATTGAACGGAACACCGCCGCCGCCACGCCGCATAGGAGAATTATTCCGCCCAGCCACGCGGCGCTCGCGCCGAACTTGCGGGCGGTCGCCGCCACCATTCCCAAGCCGGCCAAGGCGACCGTCGCGAAGGCCGGCACGAACCTAAGCGGCGATGGCGTAGGCTGCACGGCGCCGAGATAGCGCCACGACAGCCAGATACTGGCGATCATCGCGACCAACAGACCGAGCGCGCCAAGCACGCCCGCCAGCCTGCCGAACAGTTGCCGCATCCAAAAACCGCAGAAGACGAACAGGAACAGCACGCCCGGAATCCAATCGAGCTGCAACGCCCACATCGTGCGCAGGCCATGCCAAAGAAAACTGCCGATGCCGCAACACGTCAGAAGCAGCAGCAGGATCGAGAGATCGGCGGAATACCCAACCCGCGACCGCCCCACCTGCCGGAACGCGAGGTATGCCGCGATCAGGATGAAGATGTTGGTGAGCGTGTTGACCGGCTCGGCCATGTAAAGCCAGGGATGTCCGGTCTCACAATAAATGGGGCCGTGGGGAGTCATGTTTCCGCCCGCTGATGCTTCGGCGGCGGAGATTGCAGCGCTTATCCGTTCACGTCTAGCGCTGACCGATTTCCTCTCTCTTCGTCATGGCCGGGCGTGACCCGGCCATCCAGCAGGCGAGCGTCCGCGAGCCGTAGAAACCTGGATGGCCGCCTCAAGGGCGGCCATGACGAACGGGGTTAGTTGGCTTTGGGAGATTGGTGGTGTTGTAAAGGAGGTTGAGGAATGGGAGAGGGATTAGGTCAAACCCGATGATACTCAACGGCATGATCGTTCTGGCGCTTGGACTGACTCTCACCGCGTTTGTTGTCTTCGTAGTTAGAACTGGGACAATATGGGGATGGCCCGCGATCCGAAGAACGGATGACACGGTGCTCTATTGGATTATGGTCGGGGGAATGACCATCATTGCCGGAGTCTGTTTGTTTGTGGGCATAGGGGAACTCACCGGCTTGGTGGCCCCGAGTTTAAATTGACCCACTACCCGACACCCCCGCACCTTGACTTTTCGCCTTTTGTTCTCCATATGACGCAACATATAGGATCCGGCTGCCAATTCGGGCGGTCGCGGGCGCTCGAATGCGCCCCCTAAAGGAGCGTATTTGACGAACGTAACGAACGCCGGCGCGCAAGCCGGCACAGTTGAAGTAAGCCCTTCGGACACTTCCACTTTTACCGCGGACCAGTCCGCACCCCCCTCCCCTGAAATTCAGAGGTTCGAACCGGCTGCCCCGGTGGAACCGTTGGAAGTCCTACCCCCCCTCCCCCCCGAAAATCCGAGGTTCAATTGGGAGGCTCCCGCGGAGCCCGCGGCCACCGCCGCTTCTCCCGTGATTCCAGGGTTCTATTCGATTGCCCCGGCGGCCGAACCCACGCCTACGTCCTGGCCGCCTCCAGACGCTGCGCCCGAACCGCCAGTCGCAGACACTGATGCGCCCGAAGCCCCTCACCTTATTGCTGCCGATGCCCCCGTTCCGGGTTTCGAGTCGCTCGGTCTTTCACTCGATCTGCAGAAAGCCGTCGCCGCTGCCGGGTATACGGTGCCCACGCCGATCCAGGCCGAAGGCATTCCGCATGTTCTGAAGCGGCGCGACATCATCGGCATCGCGCAGACCGGTACCGGCAAGACCGCCAGCTTCACCCTGCCGATGATCGAGCTGCTGTCGCGCGGCCGCGCCAAGGCGCGCATGCCGCGCTCGCTGATTTTGGAGCCGACCCGCGAACTGGCCGCCCAAGTGGCCGAGAGTTTCGAGAAATACGGCAAGTTCAACAAGCTATCGATGGCGCTCTTGATCGGCGGCGTCTCGTTCGACGACCAGTTGCGCAAGCTCGACCGCGGCGTCGACGTGCTGATCGCCACGCCGGGGCGGCTGCTTGATCATTTCGAGCGCGGCAAGCTGATGATGTCCCAGGTGCAGATCCTCGTCATCGACGAAGCCGACCGCATGCTGGACATGGGCTTCATTCCCGACGTGGAACGCATCTGCAAGTTGATCCCGTTTACGCGGCAGACCTTGTTCTATTCCGCGACCATGCCGACGGAAATCCGCCGCCTGACCGAACAGTTCCTGCAGAACCCCGTGCGGGTGGAGGTGGCGCGTCCCGCCACCACCGCGGAGAACATCAAGCAGGAAATCATTGACGTTCCCAACAACGAATGGGCCAAGCGCGAAGCGCTGCGCCGCCTGATCAAGGAAGCGGGCGAAATCACCAACGCCATCGTCTTCTGCAATCGCAAGCGCGACGTGGACATCGTGGCGAAATCGCTCTCGAAGCACGGCTTCAATGCCGCGCCGTTGCACGGCGATCTCGACCAGTCGGTGCGCACGCGCACGCTGGACGGCTTCCGCAGTGGCGAGGTCACGCTCCTTGTGGCCAGCGACGTGGCCGCGCGCGGACTGGACATTCCCGCCACCAGCCACATCTTCAATTTCGATGTGCCCTACCATCCCGACGATTACGTCCATCGCATCGGACGCACGGGCCGCGCAGGGCGCAGCGGCGAAGCCTATATGCTGGCCTCCTCGCGCGATGCGAAATACATCGACGCCATCGAGAAGCTGATCAAGACGACCCTCGTGCATCGCACGCTGGAAGGTCTCGCCGAAGCATCCGAGGCGCGTCCGCCGCGCGAAGAACGCCAAGGCCGCGACAAAGGCGGACGCGGCGGCGACCGCAATCGCAGTCGTGGCGGGCGCGATCGCGACCATAAACGCGAACATCCGGTGAAACCGCACGGTCAGGTCGCGTCGATGGAGCCTGCCAAGGCGCCCGTCCAGAAACCCATACAGTTCTACCCGCAGGAACCGAAGCCGCCGCGCACGCATGAGCCGAGGCAACACGTGCCGAAGCCGCAGCCCCAGCCGTCTGCGAAGCCACGCCAATCCGAACCGAAAACGGTCGACGCGCAACAGCTTCCGGCGTTTCTGCTCAGGCCGGTCGTGTTGCCGAAGCCGGTGGAAAGAGCCCCGCGCGCGTCGAAGAAAGAAAAGACGGACAGCGAACCTACCGCTTGATCTGCCCCCCAACCGTCTTCATGAACTTCGCGCCGTAAGGCGGGCGAAGCATCGCGGTGATGTCCGGCTTGGCCTGGCGGAATATCGCCTTGGCGTGGCTGAACGTCTTGAATCCATCGATGCCGTGATAGGCGCCCATGCCGGCCGGACCGATGCCGCCGAACGGCAAATCTTCCATGCTGACATGCATGACGACATCGTTGACCGACACGCCGCCCGAAGTCGTGCGCGTCAGCACGCGCTTTTCCTCCGCCGCATCGGTCCCGAAATAATAAAGACCCAACGGCCGCGCATGGTCGTTGACGTAACCGATGGCTTCGTCCGCCGTTTCATAAGTCTTCACCGGCAAGAGCGGCCCGAAGATCTCGTCCTTCATGATCGCCATGTCGTCGGTCGGACCGAGAACCAGCGTCGGCGGAATCTTGCGGAACGGCTGTTGGCGGAAATCCTCGCGGGCCGGGTTCAGTTCCACGATCTCAGCACCTTTTGCCCTGGCATCGGTGAGATAGCCCATCAGGCGGTCGTAATGGCGTTGGTTGACGACGGACGTATAGTCCGGATTGTCCTTCAACGTCGGATACATCGCGGCAACCGCGCTCTGTGCCGCACCGACGAATTCCTGCGCCTTCTCCTTCGGCACCAGAACGTAATCCGGCGCGAGACAGATCTGGCCCGCGTTCATGGTCTTGCCGAACATCACGCGTTTGGCGGCCAGATCGATGTTCGCCGAGCGGCCGATGATCACGGGCGACTTGCCGCCCAGCTCCAGCGTGGTGGGCACC
>Ga0265325_10001323_pt1 | contig 17539 bp, 15 predicted proteins | sample 41420metaG_FD_202090 | JGI IMG/M metagenome (GOLD analysis project Ga0265325, IMG submission 202090) | Rhizosphere microbial communities from Carex aquatilis grown in University of Washington, Seatle, WA, United States - 4-14-20 metaG | ecosystem: Host-associated > Plants > Roots > Rhizosphere...
ACGTGGCGGGCCCGCGGATCGTCGTCGCCGCGCTCGCCGTCGCAAACGCGGTGCTCGGCAGCACGCTCGGCCTGTTCGTGAGCGCATTCGCGCAGACCGAGTTCCAGGCCGTCCAGTTCATGCCGGCAATGGTCTTCCCGCAGGTGCTGCTCTGCGGGCTGTTCGTCGGTCGCAGCTCGATGGCGGCCTGGCTGCGCTGGATCTCGGACGCACTGCCGCTGACATACGCCTACGACGCGCTCGCGCACACCGCCTCGAACACGCTCGACGGCCGCTTCGCCGCCGACGTCGCGGTCGTCTGCGGCTGTATCGTCCTCGCGCTCGCCCTCGGCGCCGCCACGCTGCGGCGCCGAACTCCCTAGTCGCTACACAGGCGCGTGCTCGTGCACCCGCACGCCCACGGCGTGCAGCACCTCCGTCGCCCACGCGCGCGCATGCTCGAGCTCGCCGCGCCCCAGCGGGCCCTCGCGGCCGTCGACGACGAAGTCGGCCGGCGGGACGACGAGCCAGCCGCCGCTACGGCGTAGGAGCCGCGACAGCCGCACCGCTGCGGAGCCCGTCATCAGGCGCGGCCCGGAGACGCGCGTGTCGAACGCCGCCACGCGCATGCCGTCGAGCGAACGCTCCCCGAGGCATTCCAGCGCGGTGCGGAGCTGCTCGCTGATGCCGTGCGCGTGAGTGGGCCCGCCGACGACGAAGAGGTCGATGCCGTGGAGGGTCTCCGCGCAGTCGGTCACCTCCTCGACCGCGACGAGCCGCGTCGGCAGGGCCTCCTGCAGCGCGAGCGCGATCGCCTCTGCGACGCGCTCGGTGTTCCCGAATCTCGACTCGTAGAGGACCAGCGCGTTCATGGCCACACCTCCTGCCCGTGTGCCCAGAGCTTGTAACCGGTAGCCCGGCGCTCCATCAGCGCCCCCGCCGATCCCGCTGCCTGGAACTACGGACCCGGCAGACCGCCGAAGGCCGGAGCGAACGCGGAGCGTTCGTGCAGGCCGGATCCACGCGCGCGGGGATGGCGCAGCCACCACCGTGCGCGCTTCCGGGACCTTCGGCTCACGCCAGAGAAGAGGACGCCGGCTCTGCCGGCGTCCGCTCTGCGGAGCACAACTCAATCCCCGCGCGAAGAGCGCAGCTCTTCGCGCGACTCTAGAGAGCCTTGACGCCCTGGACGAGCTTCACGATCGACGCCTTGGCGTCGCCGAACAGCATGACCGTCTTCGGGTTGTAGAAGAGCGGGTTCTCGATCCCTGCAAAGCCCGGGTTCATCGACCGCTTGAGCACGACGACCGCTTGCGCGTCGTCGACGTTGAGGATCGGCATGCCGTAGATCGGGCTGCTCGTGTTGCTGCGCGCGTCCGGGTTGACGACGTCGTTCGCGCCGACGACGACCGCGACGTCGGTGCGCGGGAACTCTCCGTTGGCGTCGTCCATCTCCTTCAGCTGCGGGTAGGGGACGTTCGCCTCGGCGAGCAGGACGTTCATGTGGCCGGGCATACGGCCGGCGACCGGGTGGATCGCGTAGGAGACCTCGACGCCCTTGGACTCGAGCAGGTCGGCGAGCTGGCGCACGTCGTGCTGCGCCTGCGCGACCGCGAGGCCGTAACCGGGGACGAAGACCACCTTGTGGGCGTACGCGAGCATCACGGCGACGTCCTCGGCGCTCGCGCTGCGCACCGCGCCTCCGCCGCCCGCTGCGATCGCGGCCGCCGCCTCGGTCACCTGGCCGAACGCGCCGAAGATGACGTTGGCGATCGAGCGGTTCATCGCCTTCCCCATCATCATCGTCAGGAAGGTGCCGGATGCGCCGACGAGCATGCCGCTGACGATCAGGACGTTGTTCTCGAGCTCGAAGCCGCCGGCGGCCACCGCGAGCCCGGTGAACGCGTTCAGCAGCGAGATCACGACGGGCATGTCGGCGCCGCCGATCGGCAGCACGAACAGGACGCCGAACAGGGCGGCTCCGGCGATGAGCGCCCACAGCAGCCACTGGTCCTGGACGCCGGCGACGAGCGTGGCGCCGAGGGCGACGCAGGCGCCGAGCAGGACGAGGTTGCCGGCCTTCTGGCCCGGGTAGGTGATCGGCCGGCCCTTGATCAGCTCCTGAAGCTTCGCGAACGCGACCATCGAGCCGGCGAACGAGATCGCACCGATCAGACCGGAGAGCACGATCGCTGCGCCGATGTCGATCTTCGGGCGGCCCGGCTCCGGGAGGATCCGATGCAGCTCGGCGAGCGCGATCAGCGCCGCTGCGCCGCCGCCGACGCCGTTGAACAGCGCCACCATCTGCGGCATCGCGGTCATCTTCACCCTGCGCGCAGCGACGGCGCCGAAGCCGCCGCCGAGCAGCATCCCGAGCGCGAGGGCCCACCAGCTGGTGCCGCCGGTCTTGATCCACGTGACGACGACGGCGATGACCATGCCGACCGCGCCGAGCTGGTTGCCGCGCCGTGCGTGCGCCGGACTGGAGAGGTAGTGCAACGCGAGGATGAACGTGACGATCGTGATCAGGTAGAGCAGGTTGCTGACGTTGTAGCTCATGCGCCCTTGCCGTTCTGCGACGCGTCAACCTGCTTCGCCGGCTCGCGCTTCTTGAACATCTCGAGCATCCGATCGGTGACGACGAAGCCGCCGACGACGTTCGCAGAGCCGAGCACGACGGCGAGGAAGCCGATGATCCACATGAACGGCCCCTTATGGCCGAGCCCGAGCACGAGCATCGCGCCGACGACCACGATCCCGTGGATCGCGTTCGTGCCGGACATCAGCGGCGTGTGCAGGAGCGTCGGCACCTTCGAGATGACCTCGAAGCCGAGGAAGATCGCAAGTACGAGGATCGTCACCTCGAACACGAGCAGGGTTCCGTGGCTCATGCGGGTGCCGCCTCCTTCCTTTTCGTCACGCAGGTGCCGGAGGTGATCTCGTCGTCCCAGTTGAGGTTGAGCTGGCCTTCGGGCGCGAGATGGAGCAGCAGCGCCTGCACGTTGCGCGAGTAGAGCGTCGACGCGTGGTACGGCATCGTGCTCGGCAGGTTCGTGATCCCGAGCAGCGTCACGCCTTCGCGCACGACGATCTCGCCGGGCTCCGTCAGCTCGCAGTTGCCGCCCGTCTCGGCGGCGAGGTCGACGATCACGGAGCCGGGCCGCATCGCCTTCACGGCCGACGCGGGAATGATCTTCGGGGCTGCCCGGCCCGGAACCGCGGCCGTCGTGATCACGACGTCGAACTCCGAGATCCGCGCTTCGAGCGCCTGCTGCTGCGCCTGCATCTCCTCGGGCGTCAGCTCGCGCGCGTAGCCGCCTTCGGCTTCCGCGCCGGTCACGCCGAGGTCGAGCCAGTTCGCGCCGAGGCTCTCGATCTGCTCTTTCACTGCGGGGCGGACGTCGAAGCCGGTGACGACGGCGCCGAGGCGGCGCGCGGTCGCGAGCGCCTGCAGTCCGGCGACGCCTGCGCCGATCACGAGCACCTTCGCGGGCGGGACGGTGCCCGCGGCGGTCATCAGCATCGGGAAGAAGCGGGGGAGGTACTCGGCCGCCAGCAGCGCGCTCTTGTAGCCGCCGACGGTCGCCTGCGACGACAGCGCGTCCATCGGCTGCGCGCGGGTGATGCGGGGGATCGACTCCATCGCGAAGGCGACGACGCCCTTCGCGTCGAGCCGGGCGATCCCGTCGGGGTCGGCGAGGGGGTCGAGGAAGGCGATCAGCAACTGTCCGTCGCGCAGCCGGGCGATCTCGCTCTCGTCCGGCTTGCGCACCTTCACGACGACGTCGGCGTCCCACGGCGACGCAAGCGTTGCGCCGGCTTCGCGGTAGGCCTCGTCGGGGAAGGACGCAGCGGCGCCGGCGTTCGGCTCGACGACGACTTCGAAGCCGGCCGCAACCAGCTTCCCGGCAGTCTCGGGCACAAGCGCAACCCTCCGCTCGCCCGGCGCCGTCTCGCGAACCACGCCGACCTTCATCGCTGGAGACTCTATGGGAGCGGGGGGCCGGAGTTGTACGGGTTCTCCCGCAGCGCCGATCCGTGGACGCGCGGGGGCGAGTCGCGTAGCCTCGACTGATGGAGCGCATTCGCCTCACCGGTATTCCCGGCTCGCATCCGGTCGTCGCCGTCCAGGCGATGCTCGACTACAAGGGCATCCCGTACGTCCGCCGGGATCTTCCGACCGGGCTGCACCGCCTGCTCCTGCGCCTGCGCGGCTTCCACGGCGGCACCGTGCCCGTGGCGTGGGTCGGCGGGCGCCGGGTCGAAGGCTCGCGTGCGCTCACGCGCGCGCTCGACGAGTTGGAGCCGGAGCGGCTGCTGCTGCCCTCGGATCCCGTGCAGCGGGCACGTGTCGAGGAGCTCGAGCGCTGGGCGGACGACGAGTTCCAGCACACCGCGCGGCGGCTCGCGCACTGGGGCGCACGGCACGACCCGGCGTCCCTGCGCACCTTCGCCACGCCCTCGTACCTGCCGATGCCGCCCTGGCTCGTGCAGGCGCTCCTGCCGGTGCTGACGCCCCTGATTCGCACCGGGTTCCGCGTCCCCGACGAGGAGGCCCGCGCGTGCCTCGCGCTGCTCCCGGAGCAGCTCGACCGGGTCGACGCGGCCGTCGCGGAAGGCCTGCTCGACGGGGACGCGCCGAACGCCGCGGACTTCCAGGTCGCTGCCACGGTCGCGCTGCTGGACTGCTTCGACGACCTGCGCCCGCACATCGAGCCGCGGCCGGCGGGCGCGCTCGCCCGGCGCCTCGTCCCGGATTACGCCGGCCGCATCGGGCCGGTGTTCCCGCCCGAGTGGCTGCCGCCGCTCGACTGAGGCTTCCTACACTGGGCGGGTGACCCACTTCGTCGCGAGCTACGGCCTCTGGGTCGTCTTCGGCGTCCTCTTCCTCGAGGTCGTCGGCCTTCCGTTCATCCCGGGGGAGACCGCGCTGATCGCGGCGGCGGTGCTCGCCTCGCAGGGGCATGGCAGCATCGCCTCGATCATCGCGCTCGCGATCGCCGCCGCGGTGCTCGGCGCCGGCGCCTCCTACGCCGTCGGCCTCCACTTCGGGCGCAGGCTGCTGGCGCTGTGGCCGTGGTTCGAGCGGATCAGCCGGCCCGGGATCGACCGCTCCGACGAGTTCTTTCGGCGACACGGCTCGAAGGCGGTGTTCCTCGGCCGCTTCGTCCCGGTGGTGCGCGCGACCCTCGGCTGGATGTCGGGCATCGGCCGGATGGCGTGGCCGCGCTTCCTGCTCTGGAACGTCGCCGGCGCAGTCGTCTGGAGCTTCACGATCGGGCTGGCGGCGTACTATCTCGGCTCCGCGGTCGTGAAGACGGTCGAGCGCGACGCGGCCCTCGGCATCGTGGTGATCGCCGCAATCGCTCTCGCCCTCGTCGGCCTGCATCTGCTCCGCCGTCGGGCGGAGCGCGCCTGAACGAGCCGCAGAGGAGTTTCGCGGCGCCTGCGGAAACCTCCTCGGGCATGTTGGGGTCGATATCTCGGGCGCTCGAGGAGCGCGACCAGGCCCAGGGCCACGGCGCCCGGGTCGCGACCCTGGCAGAGCCCGTCGCGCAGCGGCTCGGCTGGGAGCCCGAACGGCTCGCAACGCTCCGGTTCGGCGCGCACGTGCACGACATCGGCAAGCTCGTCGTCCGCCGGTCGGTTCTGCGCAAGCCGGGCCCGCTGACATCTGCCGAGGAGATCGAGATCCGCGTGCATCCGCGTGCCGGCGCGACGCTCGTCCTGCCGCTGCGCGGGGCCTGGCTCGCGCTCCCGTACGTCCTCTTCCACCACGAGCGCTGGGACGGGCTCGGCTATCCGTCGGGCCTGAGCGGCCGTTCGATCCCGCTCGAAGCGCGGCTCATCGCCGTTGCCGACGCATTCGACGCGATGACCTCCGCCCGGCCGTACAACACTGCTCGGTCGCCCGAGCGCGCCCTCGCCGAGATCGCCCGCTGCGCCGGCACGCAGTTCGACCCGACCCTTGCGGAGCTCTTCCTCGACACGTGGGCCGAGCACGCCACCGCCGGCTGGCGCCAGCGCGCCGCCTCGTAGCCGGGAAAGCTGCGCTTTCCCGGCTGTCGGGTTGTGCTTCGCAGAGCGGCCGGCGGCGGAGCCGCCGACCTCTTGTCACGCGAGTCGGCGGGGACGGTTGCGCGGCCGGTGGCGCACCGCGTCCCCGGCCGCGTGAGTCCGGCCTTCAGCTGATATGGAGTGAGGTTTGTCAAGTTGGCACGGCTTGAAGGCCCGCGTTTGCGGGCCTTCTTGTTTGCGGTGGGGGGAGCGCAGCGGCAGTCGTCGACGCGTTGTGTCGCGGCTGATATGCGCGGGTTGGGACCGCATGACCGGGTGTGCGAGCTGAGAAGCGGTGCCGCTCTCTAGGGTCGAGCGTCGCCCTTGCGGGCGGCTCATAGCTGAACCGCGGGTCGCTTCTCGCGTCCGTTGCGCCGATGCGCTCTCCTCGCCGAGCCGAATGAGGTCGCGCGGCTACATCGTGGCGAGTGCCCAGCAGTGGCCGGCGAGCTCGCGCGCGACCGCGACGGCGACGATCGTGCGCCGCTTGCCTCGCCGCTCGAGCGCCTGCCAGCGTGCGTGGAGCCGGCGTGCGCTCCGATCGGCGCGGGCGCAGACAGCGGCGGGCTGTCCCTGCCGACGGCGTGTGAGCGTCGCGCTCTCCCGGAGCGGCCGCCGCTGATGCCACGCTGCCTCGACCAGCAGCCTGCGGGCGTGCGTGTTGCCGGTCTTCGTGATTGCGCCGAGCCGGCGTCGCTCACCGCTTGAGTCCTCGCTCGGCGTCAAGCCGAGAAACGGGCCGAGACTCTGCGGACGGAAGCGCGTCCAGTCGCCGAGCTCGACCGTGAGCGCGAGCGCGGTCAACGTCCCGACGCCGCGCAGGCAGCAGAGCCGGCCGACCGTCTCGGCAAACGGCGGCTCGCCGGCGAGCTCGACGATCGCCTCGTCGAGGCCGTCACGACGTGCCTTGGCCTGCATCGCTGCGGCATACGACTCCTCCAGCGCGAGCTGCAGCGGCCGGCTGTCGAACCGCTGCCGGCGTAGCCAGGCGTCATGCGCGAGCGTCCACGCGGCCGCGTCGTAGACCAGGCCGTGCCGCAGCAGCAGCTTTGAGAGACGATGTCGCGCCCGCATCAGCTCGCCGCGCGCGTCCTCCCGCGCACGGATCAGATCACGCGCCGCCTCCTCATGCGGCTCGGGGACACGCACCGCAACCAACTCGCCCAGCCGCAACAACCTGGCCAGCCGCTCGGCATCACGGCGGTCGGTCTTGACCCTGTCGGCCGGCGCCCGCTGGATCTTCGACGGCGCCGCGACCGTGCACACGATCCCCGCCGCTGCGCACGCGCGCGCCAGTCCGTAACCGGTCGGCCCGGCCTCATAGGCGACCCGCACCGGCGCAGCGAACTGCCTCAGCCACTCGACCGTCTCCGCCGGCAGCGTCGGCGCCCGCCAGCTCCGAAGCTCGCCCGTCTCCGCATCCAACACGCCCGCCACTACCTTCCGCGCGTGCACATCCAACCCCACCCACGTACCCTCAGCCATACCGGCGCCTCCCGTAATTGCGGCTCTACCGCCGCGCCAACCGCGACGGCAACCCGCGCCAACTTACGAGCGAGGCGCCGGGTCACACCCCATACGGTCTAGCGCGGCTGCGCCTGCGCTAGCTTCCGGCCTTCTGCGTTCGAGCTGGACGCGCGGTTACGGCTCACCCCTGGTGTCTGACCCCGGGGGTGGTAACGAGGTTTCAGCCTGGTCGCGGTCTTTTGCTCCGTTCGCCCGCGGGTCAGACGACCGCAACCTGGTTGCAACCAGGTTGCCGGAGATTCGCGCGGTCGAGGCCGCCCGCGTACCGAACCCCGAGAGCCGGAGGCCGGGTCCATGCGGCCGGGGACGCATGGCGCCACCGGCCGCACCGCGGTGCCCATCGCCCTGCGCTACAAGAGGCCGGTGGCCTTGCCGCCGGCCGCTCTGCGGAGCACAACCTGATCAAGCGGGAAAGCGCAGCTTTCCCGCTTAGAGGGACGACCAGACGTCGAGCTTCGAGCGCACGCGGGCGATCACCTCGTCGGTGAACTCGCTCGTGCCGAGGCCGCCGCCGAGGTCGGTGGTGCGGGCGCCCGAGGCGACCGCTTCGAGGCACGCCTCGCGCACCGCCCGGCCGGCCAGCTGAGCCGGCGGGCTCGCGTGGGAGAGGAGGGCTGCGGCCGCGAGGATCATCGCCATCGGGTTGGCGACGTTCTTGCCCTGCAACGAGGGCGCCGTCCCATGCGCCGCCTCGGCCATGATCGCCGCCGGCTCGAAGTCGTCTCCGAAGCCGACCACCAGCGATTCCGAGCCGGCGATCGAGCCGAACAGGGGCAGGACGAGGTCGGAGAGGATGTCGCCGTCGCGGTTCAGCGCCGGAATCACGAGCGGGTCGCCGCTCGACGAGAGCAGCAGCGCGAACGTCGCGTCGATCAACTGCGGCTCGTAGGGGACGCCGGGATGCCGCGCTGCCGCGGCGTCCATCTCCTCCTTGAGCATTCCCTCGTACGTCGGGCTGACGGTGTACTTCGGGCCGCCGAAGACCTTCGCGCCCGTCCGCTCCGCCTGCCGGAACGAGAACTCGGCCACCGCGTGGCAGATCCGCCGTTCGATCCGCTCGGTGCGGAACGCGACCTCGTCGTCTCCTTCGCCTTCCCGCCACTCCGTCGCGCCGTACGCGTCGCCGACCGCCATCCGCACGATCGAGATCGGCGCGTGGACGCCGCCCATCGGCGCGATCCCCGGTATGCGCCGGCCGGTCCGGACGATCACCCTGCCGCCGATCTCCTCGCGCAGGATCCGGTTCGGCGAGCCCACGTCCTCGCGTCCCTCCGGCGTCACCGTGGCCGCCTTGAGACCGAGCCCGTGGTCGCGGATCGCCTCCGCGGCCTCGTAGACGACCTGGTTCTGCGTCGCCCGCCGGTTCTCGAGCGAGAGGTCGAAGCGCGGGAAATCCAGCTCGACGCCGATCACGTCGGCTGCGAGAACGCAGAGCGCCTCTTCCAGCAGCTCCTGGCCCGTCTGGTCGCCTTCGAGGACGACGATCGTGTGCTCGTCGAACATCCGGCGCCGAAGTGTACTGACGCCGGTCATTTCTCAGGTGTATTTACATTGCTTTTTGGTTACCATTCCGACCAACTGACCCTGCATGAAGGAGGAACGAGTGGCGCGCAAGACCGTACTCGTTTGCGACAACTGCGGCAAAGAGGTCGACGAGGCGAAGGGCGCCGTTCTGCGCGTGACGTACACCGACGCGCGCCGGGGCGCCAAGCAGGCCGACCTCTGCGACGACTGCGCCGGCACGATGCCGGGCCAGCCTGCGGCCCGCCGCGGGCGCCGGCCGAAGGCCGCCGCCTAGCATTACGCGGCGGCGACGCTGCCCCACGACGGGAGACTGTGACCACACTCGAGAACCGGCCGAACACCGCGCTCCTCGTCGTCGACGTGCAGAACTGCGTCGTCGAGGGGGCTCCCGGGCGCGACGCGGTCGTCGCGAACGTCGCCGGCCTCGTCGAGAAGGCCCGGCGGGAAGCGGTCCCCGTCGTCTGGGTCCAGCACTCCGACGAGCACATTGCGAGGGGGAGCGACGGCTGGCGGATCGTCCCCGAGCTGAGTCCGGGCGACGCCGAGCCGCTCGTCGAGAAGAGCTACGGCGACTCCTTCGAGGACACCGTCCTCGAGACCGTGCTGGCGGGCCTCGGAGTGGGCCGCCTGGTCGTCGTCGGGGCACAGACCGATGCGTGCATCCGTTCGACGCTCCACGGCGCGTTCGCCAGGGGGTACGACGCGACTCTCGTCAGCGACGCCCACACGACGGAGGACCAGACGGCCTGGGGGGCGCCCCCGCCGGAGCAGGTCATCGCGCACACGAACCTGTACTGGACCTACCAGACGGCGCCGGGGCGGACAGCAGGGACGGTCGAGACCAAGAACGTGGACTTCGGCTAGCTCTCCCGGCCGGGAGTCATCGGGGCCCGGCTCTACGATGGGACGGTGCCGCTCAGTCTCATCGCGGGACCCGCCAACGCGGGCAAGGTCGAGCTGCTGCTCGGCCGCTATCTGGACTCGCTCGAGCGCGAGCCCGTCCTCATCGTGCCGACGCGGTCGGACGTCGAGCGCGTCGAGCGCGAGCTGCTCGCCCGCCGCCCGGCCCTGCTCGCCGGCTCGATCGGCACGTTCGACGACCTCTTCGAGCGCATCGCGCATGCGGGCGAGACTGCCCGACCGCTCGTGTCGCAGGCACAGCGGGCGCTGCTCGTGCGCCGCGTCGTCGCGGGCGCACAGCTCGACGGTCTCTCCGCCTCGGCGCGCTTCGGCGGCTTTGCCGACGCCCTGCTCCAGACGCTCGGCGAGCTGGAGTCGGGCCTGCTCGACCCGGAGCAGCTCACGGGCGACCTGGCGACGCTGCACGCCGGGTACCGCTCAGAGCTCGACCGCCTCGGCCTCTGGGACCGCGACCTGCTGCGCCGCCGCGCGGCCGAGCGACTCCAGTCGGATCTCTCCGCGTGGCACGGGGAGCCGGTCTTCGCGTACGGCTTCGAGGACCTGACCGGAGCCGAGTGGGCGCTGCTCGAGGCGCTCGCCGGCCGGACCGAGGTCGACGTCTCGCTGCCCTACGAGCCGGCGCGGCCTGCGTTCGCCTCCCTGCGCCGCACTGCCGAGGACCTCTCGCGTCTGGCCGGCGGCCGGATCGAGGAGCTGGGGCCGCGCTACGGCGAGCTGGCGCATCCGGCGCTCGCGCACCTCGAGCGGGCGCTGTTTGCCGACCCCGTCCCCGCGGCGGTGCCCATCGAAGGAGGCGTCCGCTTCTTCGAGGGCGCCGGCGCGCGGGGCGCGCTCGAGCTGGTCGGCGAGGAGCTGCTCGTGCTGCTGCGCTCCGGCACGCCGCCGGAGCGGATCGGCGTCGTCTGCCCCAGCATCGAGCGCTGGCGTGCGCCGCTCGAGACGGTGCTCGGCACGCTCGGCGTCCCGTACTCGATCGACGGCGACGTCCGGCTCGCGCAGACGCCGTTCGGTCACGCACTGAACGCGATGCTCCGCTTCGCCTGGCTCGGCGGCACGCGCAGGGACCTGTTCAGCTTCCTGCGCTCGCCCTTCTCCGGGCTCGAGCGCCGCGCGGTCGACTTCGTCGAGGGGCGGCTGCGCGGGCGTGCGATCCAGACGCCGGAGCGCGTCGTCGAGGAGTCGGAGAAGCTGCGCGGCGGGCCCGTGCCCGGGCTCGCGGAGCTGCGCGACGCCGGCGACCCGGTCGAGGCCGTGCGCGTGCTCGCCGCGCGCATGCTGCGCAACGCGTACGGGCTCGACGGCCCGCCGGTCGGTGAGACCTCGCGGCTCGACCTGCGCGCCTTCGAGACGGTGACGCGCCTGCTCGGCGAGCTCGAGCGCTGGCGCGCGCTCGCCGGCGAGCTCTCGCGCGAGGACGTCGTCGCGGCGCTCGACCGGCAGACGCTGCGCCCGATGCACGGCGACGAGCCCGGCCGCGTCGCCGTCGTCGACCTGCTGCGCGCACGCACCCGCCGCTTCGACATCGTCTTCGTGCTCGGGCTGGAGGAGGGAAGCCTGCCGCGCCGCGGGCTGTCGTCGCCGTTCCTCGACGACGACGCGCGGCGGGCCCTCGACGAGCGCGGCGCGCGCCTGCAGCGTCCCGACGCCGTGAGCCGCGACCGCTACCTGTTCTACACCGCGTGCACGCGTCCGCTCGAGCGGCTCTATCTCGTGCGCGAGGCGGCCACCGACGACGGCAGCCCGCGCGAGCCGAGCCCGTTCTGGGACGAGGTGCAGGCGGTGTTCGAGCCGGAGGACGCGCGCCGGTGGACGCGCCGCCGGCAGCTGTCGGCGCAGACGTGGACGCTCGAAACCGCGCCGACGGAGCGCGAACGGCTGCGCGCGCTCGCGGAGCTCGCGGCGCGCGACGCGCCGGCCGCGGACGCGCTCGCGCGGGCGAACGGCTGGGAACGGCGGCTGGAGCGTGCGGTCGGCGCGTTCCGCCGTCCGACCCGGATCACGCATCCGGTCGTGCTCGAGCAGCTCGCGTCGAAGCTGACGTTCAACGTCACCGAGCTGGAGCGGTTCGCCGACTGCTCCTCGGCGTGGTTCGTGGAGCGCTTCCTCGATCCGAAGTCGATCGACGGCGAGGTGGACGCGAAGCTGCGCGGCTCGGTCGCGCACAGCGCGCTCTTCAAGTTCTTCACGCGGCTTCCGAAGGAGCTCGGCGTCGAGCAGCTCGACGAGCGTGTCGCGGACGGCGCCGTCCGTCTCATGCGCGCCTGCCTCGACGAGGCGCTCGCAGGCGTACGCATGGAGATGACCGAGATGCAGGCGCGCGAGCTCGACCAGACGCTCTGGCGCGACCTCGAGGCGACGGTGCACGAGGAGTGCGCGAGCGAGCTGCTGCTCGTGCCACGGCGTTTCGAGGTGTCGTTCGGCAGCGAGCGGGCGGCGCCCGAGCTCCAGCGCGGCCTCGACCTCGGTGACGGCCTGACGCTGTCGGGCAAGATCGACCGGATCGACGTCGACCCGTTCGGCGCCCGCGGAATCGTGCAGGACTACAAGTCCGGCAAGCACGCACACTCGGCGCGGGAGATCGAGAGCGAGCTGCGCCTCCAGATCCCGCTCTACATGCTCGTGTTGCGCGACCTCGTCGGCCTCGAGCCGCTCGGCGGCCTCTACCGGCCGCTCGCCGGGGAGCGGAAGCCGCGCGGCCTGCTGCGCGCGAGCGAAGGGGAGACGCTGCCGGGCTACACGAAGAACGACTACCTCGACGAGGAGGCGTTCTGGGCAGCGATCGAGAATGCGCGTGCCGTCGCGGCCAGGCTCGCCGCCCGGATCCGCGTCGGCGACGTGCTCCACGATCCGAAGGGCGACCACTGCCCCGCCTGGTGCGACCTCTGGCCGATGTGCAGGATCGAGCGCGCGTGAACGAGCAGCAGAGCGCTGCCGTCGAGGCAGGCGGCGAGGTGTTCGTCTCGGCCGGCGCGGGCACGGGCAAGACGGCGGTGCTCGTCGAGCGGTTCGTCCGTGCGGTCTGCGAGCGCGGCATCGACGTCGACTCCATCCTCGTGATCACGTACACGCGCCGCGCCGCCGGCGAGCTGCGGACGCGCGTACGGGCCGCGCTCGCGGAGCGCGGGCGGCACGACCTCGCACGCGAGCTCGACGGCGCGTGGATCTCAACCATCCACGGCTTCTGCCTGCGGCTTCTGAAGGCGTACCCGTTCGCGGCCGGGCTCGACCCGCGCTTCCGCGAGCTCGACGAGGCCCAGGGCGCGGTGCTCCGCAGCGAGGCGTTCCAGCAGGCGCTCGCCGAGTTCTGCGCCGACGGTGCCCCCGAGCGGTTGCGCCTGCTCGCGACCTACGGCGCGGACGGGCTGCGGCGGATGCTCACGAACGTCTACGAGACGCTCCGTTCCGCCGGCCGCGACCTCGACCTCGCGATCGGCGGACTTCCCGAGCTCGCCGAGCGCGTCGAGCAGCTGCGCGAGGCGGCGCAGGGCCTGGCCGGCGACTCCGGCGCGACCGACAACCAGCGGACGACCGCCGCCCAGCTGCTCGAGCTGCTCGAACGTGACACGCGCCCGGACCGCCTGATGGAGCTGACCGGCTTCCGCGTGCGAGGAGAGCACGCGACGGCCTACAAGGAGACGCTGGCCGCGGTCGAGCAGGCGGCGCTCGACGAGGCGGGGACGCGCGACCGCGATCTCCTGCAAGAGCTGCTCGAGCGGTTCGCGACTGCGTACGCCGATGCGAAGGCGCGCGAGTCGGCGCTCGACTTCGAGGACCTGCAGCTGAACGCCCGCGATCTCCTGCGCGACAACCCGGACATTCGCGACCGTGAGAGCAGGCGCTTCCGCTCGATCATGGTGGACGAGTTCCAGGACACGAACCGGCTCCAGTGCGAGCTGGTCGACCTGCTGCGCGCGCCGGACGCGGAGCTCTTCTACGTCGGCGACGAGTTCCAGTCCATCTACGGGTTCCGGCACGCGGACGTGCAGGTGTTTCGCGAGCGGCGTGCGCAGGCGACGCAGCTTCTGCCGCTGACCTACAACTACCGCTCGCGGCCGGAGGTGCTCGCAGCGATCAACGAGCTGTTCGGCTCGTACTTCGGCGACGAGTTCCAACCACTCCACGCGGCGTCCGAGTTCCCGGACCCCGTGTTCGGGCATCCCGTCGAGCTGCTCGTCACCGACAAGACGAGCTACCGCGACACCGGCGTCCGCTGGCGGCAGGGCGAGGCGCGGGCCGTGGCCCGCCGCGTGCGGGAGCTCGTCGACTCGGGCGCGGCGACGCCCGGCCAGATCGTCGTGCTCTTCGCCGCGGGAACGGACGCCGACGTCTACGACCAGGAGCTGCGGCAGGCCGGCCTGCCGACCTACCAGTCGGCGGCGAAGGGCTACTTCGGCAAGCAGCAGGTGGTGGACCTGCTCGGCTACCTGCGCCTGCTCCACAACCGCTACGACGACGAGGCCCTCCTCACCGTGCTCGCGTCGCCGTTTGTCGGCATCTCGAACGACGGGCTCGCACTCGTGCGGCGCGCGGCGTCGCGCCGGCCGCTGTTCGTGGGCATCGAGTACTCGCTTCCCTCCGAGCTGGCACAGCGGGATGCGGGGCTGCTGCGTGCGTTCCGCCAGCGCTTCGACCGGCTCGCGGACTCCCTGCCGCGGCTCTCGCTCGAGCGGCTGTGCGAGCGGATCGTGAGCGAGCACGACTACGACCTCGCCGTGCTCGCGCAGTGGGACGGGCGCCGCCGCTACGCGAACATCCGCAAGCTTGCTCGGCTCGCGCGCTCCTACGAGGAGCTGCGCGGACCGGACGTCGAGGGCTTCGTGCGCTTCGTCGCCGAGCAGGAGGCGGTCGGCGCGCGCGAGCTCGAGGCGGTGGCGGAGGAGGAGGGCGCCGACGCGGTGCGGTTGTTGACGATCCACGCCGCGAAGGGGCTCGAGTTCGACGTCGTGATCGTCGCCGACGCAGGGCGGGAGGGACCGCCGCCGTCTCCGGAGGAGATCCTCGCGCTTGCGGACGGGCGCTTCGGCTTCCGCGTCGCAGACCCGGTGACGACGAAACGGCACGGCGCCTTCGACTACGAAGAGGTCAAGGACGCGCGAGCCGCCGAGGACCGGGCCGAGCGGCTGCGCCTCTACTACGTCGCGATGACGCGCGCGAAGGAGCGTCTCATCGTCTCGGGCTCGATCGACCGCGAGCGGAAGGCCGACGGGTCGACGCCGATCGGCTGGGTGCTCGACCGGCTCGACGCCGACGCCGAGATCGAGGCCGCCGGCGCCGCGCCGGTCGAGATCGCCCGCGATGCGGCCCGCTTCGTCGTGCGCATCGATCGCTACGACGAGTCATCGTGGCTGGCTTCTCCTGGCGCGGCGGCCGACGACAGCGAAGGCGGGCAGCTCAGCCTGTTCATCGCAAGCGAAGCCGCCGCCGCCGCGGCAGCCCCGGCACTCCAGACGCTTGCCACGCCCCCGGCGCCGCCGCTGCACCGCGTGCGCCGCCTGTCCTTCACCGCGCTCTCGACCTTCGAGCAGTGCTCGTACAAGTACTACGCGCTGCGCGTCGCCGGGATGGCCGAGCGGCGGCCCGAGCATCGCGTGGGGGAGGGCGGGCTGCGCGCGACCGAGGTCGGCGACGCCGTCCACCGGCTGCTCGAGCAGGTCGACCTGCATGCGCCCGCCGCGCCGGACCTCGAGCAGGTGCGCGAGTGGTACCCGACCGTGAGCGACGAGGAGCTCGAGCGGATTCGCGTCTTCGTCGCCTCGTACTGCGACTCGGAGCTCGCCCGCCGCGTCGCCGCGCTGAGCAGCATCGAGAAGGAACGGCACTTCACGTTCGAGCACGACGGCGTGCTCCTGCACGGCTACCTCGACGTCCTCCATCTCGACGGCCCGTGCGCTCTCGTCGTCGACTACAAGACGAACCTCGTCGGCGACGCCTCGCCCGAGGAGATCGTGGCGGCGGACTACCGGCTGCAGCGGCTCGTGTACGCGCTCGCCTGCTTCCGCGCCGGCGCCGACGAGGTCGAGGTCGACTACCACTTCCTCGAACGCTCCGACGCGATCGTCACCACCACCTTCGGGCGCGAGCAGGTGCCTGAGCTCGAAGCCGAGCTGTCCGAGGCGATCGCCCGGATCCACGCGGGCGAGTTCCGGCCGACGCCCAGCGAGTTCGCGTGCGCCGGGTGCCCTGCGCTCGACCTCGTGTGCGCCGGGCCGCGGCTGCGCGGCGGCGACCGCGACGGCGCGCCGCTCGCCGCCGTCGGCTAGCGTCGGGGAGTGGCGCGGAACTACGTCAAGGAGGCCCGCAAGCGCGTCGGGCCGAAGAGGCAGCGGATCCGCCCGGTGATCGAACGGCTCGCCGTGGAGCATGCGGACGCAGCGATCGCGCTCACGTTCCGCAGCCCGCTCGAGCTGCTCGTGTCGGTGATGCTGTCGGCGCAGACGACCGACGTGAACGTGAACCGCGTCACCGCGACGCTGTTCGCGAAGTACCGCGCGCCCGAGGACTATCTCGCCGTGCCGCAGGAGGAGCTCGAGCGCGACATCTTCGCGACCGGCTTCTACCGCCAGAAGGCGAAGTCGCTGCGCGGCACGATGCGCCTGCTGCTCGAGGAGTTCGACGGTGAGGTTCCGCGTACGCTCGAGGAGCTCGTACGCCTGCCGGGCGTCGCCCGGAAGACCGCGAACGTCGTCTCCGCGGAGCTCGGCCAGGCGCAGGGGATCGTCGTCGACACCCATGTCCGCCGGCTCTCGCAGAGGCTGGCCTTCACAAGGCAGGATGACCCCGTGAAGATCGAACGAGATCTCGTCCGGCTTGTCCCGCGCGAGGACTGGGCGCGGTTTCCGCACCTGCTCATCTGGCACGGACGCCGCGTCTGCGACGCGCGCCGGCCGCGCTGCGAGGACTGCGTCCTCGTCGACCTCTGCCCCTCGAGCCGTGCCTGACGACCACTACCGCCTGAGCTTCGACCGCGTCGCCGAGACGTACGAGCGCGCGCGGCCCGGCTACGCTCCCGAGGCGCTCGTGTGGCTCGCGGAGCGCGTCGGAATCGGCCCGGGGCGTCGCGTGCTCGACCTCGCTGCGGGCACGGGCAAGCTCACGCGGCAGCTGCTGGCGCTCGGCGCCGACGTCGCCGCGGTCGAGCCCGGCCACGCGATGCGCGCCGTGCTCGAGCGGGTCGTGCCGCAGGCGCAGGCACTCGCCGGCTCCGCGGAGGCGATCCCCCTGCCCGACGAGTCGGTCGACGCGGTGACGGTCGCTCAGGCGTTCCACTGGTTCCAGACCGAGCCGGCGCTCACCGAGATCCACCGCGTGCTCCGGCCCGGCGGCGCGCTCGGGCTGCTCTGGAACGAATGGGACGACGACGACCCGCTCCAGCGTGCGGTCGACGTCCTGCTCTCGGCGCTGCGCCCGGCGCGCAAGGAGGAGGGCCCGCCACCGTGGGCCGTGGCCGTCGAGGCGTCGCCGCTCTTCGGGCCGCTGCAGGAGCGCGAGTTCCGGCAGTCGTTCACGCTCGACGCCGACCGGCTCGTCGAGT
>Ga0265325_10001324_pt1 | contig 17539 bp, 17 predicted proteins | sample 41420metaG_FD_202090 | JGI IMG/M metagenome (GOLD analysis project Ga0265325, IMG submission 202090) | Rhizosphere microbial communities from Carex aquatilis grown in University of Washington, Seatle, WA, United States - 4-14-20 metaG | ecosystem: Host-associated > Plants > Roots > Rhizosphere...
GCGGTACTCGGGCGCGCGAAAGACGACCTTGCGCTCCTGGAAGTATTTCGACAGCACCTCCGGCGTCGGCTCCGGAATGTCGCCAGCCTGCGCCGGTCCGAGGGTGGCGTAGTCGATGCTGCGCTCCTCGTTCTGGAAGCGGTTGAACGCCTCCAGCGCAGCCTTCGGGACGTTGGCGTCGCCAATCGTCCCCATCAGTTGCTGGCGCAGCGTATTGCGGCGTTGCTCGGCGAAGAAGCGCGTTTCGCTGTATCCGAGGTTGCGCAGCACGGATTCGAAGCGGGCGCGCTCGAACTGGCCGTTGATGCCTTTGAATGCCGGCGAGTCGGTGATTTCGCGCGCCACTTGAGCATCGCTGAGACCCAGGCCGAGCGAGCGGGTGCGTTCGTCGATCACCGTGTCGGCGATCACCTGCCCCAGGACCTGACGGTCGAGACCGATCGCACGGGCCTGGTCCGGCAAAATCGGACGGCCCAGGTTGCGGCCGATCTGTTGCAGCCGGTCCTGGTAAAGCTGGCGGAAGGTGTCGATGCGAATTTCAGTACCGCCCACCTTGGCGAGCGTCGAAGTGCCAAAGCCGCGGAAAATGTCGCCGATACCCCAGATGCCGAAGCTGACGGCAATCAGGCCCAGCACCACGCCCATGACGGCACGGCCGATCCAGTTGGCTGAAGCTTTGTGAATTCCCCGGAGCATGGCGAAAACCCCTAGCGGACAGGGCCGGGGCGGTCAAACCGCTCTCTGGCGCAGGTCCGGCGGCTCTGCTAACGGCTCCAACACGCGGTAAATGAGGGTCCGATCATGTCGAATTCGGCGCGCAAGCCGCTGGTGGCAGGTAATTGGAAGATGAACGGTCTCAAGGCATCCGCCGCCGAGCTCGGCAGGATCATCGCCGGCGTGGGCGATCTTTGGACCAGGGTCGATCTGATGATTTGCCCCCCGGCCACGTTAACGATGACCTTCGCTGTGGTGGCGCTGGGCTCCAAAGTCGACATCGGCGCCCAGGATTGCCACGCCGAGCCGTCCGGCGCGTTCACCGGCGACATCGCCGCTGAAATGGTGGTGGAGCAGGGGGCCAAGGCCATCATCGTCGGACATTCCGAGCGGCGCGCCTATCACAAGGAGACCGACGCCGACGTCTGCAGCAAGGCGATGGCTGCCTGGCGCGCGGACGCCACAGCCATTGTCTGCGTGGGCGAAACCCGCGTCGAACGAGAGGCCGGAAAGACCCTCGATGTGCTCGGCCGCCAGATCGACGGCTCACTCCCCGGCGGGGTCACCCCGGCAAACGTGGTGGTCGCCTACGAGCCTGTGTGGGCCATCGGCACCGGCCTGACACCGACGACCGCGGATGTGGCGGAGGCCCACGAATTCATCCGCCAGCGCGTTGGCCAGCGTCATGGCGCCACCGCAGCCGAAGGTGTCCGCATCCTCTATGGCGGCTCCGTAAAGCCGTCCAACGCCAAGGAATTGATGGCCGTGGCCAATGTCGACGGCGCGCTGGTGGGCGGCGCGAGCCTCAAAGCCGAGGACTTCCTGGGTATCGTTGCCGCATACCGCTGAACACCCCGCTTTTCCGGGCAGTTTGGACGGGGTGGAAATGCTCGGGTGGATCGTGTAGAGACGCCGCGAATTCCTATATGGGGGACTGGGACCGGGCCTTGCGGCCCGGCCGGCTTTTGAGCGGATCGCCAATGCAAACCGTCATTATCCTGATTCACCTGATGATCGTGATCGCGATGGTGGGTCTTGTCCTCCTGCAGAAGTCCGAAGGCGGTGGCCTCGGCATGGGCGGCGGCGCTGGTTTTCTATCGAGCCGCGGCACCGCCAACGTGCTCACCCGCACCACGGCGATCTTGGCAGCGCTGTTTTTTGCCACCAGCCTGGTGCTATCGATCATCGCTGGCTTCGATCGCAAGCCACGCTCGATCCTCGACAACAGCGGCACGCCCGCAGCGCCTTCGGCGCCGGGCGCGCCCGGAACCGGCGGCGGTGTACTTGATCGGCTGCGCGGCGGACCACCGCAGCAGCAAGCGCCGGCGGCTCCGCAAACGCCGTCCGGCCCGCAGGTGCCGCGGTCGCAGTGAAATCAGCAAGGGCCGGAGTTCCGGCCCTTGGCTTTTGAGGGAACCTGGTTGTGAAAACAGCGACGCAAGTTGCTTGGGGAACCCAGTCTTTCTCCGCTTGTCCACAGCGGTGCCCGGTCCGCATAGCTGTTTCCCGTCCGAGCGACTCGTCGAATCGATTCGGTGAGGCTAAAGGTTGAGCCCCATGGCGCGGTACGTTTTCATCACCGGCGGCGTGGTTTCCTCACTCGGCAAGGGTCTCGCTTCGGCGGCTCTGGGCGCATTGCTGCAAGCGCGGGGCTATACCGTGCGACTGCGCAAGCTCGATCCCTACCTCAACGTCGATCCGGGCACGATGTCGCCCTATCAGCACGGCGAGGTCTTCGTCACTGACGATGGCGCCGAAACCGATCTCGACCTTGGCCATTACGAGCGCTTCACCGGCAGGCCTGCGACGCGCCAGGACAACATCACCACCGGCCGCATCTACCAGGACATCCTCGCCAAGGAACGGCGCGGCGATTACCTCGGCGCCACCATCCAGGTCATTCCGCACGTCACCAACGCCATCAAGGATTTCATCCGCGAGGGCAACGACGGCTATGATTTCGTGCTGGTCGAGATCGGCGGCACCGTCGGCGACATCGAAAGCCTGCCGTTCCTCGAAGCCATCCGTCAGCTTGGCAACGATCTGCCACGCCACCACGTGGCTTATATCCATCTAACCCTGATGCCCTACATCCCGACATCGGGAGAGCTCAAGACCAAGCCGACCCAGCACTCGGTGCGCGAACTGCGCGCCATCGGTATCCAGCCTGATATCCTGTTGTGCCGCACCGACCGCGAAATCCCGAAGGACGAGCGCCGAAAGCTCGCGTTGTTCTGCAACGTCCGCGAGAGCGCGGTGATCGAGGCGCGTGACGTGGACAACATCTATGCTGTCCCGGAAGCTTATTCGGGCGAAGGCCTCGACAGCGAGTTGCTGGCCGCGTTCGGCCTCGATCCTGGCAAACGGCCCGATCTGGCGCGCTGGCAGCTCATCAACGAGCGCATCCGCAATCCAGAGGGCAATGTCACCATCGCCATTGTCGGCAAATACACCGGCATGAAGGACGCCTACAAATCGCTGATCGAAGCGTTGTCTCATGGCGGCATCGCCAACAAGGTCAAGGTCAACCTGGACTGGATCGAATCCGAGGTGTTCGAGCGCGAGGACCCGGCGCCGTTCCTGGAGCATGTCGATGGCATTCTGGTGCCGGGCGGCTTTGGCCAGCGCGGCGCGGAAGGCAAGATCCGCGCGGCGCGGTTCGCTCGCGAGCGTCATGTGCCGTATTTCGGTATCTGCTTTGGCATGCAGATGGCCGTCATCGAAGCCACGCGCAATCTGCTCGGTATAGCTGAAGCCAACTCGACGGAATTCGCGCCAACGCCGGAGCCGGTCGTCGGGCTTATGACCGAATGGTTGAAAGGCAACGCGTTGGAGAAGCGCGCCGCCAACGGCGACCTTGGCGGCACTATGCGCCTGGGCGCCTTTCCGGCCATGGTGGCACGCGGCAGCCACGTCGCCGAAATCTACGGCGCGACCGAAATTTCCGAGCGCCATCGCCATCGCTACGAGGTCAACACGGCCTACAAGGACCGCCTCGAGCAGCACGGCATGCGGTTCTGCGGTATGTCCCCCGACGGCGTACTGCCCGAGATCGTCGAATACGCCAATCACCCGTGGTTCATCGGTGTGCAATTCCATCCCGAATTGAAATCGCGGCCGTTCGAGCCGCACCCGTTGTTTGCCTCATTCATCGGCGCCGCGGTCGAGCAGAGCCGGCTGGTGTAGCGACGCGCTTCATCGAGGCTGGCCGCGACCATGCTTTTCGTGTTCGGCTCACCACGCTCCGGGACCACGCTGCTGGCGCAATGCCTGAACGCTCATCCCGACATCGTCGTCCCGGATGAAACCGATTTCATCATCCCCGCAGCCTTCGTCTTCGACCGCATCCCCGATCCTGTCGTCCGGCGGGAAATTCTGAAAAAACTGATTGTCTCCAGCCCACGCTTTCCTTTCAGCCTGGGCGAGTTTCTGACTGCGGCGCAGGCGCACGACATTGTCGAGCGTCATGCCGATCGTCCCGACGAACTCTACGAGCACCTGTATGGGGCCGTGGCCGATCGTGCTTCGGCCAAGATGGCCGGCGACAAATCGCCCAACGATCTGTTCTTCCTGCGCATCGTGATCAAGGTTGGCGGCATCGGCCCCGATGCGAAGATCGTCCACATTGTGCGCGATGTCCGCGACGTGGTGCACTCGCTTGGGCTGACGAATTTCAACAACGCGGCGGAGCTATGGTTTCCGCGCCAGTGGAGCGCTTCAAACCTGTACCTGCACGACCATTTCAGTCGATCGGCGCAATACTTGCTGGTGCGTTACGAGGATTTCGTCCGAGCGCCGGAGCCTATGATGCAGCGCGTTTGTGCCCATTTGCACGTGGAATACGATCCGCTGATGCTCGATCCCACACGCCGCCATCCACGCTACCGTTCCGCAGCACATCATCGTAAGCTTTATCAGCCGATTTCGGATCAATTCATAGGAGCCTATCGGACCGCGCTGTCGGCAAGTGTCATCGCCCGCTGCGAGGAACAGGCGGCGGAGGCGCTGCGCGTGTTCGGATATCAAACATAGGGAAGACGTCCATGATCTACGAACTTCGAATCTATCAATGCATCCCCGGCAGGCTGCCGGCGCTGCTCAAGCGCTTCGAAACCAAGACCTTGGACATCTGGACAAAGCACGGCATCCGCCCGGCAGGCTTTTGGACGGTGCTGATCGGCGAGGGCAACAACGATCTGCACTATCTGCTGGCCTGGGAATCGCTTGCCGAGCGCGAGCAGAAGTGGAATGCGTTCCAGGCCGATCCCGAATGGCACAAGGCCCGCGACGAAAGCGAGAAGGACGGCCTGATGATCGCCAACATCAAGACGTCGATCCTGCGGCCGACCGCGTTCTCGTCTATTCGCTGACCGCGACCTGTGGCGCGCGGCATCGACCATGTCGTTCACGCGGTGCGCGATCTCGACGCGGCCGCCGAATTTTATCGACGGCTGGGCTTTCAAGTCAGCGGGCGCAATCGCCACCCGCCAATCTGGGGCACGCAGAATCACATCGTCCAGCTCGATCAGTGCTACGTGGAGTTGCTGGGCCTCGGCGACACCTCGCGGACGGCACCGCATCGCCCGCGTTATTTTTCCTTTGGCGCCTTCAACCGCGATTTTCTCGCTCGAGGCGAGGGGCTCGCCATGCTGGCGTTGCAGGGAAAGGGTGCAGCTGACGCCGCGGAATTCCGGATCGCGGGCATCGGCGATTTCGAGCCGTTCGAACTCGAGCGCGAGGGCCTGCGGCCCGATGGCACGCCGGTCAGGTTTGCCTTCACCCTGGCCTTCGCCAGCGATCCCCACGCGCCGGCGGCCGGCTTCTTCAGTTCCCTTAATCGGTTTCCGGAGAATTTCTGGAATCCGGCATTCCAGCACCACGGCAACACCGCCGCGACCTTGGCCGGCGTTGTCCTGGTTGCTGAAAATCTGAGCGACCACGATATTTTCCTTTCCGCCTTCACCGGCGAGCGCGAACTGCTGGCGACGTCGTCCGGCATGGCGATCAAGACGCCGCGTGGCGAGATCCGGATGATGACGCCGGCTGCATTCCGCGATCATTTCGCTGCTGAGCCGCCTGACACGGCAGACGGAGCCCGACTTGCGGCACTGCGCTTTGCGACGCGTGACATGAACGTGACCGCGAAGCTCCTGGAGCAAACCGGTCTGCCGCATCACGCCCGCATGGGCCGCATCGTGATCGGACCGCTTGCCGCGATAGGCGCGACCCTGGCATTCGAGGCGGTTTGAACCGTTGACCGGGCGGCCTTCGGTCGCCATGGTCCGGCCCGAGGACGACATGGACGCCGACCTGATCCCCAATCTGAACGTCGAGATCGGCAACACGCGGTTCGGCAACGGCTTACCGCTGTCGGTGATCGCCGGTCCATGCGCATTGGAGAGCCGGACGCATGCGCTGGAAATGGCCTCGGCGCTCAAGGAAATCGCGACGCGGCTGAAGATTGGCCTCGTTTACAAGACCTCATTCGACAAGGCCAATCGCACCTCGGCGAAAAACGCGCGCGGCATCGGACTCGATCAGGCGCTGCCGATCTTTGCCGAGATCCGAGATAGCCTCGGGCTGCCGGTGTTGACCGATATCCATGAAACCGAGCAGTGCGCGCGCGTCGCTCAAGCCGTCGATGTCCTGCAAATCCCGGCCTTCCTGTGCCGGCAAACCGATCTTCTTGTGGCCGCTGCCAAGACCGGCAAGGTCGTCAACGTCAAGAAGGGCCAGTTCCTCGCGCCGTGGGACATGAAGAACGTGGTCGCCAAAATAACCGGCGCCGGCAACCGCAATGTGCTGGTCACCGAGCGCGGCGCTTCGTTCGGCTACAACACGCTGGTCTCGGATATGCGCGCGCTACCGATTCTCGCTAGCGAGACAGGCGTGCCGGTCATCTTCGACGCGACCCACTCGGTGCAGCAGCCGGGCGGGCAGGGCACCTCGTCGGGTGGTGAGCGCGAATTCGTTCCGGTGCTGGCACGAGCCGCAGTCGCCGTCGGCGTCGCTGGCGTGTTCATCGAGACCCATCAGGACCCCGACAAGGCGCCCTCCGACGGCCCCAACATGATGCCGCTGAAGGAAATGGAAGGCCTGCTGCGTCGCCTGATCGAGTTCGACCGGCTGGCCAAGGCCGGAGCATGATCCGGAAAAGTGGGCCGGTTTTCGAACAAGGTCATGCTCGACCAAAACTGAACGAGCCGCGCCATCCCGCCCATTTTCAAAATCGTTGCGCTCGTGGTGTTCGCCCAGACGATCTTCACGCGCGCCGTCGATCCGATCATTCCGATGATCGCGACGGGGCTTAACATCGACGTTAAGACCGCGGCATTGCTGTCGACCGCGTTCGCGTTTCCTTATGCGCTCATTCAGCCGGTACTCGGCGTCACCGGCGATTTCTTCGGCAAGACCAAATTGATGAACGCCTGCGTTCTGGTGATGTCGCTTGCGGCTCTGGTCTGCGCAGTGGCCTCAAATTTTTCACTGCTGGTGGCGATGCGCGTGGTGGCCGGCCTCGTCGCCGGCGGCGTATTTCCCGTGGCGATGGCGCTGCTCGGTGACCTTGTTCCGATCAATCAGCGCCAGGTCGCGATCGCGCGGCTGCTTGGCATCGCACTCACCGCCAACGTGCTTGGCGCCGCAATCTCGGGCGTGATCGGCGACCTGTTCGGTTGGCGGGGCGTGTTTGCGATTCTCGGCTCGTTGTCGCTCGCGGTTTCGGTCCTCGCGTTCTGGGCATTCCGCAACACCACGCTGCAAAAGCCGCCACCTTTCAACCGCGCCGCGGTGATCGCCAATTTCCGAGGCATCTTCAGCGACCCCCGCGCCAAGTTCTGCTTCGGCGCCGTGTTCATGGAAGCGATCTTCATCCACGGCTTGTTCCCTTACGTCGGCGTCCTGCTCGGGGGCATCGGCGAAACGCGCGCCTCGATCGCCGGTCTGCTGATCGGCTGTTTCGCCATTGGCGGCATCGTCTATTCGCTGTTCGTGCCGTACTTCGCGCGTACGGTCCCCGAACGCATCACCATGATCACCGGCGGCATCATCGCCGGTGCGAGTCTGGCTGCGATTGCGCTGCATCTGCCCTGGCAGGTGCAGATCGGCGTCTTCAGCGCGTTCGGACTGGGCTTCTACATGCTGCACTCCTGCATTCAGGTCCACGTCACTGATCTGTCGCAGACCGCGCGGGGCGCGGCCGCATCGCTGCATTCCTCATCGTTCTATGCCGGACAGGCGATCGGCCCGATCATCTACGGCGTGGGCTTCGCCCATGGCGGACCGGAGCCGACCATTTTGTTTGGCGCCGCCGTGATCGTCGGAGTCGGCATCATCTGTGCGAGGTTTCTGCGGCACAAGGCGCGTCCATGAACCGGACGCTCAACATTGTCTCGTTCCTGATCTTTGCTTCGGCGCTGAGCGTTCGTGCCATCGATCCGGTGGTGCCGAAGATCGCAGCCGATCTTGGTATCGCGCCGACCACGGCGGCGCTGCTTGCTGCTGGATTTGCCGCCTACGGCTTCGTCCAGCCGGTGCTTGGCCCGCTTGCCGACCGCTTCGGCAAGGCACACGCGATGATCGCTTGCCTGCTGTTGCTGTCGGCTTGCTCATTCTTGTCCGCGGTGGCGACAAGTTTCTGGATGCTGTTTGTCCTACGCATGCTTGCGGGTGCAGCCTGCGGCGGCAGCTTCCCCGTGGGCATGGCGCTGATTTCCGATTTCGTGCCGCTCGCGCAACGCCAGGTGATGATCGGACGGCTCCTGACCGCCACGATTTCCGGCAATCTTCTGGGTGCTGCAGTGTCCGGCATTGTTTCCGACGTGCTGCACTGGCGCAGCATGTTCATGATCCTGGGTGTCATCAGCCTCGCCGCGCTGCTGCTCGGCATTTTCGGCCTGCGCGACCTGCCGGCGGGACCAAAACACCCGGTCGACATCCGATCGGTGCTCAAACGCAACCGTGCGATCTTTGCGATCCGCGCGGCCCGCATCTGCTACATCACGGTAGCGCTCGAAGCGCTGTTCCTGTTCGGTATTTTTCCTTATGTCGCCGTGCTCCTTGCCAAGGCAGGCGAGCCGCGTGCCACGATCGCCGGGCTTGTGGTGGCGGCATTCGCGGTTGGCGGCATGGTCTATTCGTTGAGCGTGCGCCAATTGCTGCGCTGGCTCGGTCAGAAACAGATTATGACGGCTGGCGGCACGCTCGCGGCGCTCGGGCTTTTCATCGTCGCGTTCGGGCCGCCGTGGCCGGTGCAGGCGGCGGCCTTTGCCGCCATGGGATGCGGCTTCTACATGCTTCACGCCAGCATCCAGGTTTACGTCACCGAATTCGCGCCCGCGACCCGAAGCTCCGCCGTCGCGTTCCATACGTTCTCGTTCTTTGTCGGCGGCGGGATTAGCCCCGTCCTCTACGGGCTCGGCATCGACCATATCGGCGCTGCAACGACGCTGTCGATTGCCGGCATCGCCATGATCCTGATCGGCGCCATCAGCGCGCAGCTCCTGGTCAAGCCGCGGCCGGTCGCTTAACCGCGCCCGCGATAGGACGGCACGCCCTGATCCGGCACCCAGAGGCCCTTGGGCAATCTGCCCGTCTGCCAGAACACATCGATCGGCATGCCGCCGCGCGGATACCAATAGCCGCCGATGCGCAGCCATTTCGGCTTGAGCAGACCATTGATCCGCTTGCCGATCATGACCGTGCAGTCCTCGTGGAAGCCGCGGTGATCGCGAAAGCTCCAGAGGTAAAGCTTGAGCGACTTCGACTCCAGGAGCCAACGGTTCGGCACATAGTCGATCACCAGATGAGCGAAATCCGGCTGGCCGGTCACCGCACAAAGGGTGGTGAACTCGGGCGCGGTGAAGCGCGCGACATAGTCAGTGTCGGGGTGCTTGTTCGGCACACGGTCAAGCTGCGCCGCCTCGGGCGAGGCGGGCACCGGCACCTTGCGGCCGAGTTGAAGCATTTTCTTCGCCATGGCCATGTCATGGCGGAGGCGGCAAGACATGACAAGTGCCCCCGCGGACGCTAGAACCCCGCAAAGCCGGGAGCTCTCATGACCGCCATCACCGATATTATCGGCCGCGAAATCCTCGACAGCCGCGGCAATCCCACCGTCGAGGTCGATGTCATTCTGGAAGACGGCTCGCGGGGCCGCGCAGCGGTCCCGTCTGGCGCCTCGACCGGCGCCCATGAGGCGGTCGAACTGCGCGACGGCGACAAGAAACGCTATTTCGGCAAGGGCGTGCGGAAGGCGGTGGCCGCGGTTGACGCGGAGATCTTTGACGCCATTGGCGGCATGGACGCCGAAGGCCAGGCCAAGATCGACGAAACCTTGATCGCGCTCGACGGCACGCCGAACAAATCCCGGCTCGGCGCCAATGCCATCCTCGGCGTGTCGCTTGCGGTCGCCAAGGCCGCCGCGGCAGCCAACCATATGCCGCTCTACCGCTATGTCGGCGGCACTCAGGCGCGCGTTCTGCCGGTGCCAATGATGAACATCGTCAACGGCGGCGTGCATGCCGACAACCCCATCGATTTCCAGGAATTCATGATCATGCCGGTCGGCGCGCCGAGCTTCGCCGAAGGCCTGCGCATGGGTGTCGAGGTGTTCCAGACCTTGAAGAAGGCGCTGCACGACAAGGGCCTGAACACCAATGTGGGCGATGAGGGCGGCTTCGCCCCCGACCTGAAATCGGCCGACGAGGCTTTGCAGGTCGTCATGAAGGCCATCGAGACGGCGGGTTACAAACCCGGCGAAGATATCGTGCTGGCGCTCGACCCGGCTTCAACCGAATTCTTCAAGAACGGCGCTTACGTCTATGAAGGGGAAGGAAAAACCCGCTCAGTCGACGAGCAGGCCAAATATCTTGCCGAGCTCACGTGGCGCTATCCGATCGCCTCGATCGAGGACGGTATGGCAGAAGACGATTTCGATGGCTGGAAGCGTGTCACCGATCTGATCGGCAAGAAATGCCAACTGGTCGGGGACGATCTGATGGTGACCAACGTCAAGCGGTTGAACGAATGCATCGCCAAGGGAATTGCCAACTCGATCCTGGTGAAAGTCAACCAGATCGGCACGCTGACCGAGGCGCTGTCGGCGGTCGAGACCGCCCACAAGGCGGGCTACACCGCGGTGATGTCGCATCGATCGGGCGAGACCGAGGATTCGACCATTGCGGACCTCGCCGTCGCCACCAATTGCGGGCAGATCAAGACCGGCTCGCTCGCGCGATCGGACCGCACCGCGAAATACAATCAGCTTTTGCGCATCGAGCAGGAGCTCGGGCCCCAGGCGAAGTATCTGGGCCGCGCCGTCATCAAGGCGTTTCGATAATCAGCGCGGCCACACGGGGGCATGGCTGCCCGGCGACATCGACGGCCTGAGCCAGCGCACCGGCGTTTCCGACATCACGGCTGAGTGGCGCACAGACGTCAGGCGGCCAAAGCCCGATGCATTTTCTTCGAGCCGGTCCGTTGCGTCGTCCAGCTTTGGATCGGGGCAGGCGAGGCCGTTCTCGATGCGGCCGAGATGGCGGAACCAATGCCCGGTCTGCGCCAGCGAGCAGCGCACATGCCAGCTTCCGTCTTCAATTGCCCGCCGCTTCAGCGCCGTCATCGCGCCGAACGCCATCAGATAGCCGGTGGCGTGGTCGAGCTCCTGGCACGGCAGCGGCCGCGGCTTATCCTCTCGGGCTTCCTCGGCCTCCGCGACATTGAGGCCGTTGGCATTCTGAACCAGCGAGTCAAAGCCACGCCGATGCGCCCATGGGCCGGCATAGCCATAAGCGCAAAGCGAGACGCAAACGATCCCCGGCCGGATGCGGGCGGCGTCATCGGCGCTGAAGCCGTATTGGGCGATGGCACCGGGACGGTAGCCCTGAATGAAGATGTCGGCGGAGCGCAGCAAGCCGGTTAGCTTCTCGCGCGCCTGCGCGTCGCGAAGATCGAGCTGCGCCGTGAGCTTGCCGCGGTTGGTGTCGATCACCAGGGCTTCCATCTGGGGCAGGTGGGCGGCAGAAATATTCAGGACATCGGCGCCGTGGGCGGCAAGTGTCCGCCCGCAAACCGGACCGGCGATGACACGGGTCAGGTCCAGCGCCTTAATACCCGCCATCGGACGGTCTCCAAGCGGCAGCGGTTCAGCCGGTGCGTCGCCGATCCGCTCGATGAAAAACAACGGCAATCCCGCAACAGCCTGACCCTGCGGATGCGCGTCCCATTCGGCAAAGGAACGCGTTGCAGTGACGACCAGCCCGGCTTCGGCGGCGGCGTCCTCCAGCTCGAACGCGTTCCAGCGCTCCAGCGCGCGCTGCACCGAGTCGCGGTCGTATTCGGCCCCGAGCAGCTTCAACGTTCCAGCCCGATGGTGCGGGAGGTTGGTGTGCAGCCGCACCCAGCGGCCGTCGCCGCAGCGATAAAGGCCCACGGTCTTGTCGCGATGCTCGTGTGGCGGCTTGCCGTCGATCAGCAGATATCGCTCGCTGCGAAACTCGATTCCGGCGTCGCGCATATCGACGCTGATCTGCTGCTGCCGATCGGTGCGGAGGTGCCATAGCTCGCCCGCAGCAAGCGCGGAGGCGGCCACAGTGGCCTGCGCCGCGGTGCCAATCGCGAACGATGACGGCAGGACCGGCTCTGAACCGGACAAGGTCACCGAATCCAGGGCCGCCGAATCGTGACCTGCTGCTTGCCAAAGGTCGGCCAGGACTTTTTTCGCGGAAGGCGCTCCCATGGGTGGCATGGTAACATCCTCTTAACGCGGATCACCGCATTTTGCCGGCATGGTCAGCCGCCGAAAGCTCCGCACGCTGCTATCCACGCTGGGGCTTTATCTCGGCTGCGCCCTGATCATCGGCTATTTCTTCGTCAATGCCTTCACCGGCAATCACGGCCTACGCGCCCAGCAGGATCTCGATCAGCAATTTGCCGAGCTCAACAAGGAACTCGGTCGACTCAAGGCCGAGCGCGTCCAGTGGCAGCAGCGCGTCAAGCTGCTCAAGTCCGAAAGCATCGACCCGGACATGTTGGACGAGCGCGCCCGCGCGGTGCTGGATTATCTCGATCCGCGCGATATGACGATGATGCTGAAGCGGCCCTGAAGGGCAGCTCTGCGGCGGCGATCGGGGAACCGATTGACCCGGCAAATTGCTTTTCCCCCAAGCATTTGGGCGCTGCAGCCGGATTTATACGCAACCCTGTCACATGCTTTCGCCGCAAGGCGATTTACGCTATGGAATGAAGGCCGTCGGTCGACGGCGACTTGCCCGAGGAGAACCATGGCCGTCGCCAAGGACAAGGCGCAGCCCGAGGCTGCGCGCCGCCTGCCAAGTGACAAAGCGGACGACAGGCGGGGCGACAAGTCCGCGCAAGCCCCGGTCGCCGATCTCGGCAACGACCTCGAGCGCCAAGTCTACCGCGACATGTTGCTGATCCGGCGCTTCGAGGAGAAGGCCGGCCAGATGTACGGAATGGGCCTGATCGGCGGCTTCTGCCATCTTTACATCGGCCAGGAGGCCGTGGTGGTCGGCATGCAGATGGCCCTGAAGGACGGCGACGCCATCATCACCGGCTATCGCGACCATGGTCATATGCTGGCCGCTGGCATGGACGCCAAAGGCGTCATGGCCGAGCTGACGGGCCGCAGCCATGGCTATTCCCGTGGCAAGGGCGGCTCCATGCACATGTTTTCGGTCGAAAAGGGCTTCTACGGCGGCCACGGCATCGTCGCCGCGCAGGTGCCGCTCGGAACAGGTCTGGCCTTCGCCCACAAGTATCGCGGCAACGACCATGTCTCGCTGACCTACTTCGGCGACGGCGCCGCCAACCAGGGCCAGGTCTACGAGAGCTTCAACATGGCGAAGCTCTGGATGCTGCCGGTGATCTACGTCATCGAAAACAACCAGTACGCCATGGGCACGTCGCTCAAACGCGCCTCGGCGACCACCGATCTGTTCCACCGCGGCGCCGCCCACGGTATTCCGGGCGAGCAGGTCGACGGCATGGATATCCGCGCCGTCAAGGCCGCAGCCGACAAAGCAACCAAGTGGTGCCGTGAAGGCAACGGCCCGATAATCCTGGAGATGCTGACCTACCGTTACCGCGGCCATTCCATGTCCGATCCGGCCAAGTACCGGACCCGCGAGGAGGTCGAGAAGGTGCGGAGCGAGCACGACCCGATCGAACAGGTGCGCCAGCGTCTGATTGAGAAGAAGTGGGCAACCGAGGACGACTTGAAAAAGATCGACGCCAAGGTGCGTGAGATCGTCAACGAGGCGTCCGAATTTGCCACCAACGATCCCGAGCCCGATCCCTCGGAGCTCTACACCGACATCTACGCCTGAGTTGCGTCAAGGATTCTTGATCGATGCCGACCCAAGTGCTGATGCCCGCCCTCTCGCCGACCATGGAGAAGGGCAATTTGGCCAAGTGGCTCAAGAAAGAGGGCGACACGGTCAAATCCGGCGACGTCATCGCCGAGATCGAGACCGACAAGGCGACCATGGAGGTCGAGGCGGTTGACGAGGGCACGCTCGGCAAAATTTTGGTTCCCGAAGGCACCGCGGACGTCGCCGTCAACACACCCATCGCAGTGATCCTTGGCGAAGGCGAGGACGCCTCGGCCGCCAAGGACGCGGGCACGCAAGCGGCGAAGCCTGCGCAGCAGGAGAAGGCGGCAGAATCCGCAGCGCCTGCGGCGCAGGACGCCAAGGCGAAAGAGACCGCGCAACCGGCCCAGCCGAAGTCTGCAGTTGCTGCGCCGCCCAAGCCCGAAGTGCAGCCCGAACCCGACGTGCCCGAAGGCACCGAGATGGTGACCATGACCATGCGCGAAGCGCTGCGCGACGCCATGGCCGAGGAGATGCGCCGCGATCCCAACGTCTTCGTGATGGGCGAGGAGGTCGCCGAGTATCAGGGCGCCTATAAGGTCACGCAGGGGCTGTTGCAGGAGTTCGGATCGCATCGCGTCGTCGACACGCCGATCACCGAACACGGTTTCGCAGGGCTTGGCGTCGGCGCAGCGCTCGCCGGCCTCAAGCCTATCGTCGAGTTCATGACGTTCAATTTCGCCATGCAGGCGATGGATCAATTGATCAATTCGGCCGCCAAGACCCGCTACATGTCCGGTGGTCAGATCGGTTGTTCGATTGTCTTCCGTGGCCCGAACGGGGCGGCCGCGCGGGTCGCCGCTCAGCACAGCCAGGACTACTCGGCCTGGTATTCGCACATTCCCGGACTGAAGGTGATCGCGCCGTATACCGCGAGCGATGCGAAGGGCCTGCTCAAGGCCGCGATCCGCGATCCCAATCCGGTGATCTTCCTGGAAAATGAAATTCTGTATGGCCAGAGCTTCCCCGTGCCCAAACTCGAGGACTTCGTCCTGCCGATCGGCAAGGCGCGGATCGCCCGGCCGGGCCGCGACGTCACCATCGTCTCCTTCTCCATGGGCATGACCTACGCCTTGAAGGCTGCCGAGGAGCTCGCCAAACAGGGCATCGAAGCCGAAGTGGTGGATTTGCGCACGCTGCGCCCGATGGACACCGACACCATCGTCGAATCCGTCAAAAAAACTGGCCGCGTTGTCACCGTCGAGGAGGGCTGGCCGCAGTCGGGCATTGGCGCTGAGATCGCGGCGCGCGTGATCGAACATGCCTTCGATTATCTGGATGCGCCGGTCACCCGCGTGTCGGGCAAGGACGTGCCGATGCCCTATGCGGCGAACTTGGAGAAGTTGGCGCTGCCTTCGGTCGCCGAGGTGGTCGAGGCGGTCAAGGCGGTCTGCTACCGGTAGCGTTTGATGGCGAGCGGCAACGACGATCCACGAGTTTATCAGGCATTGCCGCTGCCGGCGCAGGCGCTCGACAACGGCGGCTCGGAAATTCTGCGCGTCGGCATTGTCGACGATGACCTGTTCGTCACGGCACTCCCGGCCTTCAAGGATCCGGGCAAGTGGGGCGAGGTTCTGGCGGAAGTCGCTGAGCGTCTTGCCGCGATCTACGCGGCCGAGATCTCCGGGATGAGCAAGAAAGATGTTACGGTCCAGATCGTCGAAGCCTTTGCCGGCGAAATGGGTGCCAAACCGGTCAAAGCCCCTGTGAAACCGAGTGCAAAACGGACTGCAAAGCGGTCCGCAGCCAAACGGAAGAAGCGCTGACAGCCATGCCGATCAACATCCTCATGCCGGCGCTGTCGCCCACCATGGAGAAGGGCAACCTCGCCAAATGGCTGAAGAAGGAAGGCGACACGGTCAAATCCGGCGACGTGATCGCCGAGATCGAGACCGACAAGGCCACCATGGAGGTCGAGGCGGTTGACGAAGGCACGCTCGCCAAGATTGTCGTGCCCGAAGGCACGGCCGATGTGCCGGTCAATCAAGTGATCGCGGTGCTGGCCGGCGAAGGCGAGGACGTTAAATCGGCCGCGTCCGGCGCGGCCAAGAGCGCGGCCGCTCCAGCGCCTGTTCCCAAGGCTGCGACCCCTTCCGCGCCGCCGGCATCGGCCAAGGAAGTACCAAAGCCAGCACCGGGGGCAGCCACACCGGCGGCCGCGCCGAAAGCTCCCGCTCCCGCGCCAGCGCAGCAAACGCCATCCGGCGGCAATCGCGTCTTCGCCTCGCCGCTGGCCCGACGGTTGGCGAAGGAAGCGGGCATCGACACAGGCCGCATCGAAGGCTCCGGCCCGCACGGCCGCGTCATCGCCCGCGATGTCGAAGCCGCGAAATCGGGCAAAGGCATGAAGCCCGCGGCCAGTCCCGGCACAGCACCGACAGCCGCGCCCTCCATGTCGGACCAGCAGGTCCGCGCCTTGTTCGAGGAGGGCAGCTACGAGGTGGTGCCGCATGACGGCATGCGCCGGACCATAGCTCAGCGTCTCACCCTATCGACCCAGACCATCCCGCACTTCTACCTGACCATCGATTGCGACATCGGCAGGCTCCTCGCCGCGCGCGAGGAGATCAACATCTCGGCGCCCAAGAACAAGGACGGCAAGCCCATCTACAAGCTTTCCGTCAACGATTTCGTTTTGAAGGCGCTGGCACTGGCGCTGCAGCGTGTGCCGGATGCCAATGTGAGCTGGACCGAAGGCGCCATGCTCAAGCACAAGCATTCCGACATCGGCGTGGCGGTGGCGCTTCCCGGCGGTCTGATCACGCCAATCGTGCGAAACTGCGAGACCAAATCGTTGTCCACTATCTCCAACGAGATGAAGGACCTCGTCGCACGCGCCAGGGCGCGAAAGCTCAAGCCCAACGAATACCAGGGCGGCACATCGGCGGTTTCGAATCTCGGCATGTACGGCATCAAGGACTTCACCGCCGTGATCAATCCGCCGCACGCCACCATTCTCGCGGTTGGCACGGGCGAGGAGCGCGCCGTGGTGCGCAACGGCAAGATCGAAGCCGCTCACGTCATGTCGGTGACATTGTCATGCGATCATCGTGCCGTCGACGGCGCGCTCGGCGCGGAATTGATCGGTGCGTTCAAGACCCTGATCGAGAATCCGGTGATGATGGTGGTGTAGCCCGCAGCATGGTTACGGGCAGGGTCGGAGTGTGATGGCCGCATTCATCGCCTTTGCTGGAATGCTGCTGCTGTCGCTGGTGACGTCGCTGATCGCGGCATTCCAGCTTGGCGACTTCTTCGGGGCCGGCGAGGAGTTTCCGCTTGTGATCGGCTGGGTTGCAGCGTTCGGCGCCCTGACCCTGGTCGTTTTCGGCATCGGCTACCGGCTGGCGCCAAACGTGCGCGCCCTCAACATCCTGGCGTTCGTTCTGGCCATGCTGGCCCTGGTGCCGCCCGTCGCACCGGGATTCGTGCAAGGG
>Ga0265325_10001325_pt1 | contig 17530 bp, 16 predicted proteins | sample 41420metaG_FD_202090 | JGI IMG/M metagenome (GOLD analysis project Ga0265325, IMG submission 202090) | Rhizosphere microbial communities from Carex aquatilis grown in University of Washington, Seatle, WA, United States - 4-14-20 metaG | ecosystem: Host-associated > Plants > Roots > Rhizosphere...
AGCGGCGCGATATAGAACAGGAAGATCGACAGCAAGGAGCCGGACGTCACCGAGGCGAACAGTAATGCCGCCGCGGCGCCCGCACCGATACCGATGAGACCGATCTGTATCATCACAAGCTGTCCCGCTCCCTTCGAGCGGTTAGAGGCATTCGCCCCAACCATCGGCCCGCAGGCGACCCTGCAGACCTCGTTTGCGTAACGAGCTTACTTGATCACGTAAGGCAGCAGGCCGAGAAAGCGCGACCGCTTGATGGCCTGCGCGAGCTCACGCTGCTTCTTCGCCGACACCGCCGTGATCCGGCTCGGCACGATCTTGCCGCGTTCGGACACGTAGCGTTGCAGCAGCTTGACGTCCTTGTAGTCGATCTTCGGCGCATTGGCGCCCGAGAACGGGCAGGTCTTGCGGCGGCGGAAGAACGGACGGCGTGCACCGCCTTGTGCTGAAAAGGCCATGACTATTCCTCCACCGCTGCGGCCGGAACGTCGGCATCATCGCCGTCGTCGCGGGCACGGCGCGGCGGACGGTCGTCGCGGAAGCGCCCGCCACGATCACCGCGGTCACCACGATCGCCGCGGTCACCACGATCGCCGCGGTCGTCACGATCGCGATCGGATTTGCGCAGCATTGCCGAAGGCCCTTCCTCGAGTTCGTCGACGCGAATGGTCAGATAGCGCAGAACGTCTTCGTTGAGACGTTCCTGGCGTTCGATCTCGTTGATCGCCGCCGGCGGCGCATCGAGATTGAACATCGTCAGATGCGCTTTGCGATTTTTGCGGATGCGGTAGGTGAGAGATTTCACACCCCAGTATTCGGTCTTGGCGATCTTGCCGCCCATTCCGGTAATCACGGCCGACAACTGGGTGGTCAATTCCTCGACCTGTTGCGCGCTCAGATCCTGGCGCGCGAGATAGACGTGTTCGTATAGCGGCATGAATAGCCCTTCCTATGGTCCCAATGTCGTTGATACCGGCGCCAAGCCCCTCGAGCCCTTCGGGAAAGGCTCGAATGCTCTGAAGGTGGGAACACGGGACGCCGGACCAGAGGTCCTACCGCTCTTGTTGTGCAAGAATGGCCGTCCGTTCAGCTCCCAGCCGGGATCAACGGAGCGCGCGGGTTATATCTGTAGTTGCGGACAAAAGGCAAGCTGTGCCGGCTCAGGCGGCGCGCGGGCCGGAGTCTCTTTTCTGCTGATTGGCCTTGGTATTGAGCCGGTCGGCGAGTTGAACCGCCAGATCGACGCCTTCCTTGATCATGCGAGCCCGAATCGGGTCTTGGTCGCCGTTCTTGCGCATCTCGTTGAGCTTTTCCAGCAGCCGGTCGAGATGGTCGGCATAGTAACGCTGGCGAAATTCGGGATCCTGGCGCGCGCGCGCAAGATCGTCCTCTGTTACCAGGTTACTCATCGGTCACGCTCTCGATAAGGTCGCAGAATAGCCGACATAACCTTGTCGCTTGGTTACTGCCGCGGAGCCAGCTTGACAGGCCCAAAATCGCGGTGTTTTTCGCGTTTAATCGGAGATAAGGATCGAAAATGGGGGTTGCGTTCATATTTCCCGGCCAGGGCAGCCAAACCGTCGGTATGGGCAAGCCTCTGGCCGGCACATTCGCCGCCGCGCGGGCCGTGTTTGACGAGGTCGACACCGCGCTCGGCGAAAAACTCAGCGCCACCATTTTCGAAGGCCCGGGCGAAACGCTGACGCTGACGGAGAATGCCCAGCCGGCGCTGATGGCGGTCTCGCTCGCCGTCATGCGCGTGCTCGAGGTTGAAGCCGGCGTCGATCTCAAGCGCGATGCACAATTCGTCGCCGGCCATTCGCTCGGCGAATATTCCGCGCTGGCGGCGGCGGGCGCGTTCAGCGTCAGCGACGCCGCGCGGCTGCTGCGCACGCGCGGCCGCGCCATGCAGAAGGCGGTGCCGGTCGGAACCGGCGCGATGGCGGCGCTGCTGGGAATGGATTTCGCGCAGGTCAGCGAGCTTGCGCTCGAAGCCGCCCAGAACGGCGTGTGTCAGGCGGCCAATGACAACGGCGCCGGACAGGTCGTCGTTTCAGGTGACAAGGCCGCGGTCGAGCGCGCGGTCGAGCTTGCGAAGGCCAAAGGCGCGAAGCGGGCCATGTTGTTGCAGGTATCCGCGCCCTTCCATTGCGCCTTGATGCAGCCGGCCGCCGATGTGATGGCGCAGGCACTCAGTGCGGTGGCGGTCAAGTCGCCGGTGGTGCCGGTCGTATCCAACGTGCGGGTGCGGCCGCTCAGCGACCCGGCCGAGATCGCCGCCGCGCTGGTCGACCAAGTGACCGGCACCGTGCGATGGCGGGAATCGATCGAGTTCATGGCCGGCGCCGGGGTCACGACCTTCTTCGAAATTGGCGCCGGCAAGGTGCTCAGCGGGCTGGTCAAGCGGATCGCCGACGGCGCGAGCGCAAGCGCGATCGGATCGCCCGACGATATTGCGGCGTTCAAGGCGTCAAGAGCGTGAACACGAAGGGATGCCCATGTTCGATTTAACCGGAAAGACCGCGCTCGTGACTGGCGCCAGCGGCGGCATTGGTGGGTCGATCGCCCGCGCATTGCACGCGCAAGGCGCGACGGTCGCGATCTCCGGCACGCGGCGCGAGGCGCTCGATACGCTCGCGGCAAGTCTCGGTGACCGCGTCCATGTGCTGCCCTGCGACCTCGCCGACAAGGAGGCTGTCGAAAAACTCGTGCCGGCCGCCGAGGAGGCGATGCAAAAACTCGATATCCTGGTCGCCAATGCCGGAATAACCCGGGACAATCTGTTCGTTCAGCTCAAGGACGAGGATTGGGACCTTGTGATCGCGGTCAATCTGACCGCGACCTTCCGGCTGGCCAGGGCGGCTGTCAAAGGCATGATGCGGCGGCGATTTGGTCGGGTGATCGGCATAACCTCGGTGGTCGGCGTCACCGGCAACCCGGGGCAGGGTAATTACACGGCGGCCAAAGCCGGCCTGATCGGCATGATCAAGACCCTCGGCGCGGAATATGCCAAGCGCGGCGTCACCGCCAATTGCATCGCCCCGGGCTTCATCGCCACGGCGATGACCGACAAGCTCAACGACAAGCAGCGCGAAGCCATCCTGGCTCGGGTTCCGGCCGCCCGCCTCGGCGCGCCTGACGATATCGGCGCGGCGGCGGTTTATCTCGCCTCGAATGAAGCCGCTTATGTCACCGGCCAGACGTTGCATATCAATGGCGGCATGGCGATGATCTGATTGAAAAATCTGGCTTTGCCAGCGGCAAGCCGCTAATCAGGGCGATGCTGGTCAACGGATTTGAAGTATGGTAACCGAAATTTGGCCCGGCTGGGGCGGCCCGATTGCAAATGTTCGTCAAGAACAAGGCAATCGGCGTACGTCTCACCACGTCACCACGACGAGGGCAAAACCGCGATGGTCGCTATCGCTGGCGCGAGAGCGGCCCAATCAAAACGCACGAGGACGGAACGATGAGTGACATTGGCGAGCGGGTTAAGAAGATCGTCGTGGAACATCTGGGCGTCGAGCCCGATAAGGTCACGGAAGGCGCGAGTTTTATCGACGATCTCGGCGCGGATAGTCTCGATACCGTCGAACTGGTGATGGCGTTCGAGGAAGAGTTCGGCTGCGAGATCCCCGACGATGCCGCGGAGACTATTTTGACGGTCGGCGATGCGGTCAAATTTCTCGAGAAAAACGCGAAAAGCTGAACGCCGGTCGCCGCGGCTCCTGCAAACCATTTGCCTTGTGCCGATACGAGCTATGCCCGGCGCCGGGGAGCATAGGGGCAATCAACGTCGCCCCGGAGCCAGCCCATGAACCGTGTCGTCATTACCGGGATGGGAATGGTGACGCCGCTGGCCTGCGGCGTCGAGCCGACCTGGCAAAAGCTGATCAAGGGCCAAAGCGGCATCCGCAAGATCGAAAAGTTCAACGTCGCCGATCTGCCGTGCAAGATCGCCGGCTCGGTGCCGCGCGGCGACGGCAGCGACGGCAGCTACAATCCCGATCAGTGGATGACGCCGCAGGAGCAGCGCAAGGTCGACGATTTCATCATCTTTGCGATGTGCGCCGCGCGTCAGGCGCTCGATCATGCGGGCTGGCATCCGCAAAGCCACGAAGAGCAGATCAACACCGGCGTTCTGATCGGATCGGGCATTGGCGGAATTGAAGGCATTGCCTCGACTGCGATCACGTTGCACGAGCGCGGTCCGCGCCGGGTGTCGCCGTTTTTCATTCCCGGCCGCATCATCAATCTCGCATCCGGCTATGTCTCGATCGAATTCGGCCTGAAAGGCCCGAACCACGCGGTGGTCACGGCGTGTTCGACCGGAGCGCATGCGATCGGTGATGCGGCGCGCATGATCGGGCTGGGCGACGCCGAAGTCATGCTGGCGGGCGGCGCGGAATCGCCGGTCAACCGCATCTCGATGGCCGGGTTCTCCGCGCTGCGCGCTCTCTCGACCGGTTTCAACGAGGAGCCGCAGCGCGCCTCGCGCCCCTACGACAAGGATCGCGATGGGTTCGTCATGGGCGAGGGTGCCGGCGTCGTCGTACTGGAATCGCTCGAGCACGCCAAGGCGCGCGGCGCCACGATTCATGCCGAGGTCATCGGTTACGGATTATCGGGTGACGCCTACCACATTACCGCGCCGGCGCCGGATGGCGACGGTGCACTGCGTTGCATGAATATGGCGATCAAACGCGCCGGGATCTCGGCCGGCGACATCGATTACATCAACGCCCACGGCACCTCGACGCCGATGGGTGACGAGATCGAGCTCAATGCGGTCCAAAGGCTCATCGGTAATGCGGCCGGACGGGTTTCGATGTCATCGACTAAGTCGTGCATCGGCCATCTGCTGGGCGCGGCCGGGGCCGTCGAGGCGATCTTCTCGATTCTCGCAATCCGCGACGGCGTCGCTCCTCCGACCATCAATCTTGATAACCCGTCGGTAGAAACGCCGATCGACCTCGTTCCGCATCAGGCGCGCCAGCGCGACATCGACGTCGTGCTGTCGAATTCCTTCGGCTTCGGCGGCACCAATGCGTCCCTGATCTTCCGTCGCTACACAAACTAGCATTTGAGGCCTGCAACGCTGTTCCAGCTTTCGCCACATTCGTCCATAACCTTCGTGAACTTCTCGACTTTTCGCGTTTCGCCCCCCTCGCTGGCGCGCTAGAACATGGTCGGGTGAATCGCCCAGCATTTGCCGCCGGAGTCCTGCCGCGTGTCCTTCGTTCAAATGAGATCGTCGTGAGCTCCAATCCGCCGCAGGACGGAAATGGACGCGCATATCAGCGCCCCGACCCGGCACAAGGGGTAAACCCGTCCCAGCCGCAAGGCGGCGAAGCGCCGCCTCCAACTCCTCCGGTCGCCGGCCGGGTGACGACGAACGGCAACGGGATGCGCCCGGTGCCGTCACCGAATGGATCCGACAAAGCGGCAGCGGATAGTCGCCCGACGCAACCGGCCGACAATGGCCGTCGCATTTCGCCGCGTAGTCCGCGCCTCGCGCTTGAGCCCGAGCGCGTGCCGTCGCCGACGCGACGTTCACGCCGCGCGCGCCATCCTGTGGTGGTTGCGGGCAATGCGGTCTTCACATTTCTTGTCCTGTTGTCGGTCGTGATCGGCGGCGGATTGTTCTTTGGCAAGCATCGGTTTGAAGAGCCGGGTCCGCTGCCGCAAGAGAAGATAGTCAATATTCCGCGCGGCCTCGGCACCCGCGATATCGCCGATTTGCTGGTGCGCGAAGGCGTCATCGACCAGCCTTGGGTCTTCATCGGCGGAGTGCTCGTGCTCAAAGCGCGTGAAGGCCTTAAATTCGGCGAATACCAGTTCCCCAAATATGCCAGTCTGCGCGACGTCGTCGATACCATCACCGACGGCAAGGTGGTTCAGCACGCTATGACTATTCCGGAAGGGCTGACCTCCGAGCAGATCGTCGCAAGGCTGCTGCAGAACGACGCCTTGGCCGGCCCGATCAAGGAAATCCCCCGCGAAGGCACGCTGCTTCCGGAAACCTACAAGTTCACGCGCGGCACTTCGCGCGACGTCATCATTCAGCGAATGCAGCAGGCCAGTCAGCGCATCCTGCAAGAGGTTTGGCAGCACCACTCAAGCGATTTGCCGCTCAAATCGCCGGAGCAACTCCTGACGCTGGCGTCGATCGTCGAGAAGGAAACCGGCAAGGCGGACGAACGTACACGGGTTGCGGCGGTCTTCGTCAACCGCATCAAACAGAAGATGCGGCTGCAGTCAGATCCGACCATCATCTACGGTCTCACCGGCGGCAAAGGCTCGCTCGGCCGGCCGATCATGAAGAGCGAGATCGAGCAGCCGACGCCCTATAACACCTACATCATTGATGGCTTGCCGCCGGGGCCGATCGCCAATCCGGGCGTTGCCTCGCTTGAGGCGGCCGCCAACCCGGCACGCACCAAGGAAATCTATTTTGTTGCCGATGGCACTGGCGGCCACGTCTTCGCCGAGACCTACGAGCAGCATCAAAAGAACGTGGGGCGGCTTCGTGCCATTGAAGGTGGTCAGGCCGAGCCGGCGGCGGCCGCCACGTCGGCATCGGCGCCGCCTTTGAGCCCGGATCCGACCTTGAAGCTGCCAGGCAATGCGCGTCGATCCGGCGCCAAGCAGTAGCGGCTTGTGAGCCCTCCGCCGCACCGATAAGGTCGCCGGCGTTCACTCCTCAATCTCGGGGCACTTCGCCAATGGCCTTGTCGAGCATGACCGGTTTCGCTCGCGGCCAAGGGGTCAGCGGCCCCTATGCCTGGGCGTGGGAACTGAAATCGGTCAATGCCAAGGGACTTGATTTGCGGTTGCGATTGCCGCCGGGCTGGGACGCGGTGGAGGCGCCGGTTCGCGCCCGTGCCGCCGAGCAACTGGCGCGCGGCACGGTGTACGGAAATCTGACGGTCGAGCGCAGGGCCGTCGCGCCCACCGTCAACATCAACGAAGCGGTGTTGAGCGCCATCCTTGATGCCATCGAGCGCATCAAGCCACGGATCGCCGCGGCGCCGTCGAGCGTCGAAGGCATCCTCGGACTCAAAGGCGTGTTCGACGTCAGCGAGCAGGAAGAAAATGCTGACGAGCGCGCCGCCGCGGAAACAGCCATCGCCGCGGGCTTTGCTAAGGCGCTCACTGGCCTCGTCGCCGCCCGGCGCGAGGAAGGCGCCGCACTTGAGCGTATTTTGGCGTCGCGGCTCGGCGAGATCGCCGCATTGGCCGCGCGCGCGGAGGCTTTGCCCGGCCGTCAGCCGGCCGCCATCAAGGCGCGGCTCGCCGAGCAGATTGCGACGCTGCTTTCGGCCAGCGAGCGCTTCGACCCCGATCGTCTGCATCAGGAGGCGATTTTGCTGGCCAGCAAGGCCGACATCCGCGAGGAGCTTGACCGGCTCACGGCCCATATCGCGCAGGCCAGGAAGCTGATCGCGGACGGCGGCGCGGTCGGGCGCCGGCTCGATTTTCTGTCGCAGGAGCTCAACCGCGAATCGAATACGCTGTGCGCCAAGGCAAACGACGTCGAACTCACCAATATCGGGCTCGAGCTTAAAAGCGTCGTCGAGCAATTCCGCGAGCAGGTGCAGAATCTGGAATGAGCGACTACGGCGACATAGCCCGCCGCGGCATCATGCTTGTGCTGTCGTCACCCTCGGGCGCCGGCAAGACCACCTTGACACGCAATCTGCTCGAACAGGAAGACAACGTTGCGCTGTCGATTTCGGTCACCACCCGGCCGCGCCGACCGAGCGAGATCGATGGCGTGCATTACCACTTCGTCAGCAAGCTGCGCTTCGAGGCGATGCGCGACGGCGGCGAATTGTTGGAATGGGCGCAGGTGCACGGCAATTTCTACGGCACGCCGCGCGAGCCGGTCGAGACCGCGCTGAAGGAGGGCCGCGATGTCCTGTTCGACATTGACTGGCAGGGCACGCAGCAGCTCTACGACAAGATGCGCAGCGACGTGGTCAGCATTTTCGTGCTGCCGCCGTCGGCCGGGGAGTTGAAGGCGCGGCTCGAGCGCCGGGCCCAGGATAGCGCCGAGATCATCGCGCAACGCCTGCACAGCGCGATCGAGGAAATTTCGCACTGGCGTGAATACGACTACGTGTTGGTTAACCGCGATCTCGACAAGAGTTTTGCGCGCCTGCGCGCGGTCCTCACCGCTGAACGGCTCAAGCGCGTCCAGCAACCCGACATCGCCAAATTTGCCGATCGTTTGCTCGACGACCTGAAAAAGCTCGCGCCCTAACGCGGCGGGGCGCTTTGCCGGACCTTTGAGTCGCCAAAGGCATTGGTGAGCGCGACGAACCCTTCGACCGGAATTTCCTCGGCCCGCGCGGTCGGCGCGATGCCGGCGGTCGCCAGCACAGTCGCCGGGTCGACACCCAGAGATTTCAGGCTTTGACGCAGCATCTTGCGGCGCTGGCCAAACGCGGCTTCGGTCACGCGCTGCAGAAGTATCGCATCACAGCCGAAAGGCGTCTTGCGCGGAACGAATTGCACCAGCGAAGAGGTGACGTTCGGCGGCGGCACGAAGGCCGACGGCGCGATATCAAACAGGATTTTCGCTTTGGTGCGCCAACCGGCCAGCACCGAGAGCCGGCCATAAGTCTTGCCGCCCGGGACGGCGACGATGCGTTCGGCCACTTCACGCTGGAACATCAGCACCATCTGGTCGTACCAAGGCGGCCACGGTTCGGCGGTCAGCCAGCCGACCAGAAGTGGCGTGGCGATATTGTAGGGCAGATTGGCGACGATGCGTGCCGGCCGGCCGTCCAGATAGGGCCGCGGATCGAAGGTGAGCGCGTCGCCGGCGATCACCGTCAGACGTTCGGGATGGCGCCGATCGATCTCGTCAAGCGCGGCGATGGCGCGCTCATCGCGTTCGATCGCGATCACGCGCCTGGCGCCTTGCGCCAACAGGGCGCGCGTCAATCCGCCAGGCCCCGGTCCGACCTCAATCACCGTCACATCCTCGAGCGGTCCGGCAGAACGCGCGATGCGCGCGGTCAGGTTGAGGTCGAGCAGGAAATTCTGGCCCAGCGATTTTTTCGCCCGCAAGCCGTGCCGGCGGATCACATCGCGCAGCGGCGGCAGGTCGTCGATTTGCGCCATTATTTTGCCGGCGCAAGCGCCGGGGTTTTGTCTGCGAGACGATCAGCGAGCAGCAGCGCGGCAATCAGGCTGCGCGGGTCGGCGCGTCCGCTGCCCGCGATGTCGAACGCTGTGCCATGATCGGGTGAGGTGCGCACGAAGGACAGCCCCAACGTCACATTCACCGCACTTTCGAAAGCCAGCATCTTGATCGGGATCAAAGCCTGGTCGTGATACATGCACAGCGCGACGTCATAACTTGCACGCGCCGATTCATGAAACATCGTATCGGCCGGCAGCGGACCACGCACATCGATGCCGTCGGCCGCAAGCTGCGCGACTGCCGGGGCGATGATGGTGCGTTCTTCCTCGCCGAGCGATCCGCTTTCGCCGGCGTGCGGATTGAGGCCGGACAAAGCGAGACGCGGCCGGGCGATGCTGAATTTTGCCGTGAGATCGCGCGCCGCGATGCGGCCGGTTTCGACGATCAGCGCGGTGGTCAGGCGGGCCGGAACGTCTTTCAGGGGAATGTGGATGGTGACCGGTATCACCGCGAGACCGCGCGACCACAACATCATCACCGGGTGCGCCGGTGTGCCGGTCGCCTCCGCCGCCAGCTTAGCGAGGAATTCGGTATGGCCGGGATCGGTAAAACCCGAGCCATACAGCACACTTTTGGCCACAGGATTGGTCACGATGGCTGTGCAACGGCCGGACAGCGCGTCATCAACGGCGCGCCGGATCGCGGCGATTGCGGCGGGGCCGCTGGTTGCGTCCGGCCGTCCAGATTGTGCGCTAACGGACAGGCCGAGCGGGACCACGGGAAGGGCGCGGTCGAACATTGCGGCGGCGGTATGCGGTTCGGCTTCGACGATCGGAACGTTGTAGCGCAGCAGCTTGGCGCGGTCGGCCAGATAGCCGGCTTCGGCAATGAGATAGAACGGCGGCAGCTTGCGCTCACGGCGCTGCTGCCAGGCCAACAAGGTGATGTCGCAGCCAATCCCGGCCGGCTCACCGAAGGTCAGGGCGAGACATGATCCATGGCGGGTCGCCGCAACCGTCATCGATATTCGATCATCGCCTGGCGGCGGACTTCGGCGAGGAATTTCTTGCTTTCCTGATCGAAGCGCTTGCTGAAAAGTTCCTCACGGGTTGCGCGCTGCGCCGGGGTGTCGGTCTTGCTTTCCTTGCGGTCGCAAAGCGCGAACATTTGGACGCCTTGCTCGGTTACCTCGGGAGGCGTGAGCTTTCCGATCTCCAATTTGTTCAGCATCTCGCGCAAGGGTGGGGCCAAATCGGCGGAAGTTCGCAACATCGGTTCACGCACGACAACGTCGCGCAGCAAACGCGCCATCTTCAGGCCTTCAGCGCACGAGTCGAACCGACCGCGAAGATTTTCAGCCTCGCGTGCCCTGGCTGCGTTGTCGCCTTGCGAGCCGCGCGGGACGACGAAAGTGATTGGATAGAGCGTATAGATATAGGCGACGTTTTTGTCGTCGTCCGGCTGCGATTGCATCGCGGTGCGGACGTCAAGGTCGTTGACTTCCAACGACGATTGGTAGCGCCCGCGAACCATCTGGCCCCAGCCCAGGTCGGCGCGAATTTTGAACTTCACCGTAGCGGGCTCGACGCCGCGGGCGATCAACGATTGCTCAAATTGCTGCGGCGTCACGTGCGACCGCTGGGCCATGCTGTTGAAGGCGTTTTCGACCTCCGTATTCGACACGTCGAGGCCGTAGCGCTTGCCGATGAAGATCTTGAGGTTATCGTCAATCAGCTGGTTGATGATCTCCTTGCGGGGCAGGCTCTTGTTCAACGACAACTGCAACAGTTTGGTGCGCTGGGCGATGTCGAGTTCGGTGATCGGCGAACCGTTGACCAGGACCACGACCTGTGCATGCGCGGTCGGCGGCAGCCAGGATAAAACGGCAAGAAAGGCCGCGGTTGCCACCAGGCAGCGAACAGAGAAACGCATGAAAACGTGGCGTTCGGTCATGGTCGCAAACATCTTTAAGCTTCGCTCTCGAAATCAGCCACCAGCGCGGCGGATATACGGCAGGGTCACTGCATACCAAACCATCAATGAATAGGCGAGGTGACGCTTTGGCTCAGGGCAGTTTCGCCCAAGGTGCGCAATCCGATCTGGAACATGATGGCATTTGCAACTTTCGGCGGGGTAGGCGGGGTAAGCGGGTTGACCGGTGCGCCGCCACCGGGAACATCGTAGGAATAGCCATAGACGTAATTGAGCGACATAGTGAAGCAGTCGTCGACGTAGCCGATGCCAAGGCCGGCCTGAGAGAACTTGCCGGCGTCGAGATCGTAGAGTGCGTTGCCATATGTCACCCAGTTGGCGTCAAGCTTGTAGCTCGCGCTGCCCAGCAGGCCTTGCTGGCGAGTCAGGACGCCAAGAGCGGGTTGGGCGGCATAATCTCCGTAAGTTACCGCGAAGCTCCAGCGGTCGTAAATCGCGCGCGCTTCGAGTTCGAGGCGTTGCAGCGCCATTGTGTCGTGGTCGAAACGATAGCGCGAGGTGAAGACATAGGTCTTGTTCGGTTGAAATTGCAGCCTGGCGACATAGTCTGAGACGGTGCTGTCAAGGCCACTGTCTAACCCGGTATTGACGACGTCCGGCTGCGCGTATGAGTTCTTGCCAAACAGCTGGTAGGATTGCCCGAACAGCGCGTTGAGCGAACCGCCCTGGTTGAACTGCGCGGTGTATTGAACGCCGACATTGGCGCGACCGCCGCCTTCGACGCGATCCCAGCCGGAGAATTTGTCGACTGAAAACAAATTGGCGTCGTCGAACGTAAAGCTTTGCGCGTCTTCGTTCGGCCACCGGCCGATTTGAGTCTCGTTCGGCCTTGCGATGATTTGTGCAATCGGCTCGATCGTCTGCGTGCCCCAGGATTGCACGCTGATGAACGGATAGCGATATTCCAGCCCGACGGTCGGCATGGCGCGCAGGAGGTCGCTATTTCCGGCTGGCAAGTAATTAGTGACACCCTGCTGACTCGTGATCGACAGGGAGGCGACATCGGCGCGGACCGAAGCGAACGGTGTCCAGACCTCGCCGATCGAATCCGTAAAGCTCGCGCGCCAGTTGGCTTGGGTCGACAACCGGTTGTAATCACCGGGAACGCCGCGCAACAAACAGTTCGCCAAGATGTATTTGCTTGGATCAGCTCCGCAGCTGCCGGCATTTTGCCCAGCCTGTGTAATCGATTCGAAATCCGCGCTTTGGCGTGTCAGGCTTGTGAAATTGGTCTTGAAACTGAGTTCGCCGCCAAGGATCGCGTTCTTGATCGTATAGTCCCAATCGAGCACCGGATGAATGACCGGAATCTGGCTCTGGTGATCCAGGTTTGAAAAACCGGTGTAATAGATCGAGCGAATGTCGAAATAGCTGCGGTCGCCCCTGCCGGTCAGATAGATCTGTGAAACGGCTTCGCTGTTGCCGGGCGTGCCCACCTTACTGGGGTCCACCCCCCTGCTGAAGGACGACAGTCGCGGATTGTAGTCTTGCAAAAACGAGCGGTCCGTCATCGCAATCGCGTCCCAACCCCAAAACCATTTCTCGTTCAATGCAAATTGGCCGGTACTTTCGATGCTGCCCCGGAAGTTACGGTCGCCGGGTGCGCCGGGGGCAAAGGCGCCGGTGTCCAGCTGATAGATTCCGGCAGCGCGGATCGCATAAGCGCCGTCCATCAGGCGTTCGCGAAATTCGCCTGTCAGCAGTGGTCCCTGCCGCGTCGTGATGACGGGTGCCAGTGTCACATCGTAATTCGGCGCCAGTGCGAAGTAGTAAGGGATTTCAAGACCGCCGCCATAGACCGTGGTGGTCGTCGTGTTGGGGATCAAAAAGCCGGTCTTGCGCTTGACAGTCGGATCGGGTGCCGAAAAATAGGGAATGTAAGCGATCGGGGTGCCGAAGAACTCGATATGTGCATCTTCGAAATAGACCATCTTCTCGCTTTGGTCGTGGATGATGCGCGCGGCCTTGACCTGCCAAAGCGGCGGTCTTTTCGGATTGTCACGGCACGGCAGGCACGCGGTATAAACCGCGCTGTCGAACACCGTGAAATTGCCGCCCGTGCGATTGGCGCGTGCCGCCGCCAGACTGGTCCGGTCGGTGCGTTCGAGATGCAGTGAATCGATAAAGCCGTCGCGATAATCGTCCGACAAGTCCATCACCTGGCCATAGGTGACGTTGCCTTCCTGGTCGGTGAGCCGCGCATTGCCCTCAGCATGCAGCCGCTTGGTATTCTCGTCGTAGATGACGCGATCGGCTTCGAGCGTCGAGCCGGAGTAATAGATCTGGACATTGCCGACGGCCGACACGCGGTGATTATTGTAGTCGTAATCGATCCGCCTGGCCTGGACGAGCATTTGCTCCTTGCCATTGCTCTGCGGCAGTTTGGCGCGCGAGCGCGTCGGCGGCACGGCCGGAAAAGACAAGGTTGATTTGGTTTTGCTGGTGGGCACGCCCGGCTGCGTCGGCGCCAGCGGGTTCGGCGGCGTCTGGGCGCGCGCCGGAGCGACGCAAATGGCGCCGAGCGCCCCGATGCAGAGAGCGATCAGGGCGACGCGGCGCACGCGATATCGAACGAGAGGATCGGTCGGCAACTCAGCCATCACCCGTCCTCCTGGTACAGCAGTGCGGTCACACCTACGACTGCGGCGACCACGACGCCAAGCCACGCTGCTGCAACGGGATGCATCAGCCCAGCCTTCGTCATATCGTCGGTTACTTTCGACAGGACATAAAGCAGAAAGCCCGCCAATACGCCACTTAAAACCATTTTTTGCACGCCGCCAAACCGGAAAAAACGTAAACTCACGGCAGCCGCCAGTAGAACGACCGCGGCCAGCAAGAATGGCCGCGCCAAAAGCTTCTGGAACTGCAGCCGATAGCCTGCCGCGGCGAGCCCAACATGTTCGGCGGTACCGATATACTGGGGCAATTCCCAAAATGACACCGATTCGGGAGTCGCGACATTTTCGCTGACTTGAGCGCGCGTCAGATTGGTCGGGAGTTCACCAGTCGGGCGGCTGTAAGGCTTCTCGCCGAGCGGATAGCCGCGCAGCTCCGTGAGCTGCCAGGCGTGCGGCCCCAGCGCCGCCGAACCTGCATCGATGCGCTCGACGAAGGCCCCGGCTTTATCGAACCTGAAGATCGTGACGGCACTGAGCTCCGCGCCCTGATCGCGGCTCGAACCGGCATTGATGATAGCCTCGCCGTCACCAGTTCGTTGGCCGATCCAGAATGGGCCGGTGTTGGCGACAAACTTGGTCGGGCTTGAGCCGAATAGCTCGTCTTCGAGGCGCTTCGATCGCTCCTGCAAAAGCGCGGAAGCCGGATTGTAAAGCATGGTTGCGAGCGCGCCCAGGATAAAAGCGACGACGGCCGCGGGTGCGACAAATTGCCAGGCTGACACGCCGGCCGCGCGCGCGACCACGAGTTCGTTACGACGCGACAGGTTCAAATAGCAGGACATCGCGCCGATCAGCACACAAAACGGCATCAGTCTTTCGCCGATCTGCGGCACGCGAAACAGCGACACCTTTGCGACCAGGATCGGTGACGCGTTCGGAAGATCGGTCGCCCGGCGCATCATCTCGACATAGTCGATCAGCGCGGTCAGCGCGATAATGCCGACGAAGATTGCAATCGTCGCGCTGAGGAAACGCAAGCCGAAATAACGCGCAAGGGTTCCGGTCACTATTCGCATCATTGCATTAGCCCGGGGCAAACCGGCGCGAAATGCGGTCGGTCACGAAGCTCAATCCATCGGCGATGAAAGCGGGCGGCTCAAGAACGATGCCGCGGCGGATCACATAGAGGCCTGCAGCGATTGCAACGGTTACTGCGATAAACTGCGCAGAAAGGAAAGCCGGATTGTTGACGCCGAAAATGGTCGATATGAAGCCGATCATCCGCACGACCAGAATGGCGCCGACGGCGCCGGCAAGCGACATAGCGCGGCTCTGACGGGTCGTACGCGGCGCGCCGAGATAGGCGAAAGCGATGATGGCGAAGGCGAACGGGTAAATTGGCGCCACCAGGCGATCCAGAAGTTCCGACCGCATTTCGCCGCTGCGCTGTTTGCCGGCGGTGTCGCCGGCGCTTGGGAACAGCAATTGCCAGAGATATCGTTCATGCATCGAATAGGTGATGATGGAGGTGCTGCGGGAAAACTGCGCGAGGTCGAGCGCGTAGCGATCGAAGGTCACGATAGTCGGGTCGCGCCGGTTGGTTTCTTGCCGCTGAATGGTGCCGTTTCGCAGCACAAGAAACGTACCCTGCTGGTTTTCCACCAGATTACCACGGTCGCCGATGACGGTGATGCGTTCGTCCGGATTGCGCCGGTCGTCCAGGAACACTCCGCGCAACTGGCCATTCGGCTCACGCGCGGCAATGTGAATCGTCACGTCGCTGATGATGGTGACGAAGCGCCCCGGCTGAACGATGGTACTGACGACATTGGCGTTCACCTCGGTGACCCAATCACGCAGGGTGCGCAGGCCCTTCGGCGCGATATAGGCCGCGGTCGCCGCCACCAGGATAGATACCAGGACGATCACCGGAACGAAGGCACGAAACAGCACCCACGGCGACATGCCGGCCGCGTTCATCACGATGATTTCGGAATCGTTGGAGAGCTTGTTGAGCACGTAGGCGACCGCGATGAAGAGCGCGATCGGCGCGATGATGAGGACCAGCAGTGGGATGAGCAGGCCGGTAATGCCGACGAAGACGAAAATCGATTGACCGCGATTGGTCATAATATCGATATCGCGCAGCGCCTGGGTCACCCAGATCACCGCGGTCAAACTGACCAGCACCACGAAAAACGCAGTTGTCGTGGTGCGAAAGATATAACGAGCGATAGACCCCATCCGCTCCGTCGTCCCCGATGGCGGCGTTGCACCCCTGACACCGGCTCCCCATGCCGAATTGCCTCGCGTCAGGGTCTCCCAGCCATTCAGGTATAGCTTGATCTGTCGACAAAATGGCTGGGCCAAGGCAAACCCATTGAATATGAACAATAAAAACTTAACCATGGAGGGTCGCCACGGCTGGTTTTGAGTGTCCGGTCGGCCAGATTCGCCCGATTGGTGCGGCTTGGACGGGCTCCGGCACGAGCGCCGCCGTGGACGACCCACAAACCAGTCGTGACGGGCGTTGCCGGGCACGGTCTGGCGGTCCATATGGGTCGCCACGCCCACCTCAGGATCAGGACTACTCATGATTGACGTCAAACTAGGTTTTGCACCCTTTGCCGCGCCCGGCACCGGCGTTCTCGTCGTGTTCTGCGACGACGGGCTCAATTTCGGCGGTGCAACGGCGAAGGCATTGGCCGGCACGGGCGACCTGGTGAAGCGGGCGGCCAAGGCCGAAGGCTTCAGCGGCAAGCGCGGCACCGCCTTGAGCTTGCCGGTGCCGCACGGCCTCTCGATCGCGCGGCTGATCGTGGTCGGCTTGGGCAAGACCGACAAGCTTACCCCGAGCGACTTCGTCAATCTCGGCGGCACCGCACTGGGCAAGGTACCAAACGCGTCCCGCGACGTGTCGATCTTCGCCGAGCTGTCCGGCCGCGCGCTGAGCGCTGAACAGGCGGCCGATCTCGCGCTCGGAGTGAAGCTGCGCGCCTATCGCTTCGATCGCTACAAGACAAAAACCAAGGACGACGAGGAAAAGCCGGCACCCAAGAAGATCGCGATCGCGGTCGGCGATGTCGCGGGCACGCGCAAGGCTTTCGACGCGCGCGAGGCGATCGCGGAGGGCGTCGTGATGGCGCGCGATCTCGTCAACGAGCCCGCCAACGTGCTTTATCCGCGCGAATTTGCCCGCCGCGCCACCGAATTGAAGAAGCAGCGCGTTGCGGTCGAGGTGCTCGACGTCGCCGCGATGAAGAAGCTCGGCATGAATGCCCTGCTTGGCGTCGGCCAAGGCTCGCGGCAAGACAGCCGCCTCGTTGTGATGCGGTGGAACGGCGGCAAGAAAGGCGTTGCCCCGGTTGCTTTCGTCGGTAAGGGCGTGTGCTTCGACACCGGCGGCATTTCGATCAAGCCGGCCGGCGGCATGGAGGACATGAAGGGCGACATGGCAGGCGCTGCCTGCGTCGTCGGCCTGATGCACGCGCTCGCCCGCCGCAAGGCCAAGGTCAATGCGGTCGGCGTGATCGGCTTGGTCGAGAACATGCCGGACGGCAATGCCCAGCGTCCGGGCGACATCGTTACCTCGATGTCGGGACAGACGATCGAAATCATCAATACCGACGCCGAGGGCCGGCTGGTGCTCGCCGACGCGCTCTGGTACACGGCCAACAAATTCAAGCCGAAATTCATGGTTGACTTGGCGACCTTGACCGGCGCGATCATCGTCGCGCTCGGCCACGAGAATGCCGGTCTGTTCTCA
>Ga0265325_10001328_pt1 | contig 17516 bp, 9 predicted proteins | sample 41420metaG_FD_202090 | JGI IMG/M metagenome (GOLD analysis project Ga0265325, IMG submission 202090) | Rhizosphere microbial communities from Carex aquatilis grown in University of Washington, Seatle, WA, United States - 4-14-20 metaG | ecosystem: Host-associated > Plants > Roots > Rhizosphere >...
GCACGAGCCGCAGCTGATTGTGCCGCCGCAGCCGTTGGAGATTGTCCCGCAGTTGTCGCCTGCGGGGCAGGTGGTGACGGGCGTGCAGCCGCACTCGTTGGCCTTGCCGCTGCCGCCGCAGGTCTGGGGAGCGGTGCAAGCGCCGCAACTGAGCGTGCCCCCGCAGCCGTTCGGGATCGTGCCGCAGTTGTCGCCTGCGGGGCAGGTCGAGACGGGCTTGCAGCCGCACTCGTTCGCGGTGCCGCCGCCGCCGCAGGTCTGGGGAGCGGTGCAGGCGCCGCAGCTGATTGTGCCGCCGCAGCCGTTCGAGATCGTGCCGCAGTTATCGCCTGCGGGGCAGGTGGTGACGGGCGTGCAGCCGCACTCGTTCGCGGTGCCGCCGCCGCCGCAGGTCTGGGGAGCCGTGCAAACGCCGCAGTTGAGCGTGTTGCCGCAGTTGTCCGAGATCGTGCCGCAGTTGGCCCCCCGAGCCGCGCACGTGGTGCAGCCACTCGCCGGTGTGACGATGACAGAGAATTTCGTTTTCGATGTGTTATGCGCGCTATCCATGGCCGTGCAGGTGACCGGCGTGTTCCCGATGGCGAACACGCTACCCGATGGCGGCGTGCACTGGACGTTGGTGATGCAGCGGACCAGGGTTGGCGTGCACGGTGGACTGTCATTCGCTCCAGTCGAGCAGTCGACTTGATCGGTTGCCGTCGGCGCGTACGTAACCGTCGCGCCGCTCGCACTCGTGGCCGATGCTTGGATGTCGGCGAGCGAGAATACTGGCCCCACGGTGTCCTGCACGACGACCTGAAACGTCGCGCTCGACGAGTGGCCGAACGGATCCGACGCAGTGCACGTGACGGGTGTCGTACCGATCGAAAATATCGTGTTCGGCGGTGGGGAACACGCGACGGTCGCGCCGGGTGGAGGAGCGCCGGCGTCGGGATTGCCGTTGTCGACCGCCGTCGGAGGCATGAAGAACACCTGAGCGCCGCAACTGCTTGTTGCCTGTGAAGTGATGGTGTTAGGCACGGTGTTGATAGACGCCCCGGTTTGGTCGACGCTCACCCCAATGACTGGTGGCGTCGTGTCGAGGGGCGACGGTCCATCGAACGATGCGACGAACGAGTTGAGGGTGTTCGGGTCTTCCGGGATAGGGGTCACGAGCAGCTGATCGTCAACCTCCATCGATCCGCTAAAGTTGCCGCTGAGGACCACGCGGCCCTGGGGATCGAGCGCGACGGAGACGCTTTGGCTCTGCAGAATGATCGGGACTTGCTTTGCCCAAAGCGCCCGCCCGCCATCCGGCGCATAGGCCGCGAGAAAGAGGTTGCTTGCACCATACGTTGGAAACGTAGGCAAAGCATTGACTGGGCGGATTGCGCCGCTGAAGTTGATCCCACCCCCAATGGCAGGATCGCCGTAGGCGGCCAGGACCACATTGCCAAGTGGATCGAAGCCCATGCCTATGCCGAAGACTTCTTGCCGATTCGGCTCTGGCTGCGTCAATGCGCCGCCGCAACTCGCCGTACCTGGTGGACATACGATGTTCGCATAATTCGCCCAGAGCAGATTCCCATTGGGACCGTACTTTTCGAGGAACGGCGGCAGGCCTATAACAGAAACGGGGCCTGCTCCGAAATCTTGCCCCGATGCGAAATATCCGCTCGCATAGACATTGCCCGTCGCGTCGACAGCCGCGGCCGAATAAGTTGCAGTCGGGCCGCCAGTCTGAGTCCAGGGAAAGGACCCATCCGAGCAAGGTGTGTTCGGGTCCGACGTTCCGTCCGAGCACAGCTTCTGTAGCGTCCCACCAATTCCTTGAGGCGGGGTAACTAACACGATATTGTCTGCGTCGGCCGCTAGGGCGAGGGGGGGAGCCGCCCCTTGATTCTGAGTCTGACATTCGGCCCATATGACGTTTCCCGTTGGCGAGAACTTCAGGAGAAAGAGGCCCTGCGTGTTGTTTCCGCCGCACGAATCCGTCGCAAATGGGTTTCCTCCAGAATAAAGGCCTGTCACGACGACGTTACTCTGCGAGTCGACAGCAACCCCCGAGGTCATGGCGAAGTTGAAGCCGGTCAAACCAGCCCCGATTGGCAGCGTCACTATGGAGCTTAGCGACGGCACACCGGCGTCGCTGACAACCAACGTTGCCGCCCATATCGGTACCGAACCGCCGTCACCTGCGCTCGGACCCGTGACAATGATATTGCCACTTGGCTCGACGGCGACTCCGGACACATCTAGAAAGGTACTATCTCCAAATGATAGGCTCCAGACAAGGCTGCCGCTGGTGGAGTACTTCGCGACGGCCATGGATCCCGGACCTCCCAGATTGTTGTTGTTAATCCCGGCCACGACGACCTCGTCAGGCCCGACCGCCTTGATTGCCCCGAGAGCTCCGAAGTAGAACGCCCCTGGATTCCAGGCTCCGGAGGCGGAATTAAGTGGGGTCGTGAAGTCCTGCACCCACGTCCCGGGATGGCAATCGCTCGGGCAGTTGGTCGCGTTCTCACCCCCGACGCCACCGTCTGCCTCGGCGTAGGTTTCGCATACCCCGTTGCCGCAAACCGCGATGGGCTGTTGCAGATAGACGGTGACAACCTCGTCGTAGTGCGCTTCCGGGTTGGTCACGGGGCCAGCGTCACCAGCGTCCGGCTCGGCCGCTGACCGCGCATCGGTGCTCGCATAGCAGCTGTAGATCGAGCCCGTCTCATCGATGCCGTCGCACGTACCCAGTTCCGTTGCGGTGGGAACGCACACGCCGGGTACATTGATAATGACCTGGTCGCCTTGGCTCGAACAGAAGCGCTTTGTGATCTCGGGCACATTGCTCTCCGGACCTGCGCAAGCGTAGAAGCTCGGCGTGCTCGCGATGGGACCGGTCGCCGGTCCGGTGTAGGCACCCCCGTCGGGTGCCGCCGTCGGGGGACCGCTTGGAGCGCACTGCGTATAGCAATTGGCACTCGGCGGACCGGCATCTGCACAGGAGCTGCTGGGACCGGAACAGACCACAGGAGTAGGCGTGGTCTCGAAGATGTTGCCGTAGTAAGCGCCCTCGCGGAGGGTGTACGTGGCGAGTTCGTTCGAAGTCGTGGCGAGTGCGTTCTTGATGGCCTGCGGGGCGTTGTTCGGCGCGCGCATCGAGATCTCGACGTGCACCCCGTACGCGTTGGTGCGCGCGAGGACGCACGCCGACACCCAGCGCTGGCACGATTCGTCGCAATTGCCCGCGTTGCCCGCGCCTCCGTCCGGCGCGGCTCCCGGCGGCGCTGGCTGCCCCCACCAGGTGGAGCCGTCGGCGTTGATAGCGAGACCGACCAGGCCAGTGAGAGGGACGACGCAAGTGCCCTGCGAAGAGCACGTGTACCCGACATCGCACGCGGCTCCCCCGTCCGCCCCTGCCTCTTCACCTCCTACATCGGGCGGCGCGCATTTGAGCGTCCCGTTGTTCGGATCGATCGTCGTATCGTAGGCGATCGGCGGGCCCCCATCGGGCGGGGTCACCGCAGGCGGCATCGCGCAGGCGTAGATGTACTGCAGCAGTTGACGCAACGATGCGCTGGACTGAAGCGTGCCCGCCGGGGACCCTGGTTCAGCGACGCCGGCGTCGCCCAAACCGTTTCGCCAAAGGGCGTTAGACCAGAGGCCGTTTTGCCAGAGGCCGTTCTGCCAGAGGCCGTTCTGCCAAAGGCCGTTCTGCCAGAGGCCGTTCTGCCAAAGGCCGTTCTGCCAAAGGCCGTTCTGCCAAAGGCCGTTCTGCCAGAGACCGTTTTGCCAAAGGCCGTTCTGCCAAAGGCCGTTCTGCCAAAGGCCGTTGGTGCTCAGGCCGTTCTGCCAGAGTCCGTTGGGCGATGTGAACGCTTGCTTTGCCGTCGCTGTCAGTTCGCGGGGGTTAGTCAATGTCCCCTTGTCCGGCGAGGAGCAGCCCACCCCGATGCCGATGGCCGCCAGAACTACGCACCACAAATGGGAATTCTTGACTGCCATAGTCATCGCGATCTCTCCGTTTAATGAGCTTCTGCTGCATGGCACACTTCAGCCAATCTATGCGCCTTCTATTCACTCGCCTCTCACGCGTCAATACACAACATCCCCCATTACCTCTGCGCCCAGATTTCCGCGTTTCGCGTGTCTTGCGTGTTTCGCGAGCCTGCCTCTGGCGCGGCATCTTCCAGCGACACCACATTCAGCTCGAACGCGCGACCCGAGCTAGCGGCGAACGTGACGACCACGTGACGACCGTCTGCCGAGGCCGCGCGGGGCGCGCCCACCACGTCAACATCGGGCGACGAGATCTCCACCGGCGCTCCTAGCGCCGACCCGTCCGCGGAGTCGAATACCTGCGCCATGGCGCGACGCCCCCACTCCACACTCCCCACCGTCCAGCACACCAGATAGCGATTACCCTCGAGTGCAACGCGCGACGTGCCCGTCGAGGCCCCGAGCAATCCCTCCGCGGGCCCTTCGGTCCGCGACGAGAGAGCCCGCAGCGACGACGGGTCGATCCGAGTGGTGGTGCCCGACCCCCCCGTCCGACCGTAGGTCACGGCGACTGCGCTCCCATCGGAGGCGAGCGAAACCGGCAGCATCGGATTGACGCGCGTATCCAGTACGCGAGCCTCCCCTACGTGCACCGACGGAGCCAACCCCTGCCCGCGGACTCCGAAGCCGACCGGCGCGTGCTCGGCGCCGCCCGCCGCGCATCCAGCCAATCCCAGTGCCCCAGCCAACCCCAATCCGAGTTTCATGTTCATGACCGCTTCCTTCTTTCTTTGCTTCATTGTGGGAGCGGCCTATCGCAATCCTCGGGCCAAGACGCGAGGCTCGGGGAAATTGCGAGAAAGCGCGGGAAATCGACCGGGGGAATCACTCAGGCAGGCGTCAGTGACTGAGTATCGTCGCCACGTGACCAGGTCCGGTCACCGTCGCCGATCGGTCATCGCGGCGCGTGACATCTCGCCGCGCGCCCCAGCGGAATCCCGCGCCGACCGATCGCAAAGTCAGTCGGCGCGTCTGCCGCTAGTTCTCCGACCCGCGAGATTCGATTCTCCACGGCCCCTTTTCAAAGGGCGGGAGCGAGACCATCCTCACAGGTGATGGTGGCATTGGTGTTCATAATCACCTGAGCGGCCTCGATGCCGCCGGTGAAGCTCGACGTGTTCAAGTTCACCAGCGCACTGGGCGCGAAGAACAGCGCGCGAATCTTCGCGCCCGAGCCGACGTTGATCGCTGAAGAGGAGTCGAAGTAGACGGCGAGCGACTTCGCCGTCAGTCCCGACCCGGACGCGGGGCCCAGGAACGAACCGTTGCTGAACCCAACCGTGCCGGTTACCGAGATCAGCGTCGCGGCTTTGACCACCAGCGTGGCCCCGGCATTCAGGTTGAGCGACGAGAAGACGTACGTGCCGCCCGTCAGCGTGAGCGTCGCGTTGGAGTTAACAGTCACGGCGCCGTAGGCGCCACTCGCGAGCGTCTTCGACGTGCCTGCGCTCAGCGTGACGGCCGTGGTGCCCACCTTCGCCGAGGGAGCCGCAGGAGGCACCGGCATCGTCGGAAATGCCGAGACCGCGCCGTGGGTCGCACCGCTGCTGCCCGTCAGGTGGTTGGTGTCGATCGGACCGACCGACGATCCACTACTCAGGAAGACGCTGGAGGCATAGAGGGTCTCGGTCGACTGGATCTTCGCGCCCGAGTTTAGATACGCGGGTACCCCTCCTCCCAGGAATGGGCCCGTGGTGTTCTCGACGCCCACGTTGCAACCGGTCACGGAGGCTCCGGTGTCCATCTCGATGGCCTCGGTCGCGTAGAGAGCGAAGGAGGCGAGGCTGGGACCGCAGGGGGGGCCGCAGTTGAGCGTCCCGCCGCAGCCGTTCGAGATCGTCCCGCAAGTGACCTTCTGAGCCGAACACGTGGTGGGCGTGCAACCGCATTCGTTTGCGACGCCACCGCCGCCGCAGGTCTGGGGCGAGGTGCACGAGCCGCAGCTGAGTGCGCCTCCGCAGCCGTTCGGGATGGTGCCGCATTTGTCTCCCGCGGGGCAGGCCGTGACGGGCGTGCAACCGCACTCGTTGGCCTTGCCACTGCCGCCGCACGTCTGCGGAGCGGTGCACGAGCCGCAGCTGAGCATGCCGCCGCAGCCGTTCGGAATGGTGCCGCAATTGTCTCCCGCGGGGCAACTGGTGGCAGCCTTGCAGCCGCAGACGTTCGGCATGCCCCCCCCGCCGCATGTCTGGAAACCGGTGCAGGTCCCACAATTGACCATGCCCCCGCAGCCGTCGGGTGCTGTTCCGCAGTTGTCTCCCGCGGGGCAACTGGTGGCAGCCTTGCAGCCGCAGACGTTCGGCGTGCCCCCCCCGCCGCATGTCTGGAAACCGGTGCACGAGCCGCAGTTGAGCGTGTCGCCGCAGTCATCGGAAATCGTGCCGCAGGTGGCCCCCTGAGCCGCACACGTGTTGCAGCCGCCCGCCGGCGTGACTACAACGGAAAATGTCATCTGCGCCGTGTTGTGCGCGCTATCCGTGGCCGTGCACGTGACCGGCGTCGTTCCGATGGGGAAGACGGCTGGCGACGCGGGTAGGCACGACACTGGCCTGCACGGGTTCGACGTCGGCGTGCACGCCGGTCCCGCGTCCGGAGAGGCGGAGGTGGAGCAGTCGACCTCATCGGTCGCGGTCGGCGTGTACGACACCGTCGCGCCGTTCGCGCCCGTCGCTGGCACTGTGATGTTGGCGAAGGGCAAGAACGTCGGAGCGACCGTGTCGCCGACCGTGACGGTGAACGTTGCGCTCGAGCTGTTTCCGACCGCATCGGTCGCGGTGCACGTGACGGGCGTCATGCCAATCTGGAACATGGTGTTCGGAGGCGGTGAGCACGCGACGCTCGTGCCCGGCGGAGGCGCCCCGGCGTCTGGATCCCCATCATCGATCGCGGTGGGCGGCATGAAGAACACGACGGCGCCGCACTGGCTCGTCGCCTGGCTGAGAATGTTGCTCGGTACGGTGGTTGGCGCCGAAGAGCATGTGCCGATATTCCCGATACAAGGAGGCATGGTGTCGGCGGTCGATGGCGGTTGAATCGCTCCGACGAACGCGTTGACGACGGAGGTGCTCTCGGGGAGCGCGCTCAGGAGCAGATGACTGTCCAGTTGCATCGATCCGCTGAAGGCGCCGCCGAAGACGAGACGTCCAACCGAATAGTCAAAAGACAGGTAGTTGGTCTGGATGGTGTTCGAAGGTGGTGGTCCGCCGAGAATCATTGGAAACCCTTTGGCCCAGGAGAACCCGCCGTCGAGCTCGCGGTAGGCGGCCGCAAATAGATTGGGGTAAGCATACGCGGTGAACACTCCGGCGCCGAAGTCGGCCGTTCCGAAGGGGCCGAACTCGCCGCTCGTGATCACGTTGCCGGCGCCGTCGAACGCCAGCGCCATGCCTCTCAGTCCGGTGCAGGACGTGGCACAAAGTGGGGTCTCCCACCGGAGTGTCGTCCCGTCAGTAGAATACTTAGCCAGAGTCAGGTGGTTTCTATTCTCCAGACTATTGCCCAGCTCATAAACATCGTGACTGGAATCATTAGGGTCGCTCGCCACTGCCTCCACATAGAAGAATTGATTGGTCCACGCCAACGGTAAGCCGGTCTGGCCGCTCAGCTTGTAGATTATTCCCGACCACCCAGCGACTAGGACATCGCCATTCCCGTCGATCGCCAGTGAATTCCCTAACTGCTCGCTGACACCCACTCGGCTGGCCCACAAAACATCGCCCAACGTGCAGTCGGTGCGAGTACCTCCGCATATTTTCTCGACGAACATATCGGTCTTGCCGCTCGTCGTGTTTGACAGGGAGATGGCACCGAACGTTGCTGAACCCAGGAAGGTTCCTTCCACGAGAAGGTCGCCGTTAAAGTCCACGCGCGAGTGGTATTCGTACACCGCGTCCGGATACGCGCCCGATAACGCTATCGTGGGCGAAGGCGCCAAAACGCTCGCGAGCGTCCCATCTTTCGAGAGCTTGACAAAAAACGCCCCGGTGGGTCCGATGGTGCGGTTAACCTCGGCGGAATACCATCCAGAGAGGAAGATGCTCTCATCCGGGCCGACGCTGACGATGGCGTCCCAGGGGCCCCAGGTGTTCACCGGGATTCGCTCGCCCCATAAATACTTTCCTGTGGAGTCGTACTTGATCACCACGAGATCCCAGACATCACTGGTCGCGGGGAGCGTGATCGGCGGCGAAACCGTGTTGTCGACAACGATCGCATAAATTCCAGACTCGACTCCGGCAACGACGGTACTACCGTCGATCGGGTCCACTGCCATAGTCGAGTAGTAGTCAAAAATGGTGTAGCCGTCACCGTCGACGGACTTCCCCCAGGTTCCCGGATGGCAGTCGCTCGGACAGCTCGCTGCGTCTTCTCCAGGAGGCTCACACACCGCGTTACCGCATACGGCGATAGGCTGTTGCAGGTAGACAGTGATCACTTCGCCGTAGTTCGTGCCCGTCGCGCCGCCTGCTGCGCATTTTCCACCCGAGCAGCTCTGGCTGCAGCAATCACCGTTGGTCGCGCAAGCCGCACCGCCCCCCGCGCACGTCGCGCAGTCGTGGATTGCACCGTTGGGGTCGGGGTCTTGCCCTGCGCACACGCCGGTCTCACCCGCGTCCGCGTTGGCCAGACAGACGCCAGGCACGTTGATAACCGACTGGTCACCCTGGCTTGAGCAGAACCGCTTGGTAATCTCTGGAACGTTGCTGTCGGGGCCGGCGCAAGCGTAGAAGTTCGGCGTCTGGGCGACCGGCCCGATAGCTGGTCCGCTGTAAGCGCCCCCGTCGGGCGCCGATGGCGGTGGGCCGCCAGGCACGCACTCCGTGTAGCAAGTGGCGCTCGATGGACCGGGCACATTGCAAGAGCTGGCGGGGCCGGAGCAAACCAGGGGCGCGGGCGTCGTCTCGAAGATGTTGCCGTAGTAAGCACCCTCGCGGAGCGTATAAGTTGCGATCTCCTTCGGGCTCGTCGCGAGCGCATTCCGAATTGCCTGCGGCGCGCTATCGGGCACACGCATCGAAATTTCGACGTGCTGGCCGTATGCGTTCGTTCGAGCGAGGACGCACGCGGACACCCAGCGCTGGCACGATTCGTCGCACGTGCCTGCGACGCCGCCGTCTCCGAAGCCCCCGTCGGCAGCTTCGCCCCACCACGACGAACCGTCGGCGTTGATGGCCAGGCCGATCGCGCCGTTTAGGGCGATGACGCAACTGCCTTGTGAAGAGCACGTGTACCCGACATCGCACGCCGGCGCCCCGTCCGCCCCCGCCTCCTCACCGGCCACGTCCGGAGGTGCGCACTTCAGCGCCCCGTTGTTCGGATCGAGCGTCGTATTGTAGGTCGTGGGGTCGAGCGCCGTGTTGGTGATCGGATCGAGCGCGCCCGGCATCGCGCACGAGTAGATGTACTGCAGCAGTTCGCGCAAGTACGGACTCGACTGCAGCGTGGCGGCGGGTGACCCTGGCACAACTCCACCGTCAGCACTCAGGCCGTTCTGCCAGAGGCCGTTCTGCCAAAGGCCGTTTTGCCAAAGGCCGTTCTGCCAAAGGCCATTCTGCCAGAGGCCGTTCTGCCAAAGGCCATTCTGCCAGAGGCCGTTCTGCCAAAGGCCGTTCTGCCAAAGGCCGTTCTGCCAAAGGCCGTTCTGCCAAAGGCCATTCTGCCAAAGGCCATTCTGCCAGAGGCCGTTGGTGCTCAGGCCGTTCTGCCAAAGGCCATTGGAGGACGTCAGCGCTTGCCCGCTGGCCCGCGACACCTCGCGGGGCTCGGTCGGCGTCCCCTTATCCGGTGCGGAGCAGCCCACCCCGACGCCCATGGCCACCACAACTGCACACCACAACTGCGAATTATTGATTGCCATACTCATCGCAATCTCTCCGTTTCATGAGCGTCTGCACGGCAGTCGCCCACCTTATTCGCCTTCTATTCATCCCCCCGGTCTGCTTCGTCAATACACAAGATCGCGCATCACCTTTGCGCCCAGATTTCGGAGTTTCGCGTTTCTCGCGTGTTTCGCGAGTCTGCCTCCGGTGCGGCATCTTCCAGCGACACCGCATTCAGTTCGAATGCGTGACCCGAGCTTGCGGTAAACGTAACAACCACGTGACGACCGTCTGCCGAAGCCGCGCGCGGCGCGCCCACCACGTCGACGTCGGGCGCCGAGATCTCCACCGGCTCGCCCAGCGCCGACCCGTCCGCGGAGTCGAATACTTGCGCCATCGCGTAACGCCCCCACTCCACGCTCCCCGCCGTCCAGCAGAGCAGATAGCGATTGCCCTCGAGCGCAACGCGCGATGCCCCCGTCGAGGCCACGACGGATCCCTCGACCGGCCCTTCCGTCCGCGAGGAGAGGGCGCGCAGCGACGACGGATCGATCCGAGTGCTAGCGCCTGCCCCCCCCGTCCGACCATAAGTCACCGCCACCGCGCTCCCTTCGGATTCGAGCGAAACCGGCACCATCGGATTGACTCGCGTGTCCAGCACGCGAGCCTCCACTACGTGCACCGATGGAGCCATGCCCTGGCCGCGGACTCCGAAGCCGACATGCGCCTGCTCGACGCCGCTCGTCGCGCATCCAGCCAACCCCAGTGCACCAACCAACCCCAACCCAAATTTGATGTTCATGACCGCTTCCTTCTTTCTTCGCTTCGTTGTGATGAGCCGCTATCGCAACCCTCGGGCCAGTGCGTGAGGCTCGGGGGGGAGTGCGAGAAACGCGGAAATCACCGCGTGGCATCGCACAAAACGGCGGCAGTGACCGACCTTCGTCGCCGTCTGACCACGGTCGGTCACCGTCGCCGCGATCGCGGAGGGCGAGCGCCTGTTCGTAGACGTAGCCAATCGACGGCATCTCCTAGATTCCCAGCTTCACGAGCACACCACGCTGCGGTACGTGTTGTGCGCGCACGTCCAGGTCGGCCCCGGCGTCAGGACCGTGCGCTGCACGCGCACCGGTTCGCGCGCGGCCGCGTGCGACGCCGCGATCGCGGGAGCCAAGCCAGCGATCGTGAGCAGCAACGACGTCATCAGAGCGACGAGAATGACCTTGTTCATGGCTTTCTACCTTCCCTGCACGCGCGCGGAGCGCGCTGCACGACCGAGTTGCGACAAGTGCCCCGCGCCAACTCCTCTCCGAGCTGGATGTCGCGTGCGCGAGGGGCCTATCGCAAGCCTCGGGCCGCGGTTCACGCTCGCGGGGAATCGCGAGAAAACGCTGAAACACGCAGGGTGGCGTCGCGACGAAGGAGTTGAAACGACCGAGAATGGTCGCCGCATGACCAGGCTCGGTCGCGCCGGTCGCGGGGCGTGAGGGGAGCGCGAACTTCGACGTTGTGACGCGCGACTACTTCACCGGGTCCGAACGCCGCGCTGTGCGAATCCCGAGCGCTTCTATCCGGTTCGACAGGGTCGTCCGGGCGATTCCGAGCTCGCGCGCCGCGTGCGCCACGACGCCGTCCGACTGTGTGAGCGCCTGACGCAGAACGCTCTGCTCACGCTCGTCGAGTTTGGCCCGCTCGGCTTGGAGACTCTGCCAGGCCGCGCCGAGGGACTCGTTCGCCGGAGGACTCGACGTCGAACCCTTGGCTGCGGCCAGCGAAGCGTGATCCACGTCGCGGGCCTCGAGATGCTCCGGATTCAGCTCGGTCGCCTCTGGATCCCGCGCAACCGCGCGCTCGCGCGCTCGCTCGATTACCCGCTCCAGCTGCCGCACGTTGCCCGCCCACTCGAGCGCCGGCGACACCAGCAGGCGCCGCAGCGGGACCGACAGGGTCCACGCCGGCGCCGGATCCACCCGGCGGAGCGTACTCTCGGCCAGCCCCGCGATTTCTTCGCGGCGCTCGCGCAGCGGGGGCAGCTCGAGCATCACAGCGGCGAGGCGAAAGTAGAGATCTTGCCGGAAACGCCGCTCGCGAATAGCCACCTGCAAGTCGCCGTTTGTTGCGGCGATGATTCGGACTTTGGCCCGCTTGGGGTCCGCCCGGTCGTATCCCAGCGGCCGGAACGTGCCAAACTGAGTGAAGTCCAGAAGCAGCTGCTGTGCGTGCGGAGGCACATTCAGGATCTCATCGAGGATCAGGGTTCCGCCGTCGGCGAATTCGACGAGGCCCATGCGCTTGGCCGCAGCGCCCGAGAACGATCCTCGCTCGTGGCCAAAGAGCTCGGAGGTGATGGTGTTCAGGTCGTCGCTTGAGCCGAGCACTGCCCGGACGATCGGCCGCCGACCGCTCTCCTCCGCGATCGCACGGGCGAGCAGAGTCTTGCCTGTCCCCGATTCACCGGTGATGAGGATGGGCGCATCGCCCGCGATCGCGGACTCGATTTCCCGCCGGATGCTCCTCATGCTCGGAGCGGAGAGGAGGTCGTGCAGGGGGGGCGTCTGCCTCGACTCCGTATAGTGGCTCTGCGCCTCACGAAGGAGCGCTCGCTCGGACTGCGCGCGGCCGTGCTGGTCCAAGATGGTCCCGATGAGCACCGCCGCGGACATGAAAAACTCGACATGACGATCGCTCACGAACTTTTTTCGGTCGCGAAAATCCACGTAGAGGATGCCGCGCGGCTGGTCGCGGGTCGTGGCGGCGCCGTAGAGAGGCGCTGCCAGAGCCGACAGGATACCCAGCATCGTGACGCTCGCCGAGGCCAGCTTCGCAGAGGTGAGCGGGTCCCACACGACACCTCGGCCAGTGTCGAGTGCCTGACGGATGACAGCCTTGCTCATTTCTTCTCGCTCGTAGGTCGCCAGCGACTTGCCGTGGCCGCGAGCGTTGATGACTTGCGTGCTCCCGTCCGAGCTCGTCAAAAGGACGAGGCCTCGGTCCGCGCCCAAGACTTCGACAAGAATGTCGAGGGTGTCGTCGAGCACGTTTTCGCTCTCGAGCACCCCGAAGAGGCGATCGACGAGCTGTCGCATCGTCCGCCACATCGTGTCGGAATCAAGGGTCTGCTGGTTTGCGAGCGCTTCGGACATAAGGGATCAATTCTAGGCGCACTCGCGCCAGTGGGAGAACTGGATTCGCGTACCCATTTATTCGCCGACGAGAATGTTTTCGCGGCCCGAGCCGTAGTCCGTTTTGGTCGTGAGCATCGGCCGGCGTGGCGGTTATCCCAATGAAACCCGAAGATGCCCAGGTAATGGGCAGCGTCTCGACGAGGCCCCCGTGCTACGGGCAGATCCCGGTTTCCACGACCTGCGTCGAATTCGTCGCTGTTGCACGTTGCTAGCACGAAGCTTCCGTTGAGGTTCGTCATCGAAAGGGCGCTAGCTCCCCCCTCCGGTAGCGAAGGCTTGGATGGGCCCCTGATGCCCACGCCGTCGGCGTTCACGTACGCAAATCCGACCGAGCCATTGTCGCAAACCTCCCGGTAACCACCGGGGCGCTCCATATCCTTCGCCACTCCTTCGCGAGCCACCTCACGATGTCCGGGGCGCCCTTGAAGGCCGTTCAGGAGCTCATGGGGCACGAGGACATCACCACCACGATGCGGTACGCGCACTTGGCCCCTTCCGTCCGCAAGGAAGCCATCGGCCTGCTCGATCTGCGGGGCAACAGCAGGGCAACGGCGCCCGAAAGGGCAGGGTAGAGGCCTTTTTCTCGATGAAAATGGGTGGAGGCGCTGGGAATCGAACCTTATTGCGACTATCGGCAAAAACCGAACCGAGACGCGGGCTTGACCAAGCAACCGTCCGATATCGCAACGAATGTTCGTGCCGTAGCGTCCCGCCCCATTTCCCACGAATTACCCGTTGGCAGCAGAGTCGCGTCAATAGGGCGTCAATGGGCTCGGGGGCGATCCGCGCCGGACGCCTCGCCATCGTGGTGGCAACCTACGGTCTCGTAGCCCGAAGGAGGACGCATCCGCACTTGCCGCGAAGAAACCCAAGACCTCCACGACGACCTCGCTCAGCCACCAGAACGCTTCTCTCCGCCTCTCGCGCTTCCACCACTCGTCCGAGCCGACCGGGAACGATTCCGACGACCGCCGTTGGCGCTCGATCGGCGGTTCTCGACGCGATGGCGCCTTTCGGTACGGCGATTCGTTCACGGATTAGGGGTAGCTCGCTCGCGGCAGCAGGCTACACGGCGCCGAGCCACGTCTTGCGCGCCCAGGCGCGCTCCGACGCTCAGCCTCAGTGAAGCCGGCGATCCTTCGTCTCCGCGGGCACGCCCTCGTCCTTTCGGGACACGATCACGAAGCCGAGTCGCTGTAGAGCGCTCACGCACTTCCTGCACTCTCTGTCCGCTCGGGGAGCGTACGTCAGCGTCACGTCGCAGATGCCGCCGCAGACGGCTTGCGCGAGAACACGATCTCCTGCGCGCGAGGGGAAGACCGTCTCATCGGTGGCGCCAAACCAGTGGACCGCACCATGGCTGAACCAGCCACGTCCAAACGCGACACGCGGTGGCAGATCCCATCCGCGCGTCCGGTTCCCATGACCTTGGAACTTCTTCAGGCAAGCGTCGCAGATCTGCCCATGCCCGTGAATCTCGAAGTCTTTGCATGCCCAAGACGGGATGCGCAACGCCATTACGCTCGATGATTTACCACACGTCATCGGCGAACGAAATTCGTAGCCGTTCCGCCTACGGCGCATCCGAAAACGCAGTCTTCACGAACGACGCCCGTGCGGAGATCGGTTCCAGCCAAGCCGCGAGCTGAGGCAACCGCTTGCGCCACACGCGCTGCAGTCGAAAGTCCACGTACTTGAGCGCAACGCCGACGCCGACGGCTATGCCAAGGCTCCTTCCGTCGAGTCAGAGGGAAGAGATGCTGCCCGATTGCGAAAAGCACCGCGCCACCCCGGCGGTATCCGTCTGACAGCAAAGGTCGTATTGTCCGCGAGCGGGCGCCTGCCAGCCTACTGGGCATAGTCCGCAATTGTCGCTTCCGCACCGGGTCGGCGGTGTGGTCGGACCGCCCAGGCAAGTGTTCGTGGGACACTCACCGCTCCCAAAACAACAATAAAGGCAGATGCCTAGGGAGCCGTCCGCAAGGTCAGAACAGACGGGCTGGCGAAGCGACTGAAGTTCGTGAGGCGAATACCCGCCCGGACCGCACGGGTAGGAGCAATTCAATTCCAGTCCAGAGTCCATCGGCGGGGCGCTAAGAACCGACGCTTCGCCGCAGCCACCATCGGCGAGCGAGCAGCATGTGCCCGGATCGGGAAACGTCAGCGATGCGTTGTCGCACGCCGCAAAGGGTGCGCCAGGACAATCGGCGCACTCGGTAGCCTGCGTCGGGCTGGCACGGCAGCATATATTGGGATGCGCAAAACCCGTCTCGCAGGCGGGAACGGAAATCGACCCGTTTGCAGTCGAGAGATCAATCGGCTGCGTCGCGGGGCACCCTTGAATGGTGGGAGCGATGGCGCCGCTATCTGCCCCGCTGTCCACAGCTGCCGGCGCGCCGGCATCACTCGGTAAAGCACCGTCGATATCCGGAGCGCCGACATCATCCGGAGAAGCGCTGTCGATACCCGGCGGTGCGCTGTCGTTGCCGGGAGAAGCGGTGCCATCGCCCGGAGAAGCGCTATCGATACCCGCCGACGGGCTGTCAATAACCGTTGAAGCGGTAGCGTCAGCCGTTGATGGGGCGCTGTCGATACCCGTTGAAGCGGTGGCGTCAGCCGGTGAGACGCTGGCATCGGGATTCAGACTACTCGAGCCACCATCGGCGCCCTTTGGAGTCCCGGGAGCCACACTACCGTTGCACCCAGGCGTCAGAAGCAAGGCACCGCAAGCGACTGAAACGGCAAGGGGAAGAAGAGCGGCGTTCATCGGCACAGGTTTCATGCGGCAAAGGGAAACCGAACCGTAGCACCGTCTCTCGGGACAAGGCGACCCTGACATACGTTCCCCGAGACGACGACGAAGCACACTGCATCGCGCCAGGCTGACCCACCGCAGCCCATACAACAATGGCGAGTGCGGATGCGTCAAGAGAAGCCCCGTGCTGCCACGCCAAGGGGGTTTAGACGCGTCTTTGACGGGTCGGTTGCGGCTCGGACGGGTCAATCGGCAACGCAATTAGGAATAAGTGTATTTTCAAAGTGCGTGGATAGACCAATAACAATAGACAGTAATATCAATACTTTGCGTCGCTTTTTTGGCTTGCGCCTCCGGCTCCTACTGCCCATAACAGACACACGGGACAACGGAGCCCGGGGACGAGAAAGGAAGCGGCGGCTTCCCGAGCAAAGCCGAGGGGTGCACACGGCGACGAAACGTCCCGCCGCAACGGCGTTCGTTGCCAGTCAAAGCCCCTCAGCAGCAGACCGACACACTAAAACACATTTCTCTTCGCTTACGCCTCAATTCCACCAAGAACCCAACACAAAAACGGAGATCCCCATGACGAACGACACCCTGGAAACAGAGACCCATCCGCTACTCATCCTCGATTCTGCACCCACCGCGGCAAACGAGTTTACGCTCGCCGACCAGTCACACGACTCTGCCGAGAACGATGTTTTCGGCGACGACCTTGACCTGCTCGGCGAAGAAAACGACGCACTGGACGATGAGGCGGGCGAAGGCGAAAGCGCCAAGCGAGTATTCGAACTCAAGGACCCGTTCAACGAGCTCGTTGACGCCGCGGAAAGGCACCTCGCACGCAAGCCGGGCGTATTTCATCGGGCGGACGAACTCATGTACATCAACCGCGACGATGGCGGGAGAGTCCGGCTTCAGCCCCTCAAGTCGAACGTAACGCAGTACTTCCTCGCAAGAGGTGCGCGCTGGGTCAAGGAGGGGAAACCGGTGCACCCTCCGCCGCGTGTAGCCCAATGCCTGCTGGAGAAGACGACGTGGCGCTACGTTCGACCTCTTCGCGCCCTATCACCGTTCCCGCCACTGGCGCATAACGGGAGCCTGACGACGTCGAGCGGCTACGACGCGACCACAAGAGTCTACTTTGCTGGAGATGTCAAATGTCAGCCTGCGGAGAATCCCACCAGAGAGTTGGCGCAGGCAGCGATCGAGACGCTCTTCGACGTGGTCTGCGACTTTCCCTTCGCAAGCCCTGCTCACCGTGCAGCATGGCTCGCGGCACTGCTCTCACCCCTCTCGCGATTCGCCCACGACGGAAACGTGCCCTTTGTCGTTGTGCAAGCCAACTGTCCTCGCGTCGGGAAAACAAGCCTCGTAAACCTGATCTCGCACATCGTGACGGGCGCAGAGTGCTCTGCCACGACACATACGAAGAACGACGACGAAATGCGAAAGCGCATCCTCGCCACACTTCGCGCTGCGCGACCGATGGTACTCATCGACAACGTGGTCGGTCAGTTCGGCAGCGCGAGCCTCAACGCCCTTGCGACCAGCCCGGTTTTCGAGGACCGCGTTCTCGGGCACAGCAAGACCATCCAGGCGCGAAACGATGCGACCTGGTTCGTGACTGGCAACAGGATCACGCTCGCACCCGACACTGCCGAGCGGTGCTTGCACGTCCGACTCCGCTATGACAATGAGAACCCCCACCTGCGCACG
>Ga0265325_10001330_pt1 | contig 17512 bp, 16 predicted proteins | sample 41420metaG_FD_202090 | JGI IMG/M metagenome (GOLD analysis project Ga0265325, IMG submission 202090) | Rhizosphere microbial communities from Carex aquatilis grown in University of Washington, Seatle, WA, United States - 4-14-20 metaG | ecosystem: Host-associated > Plants > Roots > Rhizosphere...
TCGCGAGCATGCTCGGCATGGTCGGCAACGGCGCCGACCCGGTCGAGGTCGGCAAGAATCTCTACCTCGTGTTCTCGACGGCCCACGGTCTGGTCATGATCTTCTTCATGGTCATGCCCGCCATGATCGGCGGCTTTGGCAACTGGTTCGTGCCACTGATGATCGGCGCGCCCGACATGGCGTTCCCGCGCATGAACAACATCTCGTTCTGGCTGCTGCCGTTCTCGTTTGCGCTGCTCCTGATTTCCATGTTCGTGCCCGGCTCCGGCAATTTCAACGGCGTCGCCACTGGCTGGACCATCTACGCGCCGCTCTCGACGACCGGCACGCCCGGCCCGTCGATGGACTTCGCGATCCTCTCGCTCCACATCGCCGGCGCATCGTCGATCCTGGGCGCGATCAACTTCATCACCACCATCTTCAACATGCGCGCTCCGGGCATGACGCTGCACAAGATGCCGCTCTTCCCGTGGGCCGTGCTGGTGACCGCCTTCCTGCTGCTGCTGTCATTGCCGGTGCTCGCCGGCGGCATCACCATGCTGCTGACCGACCGCAATTTCGGAACGACGTTCTTCTCGCCTTCCGGTGGCGGCGATCCGATCCTCTTCCAGCACCTGTTCTGGTTCTTCGGCCATCCTGAGGTCTACATCCTCATCCTGCCCGGCTTCGGCATGATCAGCCACATCGTGTCGACCTTCAGCAAAAAGCCCATCTTCGGTTACATGGCGATGGTCTACGCAATGGTCGCCATTGGCGGCGTCGGCTTCATCGTCTGGGCCCACCACATGTACACGACGGGCCTCAGCCTCAATGTGCAACGCTACTTCGTCGCCGCGACGATGGTCATCGCGGTGCCCACGGGCGTGAAGATCTTCTCATGGATTGCCACCATGTGGGGCGGCTCGATCACCTTCCGGCCGCCAATGCTGTGGGCCATCGGTTTCATCTTCCTGTTCACCGTCGGCGGTGTGACCGGCGTGGTGCTCGCCAATGCCGGCGCCGACCGGGCGTTGCACGACACCTACTACGTGATCGCGCACTTCCACTACGTGCTCTCGCTCGGTGCGGTGTTCTCGATCTTTGCCGGCTGGTACTACTGGTACCCCAAGATGTTCGGCATCCTCTACAACGAGCGCCTGGCGACCCTGCATTTCTGGATCACCTTCGTTGGCGTGAACGTCATCTTCTTCCCCCAGCACTTCCTGGGTCTGAGCGGCATGCCGCGGCGCTACATCGACTATCCCGATGCCTTCGCGTTCTGGAACCGCATCTCCTCGATCGGCTACTACATCACCTTCGCCGGCCTGCTGGTTTTCCTCTACCTGCTCTACGACTCGGCCCGGAAGCGCATTCCCGCGCCGGCCAACCCGTGGGGTGAGGGGGCGACCACCCTCGAGTGGACGCTGCCGTCTCCGCCGCCCTTCCACCAGTATGAGACGCTGCCCCGCATCGATGCGGATGCCGGCAGCCACTGAGGGAGCGCGTGGCCTTCGTTGAACACAGCGTTGTAAGCGTCACCACAGGCGGAGCGCGCGTCGAGGACTACGTCGCGCTCCTCAAGCCGCGGGTGATGTCGCTCGTGGTGTTCACCGCGGTCATCGGCCTGCTGCTGGCGCCCGGCGGCATCCACCCGGCCATCGGGCTCATCGCCATCCTCTGCATCGCCGTCGGCGCTGGCGGTTCCGGTGCCCTCAACATGTGGTACGACGCCGAGATCGATGCGGTGATGTCCCGCACCGCCAACCGGCCGATTCCCGCCGGCCGCGCCACCAGGGGCGAGGCGCTCGCGCTCGGCCTCATCTGCTCGGGCTTTTCGGTGGGCACGCTCGGTCTCGCGACCAACTGGGTTGCAGCGGGGCTGCTCGCCTTCACCATCTTCTTCTATGCGGTCATCTACACGATGTGGCTGAAGCGGGCGACGCCGCAGAACATCGTCATCGGCGGTGCCGCCGGGGCCTTCCCGCCGATGATCGGCTGGGCGGCCGTCACCGGCGACATCAGCCTGCCCTCGGTCGTGCTGTTCCTCATCATCTTCCTGTGGACGCCGCCGCACTTCTGGGCGCTGGCGCTCTACAAGCAGGGCGATTACGCCGCCGCCGGCATTCCGATGCTGCCGAACGTCGCCGGCGAGCCCGCGACCAAGCGCCAGATCGTGCTCTACTCGATCGTCCTCGTGGCGGTGAGCTTCGCCCCGCTCGCGATCCACATGTCCGGCTGGATCTACGGGGTCATCGCCGCGCTCACTGGAGCGTCGTTCCTTTATCTCGCGGTGCGGCTCGCGATCGCGCGCGATGGGCTCGCCATGAAGAAGGTCGCCCGCGCTCTGTTCACCTATTCGCTGAGCTACCTCTTCGTCATCTTCCTCGCCTTGATGACCGACCACGTCGGCCAGCTCCTTGGGTGGGTGGCCGCATGAGTTCGCCGTCGCCTGCTCCGATCATCCAGCTGTCGCCCGCCGAGCAGGAAGCGCGGCGCAAGCGCCAGCGCCGCAATTCCATCGCGCTCGGCCTCGTGCTCGGTGTCGTAGTTCTGATCTTTTACGTCCTGACCATCGTCAAGATGGGGCCGGCCGTATTTACGCAGACGGATATATGATGGCCGACGCGACCCTGCCCGCCGAGCCCAAGAAGAACCGCAACATCGCGGGCATCCTGCTGCTACTGGCTATCGGCATGGTCGGCGCGGCCTATGCCGCTGTGCCGCTTTATTACGCCTTCTGCGCCGCGACCGGCTACAACGGCACGACTCGCCGGGCGGCGGACAATCCCAAGGGCATCATCGCCCGCGACATGACCGTTCGCTTCGATGCCAATGTCGATGATGTGCCGTGGCAGGTCACGCCGGCCAAGCCCGTGAGCTTCAAGGTCGGCGAAGTCGAGACCGCCGTGTTCATCGCCCGCAATCTTTCCGACAAGCCGGTCACCGCGCAGGCCGTCTTCAACGTCACGCCCGATCTCACGGGCCAGTACTTCAACAAGATCCAGTGCTTCTGCTTCACCCAACAGACGCTGCAGCCGGGTGAGAGCGCCCAGATGCCGGTGACATTCTTCGTCGATCCCGATATCGACAAGGACAGCGATCTGCGCACCGTGCGCGACATCACCCTGTCCTACACATTCTACACTTCGAAAACCAAGGGAAGCTGACCATGGCAGACGCCACCGCAGGTGCCCACGCGGGACACGCCAAGCCCCACCACGACTACCACCTCGTCAATCCGAGCCCGTGGCCGATCGTCGGCGCACTCTCGGCCTTCATCATGGCCGTCGGCGGCATCCTGTTCATGCGCCACATCACCGTATGGGTGCTGCTGATCGGCGCGGCCGGCGTGCTCTACACCATGTTTGCCTGGTGGAGCGACGTCGTCCGGGAAGCGCAGGCGGGCGATCACACACCGGTCGTGCGCATGCATCACCGCTACGGCATGATGCTGTTCATCGCCTCCGAGGTGATGTTCTTCGTCGCCTGGTTCTGGGCGTATTTCGAGGGCTTCTTCGCCCACGCCGACCCGGACCAGCCGGTCCGTGTCGCCTTCGAAGGTCCGACGTGGCCGCCGCAGGGCGTCGAGCTGTTCAATCCCTTCCACCTGCCGCTGTTCAACACGCTGCTGTTGCTGACCTCGGGCACCACCGTGACCTGGGCGCACCACGCGCTGATCCACGGCGACAAGAAGGGTCTGCGTTACGGCCTGATGCTCACCATCGTGCTGGGCCTCAGCTTCACCTGCGTGCAGGCGCTGGAATATTCACGCGCTGGGTTTGCCTATTCCGGCGACCTCTACGGCGCGACCTTCTTCATGGCCACCGGCTTCCACGGCTTCCACGTGATCATCGGCACGATCTTCCTGATCGTCTGTCTGTTCCGCGCCAACGCCAATCAGTTCACGCCGCGCCACCACCTCGGCTTCGAGTTCGCCGCCTGGTACTGGCATTTCGTCGACGTGGTCTGGCTGTTCCTTTTTGCCTCGATCTACGTCTGGGGCAGCTGGGGCGTTGTACTGCCCAAGGGCTGATGCTCCCACGCCAAGCCGATTACGAAAGGGCGTGGCGTAAGCCGCGCCCTTGTCTTTTGGGATACCCATGTCCGATCACATCGTCCGCGATCTCGCGTCGCTTGAGGCGCTCTACGGCGAGGTCGGTGAGGCCTCGTCGCGCAAGGAGATCGGCTATCTCCATCCTCACTATGCGGCCATGATCAAAGCCTCGCCCTTCGCGGTACTCGCGACCGTCGGCCCGGATGGCCTCGATGCGAGCCCGCGCGGCGATCCCCCGGGCTTCATCGAAGTCGCCGACGAGCGCACGCTGCTGATCGCCGACCGCCGAGGCAACAACCGCATCGACAGCCTCCGCAACGTCATCGCCGATCCGCGCGTCGCGCTGCTGTTCCTGGTGCCCGGCATCGGCGAAACCTTGCGCGTCAACGGCCGCGCCGAAATCTCCATCGACCCCGCTTTGCTCGATCGTTTCACCCTCAAGGGCAAGGCGCCGCACTCGATGCTGATCGTCCACGTCGAATCGGTCTTCTTCCAGTGCTCGCGCGCGATCATTCGCTCTGAGCTCTGGAACGCCGACCGCCACCTGCCGCGCGCCGCACTGCCCTCGACCGGCGAGATGCTGGCGGCTGTGACCGATAATCGCATCGATGCGAAGACTTACGACCGCGAGCTACCGCCCCGCCTCAAGGCGACGCTATACTGACGTCATGCCCGAGACCCTCGTGTCCCCCTTTGCCGCCGGCCTCGCCTGCCGCTGCCCGCGTTGCGGGAAGGGGCCCCTCTTTGCCGGTTACCTCAAGGTTGCGCCGGTCTGCACCAGCTGCGGTCTCGACCTCGGCTTTGCCGACAGCGGCGATGGCCCGGCGATCTTCGTGATCTTCGCCGTCGCACCGATCGTGATGATCCTCGCCTTCATCGTCGAGGCTCTGTTCCACCCCGCGCCGTGGATGCACCTCGTGCTCTGGATCCCGACCGTCATCGTCCTGACGCTGCTGTTTCTTCGCCCCTTCAAGGCGACCATGATCGCGCTCCAGTATCAGCGCGGGGCCCACGCGCAGTGAGCTCACCGGCGGCCGAGCTGCGGCGGGCGAGGGGGCTCGGGTTCTGGGCCTTTATCGTCCTTATGCTGGCGCTCACCGCCCTCTGGGTGTCGCTAGGCGTCTGGCAGGTGCAGCGCCTCCAGTGGAAGGAGGGCCTGATCGCCGAGGTCAACGCCCGCCTGACCTTGCCGCCCGTCGATCTGCCGCCCGAAGCTCAGTGGCCCGGCCTCGATGCTGACAGCTGGAACTTCCGGCCCGTCAAGGCGAGCGGTACGCTGCGCAATGACGAGGCGGTGCTTATTTTCACGAGCTTGCCCGACCCGAAGGGGCACTATTCCGGCGCCGGCTACTGGGTGATGGCGCCGCTCGAGCTCGCGACCGGCGGCACCGTCTTCATCAATCGCGGCTTCGTCCCCCAGGCTCAAGGTCCACAGTTCCTCAACGGCGCCCCCGCGCCTGCCGACATCACCGGCGTCGCCCTCGCGGCGGAGGCCGCCGGCATGTTCACGCCCGCGCCAGATCCCGCCCAGCACATCGATTGGGTCCGCGATCCCGCTCGTCTCGCGTCGATGGACAAGATCGCGGGCACGGTCCTTGGCCTCACCATCGATCTTCCCGCCGGCTCCCCGGGGTCCCTGCCGCAGGGCGGAGAAACCACCGTCGATTTTCCCAACAATCACCTGGGGTACGCCGTCACCTGGTTCGGGCTCGCTCTGCTGACCCCGGCGCTACTTGCCTATTGGGTCCGTCGCCAACTCAGACCGCGCGCCAAACCCTGATTTCCTTGCTCCGACGGGGGCATTTCACTAGGTTGCGCCACCTTTCGGCAGAGGCATGCGTATGCAGTTCATCTCGACCCGCGGCGAGGCGCCGGCTCTCGGCTTCTCCGACGCGGTGCTGGCGGGTCTCGCCAGCGACGGCGGCCTCTACCTCCCGCAATCCTGGCCACACTTCGCCCCAACTGAAATCGCCGCTTTCGCCGGCCAGCCCTACTCCGAGGTCGCGTTCGCGATCATCTCACGGTTCGTTGCGGGCGAGATTCCTGACGCGGAACTCCGCGCCATCATCGATTCCGCTTACGCCACCTTCCGCCACCCTTCGGTCGCCCCGCTGGTCGAGATCGGTCCCGGTCGCTTCGTGCTGGAGCTGTTCCACGGCCCGACCCTCGCCTTCAAGGACGTCGCGATGCAGTTCCTGTCGCGGGTCATGGACCACATCCTCGAAAGGCGGCGGGCTCGCGCCACCATCATCGGCGCCACCTCCGGCGACACAGGCTCAGCGGCGATCGAAGCCTTCCGTGGCCGGGACAGCACCGACATCTTCATCCTGCACCCCAAAGGCCGCACGTCTGAGGTGCAGCGTCGCCAGATGACGACCGTCATGGACGCCAACGTCCACAATATCGCGCTCGAAGGCAATTTCGACGACTGCCAGGCGGTGGTCAAAGCGCTCTTCGGTGCACGGGGCTTCCGGGACGAGATGCACCTGAGTGGCGTCAACTCGATCAACTGGGGCCGCATCGTCGCGCAGATCGTCTATTACTTCACCGCCGCGGTCTCGCTGGGCGCCCCGCATCGGCCGGTGAGCTTCGTCGTCCCCACCGGCAATTTCGGCGACATCTTTGCCGGCTATGCGGCCAAGCGCATGGGACTGCCGGTCGCCCACCTGGTGATCGCCACCAATTCCAACGACATCCTTGCGCGCACCCTCGAGACCGGCGTCTACGAGACAGACTCGGTCGTCGCGACCATGAGCCCGTCGATGGATATCCAGGTCTCGTCCAATTTCGAGCGGCTGCTGTTCGAGGCGCTCGATCGTGACGGCCCTGCGCTCCGGCGCCTGATGTCGGGCCTGCAGCAGTCGAAAGCCTTCACGATCCCGCCCAAGGCGCTCGCCGCGATGCGCGAGTCCTTTGCCGCCGGCCGCGCCAGCGAGATCGAAACCGGTCAGACCATCGCTCGCATCAACCGCGACGCGGGTTACCTGCTCGATCCCCATTCCGCCGTGGGAGTCGCGGTGGCCGATGCGCTCGATTTGGGCGACGCGCCGGTCGTCTGTCTTGCCACCGCGCATCCGGCCAAGTTCCCCGCGGCAGTCAAGGCCGCCACGGGCATTGAACCCCCGTTGCCGGCATGGTTGTCTGACCTTTACGTGAGGCCCGAGCGCTACGATGTTCTGGCCAACGACCCCGGTGCCGTCGAAGGCTACATCCGCGCGCGGTCCCGGGCGGGGAGGAAGTAGAGTGAGTGTAGAGGTCACGACCCTCGATAACGGCATGACCGTAATCACCGACGACATGCCGCATCTCGAAAGCGCCTCGCTCGGTATCTGGGTCAAGGCGGGCTCGCGCAGCGAGACCGAGGCGGAGCACGGCATCTCCCACGTGCTCGAGCACATGGCTTTCAAGGGCACTAGGACGCGCAGCGCGCTGCAGATCGCGGAAGCCATCGAGAACGTCGGTGGCGACCTCAACGCTGCAACCTCGGTGGAACACACCGGCTACTTTGCGCGCGTGCTCAAGGAGGACGTTCCGCTCGCCGGCGACATCCTTTCCGACATTCTCCAGAATTCGCTGTTCGAGCAGACCGAACTCGACCGCGAGCAGCAGGTCATCGTCCAGGAGATTGGTGCCGCCCGCGACAATCCCGACGATTTCGTCTTCGATCTCTTCCAGCAGGCTGCCTATCCCGACCAGGCTATCGGGCGAACCGTGCTCGGCACCGTCGAGTCTGTCCGCAGCTTTTCGGCCGACACCATTCGCGGCTACATGGACCGTAACTACGTCGGCGACCAGATGGTGCTGTGCGCCGCCGGCAATGTCGAGCACGCCGCCCTGGTCGACACGGCCCATCATCGCTTCGGAAATCTCAGGCCAGATGGCGCGCCAGCGCCCGAGCGGGCCAAGTATATCGGAGGCGAACAGCGCCTCCTCTCCGACCACGAACAGGCCCACATCGTCCTCGGCTTCGAGGGGCGGGCCTACAATTCCGACGGCTTCTACGCGGCGCAAATTCTTGCCTCGATCCTCGGCGGCGGCATGTCCTCACGGCTCTTTCAGGAGGTACGCGAGAAGCGCGGCCTCTGCTATTCGGTCTATGCCTTCCACTGGGCTTTTGCCGATAGCGGTATTTTCGGCATCGCCGCATCGACCGGCGGTGACGAGGTCGACGAGATGCTTCCAGTGGTTCTCGACGAATTGCGCGGCGCGACCGAAACCATCACCGAGGAGGAGGTGGTACGCGTCCGCAACCAGATCCGAGCCGGTCTCTTGATGTCGCTCGAGAGTCCGAGCTCGCGCGCCGGTCAGCTCGCGCGCCAGCAGATCCTGTGGGGCCGCATCATTCCGCTTCAGGAGACCGTCGAGCGGATCAACCGCATCACCGCCGATCGCGTCCGGCAGGTGGCCAAGCAGATCTTCGATCAGGGCAATGTGTCGCTCGCCGGCATCGGCCCCGTCTCGCGGCTTCCCGATTATGATGCGATCACGACCCGGCTCAAGCATTAGCCGTGGTGATGCTCGACTGGTTCGCGCCTGATCCGACGCCGGAGCTGCACGGCCCACGGGTCGAGTTGCGCGCGCCGCGGATGCGCGATTTCGATGCCTGGCGCAAGCTGCGCCTTGCGAGCCGCGACTTCCTCAAGCCGTTCGAGCCGCGCTGGACCGAAGCCGACCTGACGCGCCGCGCCTACACCATGCGTCTCGCGCGCGGTCGCAACGAGGCACGGCAGGGCACCGACTACTCGTTCTTCGTCTTCGAGACGGACGGCGCGCACCCCGTACTTGCCGGCGGCGTCACCATCTCGAACGTTCGCCGCCGCGCCGCCCAGCATGCTAATCTCGGCTATTGGATGGGCGCCGCCTTCGCTGGCCGCGGGTTGATGACCGAGGCCGTCGCGGCGGTCATTCCCTTCGTCTTCGGTGAACTGGGCCTGCACCGCCTTCACGCCGCCTTTCTTCCCCACAATATCGCCAGTCGCCGGGTCCTCGAAAAGAACGGATTCCGTGAAGAAGGCTACGCGGAGAACTACCTGCAGATCGACGGAAAATGGGCCGACCACGTGCTCTTCGCGCTCACCCGCGAGGCCTTGGACGCACGTCCGAAAAGCCTCCTGTCCTGATGCTTGTTCATGGGGGGAAACCCCGATACCTAAGGGGCCGGCGTAACATCGCGGGCGGGGAAATCATCAACCGAGTGCGGCACATCCTTGCCCTGGCGGTGGTCCTGCTCGTTGCGCTCGCCGGGGTCACGCCATCTTATGCGTTCGATGTCGTAACCGCGCCCGAGGACAAGGACGCCCTGGACCTCACGCGGGCCGTGGACATTGTTCCCGGTCAGTCGGGCAAGGTTCAGCTGTCGACCGCCGCCGGCGAAGACGGCATTATCCGGCGCATCGAAGTGCTCGCCACGCAGTCGGGAGCCAATCCGGATTGGGCACTCTTCGCGCTCAAGAACGATACCGATACCCAGATCGACCGCCTGCTGGTCGCCCCGTTCTTCCGCCTCCCGGGCACCGGCGCGTTCCGGCCTGACCTCGGCGCGCAACGTATCGCCTCGCTGACCCCGAGTTCGGGCATTCGTCCAACCCGCCTCAACGACCGCGAAGCCGACGTGTTCGAGGTCACCATCGACCCCGGCGCTACCGTCACCTTCGTCGCCGAGTTGCGCGGCCACGCGCTGCCCGAGCTTTACCTGTGGAAGCCCGACGCCTACCGCGACTACGTCAACTCGTTCACACTGTTCCGCGGCGTGGTGCTCGGCGTCGCCGCGCTCGCGGCGCTCTTCCTGTCGATCATGTTCGTGGTGCGCGGCCGCGGCATCTTTCCGGCGACGGCCGCCTTTGCCTGGGCCGTGCTAGTTTACCTGCTCGTCGACTTCGGGATTTTCGGTCCGCTGGTCGGTCTCTCCAACGGCTCGACCGCGCCGTTTCGTGCCGCCGCAGAAGCCGGCATCGCCACGACTCTGTTTGCGTTCCTCTTCGTCTATTTGAACCTGCATCGCTGGCACCTCCGCTTCGTCACGCTGGCGCTGGCGCTGACGGTCGTCTTCCTCGCTCTCTTCGGCTTCGCCTTCTTCCAGCCCGCCATCGCGGCGACCATCGCGCGCCTATTGCTCGCGCTTCTCGCGGTCACCGGCTGCTTCCTGATCCTGCTGCTGGCGCTGCGCGGCTACGATCGCGCTGTGCTGCTGGTGCCGACCTGGATCATCTACATCGCGTGGATCTTCTACGGCTGGCTGGTGATCACCGGCCAGGTGAACAACGACGTCGCGCAGTCCGCTGTCGCGGGCGGCCTCGTGCTGATCGTCATGCTCCTCGGCTTCACTTCGGTGCAGCACGCCTTCTCGGAAGGGCAGGTGTCGATCGGCACGCTTAGCGAGGTCGAGCGGCGCGCTCTGGCGCTCACGGGCTCGGGCGATTTCGTCTTCGACTGGAATATCGAGCGCGACCGTGTCACCGTCTCCGACGAGCTCGGGGTGCGGCTGGGCGAGCGGCGCGGCTCGCTCAAGGGTGCCATCAAGCGCTGGCTCGACCGCATCCATCCTGACGACCGGGATCGCTTCAGAACGGCGTTCGATACACTGGTGGAGCTCCGTCGCGGCAAAGTCTCCAATGACATTCGCCTCGCCACCCATGACGGCAATTACCGCACCTTCCGCATGCGCGTTAAGCCCGTGCTCGGCGGCGACGGGCAGGTGACGCGCATCGTCGGCACACTGCAGGACGTCAACGAGGATCGTGTGTCGCGCGATCGGCTGCTGCACGACGCCGTGCATGACAGCCTCACGGGTTTGCCCAACAAGCAGCTCTTCCTCGATCGACTGGAGCGCGCCCTGGCGCGCGCCAAGCTGCCCAACGGCATCAAGCCGGCCGTCTTCCTCATCGACGTCGATCGCTTCATGGACCTCGAGGAGCGCGTCGGTCATTCCGCCGCTGACTCCGTCCTGCTCGCGATTTCGCGCCGCATCGCCCGGATCATGCGGCCACTCGATACCGTCGCGCGCATGGGCGGCGACCAGTTCGCCGTCGTCCTCACGTCCGAGGCCGCCGCCGGCAAGATCGCCGAAACGGCCGAGCAGGTTCGCAAGGCGCTCAAGTCGCCGTTCAACTTCGGCGAGCGCGACCTTACGCTTGCCGCCTCGATCGGCGTGACCATCTATGATGGCAACCCGGCCAATGCCGAGGACGTGCTGCGTGACGCGGAACTGGCCATGTATTACGCCAAGCGGCTCGGCGGCGATCGCATCGAGGCCTACCGCGCTTCCGCCCGCTCGATCGCCGCTTATACCCGTGCGTCCGAGGAAGACCTCGACCGAGGCCTCCGCCACGGCGAGCTTGAGGTGCAGTTCCAGCCGATCATGGACATCCATTCCGGCGAGATTGCCGGTGCCGAAGCGCTCATGCGCTGGACGCACCCGCAGCGCGGCAGCGTGCCACCGGAGGAGTTCGTGCCGCTCGCCGAGCGCACCGGTATGATGGAGCGGTTGGGCCGACTCGCCTTCGAGCAAGCAGCGGGGTTCACTCGCGAATGGCTCCGCACGCTGCCCATCACGGACGACTTCTTCGTCTCGGTCAATCTGTCGCCAACTCAACTGCAAACGGAGACACTGCTGGGCGACCTCAGGGCGCTAGTCGCGGAGAACCGGCAGATTGCCAATCACTTGAAGCTCGAGATCACCGAAGGGCAGGTGATGGCCAATCCCGAGCACTCCGCCTACATGCTATCGGCCCTCAAATCGATGGGACTGAGGCTCGCGCTCGACGACTTTGGCACCGGCCATTCCTCGTTGAGCTATCTGCACCGCTTCCCAGTGGACACCATCAAGATCCCTGCGACCTTTGTGCAGTTGGGCGACGATAGCGGTCTCGCCCACACTCAGCTGCCGATCATCCGCTCGATCATCTCGCTCGCGACCGAACTCGATCTCACCGTGATCGCCGAGGGCGTCGAAACCCTCGAGGAGATCGAACGCCTGCAGCAGCTCAACTGTCAGTTCGCACAGGGTTTCGCCTTCGGCGCGGCGATGGCGGGCGCCGAGTTCGGCAAGAAGCTCGCAGCGCAACTCGGACGCTAGGCGCGCATCGCTGCCGCCGGCGGAAAGCGGCCGTCGGGATCGAACCGGGGATCGGGAACTCGTCCGTAGTGGTCGAACGTCATGGTGTACTGGGCACGTCCCCCGCTTATTGCTCGCAGCGACGAGACGTAGCCGAACATGTTGGCCAGCGGCACCAGCGCTCCGACGGTGGCCACGTCGCCATCCGAAGTAGCCCTGTTGAGTTCCCCGCGACGAGAATTGAGGTCGCCGACGATATCGCCGATGCAGGCCTCAGGGCCGACCACTTCAACCCGCATGATCGGCTCGAGGATCTTCGGGCCGGCCTTTTCGATCGCCTGCTTGAAGCCGGCGCGACCGGCGATTTCGAAGGCCAGCACCGACGAGTCGACGTCGTGGTAGGCGCCGTCGGTCAGCACGAACTTCACATCGACGATCGGGAAGCCGATCACCGGGCCTGCGCCCATCACCGACTCGACGCCCTTCTTGACGCCGGGCACGTATTCCTTGGGCACGTTGCCGCCGACGACTTCCGAGGCGAACTCAAAGCCCTTGCCGGCCTCGTTGGGCTCGATGCGGAACTTGATGCGGGCGAACTGCCCCGAACCGCCCGACTGCTTCTTGTGCGTATAGTCGTCCTCGACGGTGCGGGTGATCGCCTCGCGATAGGCCACCTGCGGCGCGCCGATATTGGCCTCGACCTTGAACTCGCGGCGCATGCGGTCGACGATGATGTCGAGGTGAAGCTCGCCCATGCCCGAGATGATCGTCTCGCCCGATTCCTCGTCGGTCTTGACGCGGAAGCTCGGGTCTTCGGCCGCAAGCTTCTGCAGCGCGAGGCCCATCTTTTCCTGGTCGGCCTTGGTCTTGGGCTCAACCTTGATGTCGATGACCGGCTCGGGGAATTCCATGCGCTCGAGGATCACCGGCTTGTTCGAATCCGACAGCGTATCGCCGGTCGTCGTATCCTTGAGGCCGACGATGGCGACGATGTCGCCGGCGTAGCCCTCGTTGATCTGCTCGCGGGAATTGGCGTGCATCTGGAACATGCGGCCGACGCGCTCGCGCTTTTCCTTGACGGTGTTCTCGAGCATCGCACCCGCTTCGAGGTGACCCGAATAGATGCGGCAGAAGGTCAGCGTGCCCATGTGCGGGTCGTTGGCGATCTTGAAGGCAAGCATCGACAGCGGCTCGTCGTCGGACGCATGCCGTTCGATCTCGGCGCCGGTCTTGACGTCGATACCCTTGATTGCCGGGATGTCGATCGGCGACGGCAGGAAGTCGATGACGCCGTCGAGCAGCGGCTGCACGCCCTTGTTCTTGAAGGCCGAACCGCAGAACACCGGGAAGAACGTCGCGTCGATCGTGCCCTTGCGGATCAGCCGGCGGATGGTGTCCTTGTCCGGCATCTCGCCGTTGAGGTACGCCTCGGTCGCCGCATCGTCGACTTCGACGACGGTCTCGATCAGCTGCTCGCGATACTTGGCGGCGCTGGCCTTCATGTCCTCGGGGATGTCGACGACGTCCCACTGCGCACCCAGCTCTTCATTGTGCCAGATGAGCGCATTCATCTCGATCAGGTCGATGACGCCCTTGAAGTCGGTCTCGGCACCGATCGGCAGCTGCACGACGGCCGTCTTGATGCCGAGGCGCTTATGCAGCGTATCGACGCAGAAATAGAAGTCGGCGCCGATCTTATCCATCTTGTTGACGAAGATCAGGCGCGGAACGTTGTACTTGTCGGCCTGGCGCCAGACCGTCTCGGTCTGCGGCTCGACGCCCTGGTTGCCGTCGAGCAGCGCAATGGCGCCGTCGAGCACGCGCAGCGAACGTTCGACCTCGATGGTGAAGTCCACGTGGCCGGGCGTGTCGATGATGTTGAAGCGATGCATGCGCCCGCTGCGACCCTTCCAGAAGGTCGTGGTCGCGGCGGAGGTAATGGTGATCCCCCGCTCCTGCTCCTGCTCCATCCAGTCCATGGTCGCGGCGCCGTCATGGACTTCGCCGATCTTATGCGACTTGCCGGTGTAGTACAGAATCCGCTCGGTGGTCGTGGTCTTGCCGGCATCGATGTGCGCCATGATGCCGAAATTGCGGTATTCGTTGATCGGGTATTCGCGGGCCATCAGCTATCGGTCCTTTACCAGCGGTAGTGCGAGAAGGCGCGGTTGGCATCCGCCATCCGGTGCGTGTCTTCGCGCTTCTTGACGGCCTGCCCGCGGCCATTGAGGGCATCCATGAGTTCGCCCGACAGGCGCTCCTTCATGGTGTGCTCGCCGCGCTTGCGCGCGCTTTCGATCAGCCAGCGGATGGCGAGCGCCTGCTGGCGGTCGGTGCGGACTTCGACCGGCACCTGGTAGGTGGCACCGCCGACACGGCGGGAGCGCACTTCGACGGCCGGACGGATGTTGTCCAGCGCCGAGTGGAACACCGTTATGGGGTCCTGCTTGATCTTGCTCTGCACGATGTCGAAGGCGCCGTAGACGATCGACTCGGCGACGGACTTCTTGCCCGCTTCCATGAGCGAGTTCATGAATTTGGTGACGACGATATCGCCGAACTTGGGATCGGGGATGACGTCGCGCTTCTCGGCGCGGTGGCGGCGTGACATTCAGACGATCTCCTTATTTCGGCCGCTTGGCGCCGTACTTCGAACGGCGCTGCTTGCGGTCCTTGACCGACTGCGTGTCGAGCACGCCGCGCAGCACGTGGTAGCGAACGCCCGGCAGGTCGCGAACGCGGCCGCCCCGGATGAGCACGACCGAGTGCTCCTGCAGGTTGTGGCCTTCGCCGGGAATGTAGGAAATGACTTCGCGCGAAGTGGTCAGACGGACCTTGGCGACCTTGCGCAGCGCCGAATTCGGCTTCTTGGGGGTAGTCGTGTAGACACGGGAGCAGACGCCGCGTTTTTGCGGGTTCTGTTCCATCGCCGGGACTTTGCTTCGCTTCGGCTTGGTGGTCCGAGGCTTGCGGATCAACTGATTTACGGTCGGCATTCAGCTCTTTCCATCGTCCAGTTCTTCGGAGAGACGTTAAAGCAAACCGAAACGGCGCCCTGCCGATCCCTCGCGGATCGCGGCGCCTTCCCAATGCAGCGGACCGCTCCAGCGGAGCGTTCATGCGGCCAGAAGTTTGCTACAAGTCTCGCCTTTGGCAGTGTGTTTGAGCGCCTTGGATGCCCGCACAAGGTGGCAGATACCCGGTTGGCGCTCACGACCGACCGCTAAGGTGGCGCCTCTCTATAGGCAGCGATTCACTGCGTCAAGGATTCTTTACACAGCCTTATGCATGGGCGCCCTGCCCGATCGGCTTCCGTCCCGCCGGCTATTTCACTCGGCCGACAATGAAGCCGTCCCAGCCCTTGCTGCCCACGGTTTGAAGCGCCGTCGCCTCGATCCGCGGATGCGATTTGAGCAGCTCGAAGGCCTTCCGTGCGCCCTCGATATTGGCATCGTCGGAGCGCTCGCGGATCACCCCGCCATCGCGGATGACGTTGTCGAGAATGATCACGGTCCCCGGCCGGCTCAGCTTCAGCGCCCAGTCGAGATAGTTGGCGTTGTTGGGCTTGTCGGCGTCGATGAACACCAGGTCGAAGGGCCCCGCCAGCTTCGGCAGCGAGTCGAGGGCCGCCCCGACGATGACCTCCACGCGATCCGCGACGCCCGCCCGCGCCAGGTTCGCCTGCGCGACCGCGGCATGCTTTTGCGAATACTCGAGCGTCGTGATCCGGCCGCCAGCCGGCAAGGCCCTCGCCATCCAGATGGTCGAATAGGCGCCGAGCGTGCCGATCTCGAGCACCCGCCTGGCGCCGCTGATCCGCACCATCAGCCCGAGGAACTTGCCCTGCGCCGGCGAAACGTCGATCGCCGGGAGGCCCCCGGCGGCGTTGGCCGCCAGAACATCGCCGAACACCGGGTCGGCATCGGCGTCGAGGTGTTCTGTGATGTAACGGTCGACATCCGACCAGGCTGACTGGGACATTGCGCTTTTCCTCGCAATCCGGTTACCGCTACGCCGCAACGAGAGGAAGAGATTTGTGACCGTTCGCGCGGTGACGGCCGTCTACGATATCCGCCGGTCCTCCGAGGGCGACGGCCGGCAGATCGCCGACTACTTCGCCTGGCTCAACCGCACGCTGGCGCTTCCCGTTCCCTTCACCATCTTCCTCGATCCGGCGACCGAGCACCCGCCTCTCGCCACCAAGCCGGGCGACGTCGTCATCCCCTTGCCCTGGACCGAGCTCGCGGCTCTGCGCTGGCGGGCGCAGGTCGAAGAGGTCTGCCGGCATGCCGAGCAGTTTCCGTCCTGGCGCGACCTCACCTACCGGCTCCCCGCCTATCAGCTCCTGATGTTTTCGAAGTTCGAGTTCTTCGAGCGCGTGGCGGCGAACACGGCGGCGGAATCGCTCGTCTGGATCGACGCCGGCGCCAGCCGTTTCAGCGACTGGGACTATTCGCGGCTTCGGCTGCGCGAGGAGTTCGCCTCGCGGCTCGCGGCGCACGCCGATCTCGCGGTCAGCGCGCGGCATCATCTGCGCGACTACTACCACGGGCGCCCCGCGCCCTCGTTTCCCGGCCTCTGCCAGACGCTCACCAACGGCACGGCTTTCCTCGTCAAAACCAGCGCGGCGGCGCGCCTCCGCCGCGTCATCGACGAGCACGTCGAAAGCAACTGGCTCGCCCACGACCTCTGGGACACCGAGCAGACGGCGCTCGGCGAGATCATCCTCGCCGGCAAGATGCAGACGGCGATCGTCGCCGAGACCTTCAACTGGATCGGGCTATTGGGGGTCCTCTTCAAGCCAATCGACGCCATGTCATTCGGCCAGCGCTGGGATCAGAATGCCACTTCGCGACAGCGCCCGCTCGTCCGCCGCGCCGGCGACGTGCTGAAGGCCAACATCATCAAGACCTATCGCTCGGCGCGATACGGGCGACCGGTCGACGAGATCGCCGCGATCATTCCCGGACCCCGGGCCTGAATGCGAAAAGGGCCCCTCGCGGGGCCCTCTCCATATCCATCCAGCGCGCCGGCCTTACTCGGCCGGTTCGGGTGCAGGGATCTGCACCGTCTCCGCTTGGCGGCGACGCTCTTCGAGGATGAGCTCGTCGCGCTTGGCAGCGATCGACTTCTGCGTCGTGTTCGAAGCGCCGGTGCCCGCCGGGATGAGCCGGCCGACGATGACGTTTTCCTTGAGGCCTTCGAGCAGGTCGGCCTTGCCGGAAACTGCCGCCTCGGTGAGGACGCGGGTGGTCTCCTGGAACGAAGCCGCCGAGATGAAGCTGCGGGTCTGCAGCGACGCCTTGGTGATGCCCAGCAGCACCGGCACCGCCTTCGCCGGCTTCTTGCCGTCCGCGACCAGCTGGTCGTTGAGCTCATCGAAGTCGAGCTTGTCGAGCTGCTCGTCCTTGAGCATGCCCGAGTCA
>Ga0265325_10001333_pt1 | contig 17491 bp, 17 predicted proteins | sample 41420metaG_FD_202090 | JGI IMG/M metagenome (GOLD analysis project Ga0265325, IMG submission 202090) | Rhizosphere microbial communities from Carex aquatilis grown in University of Washington, Seatle, WA, United States - 4-14-20 metaG | ecosystem: Host-associated > Plants > Roots > Rhizosphere...
CGGATAAACAACCGCTCGCTTCCTATTCATATGCAGCACGTTGTGGGTGGACCAATGATCGGCTCGCATTCGTCCTGCCAGATCGCCTAATCGGCCACCCCGCAGAGCCTTTGGTAGGCATCAGTCCCACTTTATCAGTAGATAAAACCGGGACTAGGTCGGAGGTCGGCACCTGGCGAGGATGGCGGCATCAGGTTGCCAAGCCGGCTGGCCAGTCGTCGCTGTTGATGTCCGCAATTTCGTTTGCCCTTGCCGCCCCACTACTGTCCGAGCTCAACCGCGACTCCCGCACAATCTGCCTATTCGGACCGAGTCGGAGCGGAAAGACCACCGCCACGCTCGTTGCAGCCTCAGTCATCGGAATCGGCCGGGCATCAGCTCTGCCCACATGGAACCTCACGGATGCACGACTGGAGCAACAGCTTGCCGTCTTCAACGACTCGCTGTTCCCCATCGACGATCTCGGCGTTATCGGCGGGAAAGTTCGCGACGCTTATCAGCGCATTCACGATCTCGCCTATCGACTTCATCAAGGTTGGGGACGGGGGCGGCATAGCTCATTCGCAAACGCAAACAATATTATTCGCGAGCAATGGCGTTCCATCGGAATTACGTCGGCTGAAATGCCAATTCGCGATCTTGCCGAGGCAGCCGGTTGCCGGCGCCAGGCTGGCGAATGTGTGCGCCTTATCGATGTGCCAATGCTCGTCGGCGGTCAAGACAGTCTCTTCGACGGTGCAACTAAGCCCCTCTCGCGACGAGCGAGCGCCGCATTTCTGGAACACATCGTAGAAGGTGTCGCCCGCCAAAATGGGTGTGCGTTTCGGCGCCACGTGTCCAATATCATCAAAGAGGGCGCCAGACTTCAAGAATACGCCCGTAAGAAAATCCGATATTTCGCTGACCATGTGGAGGCCGATGGTGACGGCAACCTGGCCCGTGACGTCGCTGAAACCTTTGGTATCGCGTTCGCTGCCGGAGCATTTGCGATCCGCTGCGGATTGTTGCCTTGGACCGAACGCCGTCTGCGAAAATCTCTCGTCAACATCTATTTGGGAGCCCGCGAGATGCTACCTGACGAAGGAGTTGCACTTCGGAAGGGGCTGATTGCGCTGCGGGCGGCGCTACGTGGGATTCGGCGCTCGGCCATGGAGAGTACGCATGAGATCGATTTTGAACGCGTAAGTGGTGTCTGCAAAAGCCGTCGAACATACCGCCGTTACCTGATCAAAGGCGATGCTTACAAAAAAATATTCAGGACGAGCCTGGAGAGAGACGCGGTCACAGCTTGGCTACTGCGAAAAGGCCGAATAACCACCGTGGCTTCGGCGAAGACAGATTGCTCGAAGTTGGCGCTCAAAACTCAGAACACCTGGCCTGACGGTGAACGCCGCCGTTCGGTCGAGATCGTATGGCCGCGGAGACCAAAGTGAGTGGCCACATGCGCGTTCACCGAATCAACCAACTTCAAGGCGGCCTAGGTAAAGATAATTCCGGCCAGTCTTGTACTATTGCGCCACGTCTTTTGACTCGCGCACAAGCGGCCTCGTATTGCGCCTTATCGCCGCAAGGGTTTTCGGAATGGGTTAAATCCGGTCGCTTGCCGGCCCCGATCCCGGGCACTTGCCGATGGGATTTGAAAGCACTCGACGCCGCGTTAGACTCATTGAGCAACATTGAATCGGATGAATTGACCGCTCTTGATCGTTGGAAAGCTAAACATGCGCGTACACCTCAAGGGAATTCATCGCGTTAAAATGCGACTCACCAGCGGCGAGACGCGCGTGTATTATTATGCTTGGCGTGGTGGCCCGCGAATTGATGCCCAACCGGGCACGCCAGAATTTATCCGCTTATTCAACGAAGCTCACGCGAGGCTGCGACAGCCGCGCGCCGGTACGATGATGACGCTGATCGCAGAATATAAAGGTTCGGCCGAGTTTCGGCGGCTCGCGCCGTCGACCACGCGCGCTTATCTCGGCTACATCAAGATGATCGAAGATCAGTTTGGCGATCTGCCGCTTGATGCCCTTAACGACTTGCGGATCCGTGGCGAGTTCAAAGCCTGGCGCGATCGATATGACAATACGCCGCGCACCGCCGACTATCTATGGACCTGCCTGGCTCGGATATTGTCATTCAGCAAGGATCGCGGCCTGATCAGGACGAACCCGTGCACGGGCGGCGGCCGGCTCTACAAGGCCGACCGTTCCGACAAGGTATGGACCGACGCCGATGTAACGGCGTTCCTCAAGATCGCGCCGCCCGAGATGGCGCTGGCCCTGATGCTTGCCCTGTGGACCGGCCAACGCCAAGGCGACCTGCTCGCCTTGCCCTGGTCGTCTTATGACGGCAGCCGCTTTCAGCTTAGGCAGTCAAAGACCAAGCGCCGGCTCGTGGTCCCTGCCGGCGAGCCGCTGAGAGCGTTGCTGGCTCGCACCGAGCGTCGCAGCCCGATGATCCTGACGACCCAACGCGGCAAACCATGGACCTCAGACGGCTTCAGAAGCTCGTGGGCGGCCGCCTGTGGCAAGGCCGGCATCAAGGGCCTGACCTTTCACGATTTGCGCGGCTCGGCAGTCGTGCGGCTGGCGCTGGCCGACGCTACGGTGCCGCAGATCGCGACCTTCACTGGCCACAGCCTGACCGACGTCGAGGCCATTCTCGACGCGCATTATCTGGGCCGCGACGTGAAGTTAGCGGAGGTCGCGATCATGAAGCTCGAAACGCGAACAAAGCTGTAAAATGGCCTGTAAAACGTGCGCGCTTTGTTCGGCGACGACCTGAGCTAAGTGTTTGATATGTTTGGTGGGCGCACCAGGGCTCGAACCTGGGACCCGCTGATTAAGAGTCAGCTGCTCTACCAACTGAGCTATGCGCCCGAATGCTGCTGCGGGCGGGGCCCACAAGAGCGCGGCCCGTTTAGCAAACGCATCCTGATGAGTCCAGCCAGCCGTCTCGGCGTCGCCCGCCGAAACAACGAAAAAGCCGCCGGCCGAAGCCGGCGGCTTTCACGAGCGGGGCGGCTCTCGATGAGCGCGTCCACTCACTGTCGGTTTAGGGCTGCGGCTTGGGAGCGACCACCGGACCGGCGGAATCCGGCCCACCAGCCGGTCCGCCACGCATGAAGCCGCGACCGCCGTGCTCATGGTGACGGTGATGCTCGTGGCCAAAGCGCTGTTCCGCCATCTGGGCGAAAATCGCGAAACGATGCTTCTGCCCTTCGTCGAGACTTTGATAAAGCGGAGCCTCGGCGTCGGCGATAGCCTTGAGCGAGGCGCCCATCTGCGTCATCGCATCGGCGTGCTGGCGCAAACGCTCGACCGGATCCTTCGGCTGATCGGCGCTGGCATAGGCCGAGAAGCGCTCGGAGCGCGTCTTGGCGAAATCGCGCAGCGCTTTCTCAACCGCCGGCCAATTCTTTTCCTGATCGGCGGTGAGCTTCAGTCCGGCCTTGAAGCCGGCGATGCGCGCGTCGGTAAAGGCGCTGATGTCTTCAGCGCTTGGCCGCCAATGCCCAGCCGAACCACGATTGTCACCGCGCTGTTGCGCGTAGACCATCGAACTCCCGGCGATCGCGAGTGCCGTGACGCCGGCCGCAACTGTCTTCCACATGTGCCACCTCCAAAGGGCGAAATCAGATGTCCCCAATGTGGCGCAACGACCGCACAGGACAAGTTAAACCTTTGACACGTAGATGTACGTCCGTTCATCAAACGATGCTTGATCTTGCCGGCAGAAAAGCAAACGCCGCGTCCGAAACCGGACGCGGCGTTGACCCCACTCCCACCCCTAACGAATTAATTCAGCGCAGCAAGGACCGGACCGAGGCCCATCTCATGGCATAGCGAAATCGCGTCCTGCCTCTGCCGGTCGTCAAGCACGCGCACCAGCGGACGAGCCGCGGCGCCGATCCGCGCGATCGCCGCGCCATCCAGCATCACCGAGACGACGCGGTGGCTGATGCGTCGAATGAAGCCCTCCGATTGATCCTGCTCGCGCGCAAGGCCGCGCAGCGCGGTTTCAACCGGCGTCCAATAAGGCTGCTGCTCGGGCGTCAGCTTGAGCACGCTTTTGATGCGGCCGATGTCGATGTGCGGCTGCGCAACGGAGAGTTCCGCCGCGCTGGCGGAAGCGGTGAGCGCCGGCACAAAACCAAACATCGCGAACGCCAACGCGCTCGCGCAAATCATTTTTCTCATCTCCGAGAAGTTCCCCTGCTCGATTAGTGATATGTCGCAGTGCGTAACGGCTGAATCAGTCACGACCGCGAAAAAATTGTGGGCAAAATAAGATTTTTCAAAATTGACGGAACGAATTTGAAATCGGCGAATGAAAACCGCGCGCCGAGTTCCAATCGGCGCGCGGCAAATGTCTTTTGACGTAGCGCCAGCGATCAGCCGGCGTCGGTCGAGTGGATGCGGCGCTCGGCCTGGCTCTGACCTTTGCGGCGGCTCATCAGCTTGTTGAGCGCGCCGACATAAGCCTTCGCCGAAGCGACCAGCGTGTCGGGATCGGCGCCCTTCGCGGTCACCGCGCGGCCCATCTCCGACAGGCGCACCGACACTTCCGCTTGCGCGTCGGTGCCTTCGGTGACGGCATGGACCTGATAGAGCTCGAGCTTGGCGTCGTGCGGCACCAGCGCGTGGATCGCGTTGAAGATCGCGTCCACCGGACCATTGCCGGTCGATTGCGTGGTGACGTGCCGGCCCTCGATGTCGAGCGAGAGCGTCGCCGATTGCGGGCCCATCGTGCCGGCGATCACCGTCATCGACAGCACCTTGATGCGGTCATGAGCGGTCGCGATCTCCTCATCGACCAGCGCTTCGATATCCTCGTCGTAAATCTGCTTCTTCTTGTCGGCCAGTGCCTTGAAGCGGACGAAGGCGTCCTGCATCTGGTTGTCGGCGAGCTGATAGCCGAGTTCGGCCAGCTTGTGCACGAAAGCGTTGCGGCCGGAGTGCTTGCCCATCACCAACGAGGTCTGCTTCACGCCGACCGTCTCCGGCGTCATGATCTCGTAGGTTTGCGCGTTCTTGAGCATGCCGTCCTGGTGGATGCCGCTCTCATGCGCAAAGGCGTTGCGGCCGACGATCGCCTTGTTGTACTGCACCGGAAACGAGGTCGCCGCCGACACCAGCTTCGACGCGCGCGTCAGCATGGTGGCGTCGATGCCGGTGACGAACGGAAACTTGTCGTTGCGCACCTGCATCGCCATCACGACTTCCTCGAGCGCGGCATTGCCGGCCCGCTCGCCGATGCCGTTGATGGTGCATTCGACCTGCCGTGCGCCCGCCATGCAGCCGGACAACGTATTGGCCACTGCCATGCCGAGGTCGTTATGGCAGTGTACCGAGAACACCGCCTTGTCGGAATTCGGCACGCCTTCGCGCACTTTCTTGAACAGATCGAAGTATTCTTCTGGCGTGGTGTAGCCCACAGTATCGGGGATGTTGATCGTAGTGGCACCGGCATTGATGGCGGCTTCGACGCAGCGACAGAGGAAATCGAACTCGGTGCGGGTGCCGTCCTCGGCCGACCACTCGACGTCATCGGTGTGGCTGCGCGCCCGCGTCACCTGCGCGATCACCATCTCGTAAACCTCGTGCGGCTCCTTCTGCAGCTTGTATTTCATGTGCACGGGCGAGGTCGAAAGAAAGGTATGGATGCGCTTCCGCTCGGCCGGCCTGATGGCTTCGGCACAACGGTCGATATCCTTGAAGGCGGCGCGCGACAGCCCGCAGATCACCGCGTTCTTGGCGCGCTTGGCGATCTCATTGACGGCGGCGAAGTCGCCTTCCGACGCGATCGGAAAGCCGGCCTCGATGATGTCGACGCCCATCGTGTCGAGCAGCTCGGCGACTTCGAGCTTTTCCTCGTGAGTCATGGTGGCGCCGGGGCATTGCTCGCCATCGCGCAAGGTGGTGTCAAAGATGACGACGCGGTCCTTCCCGGACGACGTTGGTCCAGATTTGACGGTCGTGTTCATGGCATTGGTCCTTCTGGTGTGCTCACGCGCCATCGCGGCGCTCTAGGGGTTTCCGTCTCCGCCGTCCCCCGAGTGCCCAGGCACAAACGCCCAGCCGGCCCTCAGGGGCGGGTAAGAAGCAGAAGCGAGCCCAGAATGAGGGCGGCAGCGGACGCGGCCTGACCGGCCGTCCGTTGTTCGATCGCGCTATTGGCGTGGCGCGTGATCATCGAAATCTGCCTGCATCCTCTTCGGCGCCAGTGTCGCGGGATTCGCTTAATCCAGCCTTAACCTTGGGCCTGAGCGGACGCTTTTAGCGGAGTTGGGGTGGCCGCCGCAAGAGCGGCCTTGCCGGTCATTTCGGCGGCTTTTCCGCTTCCAAGGTCTTGCGGACCTTGTCCATTTCCTTGAGCGCGGCGTCGTCCACCGTCGGGTTCTTCAGCCCGAGGCGCTCGATCGCATCGATCATGGCCGAGGCGACGACCAAACGCGCGAACCACTTCTTGTCCGCCGGCACGACGTGCCACGGCGCCTCATCAGTCGAAGTTGAGCGAATCGCGTCCTCGTAAGCCTCCATGTACTTCGGCCATAGCGCGCGTTCGGCGATGTCGCCCATCGAGAATTTCCAGCGCTTCTCCGGGTCGTCGAGCCGCGCCAGCAGACGCCTGCGCTGTTCTTCGCGCGACAGGTTGAGGAAAAATTTCAGCACAAGCGTGCCGCTACGCGCCAAATGACGTTCGAAGCCGCAAATGTCCTCGAACCGTTGCCGCCAGATATCCTTGGTGACGAGCGATGGCGGCAGTTTCTGTTTGTCGAGCAGGTCGGGATGCACGCGCACGACAAGGACTTCCTCATAATGGGAGCGGTTGAAGATCCCGATCAGCCCGCGCGGCGGCAAATGCCGCGCCGCGCGAAACAGAAAATTGTGATCGAGGTCCTCCGCCGAAGGCTGCTTGAACGAATGCACCTCACAGCCCTGCGGATTGATCGCCGACATCACGTGCTCAATGATGCCGTCCTTGCCGGCGGTGTCCATGCCCTGCAGCACCACCAGCACCGCCCAGCGTGTTTCCGCATAAAGCAGGTCTTGCAGGTCGTTGAGGCGCTTGATGCCCTCGGCCAGCATGGCCTTGCCGTCGCCCTTGTCGATCGACAATCCCATATCGTCTGCCGGGTCGTAATCGGCGAGCCGGAACTCGTCGGGCTTGTCGATACGGAAGCGTTTCGCGATCTCGGATAGGTTCATGGTGTCAAGTCGAGCGTGCCGCGCGGGAATTGGCAAGGGCGCAGCCGTCAGCGCCAGCGGTGCTTGAGAAAAGATACAACATATTCGGGCATGGCGGGATCGAGATCGCCAAGGCGCGAAGCCAACCGAACACCGGCCAGCTCATCGTCACGGCCCTGCGCCAGATACTCATGGACGCGGGATGCCAGGGCCTCTCCCGTTTCAGGTGCGAGCAGCACCTTATAGGCCACGATCCGACCTGCTTCGTACACCAGCGTCCAGCCCGGCTCCGCCACAAATTCCGCGGCGACGAGACCGGTCTCCTCCTTGAGCTCGCGCGCGACGCTGTGATCGAAGTCGACCCGCCCGTCCCTGACGTCGTCGAGGTCCGGCGTGCCGCAGGGAAAATAGACCCGCCCCCCATTCGCGGTGTGCGGCGCCATCATGCCGAGCAAGAACGCGCCGTCGCTGCCCATGACGGCCGCCGCGCCGAAACAGTCCCAGACCCCGGCCGCCGGCCGGCCCCAGTCCAGCCAGGCGTGAAAGCTGGCATAATCGGTTTCCAGAAAGGCGCCGTGCAATATGCCCGACGCAATGTGCTGCTGGTGCAGCATCAAAACCCGGCCGTTCCACAGCCGCGGATTGGCGCGTTGCGCGGCGGCAAAATGCGCGTCGATCTTGGCGCGGCGTTCGTCGGCAAAAGCCCAGCGCCTGGGCACAAAACGAAAATCGAGCCGCTCGACCTGGGCCACGCCGGCGTTCATGCCTCGATCGTACCTTCGCAGGTGACGACCGCGCCGCCGCCGATCGTGCCCTGGACCAATTTTCCACCGGCGATCGTCAGGGTCAGGTCGATCTGGCTCGACCGGCCCATCTCATAACCCTGTTCGATGCGAAACCGATGGCTGCCATCGGCGAGCGGCGTCTGCGCGGCGATCAGGCCGGCGAACGCCGCGGCGGCAGAGCCGGTCGCCGGATCCTCGGGAATGCCCATGCCCGGCGCAAACATACGGGCGTGGAAATCGCTGCCTTGGTCACGGGTCTCACGGCAGAACAAATAGGCCCTGCCGGGGCCGCCTGCGCCGAATGTGCTGTCGAAACGGGCCGGGTCCGGTCGGGCTTTTGCTATTGCCGCGAGGCTCTTGATCGGCACCAGGACGAAATCAACCCCGGCCGACCATCGACCCGTCGCCAGGTCGCCGCCAATATCGGCCGGGTCAAGGCCGAGCGCACCCGCCATCGCGTCAGGCGCCGCAACGGTGCCGCTATCGGCGGGAAGCTGCGGCAATGTGAAAGTCGCCTCGCCGCTATCGGCGTCGCGCATCGTGACCTCGCACGGCACCGGACCGACCTTTTCCGCGACAATGAAGGATTGCCGGTTGCCGCCGGCAGCGCGTGCCAGGGCGACCGCAGTACCGACCGTGGGATGCCCGGCGAATGGCAATTCGTTGGCAGGCGTGAAGATGCGCAAACTGGCACGGTGCGCCGCGTCATTCGCCGGCAGGACGAATACGGTCTCCGGATAATTGAATTCGCGGGCGACGGTTTGCATTGCGGCGCTGTCGAGCCCGCCGGACTCGAATACCACCGCAAGCGGATTGCCGCTGAACCGCTTGAGCGTAAAAACATCGAGCGTGACGAAACGCCTTCGCATGGCCTCTCTCCCTCAGGGCTCGGCGCCAAGCCGTTCGGCGGCGAAGACCTGGCTGGGCTTGACGAATTCATCTTGAGCGGAAACCAGCAGAATTTCCCGCGATCCCGCATCCACGGTCTCCGCTAGCACGCCGAAGATCGAAGACGCGGCAAGTGATAGCGCGTTGCCGATGTCGCCGTCGCGCAGATAATGCGCGAAAAACAGCGCAGCAATGGCATCGCCGGCGCCATTGACGGTAATCGGTAGCTTCGGCGTCCGGACCCGGAAACGGTCGGTCTTGTCCGATGCGATGAGGTCGACGCAATCGTCCGGCGTGTCGTCGGTTTGCAGCGACGTCACCATGACCACCGCGGGCCCCAGCGCGTGCAACGCGTCGATAGCGGCAAAAGCCTGCGCCAGCGTGCGGCTCTGGCCGCCGGTCAGATGATCGAGCTCGAACTGATTGGGCGTGACGACGTCCGCGGCCGGCACGGCCTTGGTCTTGAAGAATTCTGGCACGCCGACGCGCACGAATATGCCGCGCCCGACATCGCCAATCACCGGGTCGCAGCAATAGCGCGCCGCCGGGTTGGCGGCTTTAACCCGCGCCACCGCGTCGAGGATCGCCGCGCCGATCTCGGCCGAGCCGATATAGCCCGAGAGCACGCCGTCGCATTCGCCAAGCACGCCGCGCGCGGCGATGCCGTCGACGAGTTCACGGATCATGCCGCCATCGAAGACCCGGCCGGTCCATTGTCCATAGCCGGTGTGGTTGGAGAATTGCACGGTATGGATCGGCCAGACCTCGATACCGAGCCGTTGCAGCGGGAACACGGCTGCGGCATTGCCGACATGGCCGTAGGCAACGTGCGACTGGATCGACAGCAATTTCATGTGTCTGAAACGTCATCGCCCGCGAAAGCGGGCGATCCAGTAAACCACGGGTTTGATATGAAATCGATCGGCTTACCAATACTGGATGTCCCGCTTTCGCGGGGCATGACGGGTTTATTGCGACCGCGGCCGCGCTCACATGCCCTTGCCGGCCGCCTCGACGAATTTGTTTGTATAGGTCGTCGACAGATCGATATTGGCCTTCTTCACGTCAGGAGATGACTGCGAGAACACGTCAAGCACGGCCTGCGCGCCCTTCGGATCCATGCGGCCGGTCTCCGAGTACATCGCCAGTGTGTTCTTGAGCGCCGTGACGTAGAGCGCCTTGTCCTTGCCGATCAGTTCCGGCGGCATCTTGTCGGCGATCTCCTCGGCGCTATGCGCGCGCATCCATTTGAGCGTCGCGATGATCGCATTAGTCATGCCCTGCACTTCCTTCTCATGCGAGGCGATCCAGTCGGCGCGGGTGTAGAGCGCGCCGCCGGGATATTCGCCGCCGAACACGCTGAGCGTGTCCTTCTGGCTGCGCGTATCGCTGAGGATGGTGAGGTTCTTGTCCTGACCTTGCAGGATGGTGATCGCCGGATCGAGCATGATCGCCGCATCGATGGTGCCCTGCTCCATCGCCGCGACCGCGGTGGCGCCGAGACCGACACCGATGACACCGACCGAATTGGCGTCGACGCCATTCTTGCTCAGGATGTATTTGAGGAAAAAGTCGGTCGAGGAGCCGGGCGCGCTCACGCCGATCTTCTTGTTGGCGAGATCCTTGATCGATTTGATTTCGCTGGCGTGCTTGGGCGACACCACCAGCGCGAAGCCCGGGTACCGGTCATAGACCACGAAGGACTGCAGATGCTGGCCCTTGGCGGCGAGATTGACGCAGTGGTCGAAATAACCCGAGACCACGTCGGCGCTGCCGCCGATCACGGCCTTCAGCGATTCCGAGCCGCCCTTGAAATCGACCACGTCGACCGTGAGGCCGGCCTTCTCGAACTCGCCGAGTTGCTTCGCCAGCATGGTCGGCAGATAGCAGAGACACGAGGCGCCACCGACCGCCAGTGTGATCTTGGTCTGCGCCAGCGCGAAGCCCGACGAAAGCACGAGCGAAGCCAGCGCAAAAGTGAGCCGGCGGAACAGGATAGCCATGGCGTTCTCCCTTGATAATCGCGGCCGCGTGGAACCCTGGGCCGTGTTTGGCGGGCAAGATAAGGCAGCGCCGCCGCGCTGCCTAGGGGCGGGCCTCGCTGGGCGCCGGCCGCCACACCAGCAATCGCCGCTCGATCGCGCTGACACCGGCGTCGATAACCAGGACGAATGCGGCCAGCACGAACATGCCGGCGAAAACGCCGGCGGCGTCGAACACGCCGTCGGCCTGCTGGATCAGATAGCCGAGCCCGGCGGCAGCGCCGAGATATTCGCCGACCACCGCCCCGACCACGGCGAAGCCGACCGAGGTGTGCAGCGAGGAGAACATCCACGACATCGCCGACGGCCAATAGACGTGGCGCATCAATTGTCGCTTGTTCATGCCGAGCATGCGCGCATTGGCCAGCACCGTGGGGCTGACTTCCTTGACGCCCTGATAGACGTTGAAGAACACGATGAAGAACACCAGCGTGAAGCCAAGCGCCACCTTCGACCAGATGCCGAGGCCGAGCCATAACGTGAAGATCGGCGCCAGCACCACGCGCGGCAGTGAATTGACCATCTTGACGTAAGGATCGAATACCGCGGCGGTGCGCGGCTGCAGCGCGAACCAGAAGCCGACCAGGACGCCGCCGATCGAACCGGTCACGAAAGCCAAAATCGATTCGATCAATGTCACCCATAAATGCTTCCAGATCACGCCGGAGACAAACCATTCGAAAATCTGCCTGGCGACATCGACCGGGTTGGAAAAGAAAAAAGGCGGCAGCACCATATGGCCAAAGACCGGATAGGTGCTGAGCACATACCACAGGCCAACCGCGACGACCGCGACCAGGACCTGCAGAACGATGAGGTTTGTTCGCGACATCAGCCGCCCACCGTCTGCATGTAACCCTTGGTCACTTCGTCCTTGAGCGCCTGCCAGATCTCGCGGTGCAGTTCGTGAAAGGCGTGGTCGAGCTTGATTTCGGCAATGTCGCGGGGCCGCGCCAACGGCACCTGCCAACTACCGATCATGCGGGCCGCCGGGCCGGCGGACATGATCACCACCCGGTCGGACAGCGCAATGGCCTCTTCAAGATCGTGCGTGACGAACAGCACGGCCTTGCGGTCCGCACCCCAAAGCTCAAGCAGCAGATTGCCCATGATCTGCCGCGTCTGGGCATCGAGCGGGCCGAACGGCTCGTCCATCAGAAGAATTTTGGGGTTGCGGATCAGCACCTGCGCCAGGCCGACGCGCTTTCGTTGCCCGCCAGACAGCATGTGCGGGTAGCGATCGCCAAACGCGCCGAGGCCGACGCGTGTCAGCCAGTCCTGCGCGCGCGCCCTCGCCTCCTCGCTCGAAACGCCTGCGGTTTCCAGGCCGATGGCGACATTCTCCAACGCGGTCTTCCAGGGAAACAGCGCGTCGGCCTGAAACAGATAACCGGCCTGCCGATTGAGCGCCGACAGCGCCGAGCCGAACACTGCCACCTTGCCCGCGGTCGGGGCGATCAGCCCGGCCGCGATGTTGAGCAGCGTCGACTTGCCGCAGCCGGTCGGCCCGACAATGGCAACGAATTCATCGTCTTCGACGGTGAGCGTTGCGGCCTCGACGGCGCGAAAAACGCCGCCATTGGCGAGACGAAACGCGACATCAACATTGGTAAGCCCGACCGCTGCCGACACGAGTGCCACTTCCCTGCTTCCGGGTCTTGCAGCCCGGTCTGCCTTGAACAAACGGCAAACTAGCGGCTTGGTCCGCCTGCGCAAGCCGCATCATCGCCATACCGCGCGCCGCCCGCGCATGGCATCATCTCGTCATGCTGGATCCCCGTTTCGCCGACGCGCTTGAGCGGTTGCCGGATTATCTCGGCAGCCACGTGCAGGTCAGCGTCACCGCCATGCTGATCGGGCTGATTGTCAGCCTGCCGCTGGCGGTTTTTTCGGTGCGGCGGCCGGCGTTGCGCAATACGCTGCTCGGCGCGGCCAGCGTGGTGCAGACGATTCCGGGCATTGCCCTGCTCACGCTGTTTTATCCGCTGCTGCTTGCGCTCGCCGCCCTGTCGGAGCGCATCTTCGGCAAAAGTTTCTCGGCGCTCGGCTTCCTGCCCGCCGTGCTGGCGCTCGCGCTTTATTCGATGCTGCCGATGCTGCGCAACACCATCACCGGGCTGCTGGCGATCAGTGCCGACCTGCGCGATGCCGGCCGCGCGCTGGCGCTCACGCAATGGCAGATCCTTCGCTACGTCGAGTTGCCGCTCGCCATGCCGATGATCATGGCCGGAATCCGCATTTCGGCGGTGTGGGTCATCGGCACCGCCACGCTGTCGACGCCGATCGGCCAGGCCAGCCTCGGCAATTACATTTTTGCCGGCCTGCAGACGCAGAATTGGGTGTTCGTGCTGTTCGGCTGCGTCGCGGCGGCTGTGCTGGCGCTGGTGGTCGACCAGTTGCTCGGACTGATGGAGCGCGGCGTCGCTACGCACCGCAGAGTTTCCGTCATTGCCGGCGGCGCCGGCCTGGCGCTGCTGGTGCTGGCCGCGTTCCTGCCGGTCTATACCGGCGCGAAAACAACCTACGTCATCGGCGCCAAGCCGTTTGCCGAACAATACGTATTGGCATCCTTGATCCAGCAGCGCCTGGAGGCGAACGGCTTCTCCGCCTCGCAACGTCCAGGCCTCGGCTCCAGCATCGCCTTCGACGCGCTGTCGTCCAGCGACATCGACGCCTATGTCGATTATTCCGGCACGATCTGGGCCAACCAGATGCACCGCAACGACGTGAAGCCGCGCCGCGAGGTGATGGACGAGGTCGGGCAATGGCTCAAGCGCGAGCGCGGCATTACCATGCTCGGCGGCCTCGGCTTCGAGAACGCCTACGCGCTGGCAATGTCGCGCAAGAAGGCGAAAGAGCTCGGCATTCGCTCGATCGCCGACCTTGCCGCGCACGCCCCGCAACTCGTCGTCGCCGGCGATTATGAATTCTTCTCGCGCCCGGAATGGCGGGCGCTGCGCGACAGCTACGGCCTCAATTTCCGCAACCAGCGCACCATGCAGGCCGAGTTCATGTATCCCGCCGCGGGCAATGGCGACGTCGATGTAATCTCGGCCTATTCGAGCGATGGCCAGATCGCACAATACGATCTCGTCGTGCTCGACGATCCGAAACAGGCAATCCCGCCCTATGACGCGATTTTGCTCGTGTCGCCCAAGCGAGCGAACGACGCCGGCTTACGCGCGGCGCTGATGCCCTTGATCGACGCGGTCGACGTTACCGCGATGCGGGAAGCGAATCTGCGGGCGGCGACCGGGGGCGCCCAAGGCGCTCCGGCCGAAGTCGCCAAATGGCTATGGGAGAAAATCAGAAAGCCTTAACCGGCGCTACTTGGCGGGCGTGTCGGCCGCAGCCGCGTCGCTGCCGCCGAGCTCTTGGGCGCGGGTTTTCGTCAGCCGATACATACAGTCGGCGGCCTCGATGCGCGCGATCGTGCCCTCACCGAGATCGAAATAGAGACAATTGGCATCGCGGTACTGCACCCACAGCCGCTGCGCCTTGCGCAACTGCTCTCTCTGCTTTGGCTGCGCGTCCTTCAGGGCGCCCTGATAAGCGCCGTTCATTTTCTTGTCCCAATAGGCCGTCTTGGCACTGAGACATTCGACCATCTCGTAAGTCGAGACGCCGCATTCTTGATTGGGTTCGCCTTGCTCGCCGGCGGCAGCAAAAGCGGCCGCCCCGAGGAGAGCGGCCGCGGTCATTGCCATCAGGCGCATGAAGCGGATCAGTTCTTGCTCTTGTCGACCAGAGCGCGCTGCTTGATCCACGGCATCATGTCGCGCAGTTTCGCGCCGACCTGCTCGATCGAATGCTCGGCGAGCTTGGCGCGCGTCGCCTTGAACGAGGTCTGGTTGACCTTGTTCTCCAGCATCCAGTCGCGGGTGAACTTGCCGGACTGGATGTCATCGAGGACGCGCTTCATCTCGGCCTTGGTCTCTTTGGTGATGATGCGCGGGCCGGAGACGTATTCGCCGTATTCGGCGGTGTTGGAGATCGAGTAGTTCATGTTGGCGATGCCGCCCTCGTAAATGAGGTCGACGATCAGCTTCACTTCGTGCAGGCACTCGAAATAGGCCATTTCCGGCGCGTAGCCGGCTTCGCACAGCGTTTCGTATCCGGCCTTGATCAGCTCGACGAGGCCGCCGCACAGCACGGTCTGCTCGCCGAACAGATCGGTCTCGCACTCTTCCTTGAACGTGGTCTCGATGATGCCGGCGCGGCCGCCGCCGATCGCGGAGGCATAGGACAGTCCAAGATCGTGGGCGTTACCGGACGCATCCTTGTGGATCGCGACCAGGCACGGCACGCCGGCGCCGCGCAAATACTCGGAGCGCACGGTGTGACCGGGGCCCTTCGGCGCGATCATCAGCACGTCGAGATCGGGGCGCGGCTCGATCAAATTGAAATGAACGTTGAGGCCGTGCGCGAACATCAGCGCCGCGCCCTCCTTCATGTTCTTGGCGAGGTGGTCGCGATAAATGTCGCCCTGCAATTCGTCCGGCGTCAGCATCATCATGACGTCGGCCCATTTGGCGGCCTCGGCGACCTCCATCACCTTAAGCTTCTCGCCCTCGGCCTTCTTGACTCCCTGCGAGCCCTTGCGCAGCGCCACCGCGACATCCTTGACGCCGCTGTCGCGCAGATTGAGCACATGGGCATGGCCCTGGCTGCCATAGCCGATGACGGCGACCTTCTTGCCCTTGATGAGATTGAGATCGGCGTCCCGGTCGTAATAAACACGCATGGCACTGTCCCTGATTGTGGGTCCTTTGCGGACACTCGCTTTGGATGATTGACCCCGGCCCCCGGGATTTGTCGCAAATGCTTCTAGGGCGCTTACGGCTGACGGACAAGCCCGAAACAACCCTTGTTTTCAGGCGTTTCGCCGCCGCATTGAGGGCTAATCGATCATTTGATCGGGGCCATTCGGCGCCGCTTTGCTCTGCCACCGGCGAGCAGATCCGCCAGATTTGTGTTCTCCAGAACCGCGGCGGTGGCGTCGCGAGCGGCGATGAAGGCGCGCCGCAACTCGCAGGTTTTCACGTCGCGGCATTCGGGACACGGACGATACGCCGTCCGGCTCGCGCACGGGGCCAAAGCCAGTGGGCCGTCGACGTGCCGGATGATGTCGGCGAAACTGATGTCCTGCGGCTTGCGCGCCAGCAGGAAGCCGCCTTGCTTGCCGCGTTTGCTGATCAGCAAATTGCGCCGCTTCAAGTCCGACAAAATCTGTTCAAGGAACGGCCGCGGCACGTTGGTGCGCAATGCGACGTCGGTCACCGACAGCGGCTCGTCGCCCCGCTGCTGTGCAAGGTACACCATCGCCTTCAAGGCGTATTTGGCGCGCAGCGACAACATCCCGACCCCTCAGCCGCGCGGACCGGCTTATCGGGCGTTCGGCTCCGACGCAACAGCAATGGTGGCCGGCATTCAGACGTCGCCTTCGCCGAAATTCAAAGCGTTATAGGGCGGCGTCACCAGGCTATCGTCGAACAGCTCGACGTAGCGTTGCAGCGGCATGTAGCCGGCCTCGACCATGGCACGGGCGGCGGGGCGATCCAAAAGAATCGGCGCCTGAACGGCCTTTGGCCTGGCCGCAGCGCGCTGGCGCGGCTGCATCTCGGCCACCGACCGGCGCGCCGGCGCCCTGTGAACACGCACTGTATCGAGCACGAAAGCGTAAGACTGCAGCATGAGTCGATCTCCCTGCATCGGTTCATGGCGATCGGACGAGCGGCCCGAGGCCACGAACGCTCCAAACAAAGATAACTCCATTCCTGACTAAATCAATCAGATTAATAAGCTTTAGTTCCGGCCGAAATGAGGCGAATTTGCCAATTCGACGGATGGAACGGACGTTTGAACCCAATCGACCGAAAATTGGCTAGATCACCATCGGTAGAATGCTGATGACCAGCAGCGCCGCCATCGCCACATTGAAAATCCGGGCGTGGGTCGGGTTTGTCAGGGTCTTTCGCACCGCGACGCCGAATCCGGCCCAGGTTGCGGTCCAAAGCATCGTCGCCACCGCGAACACGACGAGCACGATGCTGAAATCGTAGAGCTCGTGACCCGGCCGCATATAGACCGCGACGCCGCTGAGCGCCGCCACCACCGCCTTCGGATTGACGAACTGGAACGCCGCCGCCTGCAGGAAGGTCATAGGCCGGCCGGGCGCGTCGTCGCCATCCCGCGCCGGCCGCGCAGTTGCGACCTTCCAGGCGAGCCAGAGCATGTACCCCGCGCCGGCGATCTTCAGCACCAGTTGCAGCGCCGGAACAGTCGCGAACAGCACGCCGAGCCCGCCGGCGAAAGCGGCGAGCAGCACGATAAAGCCGAAATCGATGCCGAGGAGATGCGGGATCGTGCGACTGAACCCGAAATTGACCCCCGAGGCCGTGAGCATGATGTTGTTGGGGCCGGGCGTGAACGCCATGACGTTCGCGAACACGACCAGCGCAATGAAGACGTCGAGCGGCATAGCGTCGCCCCGATCACATCGCCTCCGGTCCGCGCATGATGGCGGCGATACCGGTGCGCGCGACCTCGACCAGCCCGAGCGGCAGCATCAAGGCGATGAACT